>Ga0209642_10001773_pt1 | contig 14388 bp, 10 predicted proteins | sample RifCSP19_2_FD_184025 | JGI IMG/M metagenome (GOLD analysis project Ga0209642, IMG submission 184025) | Soil microbial communities from Rifle, Colorado - Rifle CSP2_sed 19_2 (SPAdes) (version 2) | ecosystem: Environmental > Terrestrial > Deep subsurface > Rock core/Sediment | place: Rifle... | reverse complement strand
TTAGATGACACTCCCAGCATCGGCATCCTGGAGACGAGGGCTAAAGCTCGAAGGCTGAAAGCCAAAGAGAATGTAGGGCTAATAATTCTGGATTATCTTCAACTGATGCAAGGTCCGAAAGGCTCGGAGAATCGCCAGCAGGAAATCTCCACCATCTCCAGAGCCTTAAAAGGGCTGGCTAAGGATTTAAACGTGCCGGTCCTGGCATTATCCCAGCTTTCCAGAGAAGTGGAGAGAAGAGGAGGGGATAGAAGACCCAACCTGGCAGATTTACGAGAATCCGGAGCCATAGAACAGGATGCGGATTTAGTGATGTTCGTCTATCGTCCGGAGATGTATGGAATCGACACCATTGAAGTCTATGGTGAAAAAAAGAGCAGCGAAAATTTAGCGGAGATAATCGTGAGCAAGCACCGAAACGGTCCAACCGGGAGCGTGTTTTTAAGCTTCATCAAAGACTATGCCCGGTTTGCAGACCCGGAGCTTCACCGGGAAACACCGTTTTAAATGCGTTGAGACGAGGATCTAGACATACTGAAGTATGCTCTCGTAGGCGAGGCTCCCAGCCTCGCAGATTTCCTGTAGGTGATTTCTTGAGCGAGTTGGAGATGAGTGTTAATAAATAGGAGAAAAAAGTTTGTTCAAAATGAAAAATTCCCTCAGGGTGGTTGGGAGAAAAACCACCCTGTTTTTTGAAGACCTGGGCGGGATTGCGATTCTAATCAAGAATATCCTTTTGGGTGTGCCTGGCTCCTTCAAAAGGTTTCACCTGACTACTGAGCAGATGCTTTTCATGGGGGTTAATTCCCTGCCTTTAATTCTGGTGACCTCTATTTTCACCGGAGGAGTGGCAAGTGTCCAGGGTGCCTATATGTTCTCCGATTATGTGCCTATGCGATATCTTGGCACGGCAGTAGGAAAAACGGTGATAATGGAGTTGGGACCGGTCTTAACCGCTCTGGTGGTTGCAGGCAGGGTAGGGGCAGCCATTGCCGCAGAGCTTGGCACAATGAAAGTTACCGAGCAGATAGACGCTCTGGAGACTTTGGCAGTGGACCCGGTTAAATATCTGGTTGTGCCGAGGTTTGTCTCCGGCATAATAATGCTTCCGATCCTAACGGTCTTTGCAGATTTCATCGCCATACTGGGCGGACTCGTGGTTTCGGTCTCCTTCCTGAATGTTTCCGCCTATACTTTCTTGAACGGACTCAAGCTTTTCTTCCGCCTGCGGGATGTCTGGGGAGGGTTATTTAAGGCGATGACTTTTGGAGGGATAATAGCCCTTATCGGCTGCTACCAGGGGTTCAGGACCACAGGCGGTGCGGAAGGAGTTGGAAGGTCAACTACCCGGGCAGTGGTTCTGGCGAGCGTGTTGATTTTGATTACGGACTATATACTGGCGTCGTTCTTATTTGGAACGTAAAAAAAGCAAGTAGCATGTAGCTTGTAGCAAGGAGCTAAAAGCTACCAGCTAAACAATGATCGAGATTAAAGAAGTATACAAAAGCTTCGGCAATAATCAGGTCTTGAACGGGGTTGACCTGAATATCAACCAAGGGGAAACTATAGTTATTCTGGGAAGAAGCGGATGTGGCAAAAGCGTCCTTCTAAAGCATATCATCGGATTGATGAAGCCGGATAAGGGTCAGATTTTCATAGATGGTGAGGAGATAACTGCTTACAGCTATGAGAAGCTGTCTAACCTTCGCAGAAAGTTCGGGATGCTCTTTCAGGGTGCCGCTCTTTTCGATTCGATGACTGTGGAGGAAAATGTCGGCCTGGGCCTGACAGAACATACAGCTCTGAGCAGGGAGAAGATTAAGGAGATCGTAAAGGAAAAACTGAGACTGGTCGGTATGGCTGGAGTTGAGAATTTAAAACCGGCTGAGCTTTCCGGCGGGATGAAAAAAAGAGTGGGACTGGCAAGAGCAATTGCTATGGATCCGGAGTTTGTCCTTTATGATGAGCCAACCACCGGTCTGGACCCGATTATGGCAGACGTGATTAACGAGTTGGTGATCAGCCTGCGTAATACACTTAAGATAACCTCGATTGCGGTTACCCACGATATCGTCTCAGCTTACAAAATCGCAGACCGGATAGCGATGCTGTATGAGGGGAAGATCATCTGGGTGGGAACACCTCAGGAAACTAAGAATAGTACCGACCCGGTGGTCATGCAGTTCATCCACGGGTCGTCTGTGGGACCGATACCGACGCTCACGTAAAAAAGCAATAACGGATTACGAATGACGAATGACGGATAATGGATGATGAATAAAGGAAAATGAAAAAAGGAAGAAGGAAAATGACAAAAGCAGGTAGCACGTAGCGTCGGGCTTTATGCCCGACGAAACTCAATGTGCCCGTCGTCCCGCCAAAGGCGGGACTGACCCGATTCGCCAGAGGCGAACCAGGTCAGGGGACCTGGCAAGCTCAATAAAAAATTTGACAAAAAAACTAAACTTATATGTCCGCCACTGATAAATTAAAAACGATTTTCATCTGTCAGAACTGCGGGAGCAGTTTTCCCAAATGGATGGGTAAATGTCCGGATTGCGGTTCCTGGAATTCTCTGGTCGAGGAGAAGGTGTCGAAGAAAAGGGAAAAATCGTATGAAAGAGGGGAAATTGCTGCTCCAGTCCCTTTAAATCAGGTGAGATCCGGGGAAGAGGACAGGATAAAAACCGGAATCGGCGAGTTAGACAGGGTCCTGGGCGGTGGGATCGTCAGGGATTCGGTTGTCTTAGTAGGTGGAGATCCGGGGATCGGGAAATCCACCTTACTACTCCAGACAACTCATAAAGTGGCTGAAAGTTCTGGTAGGGTTCTTTACATAACCGGTGAGGAATCTTTAAAACAGGTAAAATTACGAGCTCAGAGGATGGAAATAGATTCAGATAGAATTGATATTTTAACTGAGACGAATTTAGATTCGATTCTGGAGACTCTGGGGCAGAATCCTCCTGTTATGGCAGTTGTGGATTCGATTCAGACTACTTATTCTCTTAATCTGGAAAGTGCTCCCGGGTCTATCTCTCAGATAAGGGAATGTGCCGCCAAACTGATAAATTTCGCCAAAGGGAAGGGAATTGCAGTTTTCTTGGTCGGTCACGTTACCAAAGACGGCTCCTTAGCAGGTCCCAGGGTTTTAGAGCATATGGTTGATACAGTGCTCTACTTTGAAGGTGAGAAAAACTATGCTTACCGGATTTTGAGGTCGGTTAAAAACCGGTTCGGCTCCTCCAATGAAATCGGGGTATTTCAGATGGAGGAAAAAGGGCTGGTTGAAGTAAGTAATCCCTCAGAGCTTTTTCTTTCAGAGATGGGAGAGAATGTATCCGGCTCAGTTGTAGTGTGTTCTTTGGAAGGAACCAGGCCGCTTTTAGTTGAGCTTCAGGCTCTGGTTACACCCACGGTCTACGGTATGCCCCAGAGGGTCTGTTCAGGCATCGATTATAAAAGACTCTCTCTGCTTTTAGCCATTTTAGAGAAAAGAGAGAACCTCAGAGTTTCTTCCACAGACGTATTTATTAATGTGGCTGGAGGAGTCTGGATTGATGAGCCGGCAATAGACCTGGGAATTGTCACGGCAGTGGTCTCAAATTTCAAGAACATCCCGGTGAAAAAGGACACCCTGATTATGGGTGAGGTGGGTTTGGGTGGAGAGGTTAGAGGGATAAGCCAGGTGGAAAGGAGAATCAAAGAAGGGGAGAAATTAGGTTTTAAAAGATGTGTGATACCAGAGAATAATTTCAGGAATTTGAAAGAGAATTTTAAGATTGAGGTTTCTGGAGTCAGGAATCTGAAAGAAGCTTTGTCAACTCTATTAAAGAAAGCTAGTAGCAAGTAGCCAAAAAATAATTGCTACAAGCTCCCAGCTATCTGAAAAGTAGTTGCCCGATTTATCGGGCTGGTTTTGAGGAGAAAGATTTCGTAGCGCGACCCTTTCAGGGTCGCATTGCGAGGCTGAAAGTCTCAAGACCTTGAGGCCTCGCGCTACGAGGTAGCGTCGGGCTTTACGCCCGACGGAAAGTCAACTTGAAAACAAATAGCGAACAGCAAGCAGCTAATCGCCAATCGCATAATTCAAAGGAGAATTTATGGCTAAAAAGCAATTAAAACCACAAACCCTGCTTATTCCTCTTCCGGCGGTAATGGTGAGCTGCCAATGGGGAAATAATAAGCCGAATATCATCACCGCCTCCTGGGTAGGAGTTGCCTGCTCAGAGCCGCCCATGCTGAGTTTAGCCATTCGCAAATCCAGGTTCTCTCATGGCATCATCTCTAAATCCGGAGAATTTGTGGTTAATTTGACCACCGAAGGGCTTCTGAAGGAGACTGATTTCTGCGGGACCTATTCGGGCAAAGATGTGGATAAATTCGAGAAGACGCATCTCACCCCGGTGGGTGGATCCGTTGTCAAAGCTCCTTTGATTAAAGAATGTCCGATAAATTTAGAATGTCAGGTCAGGCACATTCTGGAGTTAGGCTCGCATGACCTTTTTATAGCAGATATCGTAGCCACGCATGCGGATGAGGAATATTTAGATAAACATGACCGTCCGGATATAAATAAGTTCAAACCCCTGGTCTACTGCACCAAAGCTCAGGAATACTGGGGAGGGCTTTCCAAGAGACTTGGAGGGTACGGCTTTATCAGAAAAGAAAAAGGAAAAGTTTGAATAGCTTCGATTTTAAAATTATAAAAAAAGATGAAAAATCATCTGCCAGAGTCGGGTTATTGAGTACACCACACGGACAGATCAACACTCCGGTTTTTATGCCGGTAGGGACTCAGGCTTCCATCAAAACTCTGTGCACAAAAGAGATGGAAGATTTAGGAGCTGAGCTGATTCTCGGCAATACCTATCATCTTTATCTGAGACCCGGGCATAAATTAGTTGAGAAAGCAGGAGGCTTGCATAAATTCATAAGCTGGCAGAAGCCAATTCTCACGGACAGCGGAGGTTATCAGGTTTTCAGCTTGAACCCCTTAGCTAAAGTCAGCCAAGAAGGGGTTAGTTTTAAATCCTATTTGGATGGTTCTTCACACCAGTTCACTCCGGAAAAGGTGATAGAGATAGAACATTCCCTGGATGCAGACATAATAATGCCTTTAGACGAGTGCGTTCCTTATCCCTCTTCCTATCCCTTTACCAAAAGAGCAACCGAATACACTATGGACTGGGCAAAAAGGTCTAAATTCGAGCACGAGAAAAACGAGAAAAAAGAAAAGCAGACCCTTTTTGGAATCATTCAAGGTGGAATTTATCCGAACTTGAGGGAACTCTGCTCTGAGTTTATGATCGATTTAGATTTTCCGGGCTTTGCCTTAGGCGGGCTTTCAGTGGGTGAGCCGAATGAGATGAGGTGGGAGTTGGTTGAGTCGACTTTAGGTTATCTCCCGGTGGAAAAACCCAGATATCTGATGGGTGTGGGGACTCCAGAGGATATCGTGGAAGCGGTGGCAAAAGGGGTGGATATGTTTGACTGCGTTCTGCCGACCAGAAATGCCCGCAACGGAACCGTTTTTACCCGCAAAGGGAAGATGGTCATCAAAGCAGCTCGTTATGCGGAAGATTTTGCACCCATAGATGAAAAATGCGGGTGCCTGACCTGTCAGAATTATTCCCGGGCTTATATCCGGCATCTTTTTCAAAGCGGAGAGATAGCAGGATTGAGATTGGCGACGATTCACTCGCTTTATTTCTATCTTTCACTGATGAAGGAGATCAAAGAAGCGATTTTGCAGGGGACTTTTGTAGATTGGAGGAAAAGGTTTTTGGAGCAGTATAATTCGTCAGAATTAAAAGAGGAGGAATAGATAAATAGGTCTCTTTGGAGTGTAAACCTTCAGGTTTACCAATCCGCTCACGTGTAGTTGCTCGATTCATCGAGCGAAGTTTCAACAAGTCGGGCAAGGGTGCCCGACCTACGATGAATCAATCATTGATTTTCTCGTAGGCGTCCGCCTGAGGCGGACAAGCCCCGCGACTTCAAGCTGTAGTTGCTTGGATTATCAAGCTCGACGATATAGTAGTCGCTTGATTCATCAAGCCAAAATGCCCAATAAATTGGGCAACTACAAATGTGAAATTGCGGATGATGACAGGTCAAAACAAAGATAAAAGATTCGAATGCGTAAAACGTTAAACTCTACAGAAAGGAGTAAGGATGTTTGAAAGCGCTTATGCAATGGGGACCCAAGGCGGGCAGCAGGGAGGCGCAGGCTTGCTGACGCTTTTACCCTGGCTTTTGATTATCGTCGTTTTCTATTTACTTTTGATCCGTCCCCAGCAGAAAAAACAGAAAGAACACAGAACTATGCTGGGAAATCTCAGGAAAGGGGACAAGGTAGTGACCAATTCCGGGATGTTCGGCACAATCGTGGGATTCAATGAAAAAGAGAATGTCGTGGTTCTCAAAGTAGCGGATGAAGTGAAGGTCGAATTTCTTAAAAGCTCTATTGCTGGAAGAGTGGAAACAGCAGAATAAAAGTTCAAGGGTTCAATCCGCCAGAGGCGGACAAAGGTTCAAGGGTAAAAAAAGAAAAAAAACGAACAGCTAATAGCTAAAAGCAAATAGCAGGTAGCAAGGAGCAAGTAGCTAAGATATAGAATCTATACCCTATAACCTATCACCTGAATCATGGCTATCTTAAAGCTTAGGAAATATGGGGATCCGGTCTTGAGAAGAAGGGCTGAGGAGATTCCTGTAATTAATGAGGAGATAAAAAATTTAGCCTCAGACATGCTGGCAACTGTGAAATCGATCGGAGGAATCGGGCTGGCTGGTAATCAAGTCGGAATTGCCAAAAGGATTTTCGTGATAGACCGCACTCACATAGACGGGGAAGAGGAGCCGATAATTTTGATTAATCCGGAATTAGTCGAGTTATCAGGGAATCAGGTAATCGAGGAAGGCTGTCTTTCCGCTCCAGGGATTTATGAGGATGTAACGAGGGCACAGAAGGTCAGAGTGCGAGCCTTGAATTTAGAAGGAAAAAAGGTGGAAATCGAAGGCGAAGGGTTGTTGAGTCGTGCCCTGTTACACGAAATCGACCACCTGAATGGGGTTTTGTTCATCGATCATCTGAGCACGATTAAAAGAAAGCTTCTGGGGAAAAAACTCAGGAAAATCTCCACTGGAGGTTAAGACGAGTTCAAAAAAGCAGGTAGCATGTAGCTAGTAGCAAGGAGCTAAAAACGTAGCGTCGGGCTTTATGCCCGACGGAACCTCCTTCCGAGGGAGAGAGTTTAGTAGCACGTAGGGATGGAGCTTGTCTCCACCTTCCACGACAAAAGCAGGGTGCGAAAAGCGAATAGCTAAATTATGCGAATCGTGTTTATGGGAACTCCGGAGTTTGCACTACCCAGCTTGGAACTGCTCTTGAAAAGCGAGCATCAGGTTGTTGGTGTGGTTACACAATTAGATAAGCCCAAAGGCAGAGGGTTGAAGCTTTCAGCTTCTCCAGTGAAGGAATTTGCGATAAAACATAACCTCAAAGTTTTAACTCCAGAGGATTTGAAATCAGAGGAGTTCTATCAAACTTTATCTGAGCTAAAACCTGATTTAACCGCGGTTGTAGCTTTTAGAATTCTGCCGGAAAGAGTATTTGGTTTGCCAACTTATAGCACCATTAACCTGCACGCCTCTCTTTTGCCTAAATACCGGGGCGCGGCTCCGATAAACTGGGCAATAATCAAAGGCGAGAAGAAAACCGGAGTCACCACCTTTTTCATTCAGAGAAAAGTTGATACCGGGAATATCATTCTGCAGCGAGAGGTAGAAATATTGCCGGAGGAGACCTGTGGAGAGCTTTCTTTAAAACTTTCCCAAATTGGAGCAGAAGTTTTACTTGAGACCATAAATCTGATCGAAAAAAAGGAGGCGAAGACTCAACCTCAAAATGAGCTGGAGGCAACTCCTGCGCCGAAGATAACTGATGAGCTTTGCAAGATAGACTGGTCAAGACCGGCTGAGGAGGTCAATAACCTGATAAGAGGGGTTTCTCCAACTCCGGGAGCATTTACTTTTTTCAGAGGGAAGCTTTTGAAAATCTATAAAGCAGAGATGGTATCGGGACAAGAGGGCTCAACTGAACCTGGAAGGATCATTGGTGCGGATAAATCAACAGGGATACATGTTCAGACTGGCAGAGGAATCCTGAAATTAAAAGAACAACAGCTCGAGGGAAAGAAAAAAATTACTGCTGACGAATTCTTAAGAGGATACAGAATAGAAGCCGGGGAAAAGCTGGGATAAAAAGGCAAAAGTCAAGGTAGGTCGGGTTGCGAAAGCTACCCGACGAAACTATAGGATTGGAGCGTAAAGGCTATAGCCGTAAGAAAAATGCAAAAGATAAATAACAAACCGCCAATCGCCAACGGCGAAAACAAAGGAAAAGGGATTTTTCTGTTGCTTTCAATTTTGAGCTTGCTGCTGGTGGTCTTTTTAATGTTCGGACTTTGGTATTTGATCGCGCCACGCCTGGGCAGTTTTCATCCTTATTTTTCCTTGGCAGTGAAGATTTTCCTGGGGCTATGTCTGATTACGATTAGCGGAGGCCTTTTCCTGATAGTTCTTTCTGCTCTTACTGAAAGAGATTTTCTTTTTCCGCACGGTGAAAAGCAGATCACCCTGACAGTCCTTTTTCCAATAAATCTCATCTTAGGAAGGTTTTTCGGTCTGTCCAAAGACCAGATCAGGCAATCGTTTGTGGCGGTAAATAATTCGCTGTTCAAAGCCACAAGAAAAAGGATTAGTCCTGAAAGGATTTTAATCCTGCTTTCTCATTGTCTTCAGGACTATGACTGTCCCCAGAAGGTAACTGCTGATTACCGGAACTGCCGGATGTGCGGAAAGTGTCAGATCTGCCAGATAATCGAGCTGGGGGATAACTATTCCACGCCTCTTTCCATAGCTACCGGTGGAACCCTTGCCCGCAAGGTCGTGGTGGAGAGAAAACCCACGGTGATCGTGGCAGTTGCCTGCGAAAGAGACCTGACCGCGGGGATCCAGGACGTTTATCCTATTCCGGTTTACGGGATTTTAAATCAACGTCCTTTTGGGCCGTGTATAAATACAAAAGTAGATTTAAAGGAGATAGAAAAAGCTATAGGATTAATTCTGAATGGGAGGCAGTGAGTCGAGGAAAGCAAGTAGCGGGTAGTGAGTAGTGAGGGATGAGGGAAAAACGTAGCGTCGGGCTTTATGCCCGACGAGGCTTGTCGTAGTGCGACCCTTTCAGGGTCGCCAGCAGTGTAGGTCGGGTTGCGAAAGCTACCCGACAATGGTCTTAAACAAGTTAGAAAATTGGGGAGAGGATAAAGTGCAGAAAGATATCATAATTAACCTTTCGGAATATGAGACCCGGATTGCCATCTTGGAGGATTCCAAATTGATGGAGTTATGGGTAGAAAGGCCGGAAAGGGAAAGGATGGTCGGGGATATATACAAGGGGATAGTCAAAGCTGTTCTCCCGGGAATGCAGGCTGCTTTCTTAGACCTTGGTTTAGAAAAGAGCGCCTTCTTGCATGTCTCAGATATAACCGACTTATATGAGGCAGATTTTTTGGAAGAAGAGGAGTTAGCCCAGAGGAAGAAAAAAAAGCACTATCATAAAATCGAGGAGCTGCTTAAAAAAGACCAGGAGATTCTGGTTCAGATAATGAAAGAACCTATGGGCACCAAAGGCACCAAGGTCACCTCTCAGCTCTCTTTAGCTGGAAGATACTTGGTATTAGTCCCTGGAGAAGAAAATATAGCAGTATCCAAAAAAATAGCTGAGCGGGAGGAGAGAAAAAGGTTAAAGAGGATTGTTTCAGGGCTAAAGCCTGAAGGGTTCGGAGCGATCATCCGAACCGTAGCAGAAGGGAAGGAGCAGAAGGATTTTAAAAACGATATCCGGCTGCTCTTGAGATTATGGAAAAAGATAAGAAAGGAAGCGGAAAAAAGAAAAGCTCCTTCTCTGGTGCACAAGGATATGGGGATGGTTGCTTCTGTGATCCGGGACCAGCTTACCCCGGAGGTAAATCAGGTGGTGATAGATTCCAAAAGGGAGTTCAAGAAAATCCGCTCCTACCTACGGGTGATAGCGCCTAGCCTGAGAAATAAGGTGATGCTGTATAATAAAGATATCCCGATCATTGATTTTTACAACGTGGAGAACCAGATAGAGAAGATGTTAGACCGTAAGGTCTGGATAAAAAAGGGAGCCTATATAGTCATTGACCAGACCGAAGCCATGGTGACCATAGATGTCAATACCGGAAGATTCGTGGGAAGGTCGGACCAGCAGTCGACCATTTTGAGGACGAATATGGAAGCAGCCCGGGAGACAGCCCGCCAGATCAGGCTCAGGGATATAGGAGGGCTTATCATCGTGGATTTCATCGATATGTACTCGGCTGAGGACCGGCGAAAGGTCTTCGAGGAATTCAAAAACTCATTTAAGAACGACCGCTCCAAACACAGCATCCTGCCCATATCAGATTTCGGATTGATCGAGATGACCAGGGAGAGGATCAGGCCCAGCCTGCTTTATACCTTTAGCCAGCCCTGTCCTACATGCGATGGAATCGGAAGGGTTTTATCCAAGGAAACTTTAGCCGCCAAAATCGAAAGATGGTTCAGAAGAGCAAAAGTCAGGTCAGTCGAAAAAAGTTATAAACTTCTGGTCAGTTCAGAGGTCTACAGGATTTTAACTGAAGGCAAGGAGAGCAGGATAAAAAAACTCAACAAGATGTTGAGATTGGAAATCACCGCGGAAAAAGATGAATCCCTACCCATAGATGAATTCAAGGTCTTTTCTATAGATGAAGAGGCAGAGGTCACTGAAAGATATAAAGCGTAGCCTGTTAATACTCATTGAGATTAAGGGTGACTGAATGTCATTCTGAGTCCGAAGGCCGAAGAATCTCTAAATTCTCTCCAGATTCTTCGGTCGTCCCCGCCTTCGGCGGGAACTCCCTCAGAATGACAAACACGGGGCAAGGAGATTTAGTGCTGTCAGGTGTTACCACCTGACAGCATGATAACACGTCCTCACAGGAGTGAGGACGCTACAAGAATCTCAAATTTTACTTGCTCTCTTTTTTTGGGAAGATTATATTACTCTTGAGCCGAAGTGGTGGAATTGGCAGACACGCTGTGTTCAGGGCGCAGTGTCCAAAAGACGTGGGGGTTCAAATCCCCCCTTCGGCACTAAAAAGTGTCGGTTAATGGTTGTTGGTAGGTGGTTCATAGAAAAAAATTACCTCTGGCGGGGTTTTTAAAATTAATCTTGACAAAATAAGTCCTATTTATTAATTTGAATAGCACCTGTTCATTATTAGTATTGCACAGGCAAGGGGAAAAGTTTATTTTTTAGTTTGAAAAACCAACAATTTAATTCCTATAAGGAGGTGTAGTATGAAAAGAAGTTTTAGTTTTTTGAGGGGAGGGAGTGTTTGCCTTTTTCTGTTTTTGTTCTGTGGATCTGCTTTTCTCGGATTTCCCGGAATGGCTCAGGCTTACATCACTATCAACGGCGGCAACCTGTCCGGCACCTTAATGGCTGATTCCACCTATTACATATCAGCTTCTCCCACAGTACAAAACCTAGCTACCCTGATTATTCCCAAAGGAGTAGTGCTAAAGTTTAACACCAACACTTACTTGTACGTATATGGCACACTTTCAGTAGATGGCTCCGTAGGGATGGTCTATTTTACTTCCAAAAATGATAATACTGTTGGCCAGACCATATCCGGCTCTTCTGGTAACCCTGCTCCCAATGACTGGGGCTATCTTTACATTATAGGGGCAGGAACCTCAGGTTCAGTTGTGGATTCCTGTGTACTCAGATATGGGAACAACGGCATTGTTATTTCTTCCAGTGATCCGGTGATTAAGCACTGTACCTTCAGCAATAACTATAGTTACGGGATCAACCTGAGTTCCAGCAGTGCTACTTTAGACAGCAACCTGATAAACAACAATCTGCAATATGGTATTTATTTGAGCAGTTCATCCCCGGTTATATCTGGCTGCAAGGTATTGAACAATGGTAGTTCTGGCACTTATTGGGGTATATACAGTACGAGCGGTTCACCCACGATTCAGAACTGTGTGATAAAGAATAATACCGGAGGTGGGGTACAGATATATGCATCGACCAATCCGCTTACAGTTTCAGGGGATACGGTTTCCAGCAATGGGAATGGACACGGTATTTATTGTTTGAGCACAGCCCAGGCAACCATCTCCAATAATTATGTATCCGGGCATACAGCCGCAACTGCAGCCGGTATAGTAACCTCCTGGGCACAGGTGAACAGCAATTACATAACCGGCAACCGATTCCCCTTAGCGGTAACTGGTAATATCTTTACCACCTATAGCGGTAATACTATTACTGGAAACACTTACAATATCTCTATGGGAGTTTTAGGCGACCAGTATATTTCCGGAACTTTGCTCAAGAAGACTGATTTGCCTTCTCCTTTAACCGCGAACGTGATAATAACCACTCCAACGGTCAACAATAACACCAGTTTAACCATCCAGCCGGGTGCGGTATTAAAGTTCTTACCTTCGCAGGGTTTTAATATCTATGGCACTTTAGTTGCAGTAGGGAAGACCGATAGTCTGGTCTCCTTTACCTCGTTTAAGGATGACAGTCTGGGCGGTGACAATAACGGAGATGGCTCAGGTTCCTTGCCTGCACCCAACGACTGGAACTATCTTCAGATCAGCGGGGCAGGAGCCACAGGCTCGGTGGTGGATTCCTGCTTATTCAAATATGGGTACTACGGCATTTATATTTCTTCCAGTGATCCGTTGATTCAGCGCAGCACCTTCAGGAGACACTATGGTACCGGGCTCTACTTAAATTCCAGCAGTGCTACTTTAACCGACAACCTGATAAACAACAATTTGCAATATGGTATTTATTTGGGCAGTTCATCCCCGGTTATATCTGGGTGTAAGGTACAGAACAACGGCAGTTCAGGCACCTATGGAGGGATATATGCTTCCAGCAGTTCGCCCACCATCCAGAACAGTGTGATCAAGAGTAATACCGGAGGCGGGATATTTATAACCGGCTCGTCTAATCCCTGCACCATCTCCAATGATACGGTTTCTAATAATGGTACCGGGCATGGCATCTTTTATTATGGCTCAGCTCCGGCGACCATTTCCAACAACTATGTATCCGGGCAGACCGGCACGAATTTAGTAGGCATTGTAACTTCCTGGGCACAGGTGAATAACAATTACATCACCGGGAACAGGTTCCCCTTAGGTGTGACCGGAAATATCAATACTACCTACAGTGGGAACACCATAACCGGTAACACCTATAATACTGTGATGGGAGTTTTGGGTGACCAGTACGTTTCCGGAATCTTGCTGAAAGGAACAAATTTACCGTCTCCTTTAACAGCAAACGTGATAATAACTACTCCGACAGTTAATACCAGCACAAGTTTGTCCATCCAGCCTGGTGCGGTGCTGAAGTTTTTATCTTCACAGGGACTAACTGTCTATGGCACTTTGGATGCGATAGGGAAAAAAGACAGTTTAATCTCCTTTACCTCCTTTAAGGATGATAGCTTAGGCGGAGACAACAATGGGGATGGAGGAGGGACTTTACCTGCTTCCAGTGATTGGGATCAGATTTATCTTTATGGCTCTGGGTCAAGTGGTTCGATATTAGATTCCTGCTTAATCAAATATGGGAACTATGGTATTCAAACTAATTATAGTGATGCAGTAATTCGTAACAGCACTATCAGACAGAGTTATTATGATGGGGTCTACTGTAGTAATGGCAATCCCAATTTGAGCCGAAACGTGATCACTGCTAATCGGAGATATGGGATTTATTTGAACACATCTTCTCCAGTTATTTACAGATGTGATGTAACCGGTAATGGGACCTCTGGTAATTATTATGGAATTTACTGTTATAATTCCTCACCTCAGATCAGACACTGCAATATCCTGAACAACACCAGTTCCGGGGTTTTTACTCAATACAGTTCAAATCCGGTAATTGATAGCTGTCATATTTACGGGAATACCAATTACGGGGTCAATAATGTGGATGTGGCTTTAACTGTAAATGCTCAGTACAACTGGTGGGGTGATTCAACCGGACCAAATGACCCCAGCACCGGTCCCCCAGATTACAATCCAGGCGGTCTCGGAAACAAAGTCTCAGATTACGTTACTTACCGGCCCTGGATGCGCAGACCTTATATCTGCGGGGATGCGAATGGAGATGAGAAGGTAAACCTGGCAGATATAGTTTATCTGGTAAGCTACGTATTCAAACGTGGTCCTGCTCCGGTTCCCTTAGCCAGGGGAGATGCGAATGGAGATGGGAAAGTGAACTTA
>Ga0209642_10001771_pt1 | contig 14391 bp, 16 predicted proteins | sample RifCSP19_2_FD_184025 | JGI IMG/M metagenome (GOLD analysis project Ga0209642, IMG submission 184025) | Soil microbial communities from Rifle, Colorado - Rifle CSP2_sed 19_2 (SPAdes) (version 2) | ecosystem: Environmental > Terrestrial > Deep subsurface > Rock core/Sediment | place: Rifle... | reverse complement strand
CGAAGCTCGAGGCCAAGGGCCTGGACCTGGTCGTCGTGAACGAGGTCGGCCGCCCCGGCACGGGGTTCGGCGCCGAGACGAACCGCGCCGCGATCCTGTCACGCACCGGTGAGGACGAGCCCCTGCAGGACCGGACGAAGCAGGAGCTCGCGAGCGCGATCTGTGACAGGCTGGCCAAGCTCCTCGCCCGATAGCGGGACGGTCAGGGGTGACTGCTATGCTCCGGCGGACATGAGCCACGGCTACCTCTTCTCCTCGGAGTCGGTCACCGAGGGGCACCCCGACAAGCTGGCCGACCAGATCTCCGACGCGGTGCTCGACTCCATCCTGGCGATCGACCCGGATGGTCGGGTGGCGTGCGAGACGCTCGTCACGATGGGCCTCGTCATGGTCGCCGGCGAGATCACGACCTCCGAGTACGTCGACATCCCCGCCGTCGTCCGCGACACGATCACCGAGATCGGCTACACGGACGCGAACTTCGGGATCGACGGCCACACCTGCGGCGTCATCACATCGATCCAGGAGCAGTCCGCGGACATCGCCCGCGGCGTCGACGACGCGCTGGAGCACCGCGAGGGCCATTCGACGGACCGCCTCGACACGCTGGGCGCCGGGGACCAGGGGATGATGTTCGGCTTCGCGTGCCGCGACACGGAGGAGCTGATGCCTCTCCCGATCGCCATGGCGCATCGGCTCGCGAAACGTCTTTCCGACGTGCGCAAGGCCGGGGTCGTGCCGTACCTCAGACCGGACGGCAAGAGCCAGGTCTCGATCGCGTACGAGGATGGGGTTCCCAGCCGCGTCGACACCGTGCTGATCAGCGCCCAGCACCGGGAGGAGGTCGACGTCGAGACGCTGCTCGAGCCCGACGTGAAGGCGGAGGTGATCGATCCGGTCCTTCGCGAGTTCGAGATCGACGCGGACGGGGTTCGCGTCCTCGTGAACCCGACCGGCCGGTTCGAGATCGGCGGGCCGAAGGCCGACACCGGCCTCACCGGACGCAAGATCGTCGTCGACACGTACGGCGGTATGGCGCCACACGGGGGCGGCTGCTTCTCGGGGAAGGATCCGACGAAGGTCGACCGCTCGGCCGCGTACATGTCGCGCTACGTCGCGAAGAACCTCGTGGCGGCAGGCGTGGCGGACCGCCTCCAGATCCAGGTCGCGTACGCGATCGGGACCGCGCACCCGGTATCGCTCGCCGTCGACACCTTCGGGAGCGAGCACGCGGACCCGGTCCGTCTGGTCGACCTCGTGTGGGAAGCGTTCGACTTCCGCCCGGCCGCCATCATCCGGGACCTGGGCCTGCGTCGGCCGATCTACAAGGACACCGCGGCGTACGGGCACTTCGGGCGCAAGGAGTTCCCCTGGGAGGCAACCGATCGCGCGGATGAGGTCCGCCGCGCGTTCGAGTAGTCGGGTCGGGCCCGCGCCGAGCAGCGGCCGCGTCGCAGCGCCCGAAGTCCTGTCCGGTCCCGTGGCGGTCTGCGTCGACCGGCCCATCCTCTCCTTGGATCGTCCCTTCACCTACGATCTCCCCCTCGAGATGGGCGCCGGGGTCGGCTCCCTCGTACAGGCCCCGTTCCACGGCAAGCTGGTCCGGGGCTGGGTGCTCGGGTCGACCGACGACGTCCCGGCCCGCGTGTTGCGGGTGAAGAAGCTCGTCTCGCAGGAGCGGTTCTTCGATCCGCCCATGCTGGAGCTCCTGCGTTGGGTCTCGGATCGGTACGTGGCTCCGCTCGCGGCCGTGATCGCCCGGTCCCACCCGCCCCGGGTCGCCAGCGAGGAGGCGGTCGATGCGGCCGGCGGGGTCGTCGACCCCGCCGCGACCGGGTACCTCGGGCCGCTCGGGGAGAGCGTTCTGGCCGGATACCGGAACGGATCCCGGCTGCTCGATGCACTCCGCAGCGGTGGTGGATCCTTCGTGTTGCGGCCGGCGCCCGAAGACGAAGCGGCCGTGGCGGCCGAGTGCGTGGCGTCCGCGGTCCGGGCCGGGCGAACGGCGATCGTCCTCGTGCCGGAGGTCGATCCGCTGCCGGCGACGGCCCGCGCCGTGCTCGACGCGGTGGCGGACCGGGGGGTCTTGTTCGCGGGTGGGGATCGCCGGGAGCGATACCGGAGCTGGCGACGGATCGCGGCGGGGGGGTACCAGGTCGTGGTCGGGACGCGTCCGGCGGTCTTCGCTCCCATCCCGCAGCTCGGACTCGTCGTCGTGTCCCGCGAAGCCCACGCCCTGCACCGCGAGGAGCGGGCGCCGTACTACCACGTCCGAGACGTGGCGCTCGAGCGGATGCGCCTGGCCGAGGGCGTGTGCGTGATGTCGGCGCTCTTCCCGTCGCTCGAGGCGGCGGTCGGCGAGCACGTCGAGGTCGAGCCCGCCCGACGCCGGTGGCCGCCGGTGGAGGTCGTGCGGCCGGGTCCCGAGGGCCGAGCGCCCAGACTCGTCGCCGCGCTACGACAGGCCCGAAGGGCGTTCCTGTACTCGCCGCTGCCCGGCTACGGGGTGGCGCGCGTCTGCAGGAGCTGTGGTGAGCCCGCCGCCTGTCGGGCCTGCGGCGGAACGCTCCGCATGCAGGAGGGTGACGTGCGTTGCGCCGTCTGCGGGACGCTCGGCCGGTGCGCGAGCTGCGGGGGTGAGGACTTCGGTATCGCTCGTGGTGGCGCGGAACGGGTGGAGGAGTGGGCGCGCGGCGTCGCGTCCGTCCCCGTCAGCCGGATCGAGCCGGGCGGGTTCCCTCGAGCACCCGGCGAGGCGGAGGTGCTCGTTGGCGGCGTCGAGGCCGTGAAGGAGTTCGGTCCGCAGGGACTCGATCTCGTCGGCATCCTGGACGCGGACCTTGCCGCCCGCCGGCCCGGGCTCTCCGCGCGAGAGCGTGCGCTCGCCACCTGGTTCGAGGCCGCCGGGTGGGCGGATCCGGACGGCCGCGTCGTCGTGCAAACGGAGCATCCGAACGATCCTGCTGTCCAGGCGCTCGTGAGCGGTCGCCCCGACCGGTTCGCTCGCGCCGAGCTCCCTCGCCGGGCGGAGGCGGGGTTCCCGGTCGGGTCTTTGGTCCTCCGGATCGTCGGGGCGCCCGAGCTGGCATCCGAGCTCGCGGCCCTCCGACATGGCCCGCTTCTGTCCTCGAGCGTCGGAGACCAGACGATATGCTTGGTCGCGCTCGGTCGCGGAGAGATCACGGCGTTCGGTCGCGCGGTGCGCGGGCTCGCGGAGCAGGGGGTCGTGACACGGGTCGAGGCCGAGCCCCACCTCTGAGGAGCGACGGTGACCGTGAAGCCGATCCGGACGCTGGGCGATCCCTTCCTGCGCGAACAGACGAAACCGGTCGACCGGTTCGACGCGACGCTCCGTCGCTTGGCCGACGACATGTTCGAGACGATGTACGCGGCGCCTGGCGTCGGCTTGGCCGCGAACCAGGTCGGGCTGTCGCTCGCTTGTTTCGTCTACGACGATCAGGAGGGCCATCGCGGTTTCGTCGCCAACCCAAGGGTCTCGGACCTCCGGCAGGAGGACGCGCGGGACGAGGGGTGCCTCTCGATCCCCGGGCCCTTCTACGCGACCCCCCGCGCACTGTCCGCGCGGCTTCGCGGACAGGGCCTGGGCGGCGAGCCGCTCGACATCCGGGCCGAGGGCCTGCTCGCGCGGATCTTCCAGCACGAGGCCGACCACCTGCAAGGGATGCTCTACATCGACCGGCTGAGCGATGAGGGGCGTCGCGACGTGATGCGCCAACTCCGCGAGCTCGAGCTCCAACGTGCGCAGGAGGCCTAGCCCCCGTGCCGGCTCGGTCCGTTCGCGTCGCCTTCCTCGGGAACGACCTCTGGTCCGTTCCATCGCTCGAGGCGCTCGCGGCCTCCGTTCACGAGGTCGCGCTCGTGGTCACCGCCTTGCCGAAACCGGCGGGCCGCGGGAACGTGCCGAGGCCCACGCCGGTGGCGGGAGCCGCCGGACGGCTCGGCTCGCCGCTGGCGCAGGTCCAGACCGTGAAGACCGGGGACGGGTTCGAGCGGCTCGAGGCGTCCTCGCCCGACATCCTCGCGGTGGTGGCCTACGGGGAGATCCTGCCGCACGAGGTCCTGCGTCTCCCCACGATCGCGCCGGTGAACCTCCACTTCTCGCTCCTGCCGGAGCTCCGGGGGGCCGCTCCCGTCCAGACGGCGCTCCTCCAGGGCCTCTCGGTGACCGGCGTCACGACGATCGTGATGGATGAGGGCATGGACACGGGGGCGATCGTCCTCCAGCGCGAGGAACCGATCCTCGACGTCGACGACGCCGGTTCGCTCGGCGGCCGACTCGCGACGCTCGGCGCCGGTCTGCTGGTCGAGTCGATCGGGCGCCTCGCCCACGGATCGGTCAGCCGGAGCTCCCAGGACCCGGCGCTGGCCTCATACGCGCGGAAGCTCGGACCCAGGGACCGCGTGCTCGACTGGTCGCTGTCGGCCCGTACGTTGGTGAACCGGTGTCGGGCGCTCTCGCCGGAGCCGGCCGCCACGACGACGTTCCGAGGTGGAGGCGTGAAAGTCTTCCGCGCCGAGGCGCTCGAGGCGTCCGGTGAGCCTGGGAGGATCGTGCAGGTGACGAAGCAGGGTGTCGTCATCGCCGCGGCGCCAGGCGGGATCCGTCCGCTCGAGCTCGCGCCGGCCGGACGCCGGCGGATGAGCGGTGCGGACTTCGTGAACGGTTTCCGTCCCGAGCTCGGCGAGCGGTTCGGGTGACCGGGGCCACTGCTCGTTCGGTCGCCCTCGACGTCGTCCAGCGGGTGGTCGACGAGGGTGCCTACTCCAACCTCGCGATGTCCCGGACGCTCGCGCACGCGCGACTGGCCGAGCGCGACGCGGCGCTCGCGTCCGAGCTCGCGTATGGAACCCTCCGCCGCCTCGTGAGGATCGACCACGCGCTTGCGCCACTCCTCGACAGGCCGCTCGGAACGGCGCCGAAGGCGGCCCGGGCCCTCCTCCGCATCGGTGCGTATCAACTGCTGTTCACGAGGATCCCCGCGCATGCGGCCGTGGCGGAGACCGTGGAGCTGGCGTCCCCGCGCCACCGCGGATTCGTGAACGCCGTCCTGCGCCGGCTCTCGGTGGAAGGAGTGCGCGAGCGGGGCGGCTCGTCGAACGAGGACGTGTCGGCGCGCACCGGGCTCTCGGCCTGGGCGACCCACGAGCTCCGTCGGCTCCTCGGGGAGGAAGCCGAGGAGGCGGCACGCGCCCTCGCCGAACCCGCACCCGTCACCGTCCGCGCGAACACGTGCCGATCCTCCGTGGACGAGCTCGAGGGCGTCCTGCGGGCGGCAGGCGTCGACGTCGAGCGCGGAGCGGTGCACGATGCCTCACTGTTGGTCGGAGGGGGCGCGCCCTCGCGGTTCCCCGGTTTCGCGGAGGGGTGGTTCGCGGTGCAGGATCAGGCCTCCTCCCTGGTCGTTCGGGCCTTGGACCCCCGGCCGGGGGAGCGCGTGCTCGACGCGTGCGCGGGCCCCGGGGGCAAGGCCGGCTACATCGCCTGTCTCGTCGCTCCGGGGGGACGGCTCGTAGCGGCCGACGTGTCGCTCGCCCGCTCGGAGCTCGTCCGCCGAACGCTCCGGCGGCTCGGAGCACGGGGGTTCGTGCTGGCACAGGACGCCCGTCGCCCGGCGCTCCGTGCGCCGTTCGACCGCGTGCTCGTGGACGCCCCGTGTACCGGGATCGGGTCAGCCCGCCGCCGGCCCGAGCTCCTCTGGCGTGCCAGCCGAGAGCAGGTGCCCGAGCTCGCCCTGCTCCAGGTGGCGATCGCAACCGCCTGTGCAGACCTGCTTCGGCCGGGCGGTCGACTGGTGTACGGCGTGTGCACGTTCCCACGTGCGGAGACGGATGCGGTCTGCGACGCGATCCTCCAGCAGCGCCCCGACCTGGAGCCGGAGGAGCTCCACGGGCCCGAGGGGCCGGCGAGTCGGATCCGCCTGTGGCCGCATCGGCACGGGTGCGACGCGATGTTCATCGCGGGCTTCCGCCGGGTGAAGGACCTGCGCCGATAGAATCGCCGGGATGGGCAAGCTCTCGGCGTCGATCCTGTCCGCGGACTTCGCGCGATTGGGCGACGAGGTCAAGCTCGTGGAACCCCATGCCGACGTCATCCATATCGACGTGATGGATGCGCACTTCGTCCCGCCGCTCACCATCGGGCCCCTCGTCGTGGCGTCCTTGCGCCCGCGCACGCGCCGGACCCTGCACGGGCACCTCATGGTCGAGGCGCCGGCGTCGCTGTTCGACGAGCTCGCCCAGGCCGGCATGGACGTCGTCAGCTTCCACGTCGAGGCGGTGGAGGACCCCGCGCCCGTGATCGAGAAGGCCCGGGGAGCCGGGATGGGCGTCGGTCTCACCGTGAACCCGGAGACGCCGATCGAGACCGTGTACCCACACCTGGACGACGTCGACGACGTGATGGTGATGAGCGTGCACCCCGGGTGGGCGGGGCAGGCGTTCATCCCCGAGGTGCTCCCGAAGGTCGAGGCCGTACGCGCCGAGCTCGACCGCCGCGGTTCGTCCGCGGACGTCGAGGTGGACGGCGGCGTCAAGCTCGACAACGCGAGGCGATGCGTCGAGGCGGGGGCCAACGTCCTCGTCGCGGCGTCGGCGATCTTCCGAGCCGACGACATCGCGGCAGCCGCGAGAGAGCTGAAGTCGATCGTGGAGCTCGCCTGATGCCCGAGACCATCCTCGTCGTCGACGACGACCCGGACATCGCCCGCTTCGTCGAGGTGAACCTCCGCAGCGCGGGCTACGACGTGTCGGTGGCCTCCGACGGCGAGGAGGCGCTCACCACGGCGGCCACGCTACGGCCGGACCTCGTGCTGCTGGACGTGATGATGCCTCGGATCGACGGGTTCGAGGTCGCCCAGCGGCTCCGACGCAACCCGCAGACCGCCAACACGTCGATCATCATGCTCACCGCGAAGGCCCTGTCCACCGACAAGGTGCTGGGGCTCACCGCGGGGGCGGACGACTACATCATCAAGCCGTTCGACCCGATCGAACTCCTGGCTCGTGTCAAGGGCACGCTCCGCCGCGCGAAGGAGATGCGGAACCTCTCGCCCCTCACCGGCTTGCCAGGGAACATCCGGATCCAGGAGGAGATCGAGCGGATGGTTCGCGAAGACCGTCACTTCGCCGTGCTCTACGGCGACCTCGACAACTTCAAGGCGTACAACGACCAGAAGGGCTTCGTTCGCGGGGACCGGCTGATCCAGGCGGCCGCTCGGATGATCCAGGACGCGGTAGCCGAGTTCGCGGGCGCGGAGGGTTTCGTCGGCCACGTCGGCGGCGACGATTTCGTCGCGGTCGTGCCCCCGGAGGTCGCCGAGGACGTGGCGGAGCGGATCGTCCAGCGGTTCGACGAGCAGATCGACGGGTTCTACGATCCCGAGGACGTCGAGCGCGGGTACGTCGAGGTCGAGGATCGGCGTGGCGTGCTCCAACGGCTGCCTCTCGTCGGCATCTCTGTGGGGATCGCGACCACGCAGGTGCGGTCGTTCGCTCACTACGGCGAGGCGGTGTCGGTCGCGACCGAGATGAAGCAGTTCGCCAAGCGCGAGACGCGGTCGTCCTTCGCGGTCGACCGACGCAAGACAGAGTGACCTCGCTCGCCCCGGCACGCCCTATACTGAGAGGTTGAAGCCTGTCTTCGGGGCGGGGTGCAAGTCCCCACCGGCGGTGACAGTCCGCGACCCTCCGGGAGCCACTCGGGGGTGGACCCGGCGAGATTCCGGGACCGACCGTGAGAGTCGGGATGGGAGAGGACGGGCGGTGCCGGCAGCGGCCTTCGCCCTGCCGCCTCCTGCCCTTCCCGGCGTCCACGCCCCGGGAACGGAGACGTGCGTGTCGGATGAGGGGTACATCGAGCGGGCGGTCGCGCTCGCCGAGCGGGGACGAGGGATGGTCTCGCCGAACCCGCTCGTCGGCGCCGTGGTCGTGTCCGCGGACGGCCGTGTCGTGGGCGAGGGCTGGCACGAGGGCTCTGGCCGACCGCACGCCGAGGTCGTCGCGCTCCGCGAGGCCGGCGAGGCCGCGATCGGCTCCACGCTCTACACGTCGCTCGAGCCCTGCAACCACTTCGGCCGAACGCCTCCGTGCACGAGAGCGATCGTGGAGGCGGGCATCGCCCGGGTGGTAGCGGCGATGCGTGACCCGAACCCAGTCGTGGACGGTGGGGGGTTCGACGAGCTCCGCTCGAGCGGCGTCGCCGTCCGCGAGGGCCTCCTGGTCGACGAGGCGGCTCGGCAGAACGAGGCGTTCGTCAAGCACGTGCGGACCGGACTGCCGTTCGTGGTGTGGAAGATGGCAGCCTCGCTCGACGGGAAGGTCGCCGCGCGGGACGGCTCCTCCCGGTGGATTACCGGCGAGGCCGCACGCGCCGACGTCCATCGCCTGCGCGCCTGGTCGGACGCGATCGTCGTGGGCGCGGGCACCGCCCTCGTCGACGACCCATCGCTCACCGTGCGCGAGCCCGGCTACCGGGGCCGGCCGCCGCTCCGCGTCCTCGTGGACGCACGCGGTCGGGTCCCGGCGACCGGAGATCTGTTCGACGAAGCCGCCCCGACCCTCGTCGCGACGACCGATCTGGCATCCGCCCAACGCCGCGCGGAGTGGAGCGAAGCCGGTGCCGAGGTGTCCATCTACGAGGTCGAGGGGGAGGGCGTGCCGCTCGCGGAACTCGTCGCCGATCTCGGCAAGCGGGACGTGCAAGGCGTGCTGTTGGAAGGGGGACCGACGCTCGCGTTCTCCGCCGTCGAGGAGGGCGTCGTGGACAAGGTGGTGGTGTATCTGGCGCCAAGGCTGATCGGAGGCACGGAGGCGCCGACGGTGCTCGGGGGGCGGGGGTTCGTCCCCATCGCGAGCGCCGTCCGCCTGCGTGTGCGCTCGTTCGACAGCGTCGGGGACGACCTGAGGGTGGAGGCGGATGTTCTCCGGGATCGTTGAGGAGCGAGGTCTCGTGCGCGAGATCGGGCCGACACGCTTGTCGGTCGGCTGCCGCACCGTGTCGGCGGACTCGACGATCGGGTCGTCCGTGGCCGTCAACGGCGTCTGCCTCACGGTGGTCGCGGCCGGCGAGGATCGTCTCTCGTTCGACCTGTCGGAGGAGACGCTTCGGCGCACGAGTTTCGCGCGCCTGGCCGAGGGCCACGCCGTCAACCTCGAGCGTCCGCTCACCCTGTCGAGCCGGCTGGGGGGCCATCTCGTCCAGGGCCACGTGGACGGCGTCGGCGAGGTGACCGGCGTGCGACGGGGACAGGACGGTGGAGCCTGGATGTCGATCCGAGCGCCGAGGGAGCTCCTGCGCTACCTGGTCGAGAAGGGCTCGGTGTGCGTGGACGGCGTGAGCCTCACGGTAGCCGCGCTTGACGGCGAGTCGTTCGCGGTGGCCCTGATCCCACACACGTTGGACGTGACGACCCTGGGGGAGACGGAGGTCGGCGACCCGGTGAACCTGGAGATCGACGTGATCGCGAAGTACGTGGAAGCACTCATGGATGGGAGAGGCGCATGAGCAGCGTGCGGGAGGGGTCGGATCGATTGGTGTTCGCCTCGATCGAGGAGGCGATCGCCGACATCAGGGCGGGCAAGATGGTCATCGTCGTCGACGACGCCGACCGTGAGAACGAGGGCGACTTCGTCATGGCCGCCGAGAAGGCGACGCCCGAGGCGCTCAACTTCATGGTCACCCACGGCCGAGGGATCGTGTGCATGCCCGTGACGCAGGAACGGCTCGAGGAGCTTCGCATCCCGCTCATGGTGTCGAAGAACAACGAGAGTCACGGGACGGCGTTCGCCGTCTCGATCGACATCCAGGGTCGGACGACGACGGGCACGAGCGCGTTCGACCGCGCCGCTACCGTTCAGGCCATCGCGGACCCGACGCTGCGGCCCGAGGAGATCCGGATGCCCGGGCACGTGTTCCCGCTCATGGCCCAGGAAGGTGGCGTGCTGAAGCGCGCCGGGCACACCGAGGCGACGGTCGACCTCGCGAGGCTCGCCGGTCTGTATCCGGCGGGGGTGTTGTGCGAGGTGCTGCATCCCGACGGCTCGATGGCCCGGCTCCCCGAGCTCGTCCGCGTGGCTGCCGAGCACGGCCTGAAGCTCATCTCGATCGCGGACCTGATCGAATCCCGGCGGCATCGTGAGCACCTCGTGCGTCGCACCGCGGAGGCCGTGATCCCCACGGAGCACGGGGAGTTCACGGCCTTCACGTACGAGAGCATGATCGACTCGCGCGTCCATGTGGCCTTCGTGCTCGGGGATGTCGGGGACGGCGAACGGATCTTGGTCCGGGTCCACTCTGAGTGCCTCACGGGGGACGTGTTCGGGTCGCTGCGGTGCGACTGCGGCGACCAGCTCGAGAGCGCCATCGAACAGATCGGTCGCGAGGAGCGCGGGGTCATCCTCTACATCAGGGGTCACGAGGGCAGGGCCATCGGGCTCACCCACAAGTTCCTCGCGTACCAGCTTCAACAGTTGGGGCGCGACACGGTGGAGGCGAACCTCGAGCTCGGCTTCCCGGCCGACCCCCGCGACTACGGCCTGGGGGCGCAGATCCTCGTCGATCTCGGAGTGAGGTCCATGCGTCTGCTCACGAACAACCCGGCCAAGCGGGCCGGGCTCGAGGGGTACGGCCTGTCGATCGTCGAGCGCGTGCCTTTGGAGACGCGACCGAACCCCGAGAACATCGGGTACCTGCGCACGAAGCGCGAGAAGCTCGGGCACCTGCTCGAGAACCTCGAGCCGGATGTCGGTGTCGGCGCGGGTGAGGCTACGTGAGGGAGTTCCGCGGCGAGGCCGGGGCCCGAGGGCGTCGGTTCGCGATCGTCGTCGCGCGGTTCAACGAGCTCGTCACGGCGAAGCTGCTCGAGGGCGCGGTCGACTGCCTCCGGACCCACGAGGTCGCCGAGGACGACCTCGACGTCGCCTGGGTTCCGGGGGCGTTCGAGCTCGCGCTCGTCGCCCGGCGGCTGGCGGGAGGCTACGATGCCGTCGTCTGCCTCGGGGCGGTGATCCGAGGCGAGACCGCCCACTTCGACTACGTGGCGAGCGAGGCCGCGACCGGAATCCGCCGGGCATCCCAGGAGACGGGGGTCCCCGTGATCTTCGGCGTCCTCACGACCGACACGCTCGAGCAGGCGATCGACCGGGCCGGCGGGAAGCACGGCAACAAGGGGTGGGACGCGGCGATGGCTGCGATGGAGATGGCCTCGCTCCTCGAGCACCTTCCGAAGGAGGGATCCTCGTGATCGTCGACAAACCCTGGGGCAAGGTGGTGACCTACGCGCTGAACCAGCCGAGCTCCGTCCGCGTGATCACGGTGGAACCTCGACAGGAGACCAGCGTGCACTACCACCAGATGCGCGACGAGATGTGGGTCGTCCTCGACCCGGGGCTGACCCTCCAGATCGGGAACAGGGTGGTGGAAGCGCAGCCGGGCGAGGAGTTCATGGTCTCGGCCGAGACCACGCACCGGATCGGGAACGAGGGCTCCACCCGTGGCAGGGTCCTCGAGATCGCCTACGGGTACACGACCGAGGACGACACGCTCCGCCTCGAGGACGACTACGGGCGAGCCCTGGAGCCGGACTGGTGAGCGTCGCCCACCTCTGGAGGCACGGACGCGCGGTCGACGGCCAGAGGGACCCGTGCTACGCTCCGCGCCGCTTCCAGCACGGGAGGTCGCGTTGGCAGAGCAGGGCACGGTGAAGTGGTTCAGCAACGAGAAGGGGTTCGGATTCATCTCGCGAGAGGGCGCGGACGACGTCTTCGTCCACTTCTCCGCGATCGAAGGCGAGGGCTACAAGACCCTGAACGAGGGCCAGGCGGTCGAGTTCGACGTCGTCGACGGCCCGAAGGGCAAGCAGGCGGCCAACGTCCGCCCGGTGTAGGTCTCGTCCGCTTGGCCGATGTTCGGCAACCGTCGACACCGTCCGGACCTGCACCTATACTTCCCGGGAACGGTTCTTTCGTGTTCCACGAGGCACCGGCCGAGTCCGGTGCCTTCCTATCGGTGGGAGGTGATGCGGGGTATCGGCTGATCCGCGAATAAACGACCGGATCCGCTCGCCGCAGGTGCGGCTGGTGGGTCCCGATGGGGCGCAGATCGGGATCGTTCCGACGCAGGACGCGCTCCGCAGAGCCCAAGAGCTCGATCTCGACCTGGTGGAGGTGGCCCCGCAGGCGAGCCCCCCCGTGGCCAGGATCATGGACTACGGGAAGTTCAAGTACGAGCGCGACATCCGCCAGAAGGAGGCCCGCAAGAAGCAGGCAAGGGTCGAGGTCAAGGAGATCAAGTTCCGCCCGAAGATCGATCCGCACGACTACGCGACCAAGAAGGGTCACGTCGAGCGGTTCCTGCGGGCGGGTGCGCGAGTCAAGGTGACGATCATGTTCCGCGGTCGCGAGATGGCCCACACGGAGCTCGGCCGCAAGATCTTGGATCGACTGGTCGAGGACCTGGGCGAGACGGCCGCCGTCGAGGCGACGCCCAAGCAGGACGGTCGGAACATGGTGATGGTCATCGCGCCGACGAAGAAGCCGCCGGAGCCGAAGGGCCACACCTCGGAACCGGCGCCCGAACCACGGGGAACGTGAGGCGACCATGAAGCAGAAGACGCACCGGGCGACGGCGAAGCGGTTCCGGATCACCCGCACGGGGAAGATCCTCCACCGCAAGGCCACCGGGAACCACATGTTGACGAAGAAGAGCGGCAGCCGCCGGCGCCGCGTCGAGGGCATGGCCGAGGTGAAGGCCGAGCACACGAACATCCGCCGGCTGCTGGGGAAGTAGGCGAAGGTGGGCAGGATCAAACGCTCGATCCATGCGAAGAAGAAGCGCCGTGAGGTACTCCGGAAGGCGAAGGGGTACTACGGTTCGCGCTCGCGACGGTACCGGGTGGCCAAGGAGCAGCTCATGCACTCGGGCCAGTACGCCTACCGCGACCGTCGGGACCGCAAGGCGCAGTTCCGGCGTCTGTGGATCGCGCGGATCGGCGCTGGGGCCCGCCAGAACGGGATCTCGTACTCGCAGCTGATCCACGGCCTCCAGAAGGCGGGCGTCGAAGTGGACCGCAAGATCCTCGCCGACCTCGCCGTGCACGACCCGTCGGCCTTCGGCCAGCTGGCCCAGGCCGCCAAGGACGCGCTCGCCGCCTGACCGCGGCGACGCGGGTGGCAGATAGGACCGCACCGGGGCTGGCGAGACCGGCCGGAGGGGATCGCTTGATCACGTCTCCGCGGAACGCGAAGGTCGTCGCCGCACTCCGACTCAAGAAGCGGGCGTTCCGCGAGCGGGATCGGCGGTTCTTGGTGGAAGGGGCTCAGGCCGTCGGAGAGGCGCTGGGCCGGGCCGACGGCCTCTCCGCGTTGTTCCACACCGACACCGCACATCCGCTCGTGGGTCGCGCGGCTGACGCTGGAGTCGAGGTCGTGCACGTGGGCCACGAGGTGATGGGCAAGCTCACCTCGACGGTGACGCCCCAGGGATTGCTGGGCGTCGCCACGTTCGTCGACGTGGATCTCGCCGGCGTTCCCGAGGGACCCGGCTGCCTCGCCGTTCTGCACGAGGTCCGCGACCCCGGGAACGCCGGGACGGTTCTCCGCTCGGCCGACGCGGCGGGTGCCGGCGGCGTCGTGTTCACGTCGTCTTCCGTGGACGTCTACAACCCGAAGACGGTGCGAGCGACCGCGGGCTCCCTGTTCCATCTTCCGGTCGTCCGCGGCATCGACACCCAGGCCGCGATCGCCGAGGCGCGGCGGCGCGAGATGCGCGTGTTGGCGATGGATGCCGACGGCGAAGCCGACCTGTACGAGGTCGACCTGACCGATCCCGTCACGTTCGTGTTCGGGAACGAGGCGTGGGGGCTCCCCCGTGAGGTCGCCGCACTCGCCGACGCGACCGTTCGCGTGCCTCTCCATGGTCGAGCGGAGTCCCTCAACCTGGCGGCCGCCGCGACGGTGTGCCTGTTCGAGTGGGCTCGCCGGCAGCGCGAAGGCCGGCGCGCGATCTTGGAGACGATCATCGCGGCGGCGGCCCACGATATCCGATCGCCGCTCACGGCGATGAAGGGGTTCGGGCACGCGCTGTCCACCAGGTGGGAGCACATGACGGATGAGCAGCGCGATCTGATGTTCACCGGGATCGTGTTCGATACCGACCGCCTGAACGCGATCGTCCGGCAGCTCGTCGATGCGGCTCGCCTCGCGGCCGGATCCCTGGATCTGTTCCCCGAACGCGTCGAGGTCGGCCGGCTGGTCGGCCAGGTCGCCGAGTCGCTCGGCCGCGACCCCGATCATCCACCGGTCGTGTGGGAGTCGGGTGAGGTCGAGGCCTTCGTCGACCCGGAGCGCCTGCGGCTGGTCTTGGAGGCGTTCGTC
>Ga0209642_10001770_pt1 | contig 14391 bp, 13 predicted proteins | sample RifCSP19_2_FD_184025 | JGI IMG/M metagenome (GOLD analysis project Ga0209642, IMG submission 184025) | Soil microbial communities from Rifle, Colorado - Rifle CSP2_sed 19_2 (SPAdes) (version 2) | ecosystem: Environmental > Terrestrial > Deep subsurface > Rock core/Sediment | place: Rifle... | reverse complement strand
GTCAGGGCGCGGTCCCGCAGCGCATCGGCCTCACGGTCGGCGTAAGCCGCGAGCCGCTCGTCACGGGGGTGCGAGTCGTTCGGCATGGTCATCGGTCCAGACGCACCTCTGTCACGAACAGTTCCCGGTGTTCAGCCATCAACTCGCGCAAACGCATGCGCCCGCGATGGATACGCGATTTGACCGTTCCGAGCGCGGAGGCCGTGGTGGTGGCCACCTCGCCGTAATCCATGCCGTAGACATCGCACAGCACGACCGCAGTGCGCTGGTCCTCCGGCAGGTGTCGGAGCGCGACGTCGAGGTGCCGATACAGCTCTGAACGGCCGGCCTCGTCGGCGGGGTCGGCGACCGTCGTGTCCGGCAGGTCCGGCTCCCCCTCCTCGGCATCGGGGAGGGTGGTCGTCGGCCGACGCTGGGCGCGTCGGACGATGTCGTAGCTGGCGTTGGCGGTGATGCGCAGCATCCACGAGCGGAAGAGGCCACCACGGTATTTGGCCATGGCGTCATAGGCGTGGACGAAGGCATCCTGGGCGGCATCGGCCGCCTGGTCGGGATCACCGAGGAGCCGATAGGCCAGGCCGTAGCATGCCGACTGATAGTGCTCGATCAGCCGCGTGAAGGCGCCGCGATCCCCCGCCACGGCACGCGCCACCACGGCATCCTCGTCGGGAAGCGGCGCGGTTCGCGCGGCGCGGGAACCCCGAGCGGTGGAGCCTGATTCGGACATTGGCTCCCTATAATCACATCCCCCGCGCCGGGGTGGCGGAATGGCAGACGCGCCGGACTCAAAATCCGGTGAGCGCAAGCTCGTGTGGGTTCGACTCCCACCCCCGGCACCAGACGGCAGGCGATCGGATAGGATCGTCGGCGGTCGTCCTGTTCCGAGGTCGGCCGACTGGCCGTCGGCGTTCTCACCGCCGACGGCCGCTTGCGTGCTAGGCTCTCGCCCGATGACTGGCGACACCATCGAGTGCTTCAACTGCGGCCATGCCAACCCGGCGTGGGCCCAGGTCTGCCGCTCCTGCGGCGTTGCGATCCAGGCCGAGCCTGTCGATCGCGGCGGGCCACGCGGCATCTTCCCCACCGACCAGCCGTCGCTCATCTCGATCGGTATCACGATCGGTGCCATCCTCGGCGCGATCGTCATCGGGCTGCTGCTCTCGGGAGTCCTCCCGGCCGCGGTGCCTGCCCCGTCCGAGACGCCCACGCCGAGTCCGTCGGTCAGCCAGGAGGCTTCGCCATCAGAGGGGCCCTCGGTCAGTTCGGAGCCGACCGCGCTGCCGACCGCAGAGCTGAGCGGAACGGTGACCTTTGGCTACGGGATCAACGGGTCGACCAACGAGGTGGTCGACGTGGCAACGACGTTCAGCCCGGGCCAGGTCTTCGCCCACTCGATCAAGCTGGCCGAGCCGTTCGGGGTCGATCGGATCGAGGAAGAGGTGATCCACGTGGCCGGCGACGGCACGCTGACCGTGGTGCAGGAGCGGACCGATGAAGTCGTGCCGGTATCGCCCGAGCTCGACATCGTCGGGTTCCAGGTGCAGGCAACCACGCTGGTCCAGCTATGGGGACCCGGGGACTACATCCTTCGCGCCTACCGCGGAGTCGAGCTGCTGGCCGAGGGCCGATTCACCCTCACCGAGTAGCCGAGCCGGACCCGCGCGCCGGTCGCGCTAGCCGGCCTGGCCCTCTCGCCCGGCGATCTCCGCCCACGCATCGGCATACAGGCGTGCCCTGACCGGCAGGTAGCCCGGATACGCGACCCGGGCACGCTCAACTTCGGCGGTCTCCAGGGTCACCATCCCGATCCGGTCGTTCGTCTCCAGCAGCACCGCGCCGGCCGGATCAACCGCGATCGATGGACCGCCGATGAGCACCCCGTCCTCCGGATCGGGACGGTTCACCGACAGTACGTAGCAGGCGCTCGTGCGCGCGTTGCCGCGGAAGACAAGCTTCCAGTGCTGGTAGGTGATCTCCTCGGTTGCCCGCGGGATCAGGATCGCCGTCACTCCCTGGGCGCCGAGCAGGTGCGAGCCCTCCGGGCGCATGGTGTCGCTGCAGACCTGGACACCGATCGGCATGCCGAAAGCATCGATTCGCGTCGGCGCCTCCGTACCCGGCTGGTAATGGCTCGTCTCCCAGAACCCGGGCTCCTCGGGGAGGTGAAGCTTCTCGTAGGTGGCCACCAGTTCGCCTGACCGATCGAAGATGAGCGCGCGGCTTGTGCGTCGTCCGGTCACGGGGTCTGCGTGGATGATGCCCCCGATGAGCCCGATCCCCGCCTCCGCCGCGGCGCGGGCCATGATCCGATGGCGTGGCCCATCCATCGGCTCTGCGTCGTCGTCCTTGGCGTTTTTCGTCGAGGGACTCCACGGGTTGAGCGGGATCTCCGGCAGGACGGCGATGTCGGCTCCCCGCTCGGCGCACTCGGCCAGTCGCTGCGCCAGGCGCACCGCGCCATCGGGCTGCCAGAAGACCTCGGAGACGAGCGCCACCGTCAGGCGGCCGTCGGTGCGGGCGGGTGCGTTCATGACGGAGAGCGTACATCGGCGCCCAGAGGGTCGTCGCGGCCGGCTCGGCATCGGACTCGCCGGATTCATGTCGGGCGCACTCGGCCGGTCCGCGGACACGTCCGAAGCACCGGAGCGCACTGTGACAGCCGCATCTGGCGGCGCCAGGACCGCCGAATACCCGCAACGCGGCCCTCATCTGAATCTGGCGATAGGCCGGCAGTCACCGGTCGATACACCTCGCGGAGCAACACTGCATGCATGCGCAGCAATCTGCCCGGCGCTCTGCGCGCGCTTCGGTATCGCCGCGGGTGGCGGCAGGCTGACCTCGGCCGGCGCTCGGGCCTCTCGCGGGATGTCGTTTCGCGGATCGAGCGCGGCGTGCTTCACGGCATCACGTTGGGCTCACTATCGCGACTGGCCGACGCGCTGGATGCCTCCCTGGTTGTCGAGGTGCGCTGGCACGGCGCGGAACTCGATCGGCTCATCGACCGCACCCACGCCGCCCTCGGAAACGCCGCCGCGGAGCGTCTTGCGCGTGCGGGCTGGATAACCCGGGCCGAAGTGAGCTTCAATCACTACGGGGACCGCGGCCGCTGCGACTTGGTGGCATGGCACCCGCGGACCCGGACGCTGCTCATGGTCGAGGTGAAGTCGCGCATCGGTGATCTCCAGGACACGCTTGGCCGACTCGACACCAAGGCTCGGCTGGGCTCGGTGATTGCCGGTCAGCTCGGCCTCGGCGAGCCGGCCCGAGTTGTGCCCGCGTTCGTCCTCGGCGAGGGCGGCGCGAATCGGAGAGCCGTCCTGCGGCACGAAGCCCTGTTCAGGCCGTACGGCGTCCGCGGTCGCGCTGCGCAGGCGTGGCTACGCGCTCCCGTCGGTGCGACGACCGGTCTGCTCTGGTTCGAATCGTCAGATTCAGACAAGGTGCACACCACGCGGGATGACGCGACGCGTCGTCACCGCCCTGCAGGTTGAGACACGAATCCGGTGACCCAGGGACCCGCGCAACTCGTCCGCGCAGCCTTCACATGAATCTGACGAGAACCGCGGGTAGTCCGCTGCCCCGGAAGGAATCGGTCAGGTTCGCGGCAGGGCCGGACCGAGCGAGGCGCGCTCCTACTGCAACTCGTGCAGGAGCATGCCGACGAAGTAGGACGCGTTGCGAGTAACGTCGCCATAGTCCCCCGGCCGCAGGCTGCCGATCTCGTTGTAGCGGGCCAGGAATCGCTCCGCCGCTTTGCGCCCGTCGCTCTGGCCGAACCCGCTTGATGCCGGCGTGAAGAACGGGCAGTCGAACGCGATGCCCACGGTGAACTTCCGGCCAGTGACCGTTTCGAGGGTCGCACCCTCGCATCGGCGTGCCAGGTCCAGGAGCTCGTCGTAGGTCATGGCACGCGGGGTTCCCTACTCCCCGAGGAACTCACGGACCAGGTTCTGGAAGTGGTAGACGCCGTTCTCGCGCTTCGCGGAGAAGCGGCCGGTGTCGTAGGCCCGGGAGCGCAGGCCGCGCTGCACCTGCTCGCAGATGACGATGTCCTCCTGCTGGATCTCGTCGGAGAAGGCGATCGTCTGCTGCATCGACTCCCAGCCGGGCCCGGTGCCCGGATCGGCAAAGAACCACTCGAAGATGGTGAGCGTCCGGTCAGGCCCGAGCGGCAGGATCACGTTCGAGGAGAGGTTGTCCTGGTAGATGTTGAACATGGTGTTGGGGAAGAGCCAGTAGTAGAGGGCATCCTCCTCACCGTCGGCGGTGCGAAGGTAGCGGCGGTCCCGGCCGAGCTCCTCCCCGGGGCGAAGCTCGCGGATCGGGGCGTGCTGCTTGGAGTAGAAGCGGAACTCCTCCACGCGGTAGCTGTCGTAGTCGAGCTCGCGGAAGAGCTGCGGGTGCGCGATCGGCAGGTGATACCCCTCCAGGTAGTTGTCGACGTACACCTTCCAGTTGCACTTGATTTCGTACTCGCGTCGCTCGACGAGCCGCATCCGATCGACGTCGTACCCGGCCGCGGCCACCTCCGCGGGGATGGCACCCATCACCTCGGCGAGCGGTGGCGCGTCGTCGGAGAGGCAGACGAAGACGAACGGGCCCCATCGGTCAACCCGCACCGGCATGAGGCCGAAGTCCTCCTTGCGGAACTCCTCGGTCTGCTCCATCTCGGGGCACGCCCGCAGCGCACCGTCGAGTCCGTAGGTCCAGCCGTGATAGCGGCACTGCAGGCTCTTGCGGTTCCCGCGCGTGAGGGCCACCTGTCCGGCCCGATGACGACAGACGTTGTAGAAGGCGCGCAGCTGCCCATCGATACCATGAGTGATCACGACCGGCTCGTCGAGGACGGTGACCGGAACGAAGTCACCGACCCGCTGCAGCTCATCGGTGCGTGCCACCAGCTGCCAGGTGCGGCCGAAGACGAGCTCCTTCTCGCGCTCCAGGTAGCCAGGGTCGAGGTAGTAGCGCGAGGCGAGGGTCGCCGCACGAGCAAGAGGAATCGGTGCCCTGGGCGGTCGACTGGTGGTCGTCATGCATCGAGTGTACCGGCCGGAAAGGTGACACTGCGTGCCCTGAAGTGCTACAACGTGCGGAACAGAGGCGCCGCCCCGCGGACGCCACCATGCTAGGAGGAGCTCATGCTCAATCTTCGACGCAGAGCGCCGCTGCTGCTGGCGGCAGGCGCCCTGATTCTCGCCTCGTGCACCAGCGCGGCCAATGTGCCGGCGGTGGTGTGCGTAGGCGAAGCGACCACCTACCTCGACTGGCTCAACGGGGACTTCGAGCCGGATTCGGCGGCCGACATCACCGAGCCGTCGGACACCACGGGCGACCTGCTCGAGATCGTCCGCGACCGTGGCGAGCTCATCGTCTCGACTGACCCGAACTACGCGCCGCAGTCGTTCCTCGAGCCCGATGGCGACTTCGTCGGATTCGACATCGACGTGGCGACCGAGATCGCGGATCGCCTCGGCGTCGGGATCACGTTCGAGACGCCGGACTGGGATGCCATCACGGCGGGCAGTTGGAGCGAGCGCTGGGATATCAGCGTCGGCTCGATGACCATCACCACGCCGCGCAAGGAGATCCTTTCCTTCACCCGGCCGTACTACTTCACCCCCGCCTACCTGGCGGCGAGCACCCGCTCCGGCGTGACCAAGACGTCCGACCTGCCGTTCACCCTGCCCACGGGAGCCACTGCCACAACATTGACGACCGATGCGAACTGCGCCGAGGCGATCGAGTCGGGCCGCACCGAATTCGACCTGTGGATCTCGTCGGGGACGACGATCGACGGGGCCATCGCGGCCGGCTCACCGATGGTCAAGATCGGCGAGCCGATCTTCCAGGAGAACCTCGCCGTGGCGATCGATAAGAGCGGGCCGCCGCACGCGGCGCTCCTCTTCGAGATCGACAAGATCATCGGCGAGATGCATGCCGATGGAACCCTCAAGGCGATGAGCGAGAAGTGGTTCGACGGCGAGGATCTGACCACCGATCCGAGCTCGTAGAGGCACCTCCCCGGAGACCCGCTGACAGGCCGGGGACGCACCGCGTCCCCGGCCCGCTTTTCGGGGCCCGACCATGACCAGCGCCGTACCGGCCGCGCCAATCCTCGCCGAGATCGAGGCGCACCAGCGTCGTGCTCGGCAGCGCTTCCGAGCACAATCGGCGTCGGTGTGGGTCGTCCTGGTCGGTGGCCTTGGCATCGCCCTGTGGGCGACCGGCAACATCAACGGCGACTTCATTGGCAAATGGGGTCCGTTCATCATCGGCGGCACCTGGATCACCATCCTCCTTTCGGTCACCTCCATCCTCTTCGCCACGGCGCTTGCAATCGTGGGCGCCATCGGCCGGCTGTCGGAGAACGCCTTCATCAACGGCGCGGCGTCGCTGTACGTCTCGCTGGTGCGTGGGACGCCCCTGCTGGTGCAGATCTACTTCGTCTTCTTCGCCCTCCCCCAGTTCGGCATCGTCCTGCCCAGCATTCCGGCCGGGATCATCGCTCTGTCGTTCAACTACGGCGCCTACATGACGGAGATCTTCCGCGCCGGCATCCAGGCCGTGCCGCGCGGCCAGCGGGAGGCGGCCGAGTCGCTGGGCATGCCGGAGCGCCTGGTGATGCGGCGGATCGTGCTGCCGCAGGCCTTCCGCATCATCATCCCGGCCATCGGGAACGACTTCGTGGCGATGATCAAGGACTCCGCGCTGGTCTCGACGATCGCTGTGCAGGAGCTGCTATGGCGAGCCAAGACGGTTGGGACGCAGGCTTTCCGGACGCTCGAGACGCTCCTCATCGCGGCGGTCGTCTACTGGCTGCTGACCATCGTCTTCTCCTACTTCCAGGAGAAGCTGGAACGGCGCATGGCACAGGGCGACCGATGATCACGGAGCCGACGCTGGCCCAGCACCTCGGCGAGGTGATCGTCGACGCCCGCGGCATCGAAAAGTACTTCGGCGCCAACCACGTCCTGCGCGGGATCGACCTCGAGGTGCGACGCCGCCAGGCGGTCATGCTCATCGGCCGTTCCGGGTCGGGCAAGACGACCCTGTTGCGCTGCCTCAACTTCCTCGAGGAGCCGACCGTCGGCAGCGTCGAGATCGACGGCGTTCGGATCGAGGCCGATCCTTTGCGCGCCAACGCTCGAGGACGCCAGGAGCAGATCCGCCAGATCAGGCTCCGCGCCGGCATGCTCTTCCAGGAGTTCAACCTCTTCCCGCACATGAGCGTGCTGGCCAACCTGATCGAGGCACCGATGCGAGTGCGACGCATTCCGCACAACGAGGCGGTGACCGCGGCCGAGAAGTATCTCGACAAGGTCGGTCTCATCGAGAAGCGCGACGAGTTCCCGGATCGGCTATCGGGCGGCCAGAAGCAGCGCGTGGCGATCGCGCGGGCCCTGTGCATGGAGCCGAAGGTGCTGATGTTCGATGAGCCGACCAGCGCCCTCGATCCAGAGCTCGTCGGCGAGGTGCTGACCGTCATGGAGGAGCTGGCACACGAGGGCACGACCATGATCGTGGTGACCCACGAGATGCACTTCGCCCGGGAAGCAGCCGATACGGTGATCTACATGGACGAGGGGCAGATCATCGAGGCCGGTCCGCCCGAGCAGGTCCTGGGCGAACCCGCCGATGAGCGAACCCAGCACTTCCTGCGCCGATTCCTCAGCTCGTTCCCCGACCGGCAGGGTGCGATTCACGATCGCTGAGGGTCACGGTCGCTGAGCGTCGCGGTCGCTGAGCGTCGCGGTCGCTGAGCGTCGCGGTCGCTGAGCGTCGCGGTCGCTGAGCGTCGCGGTCGCTGAGCGTCGCGGTCGCGGTCGCGGTCGCGGTCGCGGTCGTCGACATGGTGGCGGTTGCCGTCAGCCGCGCACCCCGGCAGTCCGGCGGGTTCCGTGGTCGCCGGGCGGCTACAACGGCCAACATCGAGCGGCGGCGAGGCTCCAGATGGCTGAATCGCCACCCGATGAACGAGCCAGCCAACAATCGCGTGCTCGATGGCCGTTGTAGGCATGCCATGACGATTTCGCGTGCCGGCGACGACGATGGGTCGCAGTTAGCGGCGCGGCCCGTAGATGTCGGCCCGTGGCAGCCGCGCCCCCTCCGCCTCGGCGCGGACGCGACCGGTCGCCGATTGGAAGGCGACCGGGGTGTCTTTCGGCGTCCCGCCCTCACGGGCGATCAACCAGCGCAGCCCCGCCGTGGCCAATTCGGCGCCTCCGGCCGTGCCCGGCTCCACGAATGGCAGGACCACCATCCTGCGGCGAGCAAGCCGCTTGACCACCAGCTGGACAGTGGACGGCTCGACGCCAAGCTGGCTCGCCAGCGGGCCGAGGTCGACGACACGGTTCGGCGTGCGGCGCAGGGCGCGCAGGATTGCGGCGTCAAGGTCGTCGCCGATGGGTGGCACCGTTACTGCCGCCGCCCTGGTCGCGGGCTTGGTCGCGGGCTTGGTCGCGGGCTTGGCGGCGCGCGTCGGCGCGGATTTCGGCTTGGCGGTCGTCACGGGCGCGAGGATAGCAGCCCCGGGCGACCGGGTCGTGTATCGGCGCTCTCTGAAGGGCGCGGTTCCACCCCATGGATCCAACGACCAAGCACAGCCCGGTTAGCGGCAATGTGCGGCGAGGTACGGATCGGAAGTTGCCCAGGACGGGAATCCAGGCTCCTCGATCGCGGCTGCTTGATCGCGGCTGCTTGATCGTTAGACCCGCCGGGCGGAACAGGGCAACGGGGCCGCGGAAGCGGGGCCGCGTCAGCTCTCGAGGCCGCTCCGGCGCAGTTCCACGTTGAGCGACATCCCTGCCGCGCTGCTCAGGTGCGCGCCCAGCTCATCGCTCCATTCGGCACGGTTCGGGAGGCGCACCTGGCGCGTCGCACCCGCGACGGAGATACCGATCACCACGGGGACCGGGCCGGGTCGGCTGCGCAGCGCGGCGGTGAGCGCCTCGATTGCCGGCAGCAGCGCGTCGAGCGGCACGCCGGCGTCAAAGCCGATGGCGATCGTGCCGCTGGCCGCCTCAGGCGCGACCCGCAACGGAACGGCATCCGCTGGAGCCGGCGCGTCATCGGTTTCGCGCTCGCCGGCCGTTCCCGCACTCGCGGTCACGGCGGCGGCAACTGGCTGCGGAGACGGGGCCATCGAGACCGGGGCGAGTTCGGCTCCGCGCGGACGTACCACGGCGCCGCCGGCCGCCGGGGTGCGCGGCGACGCAATCCCGTGACCGTTCCCGTTCCCGTTCCCGTTCCTGCCGGTCCAGCCTCCGGGACGGGCGCGGGCCAGCCGGTCGCGCTCCGCGCTGAACGCGGCGGGTCCCATCCGCACCGCGTCGTCCCAACCGATGACGGTGTCGCACAGGATCTGGGCCGACTCATCGCGCCGATCCACCCGGCCGGTAACGAGCACCACGGCGTCATCGGTCCAGGCGTTGACGGTATCGGTGAAGACCTTGGGGAAGACGACCACTTCGACGCTCCCCTGGAGGTCCTCGATGGTCGCCACCAGCATCGTCGAGCCGGCGCGGGTCACCACGCGCCGCGTGGACTGGATGATCCCGCCGATGGTGACGCGGGCCTGGTCGCTCTCCTCCGCGAGGTCGCCGGTGTAAGCGGTCACGTATTCAGGCAGCAGGCCGGTGATATCGCCGAGCGGGTGCTCGGAGAGGTACAGGCCGAGCAGTTCCTTCTCCCAGCGGAGCCGCTCCTTGCGCGGCACGTCGTCCTCGGCCGGCTCCGGTTCGGCGGACCCGTCCCCCGACACCGCATGCAGCGGCACGACGCTCACCGGCTCGACTGGTGCGGCGAACAGGTCGAAGAGCGTCCCCTGCCCGGCGGCCACGTCACGCTGGTGCCGCGAGGCGGACTCGAGGGCGGTATCGAGGCGGTCGAGGAGGGCACCCGGCCCGCCCAGCGACACCATCGCGCCGGCCTTGATCAGCGACTCGAGCACCCGCTTGTTGACGGTGCGCAGGTCCACCCGGCGACACAGGTCGTCGAGCGACGTGAATGGACCCGCGGCATCGGAGATCTCTCCCCGCCCCTCGCGTCCGGCGATGATCGCCTCGATCGCGCCCTCGCCCACGTTCTTGACCGCGACCAGGCCAAAGCGGATAGCCGAGGTGCCATCGGCATCGGTCTCGACGGTGAATGGCGCGCTGGATGCCTGCACGTCCGGCGGCCGGACGACAATTCCCAGCCGGCGGCACTCCGCCACCACCGCGGCCACCTTCTCGGCGCGCTCGCGGAAGCCGTTGAGCACGGAGGTCATGAACTCGACCGGGTAATTGGCCTTCAGGTACGCCGTATGGTAGGCGATCAGGCCGTAGCAGGTGGCGTGCGCCTTGTTGAAGCCGTAGCGGGCGAACGGCTCGAAGGCGGCGAAGACCTGCTCCACGATGCCGGCCGAGATGCCCTTCTTCTTGGCCCCTGCCTTGAACTTGGCCTCGTGCTCGTGCAGGACCGATTCCTTCTTCTTGCGGATGGCGTAGCACAGGTTGTCCGCCTCGGGCCCGGTGTAGTCGGCCATGGCGATGGCGGCGGTCATGATGTCTTCCTGGTAGACGAAGATCCCGTAGGTGTCGCGCAGCGCGGGCTCGAGGGACGGGTGCAGGTACGACACCTCCTCCTGCCCGTGCTTGCGGCGGATGTAGGCCGGGATGTTGGCCATCGGTCCGGGGCGGAAGAGCGCGACCATCGCCGCCAGGTCCTTCACCTCGGTCGGCTTGAGCTCCTTGACGTAGCGGCGCATTCCCGACGACTCGAGCTGGAAGATGCCGGTCGTCTCCCCGGTGGAGAGCAGCTCGAACGTCTTGGCATCGTCGAGCGGCAGCGTGTCCACGTCCACCGTCACGCCACGGTGGGCCCGGATCAGGTCGACGGCATCGGCCAGGATGGTCAGGTTGATCAGGCCCAGGAAGTCGAACTTGAGCAGGCCCAGCGTCTCGCAGGCGTGCATCTCGTACTGGGTCATGGTGGTGCGCCCGTCGGTGGCGCGCTGGAGCGGCATGATCTCGGTGAGCGGCTCCCGGCTGATCACGATCCCGGCCGCGTGGGTGGACGCGTGGCGGGCGACGCCCTCGAGCTGCTTGGCGACACCGATCAGCTTCTCCACGCGCTGATCGCCGGCGATCATCTCGCGGAGCGGCGGCGAGGTCTCGACGGCGCGGTCGAGCGAGATGTTCAGCTCGTTGGGGACCGACTTGGCGACCCGATCCGCCTCGGCATAGGTGAGCCCCATGGCGCGGCCGACGTCGCGGATGGCCGCCTTGGCACCGAGCGTCCCGAAGGTGATGATCTGGGCCACCCGGTCGTCGCCGTACTTGCGCGTGACGTATTCGATCACCTCGTCGCGCCGGTTATCGGCAAAGTCGATGTCGATGTCCGGCATGGTCACGCGATCCGGGTTCAGGAAGCGCTCGAACGGGAGCCCGTAGAGGAGCGGATCGACCGGCGTGATGCCCAGCGAGTAGGTGACGATGCTGCCCGGCGCGCTCCCCCGGCAGGTGGTCATGATCCCCTGCTCGCGGGCGAAACGGGTGAAGTCGGCCACGATCAGGAAGTAGCCCGCGTACCCCATCCGCTCGATGATCCCCAGCTCGTAGTCGAGCCGGTGGCGGACCGTCTCGCCGGGCGTGTCACCGTAGCGGACAATGATCCCGCGCTCGCACTCCTTGCGCAGCCACGAGGCGGCCGTCTCTCCGTCGGGCACCGGGAAGTGCGGCAGGCGCAACTGGTCGAAGTCCAGGCGCAGGTCAACCATCTCCGCCACGCGGAGCGTGTTGTCCATCGCCTCGGGCAGCTCACCGCCAAAGAGTCGGCGCATCTCGGCCGGCGACTTCAGGTAGAACTCGTTGCTCTCGAAGCGCATCCGCCCGGGCGTGTCGAGGTTGCTGCCGGTCCCGATGCACAGCAGCAGGTCATGGGCCTCGTGCTGATCGGGCACCGTGTAGTGCGTGTCGTTGGTGGCCAGCAGCGGGATCTTCATGCCGCGCGCCAACTCCACGAGCTGGGGGTGCAGGCGCGCCTGGTCGGGGATCCCGTGGTCCTGCACCTCGATGAAGAAATTGCCGTCGCCCAGGATGGACCGATACTCATCGGCCGCCTGTCGAGCCGCACGCTCGTCGCCATCGGCCAGGCGCTTGAGCACCTCGCCGCCGAGGCAGGCGGAGGTGCCGATCAGGCCCTCGGCGTGCTGCGCGAGCAGCTCCTTGTCGATGCGGGGCTTGTAGTAGTAACCGTCGAGGTGCGCCTTGCTGACGAGCGCCATCAGGTTGCGGTAGCCGATCGCATCCTTGGCCAGCAGGACGAGGTGGAACGGGTTGGCGTCCACCCTGGCTTCCTTGTCGGTGTGACCGCGCGGGGCGACGTAGGTCTCGACGCCGATGATCGGCTTGATCCCCGCCCGCCCGGCCGCCTGGTAGAACTCGATCGCCCCGTACATGGCGCCGTGATCGGTGATCGCCAGGGCCGACATCCCCGCATCGGCGGCCCGCAGGGTCAAGGCACCGATCCGGCTCATCCCGTCAAGCAGGCTGAACTCGGAGTGCACGTGGAGGTGGACGAAGTCGTTCGAGGCGATGGTCGTCACGGGAGGTCAATGGTACCGGGGCAGGCACCTTGGCATCCGCCGCGAGCGCGGAGGCCCACGCCTGTGTGCACCAAGAGCGGTGACGCTCTCGGTCAGCATCGCTCGTGGACCGAAGTGATCTTCAGGTTCTTTTCAGGGAGCGCTCACGTCATGGCGGCGCGGCGGCCGTAGTGTCAGTCGGGCAAACGCGGGAGGCGCTGACACACGGTCCCCAACCTGGTCGCCTTGGACCGTGCCGAGCCACTGGCGAGACCGCCCCGCGCTCGGAGGATCACAGATGCGCTCGAAGCAAAGCTTCATCGTGGTTGCGGCAGCGATCCTTTCGCTGATCGCGCTCGTCCCATCGGTGTCGGCGGCCTCTCCGCGGAGCGGGGACCTCTATGTCACGAAGGAGTGCTCTGCGTACACGGGCGCCGCCGGTGACTACTGCACGATCACATCCTCGAACCTCGCGGGGATCGAGGTTGGCGCGAGGGTCATCTATCTCCAGCCGTTGACCTTCCCCGTCCTGGACACCGACATCGTCCTCGATCCGCCGGGCCCGGGCAACAACATGGCGTTCGGCCATGTCCACCTCGATCTTGGGACCGGCGACGGAGTGGCCACGTTCACGGGCGGGACGGGGAAGTTCACCTGGTTCCATGCGAACGCGGACGTCTCGTACCTGGGCGGACCGAACTGGGGCTGGGAAGGAACGTACAGCTTCAGCCCGCGCGACTAAGCCGACCCGCGTCCACACAGGCCGCGCCTCCATCACCGGACCGACAGGGAGAAGACATGCACATCCAGATCGTCAACTTCAATCTCAAGGACATCAGTGACGCCGATTACCGGAGCGCATGCGACGGGCTGGCCGAGCTCTTTGCCCGGGTACCCGGACTCATCTCGAAGGTCTGGTTGGCCGACGAGCAGGCGAACACCTACGGTGGCGTCTACACGTGGGTGGACCGCGCGGCGATGGAGACATATCTCCGCAGCGACATCTTCAACGCCGTGGCGGCCAACCCGAACTTCGTGAACGTCACCTCCCGGGACTTCGACGTGCTCGAGAATCCGAGTCGAGTCACCCAGGCCCGGGCCACCGCCGCGGCGTGATTGACACGGAGCGCAGACTCAGACAATGAGCCATGCCGTCCGCGATCTCCTGGACGAACAGGCGGCGGGTCTGGTTGGGCGCAGTGACGAGAGGGCGGCCCTTCGCCAGCTGCTGGGCGACGGCGGCCCTCTCGTCGTCTTCGTGTACGGAATCGCCGGCATCGGCAAGACCGCGCTTGTCGAAGCGTTCGCGGTCGAGGCGCGTGGCTCCGGCACCACGGTGCTCCGCCTGGACTGCCGTTCCATCGAGCCGACCGAGCGCGGGTTCCTCGCGGCCCTCGAAGACACGACAGGTGGCCAGCTGGCGACCGCCGAGAACGCTGCGGCGCGGCTGGGCAGTCTTGGTGAACGGGTCATCCTCGTTCTCGACACGTACGAGGTGTTTCGGCTGCTGGACCCGTGGCTGCGCCAGACGTTCGTGCCCTCTCTCACCGACAAGGTGCGAATCGTCCTGTCCGGACGGGAGTCCCCGATGACGGGCTGGCCGAGCGACCTGGGCAGCCTCTTTCGCGGTCTTCCGCTCGGGAATCTGCGGCGCGACGAGGCCGAGGAGCTCCTGCATCGGGCGGGCGTCAACCCTGACGATGCCGACCGCATCTACCATCTCGCACGGGGACATCCCCTGTCGCTCCGGCTTGCCGCCTCGGCCATGGCCGAGCGACCGGGCGTCAGCCTCGAGGCGGTGGCAGTCATGGCGATCGTTGAAGGGC
>Ga0209642_10001767_pt1 | contig 14408 bp, 14 predicted proteins | sample RifCSP19_2_FD_184025 | JGI IMG/M metagenome (GOLD analysis project Ga0209642, IMG submission 184025) | Soil microbial communities from Rifle, Colorado - Rifle CSP2_sed 19_2 (SPAdes) (version 2) | ecosystem: Environmental > Terrestrial > Deep subsurface > Rock core/Sediment | place: Rifle... | reverse complement strand
CGATCCCGCCGTTCGGATAACACATCGGTGTGTAGAGCCCGCGACCGACCTCGAGTTGCGCGACGTCGTTGGTGACGAGCCGCCGCAACAACGGCAGCGCGCGCGGCCCCTCGACCACAATCTCTCCCATGTGCGAGACGTCGAAGAGCCCGGCGCGCGCGCGGACCGCTTGGTGCTCTTCGATGATCCCCGTGTACTGGACGGGCATCTCCCATCCCGCGAAGGGCACGATGCGCGCGCCGTGGTGGAGGTGCGTCGAGTGCAGCGAAGTCCGCCGGAGAATCTCAGTCTGGCTGGACACGGATATCTCTCTGCGACGACCTGTGCCGCTGCGCTGCCTGGCGACTCCCCTCTTGTCGAACGAGGAGCGGGGTCATGGGTACGCCCCCTCCGATGGCGTCTGCGTGGCCGCGCCGCGCCCCCTCTCCGCGGCCTCCCGGAGTAGTGCCATGACCTCCTCGTCCGTCGTCTGGGTGAAATCCTCGTAGAACTGCCCCACGGCGTAGAAGACCGGAGGTGCATAGAGGCAGACCACCTGGTCGGCCTCCGGCCGGAGGCGGTGCAGGCCCTCGGCCGGGGCGACGGGGATCGCCGCGACCACCTGCTTGCTCGGCATCTTCCGCACCGCGCGCAGTGCCGCGATCATCGTGGACCCGGTCGCAATCCCGTCATCAACCACGATCGCGGTGCGCCCATCCATGGACGGGTATTCACCCCCGCCGCGGTAGGCCGCGAGTCGTCGGGCAATCTCCTGCCGCTGGTATTGCACTTCCTGCTGCAGGTAGGTCTCATCGACTCCCATGCTCTCGGCGAGACTCGGATCCAGGTAGACCGTGCCGTCGTGAGCAACCGCCCCAATGGCTAGTTCGGGATTGTAGGGGGAACGGAGTTTCCGCGGCACAATCACGTCCAGGGGGGCGCCCAACACCCCCGCGACGACCGCCCCGACCACGACTCCACCACGAGGGATGGCCAGCACGTAAACATTCTCTGCCCGGTACGGCAGCAGCGCGTTCCCGAGCCGCCGACCCGCCTCCTGCCGGTCCCGAAAGATCATCGGCCCCCTCTGCGGGGTCTCGATGGCGCGGCTTACCTGCTTCGCGCCAAGTCGAGTGCCTGCGCCAGCGCCTCCTGCTCTTCCTCGGAAAGCGGGGAGGTCGATCGACCGCCCTGAACGGCCTTGGCGTATCCCCGACTGCCATCGCGCCCGTTAAGGATGCTGAGCACGACGCCACTCTGCCGGGTGTCCAGCAGCGCGAGGCTGAAGCTCATGTGGCCACCCATGTCGCGAAATGCGTCGTAGCGCACTACGCCGACGTGCCGAATGCAAGACTGCAAGGGCCCTCGGAGTTCCGCCAGTCCGGATTCAACACGACCGACCTGCTCTGAGACTGCCCGGAGTTCCCGCGTGAGTGTGGCCGCCAGGGCTCCGTCCCCCGTGCTGCCGATTGCACTTGTCAGCCGGGAGACCCGAGCCACTCGGACCGCCAGCGCAACGACGACGGCCGTGAGCAGCAGGCAGATGGCCGCCACGGTGACGATCAGTATTTCTGGATTGCTCAGCGCTGGCATTCAGCGTGTCTGGATTGGAAAGTAGTGGTCATTTCCGTCTTCCACGGTGAGTGGGGTATCTCCTTCGCCCCCCGCGGGGACCGCTGGAGGGGGGGACGGTCTACTCTGCGGGGCGCGGTACCGCGCCCGGGTCAAGGGAGTCGGCGATCTGCTGCAGTGCCCCCAGGACGACCCCGATGTGCTCGTCCAACGGCACCCCCACCTCCTCGGCGCCGTGGAGGATATCTTCGCGGTTGACTGCTCGGGCAAACGCCTTGTCCTTCATCTTCCGCCGCACCGAGGCGACATCAACCTCGGCGAGGGACCGCCCGGGTTTGACGAGGGCGACGGCAATAATGAATCCCGTGAGTTCGTCGCAGGCAAACAGGGCCTTCTCCAGCAGCGACTCCCGGCGAACTCCCGAGTAGTCGGCGTGCGACAGGACCGCACGAGTGATCACGGCGGGCGCGCCCATCGCGCGGAGAGCCTCGACCCCGCGGAACGGGTGGCCGGCCTCTGCTGACGGAAACCGTTCGTAGTCGAGATCGTGGAGCAGCCCGACTATTCCCCAGAGCTCAGGCTCTTCCCCAAATCGCTCCGCGTAGGCGCGCATCGCGGCTTCGACCGCAAGCATGTGCTTGCGGAGGTTCGGACTGCTGGTCCACTCACGCACCAGGGCCCAGGCGGCGTCCCGGTTCATGTTTGGCTAATGCGCCGGTGAGGCGTCAGTCCGTGCCCGGCGGCAGATCGGACGCCTGGTCTGACCCTCGAACGGCCGCCAGGAGGAGCGAGACAAGGCGGTCGAGATCGGCGGGTGAGTAAAACTCGATGATGATGTGGCCGCGGCGCCTTCCGGCCTGGATAGCGACTTTCGTCTGCAGCCCCGTTGACAGCTCTGCCTCGACGGCAGCCACGTTGGGATCCACCGCGTGTCGCGGCCGCCGCAGAATTCCACGTGAAATACTCCAGCGCCTGACGAGCACCTCTGTCTGCCGGACGGACAGGCTGCGGCGTTCGATCTCCCGGCAGGCGTCTCTCATCGCCTGAGGCGTCGGCAACGCGAGAAGCGCCCGTGCATGTCCTTCTGTGATCCGCCCTTTGTCGAGGGTCTCCTGAACCTCTCCCGGCAACTGCAGCAACCGCAGCGTGTTCGCGATCGCGGCCTGGCTCTTACGCAGCCGCGCGGCGATCTGCTCCTGGGTCATCCCGAACTCGTCGTGGAGACGCTGGTAGGCACGTGCCTTTTCCAGAGGGCGCAGGTCTTCTCTCTGCAGGTTCTCGAGGAGGGCGACCTCTAGCGATTCCTGATCTGAAAGATGCCGGACAACCGCTGGGATAACCTGAAGGCCGGCGGCCAGCGCGGCCCGCCACCGCCGTTCGCCCGCGACGAGTTCGTACCCGTCGTCGGTCGGCCGCACCACGATGGGCTGCAGCACGCCCCTGTCGGCGATGGACGCGGCCAGTTCGGCCACATCCTCCGGCGAGACTTCCCTCCTCGGCTGCAGCCGGCTGGGCCGAATTTCGTGGATGGGGAGATCGCGGATCAGTCCTTCGTCGAAGGCCTCCCGGCCCAGAAGGGCGCCCAATCCTCGACCCAACCCGCGCCTGCGGGCGTCAGCCGGCATGCCCGACCAATGTGACCCCGTCCCTTCCACGCGTCATAACCTCCTTCGCCAGATGCATGTATGCGTCGGTCCCACGAGAAGAAGGGTCAAAGAGCATCACCGGCATGCCATAGCCCGGAGCTTCGGCGAGACGGATGCTTCGGGGGATGACCGCCTCGTACACCTTATCTTTGAAGAAGCGGCGCACCTCGACGGCGACCTGCTCAGAGAGCCGGGTGCGCGCATCGAACATGGTCAGCAGCACGCCGGATATGTCCAGCGCCGGGTTCAGATACCTCTGCACGAGCGTCACGGAGTCGAGAAGTTGGCTCAAACCCTCGAGCGCATAGTACTCGCACTGGATCGGGATCAGCACTTCGGTCGCGGCTGTTAGCGCATTGATCGTGAGAAGACCCAGTGAGGGCGGGCAGTCCAGTAGAATAACTTCGTACCCCTCAGCGCCCCGCTCCAGCGCTTCTCGAAGCCGTAACTCGCGGGAAAGCATCGGGACTAGTTCAACCTCGGCCCCGGCCAGATGTGGGCTCGAAGGGAGCAGCGAAAGGCCTGACACCGCGGTGGAGACCACGGCGGCGCTCAGAGCCCGGCCCTCGATCAGAACTCCGTATGTGGATGCGCTGGCTGAGGGCTTCGGGATCCCCAGACCGCTTGTGGCATTCGCCTGTGGGTCCAGGTCGCAGACAAGTACCCGCGTCCCCAGGAGCGCAAGGCTTGCCCCCAGGTTGACGGCCGTAGTGGACTTTCCGACGCCGCCCTTCTGGTTGACGATCGCAATGGTCCGATGCATGGTCCGAATGCTGCTGGGACGCCAGCCGCCGCTGAGCGGGCCGTTTCCTGCAGCTTTTCGGCAGCACGGCACCCTCTCCTGCATTTTCGCCACTCCTGAGGGGGTTTTAGGGGGTACAAGATTCTGTCCGGCGCAAATCCTGGGCCACTAAGGCCTGATGGGGAAACGAGCCGACCTCTATTTCACGTGAAATACCCCCACTCCAGCCTGGCATCCCCCGGGACCGATCCGGCCGACTCTTCTACTCTGGGAAGCGCCTCTTGCCTCGACCGCGAGGATGAGCGCGGACAGATCTCAGGGGAAACCAGCCAGGGGTTTCCCTGGTCTTCCTAAGGACAACAAGGCTCCGAATCCGGCTTTCCAGGCCGGGGACCGTTACCCGGCGAACGCTCTCGACTTCTCCGCCCAAGGCTTCGATAGCTGTCGCGGCCTCGACCAGCTCAGTTGCGGCTCGCGGCCCCTTCGGGAGCACGGCCAGCCCCCCAACCCTGATGAACGGTAGACAGAGATCAGCAAGCCGGTCGAGAGGGGAGGTCGCTCTGGAAACCACCAAGTCGTATCGCTCCCGGTGTTCGGGCCGGTGAGCGATGATTTCGGCCCTGTCGTGGACGACCTCTGCATCAAGCCTCAACTCGTCAACCAGCAACTCGAGGAAGGCCACGCGCCGTCTGGACGCCTCCAACAGGACCAGCTGGAGGTCAGGGCGGGCGATCTTCAGGGGCACCCCCGGAAACCCGGCCCCCGTTCCCACGTCGATCATGCGCAGCCCTGGGAGAGCCGGAAAGGCCGTGAGACAGGCCAGCGAGTCCAGGAAGTGCAGCCGGACGATGTCTAACTGCGAGAGGATCCTAGTCAGATTCAGGCGCCGGGACCAATCGCGCAGGAGCGCCGTATAGGCCTCGAACTGAGCCAGTTGCGCGGGGTTCAAGAGCAGGTCGAACGCAGCCGCACCGTCGAGAAGGAGCGCGCGGGCGTCCTCAGGAGGTCCGGAAATCCCAGCCTACTCCTCTTCGGGTCGTTTCTCGGATCTGCGCGGCTCCCCGGTCCCGGAGGAGCCCGTCGAAGGTTCGGACTCCGGCCGCTCCTCGCCACGTCCACGATCTATCTTCTCGAGGTGGGCCTGAATCTCGGCTTCCAGCTCTTCGTCGACGGGCAGGCCATCGGGTCTGCCCCCAGCGCCGGTCGCCGCACCAGGTCCCGCGGGCTTCCTGTTCGGGCCCCGACCTGGGCCACGAGCTGCGGGATAGGACCGCTCCTGGAACCGCCCTGGCCGGCTCCCCGACGTCCATCGCCCCGAGTACTTCTGGTTCCTCCCGCGCTCTGAACGACCGGACCCCGTCCCTCCGACCTTGGGGCGCTGATTTCCGATTTCCCCGCTCCCCTGGCGACTTTCCATGGGCGGTCGGCGTCCCTGCCCATGCTCTTCCTGCCGTTCCTGCGCGACCTCAGCTCCGCTCCTTGGCATGACGACGACGCGCCGGAGATCTCCCTCGCCTCGGCTTGCCGTGGTGACGGCGGGGTGCCCCTGCAAAGTCAGGTGGACGATCCGCCGATCCCTGGCATCCATTGGGGTAAGGGCAACCTCCCTGCCTGTGCGAACGACGCGGTCGGCAGTCCGCTGCGCGAGCGCCTCAAGTACAACACGCCGGCGGTCGCGATAGCCCATGATGTCCATTTCGATCCGGACCGGCACCCCCAGACGCCTCCCGGACATCAGAGCTGCCAGAGCCTCCATGGCCGCAAGAGTCTGCCCGTGCTTCCCGATGAGGGCCCCCAGGTTCTCTCCCTCTACCTCCACGCGCACGCTTTCCGGCCCCTCAGCCGTCGTGATCGCCGCCTCGAACCCCATGAGGCCGATGAGCTCCTCAGCCACGGCGCGGATCACGCCGGCCCGGTTGGCCCCGGAGCGCGGCCGAACGCGCACCCTTGCCTCTCGGGCACCTAGCCCGAGCACACCTCGACTCCCCTCGTCGATGACCTCCACGTCCACGTCCTTCCGGTCGAGACCGATGCTGGCCAGAACCCGCTCGACAGCCTCTTCAACGGTCCGCCCAACCCCCTCTACATCCCCTTGGGGGGCCGGGTGGTTCGGTCTGTGTCCCTCTGGCTGCCCGTTTCCCATGCTCTTATGGGTTCTTCTTGGCCTTGCTTGCCCGGGAGCGCCCTGGCGACCCTTCCCGAGCCAATGCGGGCGCCGGGCGGACAGGCCGCCCGACGATGAGGAGGTACTCGACTAGATAGACCACGGTGGACACGATCCAGTAGACCGACAGCCCCACCGGGAAGTTCAGGCTGAACCACGCGATCAGGATCGGCATGAAGATGAATAACTTGGCCTGCTGTGGGTCGGTAATGCTGATCCGCTGCTGCAGGTACGTGGTGACGGCCATCAGGATCGGGATGAGCAGAAGCACCGGGTTGTCGGCGATGGCTGCGAAGTTGTTCGGCCTGGCATCAAGCGGGAGGCCAAACAGGGCCTGCCCGGCAAACCGGCCCGTCTCATTCAGCACCTGGAAGAGGGCGAACATCACAGGGATCTGGACGATGGTCGGCAGACAACCCCCAAATGGGTTGACCCCGTTGCTCCGGTAGAGGTTCATCACCTCGATGTTGGCCTGCTGCGGGTTCTCCTTGAACTTTCGGCGGAGGACCTCGATCTGCGGTGCCAGGGCCTGCATCCGCTTCATCGACTTGAGACTCCATCGCGTGAGGGGGTGCAGGACAACCCGGATGAGGACGGTCATCAGGACGACGCCGATCCCGATGTTGCCGGTCCAGGCGGTCAGCGTGGTCAGGACGACAGCGATGACGTCTTTTACCGGACCCAGCATCGGGTTCTCCTAGGGGACCGGGTCGTACCCGCCCGGGTTAAGTGGGTGGCACCGGAGGACCCTGCGGACAGCAAGAATGGTCCCCCTGGCGGCTCCATGCCGTTCAATGGCCTCAAACGCGTATGTTGAACATGATGGGTAAAACCGGCATCTTGGGCCAATGAGTGGCGATATTACAACCTTATATAGGCGAATTGAGGCTAGTATTAGAGATTTCACGGATCCGGCACAGCCTCTTCGCCAGCCGAACCAGGCTTGCCCAGGCCATTCCGGATCGCTCCTGCGGCCGCGAGCGCACCCGAAAGTGCATCCACCAACTCGCCAAACGGAGCCTTCATCGCCTGGCCACGGGGAACCACGACGACATCGGCGCCCCGATCGATCATCGGCCGGACGCGCCCAAACGCTTCGCGGAGCCGCCGGCGCAGCCGGTTGCGGTCCACGGCGCTGCCCAGCTTACGGCCGGCAGGAGTGCCCAAGCGCACCTCAGCCCTCTCGCGGAGAAGCACATAAACGGTGGCGACGGCGGAAACGTGGCGACTCCCCGCTCGATAGACCCTCTGGAAGTCCTCGCCGCTGGTAAGGCTCGCGTCTGTCCGGCGGCCCCCCGGGCGCGATCTCCTCACAAGTCCCCAAGTTCAGATGGAAACGCGATGTCGCCCCTTGGCCCGGCGGCTCTTCAATACGCGCCGCCCGCCGCTGGTACGCATCCGGGTCAGGAACCCGTGCACCCGCTGGCGGCGGCGTTGCTTCGGTTGATAGGTCCGCTTCATCTGGGCGTTTGTGCGTCTGAACGTCGCGTCCGAGCGCGAGTAACTATATCACAGCCCCCCAACCCCTTCAACCGACGAGGCTTCAGGCCGAGAGCATCGCAGGGAGAACAAGCCACACCCGGCAGCACGCCCATCGCAAAGAGGCGGAGCCGCCTCTGTGGATAACTTGTTGATAACACCGCCGCCTTTCCACAGATCATCCGGAAACACTCCTTGGCAGGTCCAGTTGCCCACTCTCCATTAACTCCTCCCCCACAGCGCTCCTCACAGGATATGCACACCACACCGAAATCATCCACAGGTTTTTCCACAGCTGTGGATAACGTACGCGGAGGCCTTGCACGCCAGAATTGCTCCATTCCGCCGACAGGAACGCGCCCCCTGGCCGGAGAAAACCTCTCTGCTCCAATACACCTTTTCCACATTCGTGAATGGCTTCCACCTGTCGCCCGGTTGTCGTGGAAAACTGATCTCCGAGCCGTGTGGGGTAGGGAATTCTCGCCGGGGTATAAAATCACGCACTCTGTGCGGTCGACCAGATGTCCATTCGGGACGTCATTCGGAGGCTTGTAGAGGAACGCCAGACGGATGACGCGGCGGTCCCGCCGGAGGAGCCGGAGGTCCGCCTCGCCATTTACGACTCGCCGCTTACAACACCGCGGGTCATCTCGCTCAGCGGCGAAGACTTCGAAACCCTGATCGGCGAACTGGCCGCACAGACGTACAACTACTCCCATGAACGCGGGGGGCGCATCCCCTTCGTCGTGATTCGGGAAGTCGTGGAGAATCTGATTCACGCCTACTTCCGGGACGCCGTGATTACCATTCTCGATGACGGCGACACGATTCGAATTTCCGACCAGGGTCCCGGGATCCGGGACAAGCAGCGCGCGCTGCAGCCTGGCTTCACCACTGCCACTCGGGAGATGCGGCGCTTCATCCGCGGCGTCGGCTCCGGCCTCCCTGTGGCCAAAGAGCAGCTGGCGTTCCTCGGGGGCACGCTGGGGATCGAGGACAACCTCGACCGGGGAACCGTCGTCACGCTGTCGCTGGCCCGCGCGCCCGCCTCGCCGGGGAGCGCCGCGCCGCGGCAGAGCTCCCGCCCCGACTTGACCTCACGACAAAAGAAAGTCCTCCTCCTCATCGGGGAGTTAGGAGCAGCCGGGCCCACCACCATGGCAAAAGAACTCGACATCAGCCACAGCACCGCCTACCGCGAGCTCCGGGCCCTGGAACACCTGAAACTGGTCCAAAGCAAGAGCAGCGGCAAACGCACGTTGACGGAAGACGGGATTATTTACCTCGGCGAGATCTTCACTCCCTGAGCGCAGGCCCAGCAGGCCGGCTTTCAGGGCGGGGCGAGCGGCTCGGCAAGGCGGCGTTTGACAAGCGTTCTGTTCAGGAGGGCCTCATGTCGATCGACACCTCTTCGGCGCAGGAACTCTGGCAGGTGGCGGTGCGGCGCATCGAAGGCCAGATGAGCAAACCCGGCCTGGAGTCCTTCGTCAAAGTAATGCGCCCGGTCAGTCTGCGGGACGACACCCTCACCTTCGCCGTCCCCAGCCGCTTCGCCAAAGAATGGGTGGAATCTCGCTATCTGGACCTAATCCGCGGCGCGCTCCGCTCCATCGTGGGCCGCGATCTCACGGTTACGTTTGCCATCTCCGACGCGCCACCGCCGCTCGCGACCATGGCGGCACCGCGAGAACACACCCCGCCGCGGACAATCGACGGTCTAACGCTGTCTCCCAAGTACAGCTTCGAGACGTTCGTCGTGGGCGCCGGCAACCGCTTCGCCCACGCCGCCGCGCGCGCCGTCGCCGAAGCTCCCGCCCGCGCCTACAACCCTCTGTTCATCTATGGCGGCGTGGGGCTAGGAAAGACCCACCTGCTCCAGGCCATCGGCCATCACGTCCTCAGCCTGGAGTCTTTCTACCACGTCGTCTACGTCAGCAGCGAAAAGTTTACCAACGAACTGATCAACTCTATCCGGGACGACAAGACGGCGGAATTCCGCAATAAGTATCGCAACGTGGACGTACTGCTCATCGATGACATCCAGTTTCTGGCGGGGAAAGAACGGACGCAGGAGGAGTTCTTCCACACCTTCAACACACTACACGAATCGGGCCGGCAGATCATCATCACGAGCGACAAGCCGCCCAAGGAAATTCCCACACTGGAAGAGCGGCTGCGCTCCCGCTTCGAGTGGGGCCTCATCGCCGACATTCAGCCCCCGGATCTGGAGACGCGCATTGCCATCCTGCGCAAAAAGGCCGAACTCGACGGGATCCACGTTCCCGACGAAGTCGCCGAGTTCATCGCGCAGCGCATCCAGACGAACATTCGGGAACTGGAAGGCGCGCTGGTCAGGGTGGTCGCCTACGCGACGTTGACCCGTTCCGCGATTACCTCCGTATTGACCGAAGAGGTCCTACGCGAACTCCTCCCCACCGACCGCGGAAAGCCCATTACCATCCACGCCATCCAGCGGGCCGTGGCGGAGTACTTTGACATCCGCGTCGAGGAGATGCGGGCAAAGCGCCGCACTAAAGCCGTAGCCTTCCCCCGTCAAGTCGCCATGTACCTGGCCCGAGAACTGACAGACGCATCCCTTCCACACATCGGTCAGGAATTCGGCGGGCGAGATCACACCACGGTGATGCACGCCTGCGACCGGGTTCGCGAAGCCCTACAGCGCGACGCGCATCTTACCGCCAGCGTAAAGAGATTGATGGATCGCTTACAGCAGAGTGCATAACCTGAGGATGAACGGTGCGTCTACCCTCCGCTGGGACGTTTCTTGCAACACTCATGCCGTCCATCCCCGTTTAATGAGCAATTTGTCCACATCGCCCGTCAAACAACCTGCCGCCCGGGGCGCTTTAGTTCATCGGTTATCCAGTAATCCACAGGTACTACGATTACGACTAACTTTGTTTTATCTTTATTAAAAGAAAGGACTCATATGCAACTTACCTGTGAACAACCCGATCTCCTCAAAGGCGTGCAGGCAGTTACCCGTGCGATTTCGACGCGTACAACCATGCCCATCCTGTCAAATATCCTGTTGCAGAGCACGAAGGATGGGATCAAGTTGGCCGCCACGGATCTGGAGCTGGGGATTCAGACGATAGTCCCGGCAAGCGTGAAGAAAGGTGGCGCGCTCACGCTGCCGGCGCGGTTATTGTCAGAAATTGTCAGTAATCTGTCGGCGGCGACGGTGGAGTTTCGAGTGGAAGAGGGTGGGACGCAGGCGGAAATTCGTTGTGAGGAGGCGGTATTTGAGATTTTAGGGCTGCCCGCGACAGATTTCCCCTTTATTCCCGAGCCGGACGCCACGATAGTGGCTACGCTGGAAGCCGGGTTGCTGCGGGGAATGGTGCGGCAAACGGCGTTTGCCGTCTCAGCGGATGAAACCAGACCGTTCTTGACCGGGGTGTTCTTTACGACGGAGGAGACAACGGTGCGGCTGGTTGCAACGGACGGAGGTCGATTAGCGCTACGGACCGCTGCGCTCGGGCAGCAGGCAAAACAGAAGTTTGCCGTAATCGTTCCGGCAAAGACCATGCATGAGTTGGCCCGGGCGTTGTCCGGGGTCAGCGGCGACGTGACGGTGGCGCTGGCGGAGAACCATCTGGTCTTCAGTCTGCCGGATGTGCGCCTGGTGTCGCGCCTCATCGCCGGGCAGTTCCCCAATTATCAGCAAGTGATTCCGCAGGGGTATAAGCAGAAGTTGCGCCTGCAGACCGAGCGTTTTCTGCGGGCGGTCCGGCGGGTTGCGATTACCGCGCGGGATTCCGCAAACGTGGTTCGACTGTCGGCGACAGGAGCGGAGTTGACGATTACATCGAACACGCCCGAGGTAGGAAAGACCGTGGAGAAGGTGTCGGTCCAGGCCGAGGGCGAGGCCATCGAGGTGGCTTTCAACGCGCGCTATCTGATGGAGTGTCTGACGATCTTGGAAACCGACGAACTGACCTTTGAACTGACCGGCCCGCTCAGCCCCGGCGCGATCCGCCCGGTGGACCAGCAGGACTACGTCTACGTGCTGGCGCCAGTGCGGGTGTATGCCTGAGCGGACCGTCGCCATTTCGACCGACACCATCAAGCTCGACGCTTTTTTGAAATGGGCCGGCGCCGCCCAGACCGGTGGAGAGGCTAAGCAGCGCATTCAGCGCGGAGAGGTGCAGGTCAACGGCGTCCCCGAGCGCCGGCGTGGCCGGCTGCTTCGTCCGGGCGATCGGGTGCACCTGTCCGGTCAGCCGCCGCTGCTTGTGGCCCGCGGGTCCGTGTGAGTCCCCGTATAGCTGGCGGGATCTGTCGATATCCTGAAAGGATTCAGCGCGGGAGGCGCAAAGCATCCCGGAGAGCGCGATGCTGACCGCCTTTCGGGACATCCTGCAGAAAACCGCGCGGAGCCTGGGGATTGAACCGGCGATGCACCTGGTCCAGGCGCGCGGGGCGTGGTCGGAGCTCCTCGGCCCGGCGTTGGCGGGAGCGTCGGAACCGCGCGCGCTGCGCGGCGGTGTGCTGATGGTGACGGCGACGCACGCGCTCGCCGCCCAGGAGGTGAATCTCCGGAAGGAGGAGATCCTCCGTGAATTGCGCCGGCGCATCCCTCAGGCCGATCTGCGCCAAGTCCGGGTCGTGATCCGCACGCCGGGCGGGGGTGGTGAGTAGCATGTACCTGCACCTGGGCGGTTGGGGGGTTCTTTCCGGCCAACGGCTGAAAACCGCACGGTGCCGGGATCGGTGCCGTTGACAGTGCGGAAAAACGCATGCTATACTAAATCGAGGTTGGCGGGCCATTAAGGCCTATGTAAGCCAGCCTAGAACGTAGTAATCGTGAATGGGGGCGGGGCGTGATGACCACTCACGCCCCGTTTGGGTGTTTCTAATGATGCTCCAGAACCACAAAACGCGGTGAGCGTCCCCCGTGACTGAGACTTCCACCTACGATGTGCAGCATATCCAGGTCCTCGAGGGGCTGGAGGGTGTCCGCCGACGCCCCGCCATGTACATCGGGTCCACCGGGCCCGACGGCTTGCACCACCTGCTCTACGAGGTGGTGGACAACGCGGTGGACGAGGCCCTGGCGGGCTTCTGTACGCGCATTGAGGCCGTCCTGCGGAAGGACGGCAGCGCGAGCGTCCTGGACAACGGCCGGGGCATCCCCGTCGGTACCCTCCCCAAGATCGGCAAGCCGGCGGTCGAGGTGGTTCTGACGACGCTGCACGCCGGCGGGAAGTTCGATGGCGGCGGCTACAAGATTTCGGGGGGCCTGCACGGCGTCGGCGTATCTGTGGTGAACGCTCTGGCGGAGTGGCTGGATGTGGAGGTCTACCGCGACGGGAAGACCTACCGGCAGCGCTTCGAGCGCGGAAAGCCGGTGACCGCGCTGCGGTCCGCGCCCGGCTCGCCGCTTCCCAGCGGCACGAAGGTGGAGTTCAAGCCCGACACGACGGTGATGACCGCCATCGACTTCAACACCGAGGTCATCACCAAGCGCCTGGAGGATATCGCCTACCTGAACGCCGGGCTGGAGATCGTTCTGACGGACGAGCGGACCGGCAAGATCCAGACCTTCCGGTTCGCCGGCGGTATCAAAGAGCTCGTCCGCACGCTGAACAAGAATCGCGCCCGGTTGAACGACGAACCGATCTATGTGCGGCGCGAGCGCGACGGCACCGAGGTCGAGTTTGCCATCCAGTACAACGACAGCTACCTGGAGCACGTGCTCACCTTCGTCAACACGATTCCCACGACCGAGGGCGGCACACACCTGGTGGGTTTTCGCGCGGCGTTGACGCGGACGCTGAACGACTACGCCAAGCGTCTGGGGCTGCGCAACGGCGACCTTACCCTCTCCGGCGAGGACGTGCGCGAGGGGCTGACGGCCGTCCTCAGCCTGAAGCTGCGCGAGCCGCAGTTCGAAGGGCAGACGAAGACCAAACTCGGCAACACCGAGGTCAAGGGGCTAGTGGAATCGGTGGTCGCGGAGGCCCTGCAGGAGTATCTGCAGACCCATCCCGGCGACGCCAAGCGGATCATCAACAAGGCGCTGACGGCGGCGCGGGCGCGCGAGGCGGCCAAGCAGGCCCGGGATCTGGTGCGGCGCAAGAACGCGCTGGATATCTCCACCCTGCCGGGTAAACTGGCGGACTGCGTGGAGCGAGACGCGGAGCACGCCGAACTCTTCATCGTGGAGGGCGAGTCCGCCGGCGGCTCAGCCAAGCAGGGGCGCGACCGGCAGTTTCAGGCCATCCTCCCCATCCAGGGCAAGATCCTCAACGTGGAGAAGGCGCGCCTGGACAAAATGCTCAACCACGAGGAAGTGCGCGCCATCATCACGGCGCTGGGCACCGGGATCGCGAGCGACTTCGACCTGAGCAAGCGGCGCTACGACAAGGTCATCATCATGGCGGACGCGGACGTGGACGGGTCGCACATCCGGACCCTGTTGCTCACGTTCTTCTACCGCTACACGCGCCCACTGATCGAGCGCGGCAAGATCTACATCGCCCAGCCGCCGCTCTACCTGATCAAGGCGGGCAAGGAACGGAAGTATGCTTACGCGGACGAAGAGCGGCAGATCGTCGTTCGCGAGTTGGAGGCCCGTGGGCAGAAGGTGGAGATCCAGCGTTATAAGGGCCTGTCCGAGATGAACCCGGAGCAACTCTGGGAGACGACGATGGACCCGAAGACGCGGACGCTGAAGCGCGTGGAGATTACCGAGGCAGAGGAGGCGGATCGGATCTTCTCCACACTGATGGGCGAAGAGGTCGAACCGCGCCGGCAGTTCATCGTGCAGTACGCCCGCGAAGTCCGCAACCTGGACATT
>Ga0209642_10001758_pt1 | contig 14446 bp, 14 predicted proteins | sample RifCSP19_2_FD_184025 | JGI IMG/M metagenome (GOLD analysis project Ga0209642, IMG submission 184025) | Soil microbial communities from Rifle, Colorado - Rifle CSP2_sed 19_2 (SPAdes) (version 2) | ecosystem: Environmental > Terrestrial > Deep subsurface > Rock core/Sediment | place: Rifle... | reverse complement strand
TTGCAATCCCCTCGGGGGAAGAGCTGCCGTTCGTCTTGGACATGGCAACGAGCGTAGTGCCGCGCGGCTCGATCGAAGTGTACGACCGCCAGGGGATTTTAATGCCCCTCGGTTGGGCCGTCGACGCATCCGGCCGCAGCACGCAGGATCCAAAAGCGGTCTTGGAGGCACTCGCGAAGCGCCTCGGGGGCGGAATCCTCACGCTTGGCGGGGAGGGCGAGCTGTTCTCGGGCCACAAGGGATACGGCCTCTCCCTTCTCGTCGACATCCTCTGCGGCGTTCTTCCCGGCGCGGCGTTTGGCCTGGACGTATACGCGAGAGAGGAGGCTGCGAACGTTGGCCACTTCTTCGGCGCGATCGACATTCGCGCGTTCCGGCCGCTGCGGGACTTCAAGCGCGACATGGACAAACTGATCCGGATGATTCGCGAGTCACCGAAGGCAGCGGGGCACGACCGGATCTACATTCACGGCGAGAAAAGCGAGGCGATGGTCCGGGAACGCATGGGAAAAGGAATTCCGCTCGGCCCCAAGGTGGTCGCGTCGCTGCAAAAGATCGGGGTCGAAACCGGGGTCCCCTGGATCGCCGGATGATTTCGATGACCCACGGACTCGCGGACCCCCGCTCGCGAGACGTCGGAGTGGAGACCTCTCGGAGCTGGAGCGACAAGCGAATTGTTGAGAAGCCCAAGTTCTTCCTCCCGTTTCTCCTCGGCCGATAGGCAAAAGGGGAGCATGAGGCGGCCTCCTCGCGAAGCCGTTCAAGGAACTCATGGAATCCGCCGACTCGCAAGTGCGATCGTTGGCACTGAACTTCGAGGGCGATTCCATCGCCGTCCAAGTTCCCGGACGGTCCGAAGTCGTGGTGGTCGCTTAGGCTCCGGAGTGAGCCTTCGATTCGTTTCCGCGATATTATCGTCGGCATGGACTCGATGAGTTACTCTTATTCGGCGGGTCGGAATGGCTACACGCGGCATGGAATCGGCGGACGTCGCGGTGGTCGGCGGCGGCATTCTGGGGGTCTCGATTGCGTATTGGCTCGCGAACCGGTACGATGGGCGGATTGTCGTCCTCGAGCGGGAACCCATGGTCGCGGAACACGCGAGCCGCCGGAACACGGGCGTGATCCATCGGCCATTCTATCTCCACCCGAGAAATGCGAGAGTGTTCGCCCGGGCGTCGAGCGTCTCATATCGCCTGTGGAAGCGGTACGCGGCGGAGAAGGCCCTCCCCTTCGCGGAGGTCGGCACGTACGAAGTCGCCCTCGACGACTCCCAGCTCGACGTCCTCCACACCTACATGCGGTGGGCCATGGAGAACGGGATGGCGCCGTCCGAAGTCGAGCTCTTGGATGCCCGAGAGATGCGCTCTCGCGAGCCGAACGTCTCCTGTGCAGGCGCCCTTCTATCCAAGACGGACACGGCGGTCGACTACCGAGCGTTCACGGATGCCCTGAAGACGGATGCGGAGGCGATGGGAGTCCGTTTCCTTACGGGAGCAGCGGTTGAGCACGTCACGGCCCTCAGAGGCGACCTGCAAATCGTGCTCGCCGGGGGGCGGTCGCTGCCTGCCCGGTACCTGATTGGGTGCGCGGGCGGCGAGGCCGTAGACCTCGCCCACGTCATGGGGGTCGGCCTTGAATACACAGATCTCCACTTCCGCGGGGAGTATTGGGTCATCGCCGACCGGGCGGCGAACCTCGTCTCGCGAAACGTGTATTCTGTCCCCCGTCACCAAGACCTTCCGTTTCTCGACCCTCACTGGGTCGTCCGAGCGAACGGGAAACGCGAGATCGGCCCAAACGCGGTTCCGGTGTCCGGCCCGCGGTCGTACGAGGGACTGCTCAGGCCCCTCTCATCGTGGATCACGAAGTTCTACGAACCGCCGGTTGGGAACAAAGTCCTCCTTCTGATGAATCGAGACTTCCTCACCTTGTCCGCACAGGAGATGTGGAGCTCCTTGTCGAAGGGCGAGATGCTGAGGCGGGTCCAGAAGTTCCTACCCGCGCTGCGGGAAAAGCACTTGGTCGCACGGGGCACCGCAGGGATTCGGAACTCTGTTGTGAACCGCCGCGGGGCCATCGTGAAGGAGGCAATCGAAGTCCCCGGGCCTCACTCGTACCATGTCCTGAACTACAACTCCCCGGGGGCGACGGGGGCACCCGCGTACGCCGCGTATCTCGTGGACCGACTCGCGGCCCGTGGGGACCTGGACCACATGAAGCGAAACCCGAAACCCCCGAGGATTTGGGATTGGGACACGGTTGTAAGAGCGATAGGGCTCAGCGTGTGACAGGCATGGTCCGCGCAACGGAGCCGAATTGTGCGACCGCCTAGCCTTCGGGCGACCGGACCCAATACGTCGGATCGTCGATCACCAGGTACGTGGGCTTCCCCTTCCGTTCCTGTTCCTCGACCCATCCGCGTAGCCGTTTCCCGGGGTCCTCGCCCCGCCCGCCCACATACTGAAACGGGAGGAGGGTCCGATCCTCGTCGGAAAGGCCGTCGCACAGGAGCCACAGGTTGCCCCAGCCGGTCCGGCGGTACTGCACGAGGAGGTCCACGGGTTTCTGTTTTCCGATCTTGAAATCCTTCATCACGACGTCCTGCACCGCTTTCAGAGCCCGGTCAATCGCGGGAGCACTTTCCCTGGCGGGGTCCGCCCCGCGCGCAATCCTCGCCTCCACTTCGTGAAGGATTGGCGCCGCGATTTTCATCAGGTTCCGGAACTCTTCGTTTCCGAAACCGTCCTGGCATGGCGCAACGCACACGACGGTGCCCCCCGGCCTCACGGCCCGTGCGGCCGCATTAATCGCCTTCCCAGCCTGGTACACGTTGAGGCCGAGGTGGCGGGCCGCGACAATCGCGATGTCCGCGAAGTGCGGGATCTTCGCGACATACACTTGGTCGAGGACCTGGCGGAGCTTGCGGTGCAGCGTAAGGACCTCCCCGCCCTCGAGTGCGACCACCTGGTATGCGGGGTTCAGGACACACACGACCGCGTACACGAACGACTCGCGCGCGCGCAGCGCATCGAGGACGATTCGCACGGCCTTTCGTTTGTACTCGTATACGGGATTGCCGTCGAGGATGCCCATGTCGACGTTCGGCGCGAAGCCGAGTTTCCCGAACATCTGCAGGTGGTCCCGAGTCGTCAGGGACCGCCCCGCCACCCCGGGGACGAGTTGCTTCGGTCCGCCGCTGACCCCCGCGAAGTAATGATAGTCGAGGTCGCTGAGAGAGATGACCGCCTCAGAGCGGGCCACGCTGCCGTTCAGCTCCACGGGTGTGCCGTCCGGCATCGTCCCCAGAGGCTCGAGATCCTCCCGGTCGTTGTGAAAGACGATCCGGTCCTTCCACTCAGGCCAGAGTCTCCCAAACATGTACGGCCACTCCTCGGTCTTCGGCGCCCGGTGGGTCGCCGCGGCGACGACCATCGAAATCCGGTCTCGCTTCACACCACGATCGAGGAGCCACCTCAGGAGCCCCGGGAGGAGAAGGCGCTGGTGCGCGCATGGCCGGGCGTAGTCGTCCACGATCACGGACACCTCCCCGCCGCGGTACCGGGTCGCGAGCCACTCCTTCAGAGATGGCACGAGGTCCGCGGTGGACGACACCTCGAGGGCCCTGACGAGAGCCCCCTCGACATCCGACAGCTCGGGTGCGCCTTGGGGCGCCCTCAGAGGGACGAGCCGCCCCTCCTGTAGCACCTGTCTTGGGAGATAGTCCTCGATCCAACGATCTCCGTACGCAAGCCGGGGGACTCGCTCAAGCGCAAGACGAGACGCGGCCACGACTTCCTCATCGCGGGCGGGTCTATTTAACGGACGCGCCGCGACCGAGCGGGCTGGGATGGCTACATAATAGCTAGTATGTACCTCGGGCCTCCGGATTCGTCCCGAACTAGTGCGGCGCCGAATCCAAGTGTAGTATGTAGTTGACAACCAAATGCAACCCAGCGAATACGTACCTAGTATGTAGCGGCGGTGCGAGTGTGTCAGCGCCGACACGCGTAGTCCCGGATGCCCCTGCATTCTGGAAGGAGGTCGCCTCCGTTCCAGGCGGGGAAGCAATCGCGGCGTGCATCCAGTGCAATACTTGCACGTCCTCGTGCCCCGTCGAACTCCTCGAGCCTGCCTTCAAGGTCCGGCAGATCGTCGCGCGGGTGCGGCTCGGGCTGCGGGAGGACGTCCTCTCGGATGATGCGATCTGGGCGTGTGCGAGATGCTACGCGTGTGTCGCCCACTGTCCCAAACAGGTCCGTCCTGGGGACGTGATTGAGGCGGTGCACCACATCGCCCTCCGAGAAGGCAGGCAGGGGCCGGGGCCCCGTCACACACGCGCATTCGCGGAGTCGGTCCGCAGAGACGGGAGGATTCACGAGGCCCGCGTGACCCTGGAGTCGCTCGGGCTTGCGGGCGTCCTCCGGGAGGGACTGTTGCCCCTCGCGATGGCGTGGCGGGGCAAGTCCCCCGCGCTCCGCCGCCGCCCGCTGAAGTCCGTCAAGGAGATCCAGACGCTTTTGGACGCCGTGGAGGAATCCGAATGAGGTACGCGTACTATCCTGGGTGTGTCGCGCTCGACAGCTGCAAGGAACTCGACCTCGCCACCCGAGAGGTCGCGAGGGACCTCGGAATCGAACTCGTGGACCTCCCCGAAGCGAGCTGCTGCGGGGCGGGGAACCTTCAGGAGAAGAACCCGGAAGGGGCCCTCGTCCTGAACGCCCGGACCCTGGCAATGGCCCAAGAGAAGGGGCTCGACATCCTCACCGTGTGTGGGACGTGCCAACTGTTCCTCTCACGCGCCCGGGAAGCCCTCGAGGACCCCTCCGCGCGGGAGCGGGTGAACAAGGTGCTCGAGAAGGCGGGGCGGCAGTATGGCGGCGGAGTCCGTGTCAAACACCTTCTGCAAGTGCTCTTGGAGGACGTCGGCTGGAAGAGGCTCGGGGCCCATGTCCGGAGACCTCTCGGGGACCTCGCGGTGGGCGCGTTCTATGGCTGCCATCTCCTGAGGGCCCCGGGGACGGAGGCGTTCGAGAACCCGGAGAATCCACAATCGATCGAGCGGCTCGTGAAGGTCCTCGGAGGGAACCCTGTCGCTTACGGCGGGCGCACGGCGTGCTGCGGGTTTCACGTCCTTACGGTCCGCCAGGACCTCGCGGTTCGAATGTCCGCGGCGGGCCTCGCGGGGGCGAAGAGCGCGGGCGCCCGCGTGCTCGCGACCCCCTGCCCGTTATGCCACCTTGTCCTCGACGTGTACCAGAAGAAAGCGGCCCGCGCCGTGGGCGAACGGCTGGACGTCCCGGTTCTGCACCTGTCCCAGCTCGTCGGCCTCGCAATCGGGATCGACCCGGAGCGGCTCGGGGTCGAACGGCACCTGGTCTCCGTGAAACCCATCGTTCAGACCCTAGAAGATGAGGAGGTCGTGAAGGCGTGACGGGTCAGCGGAAGATCGGCGTGTTCATCTGCCACTGTGGCGGGAACATCTCCGACGTCGTCGACGTGAAGGCGGTCCGAGAGTTCGCCGAGAAAGAGGATGATGTCGCGATCGCGACAGACGTCCGGTTCATGTGCGCGAACGAGGGCCAGGAACGGCTCCAGAAGGAGATCCGCGAGAAGGGTCTCGACGGAGTCGTCGTCGCCTGCTGCACCCCGAAGATGTATGAGGACCTATTCCGCGCAAAGGCCGCGGAGGCGGGGATGAATCCATATCTCCTGGAAATCGCGAACATCCGGGAGCAGTGCTCGTATGCGCACCGCCATGAGCCGGACAAGGCCACCGCGAAGGCCAAGAGGATTGTGAAGGGCCAGGTCGAGAAGGTCCGGCGTTTGAAGCCCCTCGAGGTCAAGACGGCCGCGATTCAGCCGGGCGTCGCGGTCATCGGTGGAGGGATCGCCGGAATCCACGCATCCATCCTTCTCGCGAACCTGGGCCACAAGGTCACCTTGATCGAGAAAAGCCCGACGATTGGCGGGAACATGGCCCGCTCCGTGAAGACGTTCCCCACGGACGACTGCGCGATGTGCACGCTGTCGCCGAAGATGAACGAGGTGTACAACCACCCGAACGTGGAGCTCCTCACATACGCCGAAGTGAAGGAGGCCAAGAGGTCACCGGGGAAATGGACCCTAACCGTTGAGAAGAAGCCCCGGTACGTGACGGACGCATGCATCGGGTGCGACCGGTGTACGGAGCGGTGTCCCGTGAGCACCGCAAAAAGCCCGATTCAAGTCGACTCGGAATGGGACCAGGGATTGGCGAAACGGAAGGCGATCTACCTCCCGTTCCCGCAGGCGCTCCCGCAGATCTGGACGATCGACCCAGACCATTGCTTCTACTTCCTGAAAAACGGCGCGTGCCGCGTGTGCTCGATGGTGTGCCCGGCGAAGGCGATCGACTTCGCGATGAAACCCGAGACCGCGACCGTCGAGGTGGGCGCGGTGATTGTCGCGACGGGCTACCGGGAATACGACCCAACGCCCCTCGCGCATTACGCGTACGGCCGACATCCGGACGTGGTCACCCAGATGCAGTTCGCGCGGATGCTGGACCCCATGGGGCCCACGAAAGGGGAGGCCGTTCGGCGGTCCACCGGCAAGCCCGCGGACACGATCGCGATGGTCCAGTGCGTCGGATCCCGCGGCGCTCCGGGAGACCCGAACGTTCACGAATATTGCTCCCGCGTGTGCTGCATGGTCGCCGTGAAACATGCGCAGCTCATCAAGAAGGCCCGCCCGGAGACGGAGGTGTACATCCTGTACAACGACCTCCGCGCCTACGGGAAGGGCTTCGAGGAATACTACGCGCGTTCGATGGAGCTGGGCGTGAAGTACATCCGAGGGCTCCCGGGGACAGTGACGCCGGACGGCGGGAAGGTCCTCGTGGACGTCGATGATATGCTCACGGGTCGCCGCCTCCGGATTCCCGCCGACCTCGTCGTCCTGAGCGCCGCCCTGGAGCCGAACCCGGTCGAGGGCCTGCTTGCATCCCTCCACCTGGACCGGACCGCGGATGGGTTCGTGAAGGAATACCACGCGAAGATCAACCCGACGGAGACGGCCGTGAAGGGCGTGTTCGTGGCGGGCTGCGCCCAGGGGCCGAAGGACATCACGGACACGATCGCGCAAGCCGGGGCTGCAGCGATGTCCGCGGCCGTCTTCCTCGGGAGCGGGCAGATGACCTTGAACCCGCTCGTTGCCGAGGTGGACCCCGCCCTGTGCCGCGCGTGCGACCGGTGCACAGAGGTGTGCGAGTTCGACGCGGTCCACGTGGACCCGGACAGTCTCGTGGCGGTCATCGACGAGACCGCGTGCACGGGGTGCGGGAAGTGCGGCGTCGTGTGCCCCACGGGGGCGATCAGCGTGCGGCAGTTCACGAAACCCCAGATCCTCGCGTCGATCGATGCCCTCGCCCCGATGGCGGTGGTCCCGTGACGTTCGAGCCCCAGGTCCTCGCTTTCTGTTGCAACTGGTGCGGGTACTCCGCGGCGGACCAAGCGGGTGTCGCGAAGCTCGAGTACCCCGCGGGCGTGAACATCGTCCGCTTGATGTGCACCGGGATGATGGACCCATACTACGTGCTCCGGGCGTTCGAACGGGGCTTCGACGGCGTCATGGTCGTCGGATGCCACATCGGTTCGTGCCACTACAAGAGCGGGAACCTTCAAGCGCGGGACGAGATGGCCCGGGTGACGACGGTCCTCCGGGCCCTCGGCCTCGGGGAAGGACGGTTGGTGATGGACGCTGCGTCCGCCTCCGAGGGATCCCGCTTCGCCACGCTCGCGAACGAGTTCGTCGAAAAGATGCGGAGGCTCGGCCCGAGCCCGCTGCGAGAGGTCGTTGCCCGATGACAGACGCGGTGAGCCTGCAAGTCGCCCTGGGGCCTGCACCCGTCGCACGGGTCGATCCGGCCCTCCAGGTCCTCACCGCGGAGGGTTGCATCCAGTGCAACAAGTGCACCTTCAGTTGTCCGGTCCACCGCGTCAACGTCCTCTTTTCCCCGCGCAAGGTGATCCTGCAGGCGTACCTCGGCGGCGCGGACGATGTGGACGAGAGCGACCTCTGGGCCTGCCTCACGTGCGGCGAGTGCCAGGTCGCGTGCCCCACGGAAGTGCCCTACCCCGCGTTCATTCGGGCGCAGCGGGAGAAGCTCCGCCCCGTGATGGAGCGGATGGCCCCGTGCAAGCACGGCGGGTTCAAGGAGATCGTCTCGAAGATCATGACCCGGCCGAACCTGAACCAGGACCGCCGCGCGTGGATCGGGGACGGTCTCAAGGTCGCGGACCGGGGCGACGTGATCTACTTTACCGGATGCTTGCCGTACCTCGACGGCATCTTCTCGTACTGCGATTCCGCGCGGATCGGGCGCGCGGCGATCAAGCTGATGAACACGGCGGGAATCGTTCCCGTGGTCGCGAACTCGGAGCGCTGCTGTGGACACGACGCCCTCTGGAACGGGGACTCCGCCACGTTCGAGACGCTCGCCCGCGCAAACGCGAAGTGGATCAAGGAAACCGGGGCGAAGCGACTCGTCACGACGTGCGCGGAGTGCTACTCAATGCTCCGGTACGAGTACCCCCAGGTCGTCGGGGACTGGAACGGCCTCGAAGTCCTCCACATGTCCGAGCTCATCGAGGAACTCGTGAAGGCGGGGACGCTGAAGTTCACGAAGCCCGTCGAGGTGAAGGTCACATACCAAGACCCGTGCCGCCTGGGCCGACAATCGAAGGAGTACGACGCCCCGCGGGAGGTCCTCAGGGCAATCCCCGGAGTCCAGTTCGTGGAGATGGATCGCGTGCGGGAGAATGCAATGTGCTGCGGCGTCGGGGCGTACTCGAACTGCGACGCGGCGACGAAGTTCATGCAGCAGGACCGACTCGAGGAGGCCGCCTCGAAAGCGGACCACATGGTCACCGCCTGCCCGCACTGCCGCATCCATTTCTCCTGCTACCTGGACGGAAAGCCCATTGACCCGCTTCCGGACCTGAAGATCGTGGACCTCACGGAGCTCGCGGCGCAGGCCTTGGGGTGAAGGCATGGAGACGATCGAGGCCCGCGACCTGGAGGCCCTCCTGCAGGAGTCAGGAATCCTTTACGACATGGGCGAGCTGAGGGGCTACGCCACGGACGCCTCGTTTCTCACTCTCGGCGTCCCGAGCCTCATTGCGTTCCCGGCGAACGAAGGGGAGTGCGTGAAGCTCGTGGACCTTGCGGTCAAGCACCGACTCGCGCTCGTGCCACGAGGGACCGGGTCCGGCACGGCGGGGGCGGCCGTCGCCCCGTCCGGAGCGATCCTGGTGGACATGGAACGGGTCGGGGCGTGCGACCGTCGAGGCCACCGCCGGAGCCTCTTCGTCCCGCTCGTCGTGAACGCGAAGGGCGAGCCCATGGACCTCGCGAAGGCCCGCCCGGACGACGAGCTGTATGTCCGAGTGGGCGCAGGGCGAACGAGCGACGAGACGAACCGCATGCTCTCGAAGTCACGATGGACCGTGGCCGTCACCCCGAGCAGTGGGTACAGCACGTTCGGGGGGAACTACGCGACGAATGCCCGAGGGAGCGGGACCCCCGCCTTCGGCCCGTTCGGGGACACCGTAAACCGAGTCCGACTCGTCGCCTCTTCCTCAGATGGCGCGCGCGTGCTTGAGATCACGGACCGGGAGGAAATCCGTCGGCTCGCGGGCCACCACGGCCTCGTGGGTCTCGTGACAGAGCTCGACGTGCGGATCGCGCCCGTGCGGAAGGGGGACGAGATGCTGTGCGCGATTCTTTCGATCGACTCCGCAGACGTCCGGTCCCTCGGCGCAACGATGGGGAACCTCATGAAGCGCGTGGCGGCCTCCTGCAGGTACTACGCAGGGGAGTTCCTGTTCATCGACGCGGGAATCGTGCGCCCTGACGACCCCATCCGAAAGGACCCCACGCTTGGCGGGTACTTCGCCGTGCCGCCAGGGGTTCGGCGGATGGCCCTCGTGTACCGCGGCATGAGGGAGGCGATGGTGGAGCTGCCCAAGATCGCGGCGGAGTTCCCAGAAGTTCTGTACCGGGAGATCACGCACTCGCAGTTCCAGTCGATGATGGCGGTCCGGAAGGCGGCAACGGGAAAGAGCCTGCACCGAATCAACGTCCCGGGGTGCGAGGACTTCATCGTCCAAGATCCCGCCCGGTTCGGCGACGTCCTCGCCCGGATGTTCGAAGCGGTGGGGACCGCAGACGGGCGCCTCCACGGCCACCACTACCCGGACGGGATTGAGGTCCATTACCGGCCGCAGGCGAGAATCGCAAAGGCCGATGTCGAGGAGGCCTGGAACCTGAACCTTCGGCTCCGAGAGGCAGTCCTGCGGCCCGAGCTGACCGTGGAGGACCGGCGGGAACACGGGCTCGGCCTCGCGCTGTTCCGAGATAGCCCGCGGAGTCGTCGCGATGAGCTCCGCACGCTGAAAGCAGAGTACGACCCCGCGAACGTTTTCTGCCCACACATGCTCGAGGCGAGCGTTGAAGCGCGGTTTGTTGGAACAGACTTCACGATCTAGATCAGTCTTCACATCTCCGTGGACGACGATGCGAATCCCCGGCGGAAAATAGCCGCGTCGCATTCCGGGGGCTCGCGGGCTGAGCCGACGAGCGATCCGCGACCTACAAGAGTCGCGCGCTCATCGTGATCTGCGCGTTCAGCAGCCGGGAGATCGGGCAGGTCCTCTTCGCGGTCTCGGCCGCCTTCTGAAGGGTCGGACCGTCGGCCCTCGGGATCTTCGCGGTGACATCGAGGTGGATGGCCGTCACTGTAAATCCTGCATCCGTCCTTTCGAAATTCAGAGTCGCCTTCGTTTCGATGCTTTCCGGCGGAAAGCCGAGCTTCCCGAGCTCGCCGGACAGCGCCATCGAGAAACAGCCCGCGTGAGCGGCACCGACAAGCTCCTCCGGGTTCGTTCCGGGAGTGTTTTCGAATCGCATGGACCACGAATACGCCGTGCCTTTCAGGGCGCCACTGTCCGTGGATACCGTGCCCCTGCCGTCCTTCAGCCCGCCTTTCCAGGTTGCACTCGCGCCGCGCTTCATGATGATCCCGCGCTCAGATTCGACGATGACACTTAACCCTTCGTAGATTGCCCCTGTCCCTTCATGTGCGGCTGAACCCAATACCTCGGATCGTCGATCTGTGCGGGCGCCGGACGGGTTGGGGGGCGATGACAAAAAGGGAAAGGAGGGCGGACGCGCCCTGCGTTCAGTCGTCCCCGCCGCTAATCTGTCCTCGGATCTCGCCGCCCGGGAACATGCTCGAGTGGACGTTCGCGTATGTCACGCCGGCTTCCATTGCCGCGAGGAGCTCTGCGAACTCCCCAGCGGCAATCCCCTGGCCCGCCGGCCCGACCACGTCCGACGCGTCGATCGTTCCGCTGACCGTGCCCGACTGCGGGCATGTCGGCGTCCCCGCGGGACCGGGAAGGCCGGCTGTCCCACACAGCCACGCGCTAATCCCACCGTTCACGTCCTTCTGGCCAAAGTGGATGTGGGCCTGAAGGACCGTGCTCGAGAGACCGGAATACGTGAGCTCGTACGAGAGCGACGTTCCATCTGCGCTCAGGACGGCCTTAAACGTCCCTCTCGCTCCGGTCGAGATTGCGGGAATCTCCTGATACCCCCGCAGCCTCGCCTTGAAGCTACGTTCGTCATCGTCGTCTCCGGCCGCCACAAAGACTGCCGCGGCGGACACGCTCACCCCCAACACCAGCGCGAACAAGATTGGATACAGCTTGTTCATGGCGCGGCCACAGGACGCAGGCCGATAGGGTTTTCCCCAATTCGTCAGCAGCCGCGCCGAGGGTCGTCGCCCCGATAGTGCCGCAGGGTTGTGTCCGGAATCGAGGTTACCGGATTTGCAGGAGCTTGCGGTCCTACGTCAATGGTAGGCTGCCATCCGGTTCTCCCGTGAGCGCGCAAAGCAGTCTTACCTGGGACATCGGTTTTTCCCACCGGGGGACGCGTTCACTGGAACTGCGGGGCGCCCTCCCCCCACGCCTGTGCGGCCACCGGGCACGGGCCTAGGCGTGGATCTTCAACCCGACATCCCGGCCGAGGAATCGCGTCCGCGCGAGCCCGCGGGATCGGTCAAGCTGGACCTTCACGACGGGATCTTCACCCGGCCGCAATTGCGATGCGTCGTCGATGACACCGGTGATCTCGAACCCGCCCTCGGCCTCGCGGACGTCTGTCACTCGTGCAACCTGCGTGAATCCGGGCAAGGCGATCGTTGTCATCGCGCCTGGATATCCAGCGTACACAGACCTCGCGACGATTCCGGAGCGCGCGGCGACGTTCACGTTCCCCTCGACCACATACGACGCGTAGCTTGGGAGGGCCCCGCCCGGGAGGCCGGTAACTGCGCGGAAGGAAAACGTCCCGCTGGACGTGCCCCCACTCGGCCCTCCGAACAAGCCCGGTCCTGACAGCATCGCACCTGCTGCGACGGCACCCGAGCCCACGCCCACCAATGTCAGAAACTTTCGCCGGTTCATCTTCTCCATGCGAATCACCTCCTCAGTGCGGCGGCCCCAGGAACGGGAAATTGGCCAAGAGGTCCCCGTGGGCGCCGACGCCGTCCGTCGTCCGCGCTCCGTTCGTGACGAGGCCGAGCTCGATGTCAATCACATCGTCGTCGAGCCTGCGGCCGTTCAGGAAGCCGCCGGCGCTCGTGTAATTGTATGTCAGGATATCCGGCAACAGAATTCCCGCGATCGTCGCAGCCGTGGCGGCATCGTATGAGGCCCCGCCAAGGGCGCCCCCGAGCGTCGTCAAGACGCCGACGACGTCTCCCGTGAACTCTGCAGCGTCGTTGTGCGGTTTCGAACGGTTGAATTGTCGCTTCCGGGCCCCCGCCATGAACACCGTGTTGATTGCGGGTCGCCCCATCCTCTCGATCTGCGCGAAGTCGTCGTCGTGATCGTCGCCATGATCGTCGCCGTCATCATCGTCGTCGTCGTCATCGTCCTCCGGGAGGAGCGTCCGTCCCCAAATCCCGATGTTTGGATTCTCGCCGAGGGCGCTGTTCGGCACCTCGAGGACGATTGCATCGACATTCGCCATGGCAAAAAAGTCGGCGACGGTTGTGTGCGGCAGCGGAAGCCCCGCGAGGAACCACGCGAGGTCGAAGAAGAACGCATCGCTGCGGCGACCGGCGAACAGCTTGTAGGCGCCCCGGGTCACAATCGTGTTGGTGCGACCGGTGATGATCGTGCCGCCCTCGACCTCGTTCTCACGCGCGTCGTCTCCGGTAGCCCGCCGAACCTTCACGCGCTGCTCGCTGTGAGGTCTCGAGAATGTGATGTTGAATGCGATGTCAGCCCGCGCGTCGCCGTTCGTGTCGACCTCGAGCTGATAGAGCGCGCGGTGGTTGAAGGTGGGGGCCAACGTCAGGGGATTTACCGCCATGACGAGGATTGACTTGTCCTGTCCCGACTTCTTGAATGCGTAAACGTCCGTAATGTCAATGCTCGGATCTCCTCCCGGGGGACTCAACCCCGGTTCGTCCAGATGGTCTGCCATGCCCTCCTCACCTCACCCTTTCGGGTCGCCGGCGCATCGAGGTTGGGGGTATTTCGCAATGTGTAACAACGCATGAGACAATCACACGACCCTAGTCCGGGCAACAGCTATCTCTTATCGCCCGCTGAGCGCCGCAAGCCGCTCTTTTGCGGGCATGGCCGCCGCCCACGCCTGGTCGAAGAACTCAGAGTGAGCGCGCACGAAGTCCGGGCTGTTCGTCCACAGCGCGGTCTCCGCCTCGCCCCGGATCGTTCGCTCATCCTGGACAAGGAACGCGAGGATCGACTCTCGGTCCACGATGATGAACCGGCCCCGCTGTTTCTCGATGTGGCGGAGCGGAACGTATTGGGCGACGCGGCCCATGAGGGCGGCGTTCGAATCGTCGATATCCGCGAGCAGCTTGGGCTTCGCCCCGTGGCGCATCGCCTCGATAAGGACCTCGTTGACGCCCGCGCGGTACGAGCGCTGGAGTCCCTTCGTCGTCGTAAACGCAACGACCTCCCGCTTCGCGGCCCCGACGAACCGCCGAAGGGTCTTGTAAATCTGGGCGCGGCCCTTGATCACTTGGAGCCGCACGGTTGGCCCCTCGCGCGCCCGACCGGATAGCATGGGCCATGCCTCAAGAATGCTCTTCCGGATCGTGTCGAGGCTTTCAAGTTCTGCGCGCTTTTCCTCCGCGATCATGTCAAAGACCTGATTGATTGCGCGAGCCGCGAATCGCTTCGGGCGATCGAGTGTGACCTCGACAAGGCCCCTCCCCTCGAGGGCCTCTAGAGCACGGTAGGTCTGCACCCGGTTTACCCCAGTCATTCGGGCGATCTCGCCTGCGGTCGCCGCCCCCGCCCGTGCGAGGTTGAGGAAGATGACGGCCTCGTACCGGCTGAGTCCGATTCGGCGGAGGTGTTCC
>Ga0209642_10001753_pt1 | contig 14469 bp, 10 predicted proteins | sample RifCSP19_2_FD_184025 | JGI IMG/M metagenome (GOLD analysis project Ga0209642, IMG submission 184025) | Soil microbial communities from Rifle, Colorado - Rifle CSP2_sed 19_2 (SPAdes) (version 2) | ecosystem: Environmental > Terrestrial > Deep subsurface > Rock core/Sediment | place: Rifle... | reverse complement strand
CTGATCTGCTGTTACGTCCGTTCCGTCAGGAGCAAGCCATTTACGTTGCACAGAACCCTGAAGAATTCCTAATTCAAGACCGATGCCAAGCAAACCTGTTTGACCAAGTGGCTTATGAAATGAATAGGCGCCACGCACATGCATAAAACCAAAGTTCCCTAATTTATCATTTACTATGGTAAGCCCTGCTCCGCCATGAAGCATGGGTACAGGAGCATCAACAGCCAATAAAATAGTTTTTGGTGAGCCGGGAAATCCTACCCATTGTGTGCGGTATGCCAACGTGCCGCAAATGGCTCCATTGGTTCCTGCATAACCGGGATTAATAGGTAACTTGATAAACATATTCTGACTGAACTGGGGATCCTGCTGCGAAAACGCAAGCATGGCTGTGAGTGACAAACAAACGGATAGTAGTAATTTTCTCATAGTTAAATGATAATGTTAATTTCGATTGTTTTTGTTAAAAACTTTTTTTTAAACCATGCAACCTTTTAATCTCAAAATGAATCAGAGGGCTAAGGTACGTCTTTTGAAAATTCTGAGCAAACATTTATTGCTATTATTTTTTTTGTGCGATTTCTGCAAATTTTAAGTCCACCTTACTAAAAAATTAATAAAAAATCCCTCTCCGATTTTTCGAAAAGGGATTTTATTGAAAAGTAAATTTTATTTCGCTACCACAAATTTGCTGGTGAGCCGGGCATCACCGGTTGTAATTGTGTAATAATAATTTCCGGCAGGAATATCTTTCAAAGAAACTTTTATGTTGTGTGTGCCTGCGCTGAGTGGCTGTGATGAATTTAAAATAACACGCCCTGTCAAATCAAACACGTTAACAGATACAGTTGCCTGTTCCATTATAGTATAACTAATGTTTGTAAAATCTTTTGCAGGATTTGGATAAGCGCCCATCAGTGTAAGACCATTGCTGGACGGATATTCATTTGTACCAACGGCAACATCCACAACAGGAAGAATAGCCACATCAAGCGCTGTATCATTGGGAGCAGCCGCATTAAGAAGCAGATTATATTGATACCATCCAGCCAAAGAAAGTTTAATATATCCCGAAGAATCAATGGTATTGCAGCCAATCTTTGTTGAATAGATAGCCACACTGTCGCCATTGGTAGGAAGAACAATGCTTACGGCAAAATCCGTAGTTACATTTACGGTAGGAGTAAAGGTGTAACTTGTAAAACTGGTAGTTGGAACAATACTACCCACACTGACAGTTGCGCTTGTACCCAATGCAGTTTGCGGCTTTTTAGTGGTTGCGTTTACAGAATAAATTTTTGCCGTTGTGGTGCCGCTGGTGCCGTTAGTGTATCCATACCATGCGAGCACCTCGCTTATAGTTCCTGTTCCGGAAATAGAATAACGCTGACCTATTTCTTCAGAATTGAAAGTGGTTTGTATCTGGCAGTTTCCTGTCAGGTATCCTGTATTAGGAGCTAATAAGAAATAGTAGGTCCATGGAGTAGCATCACCTGTATAACAAGGACTGTTGATAACCGCAGGCCAAAGCGTATCAATCGCCATAGGTGAAGGGTTGCTACCCTTAATAACTGTTGCAGCTTCTACGGAAACAGAATTTATTGTTCCGCTGATTTTTGCCTGCCCCAGTGCAGAGATAACAGCCACAGAAAAAATGAATAATGAAATGTAAAGTTTTTTCATGATGTTTTTTTATTTGTGATAGTACTTTAATTGAAGATGCAAAAGTAAATATTAATTGCACTTACCCAAAAATAAAAAAAGCCGAACTCAGATGAATCCGGCTTTTTGTAATTAGGAAGAAAGAGTTTATCTCACAATATTAAATTTTCTTGTCAATACAGCATCACCTGCTTTGAATGAATAAGAATACATTCCGCTTGCAAGAGATGAAACATCCACTTCAACAGAATTTTTTCCTTTTGCCTGAATTCCTTTTTTCAAACTTAACACCTCTTTGCCTGTAATATCAAAAAGAGTGATGGCAACATCTGCATCCTGCGCCAATTCAAAATTAATCTTCATTAAATTTGAAACAGGGTTAGGAATATTTTCAAGAGAAGAAACAATGTTATTGCTTTCCATTAGTATTTCTTCAGCGCTGTTTACCCCTAATCGATTAAGCATATCAGGATTTGCTTCCATAACTTGTTCAGCTTCTCCTGTAGGATTATCAGACATAAGACGACCACCTGTTAATACATCAGTATAAATTTCATAATTGCCAGTGCTTATTTTATTCCAGCAAACAGCATAATTTGACGTACAACTATAACAATTGCCACCTGTTCTGCAATCATATGAACTCACATCGCCAAAAGTATATGTATGCCCACACTGGGTCTTTAGGGTTACGCTCAAAGTACTCCAAACAGGAGAACCGCTGCAGCTACAGGTAAAGGTATAGGTGGTGGCTGGGCTTAATACTTGAGACCATCCACGTCCACCCCAAATACATGTGCAACCGGGGTTAGAAGAATTATCAGAAACTTGCATCGCAGTAATAGTATACGTGCAATTACCTAACCAATTCGGGTTATTATATATTGTAAATGAAAAAGAAGCAAATGTCAATGATGTTATCGCCACCATCAGCGTTAGAGTAAAAAATAATTTTTTCATAGTAGTTAGTTTTTTTAGTTGAACGATGAATTTGTTTTTGTCACTGATGGATAACCAGTCCTGTGTTTGGTTTTAATAGTCATTAGAAATTAGTCATTATTCATTCTCATTACGAAACCATCGCTCCAAACTCCTCGCTCCATTCGCCTTTATCACCGCGCTCGTTTTGGTAGCGCAGGCGGTACTTTGCTATTTTGCCTACTTTGTCTGTTGTAAATTCCACTGTAAATAAAAACCGCGCAGCAGGGCTGTGCTCTGCGGTTTCCCAAACCACCGGGGCGGCTGCCACAGGTGCAGCAGCGGGTGTTGCCGTACGGGCTGCTGCGGTGGCGGGGCTGTCTTCATAGCGCAATTGCACTTCCACTTTATTTCCGTTGGGCATTTCCTGCGTGTGCGGGTTGGCAGGGTCGGTGATGCGCAGCACATGCGCCAGGTGCCGCATAGCTTCAATATCTCCGTTGGGCGCATATTCCACCACCTGTATTTTTGTGGGAGTGGCATCGCGCAGTTTCAAATTAAGGGTGCTGCGGTCGGTAGTGGTGAGGGCTGATTTTGGAATGTCGCCATAAATTTTTCGCATCTGCACTTCTATCTGCTGCCTGCGTATGTGAAGTTCGGTGTTCACATCAGGCGTGCGCGTGCTTTTGGCGCTGTGCAGCAGCCATATTTCTTTCCATCCCAACTGGTCAAGCGGCACACTGGGGTTGGTGAACAGCGTGTTTAAATTTGAAAGATTAGGAGTTGAAACACCTAAACGCACTGCGTTGGTGTTCAGATACGGCACTTGAACAACGAGGTCGGTGTTAAAGTCAGCGTCTTTTGAGCGGAAGGGTGCTGCATGTGGCATAGTAGAAATGGTTAATGGATGTTGATTTTTAATTTAAAATTCAAGGTTTCAAGGTTTGGGCTGCCGCCCAAATGTTTTGGGCTGATGCCCGAATAGCTTGGGCTGCCGCCCGAATGTTTTGGGCTGATGCCCGAATAGCTTGGGCTGCCGCCCGAATGTTTTGGGCTGATGCCCGAATAGCTTGGGCTCGCGCCCGAATGTTTTGGGCTGATGCCCGAATAGATTGGGCTCGCGCCAAAATGTTTTGGGCAGGAGATGAAATGATTGGGCTTGCTGGCAGAAATTCTCCTGCTCAGCATAGAGCGACTTTTGTTCAGCAGCAAACTATTGCTGCTTAACAGGGCGCTGTTCCTGAACAGCATGGCATAGCTTCGGTGCAATATTGCTTGGCGCCAGTCAGCCATTATACTATTGCTTGCTTTCATTTTCATCTGTTGTAATCTGTGAAACAGTAAAAATTCATGCCCTGCAGGGTTTAATTAGCCAAAGGAAACCCAAATGCCCCGGATAGTAGTGGAGAAAAACCTACAAGTGCGGAAGGATTGAGTAAATGGTTAGTATTTAGATTAATTTTGCTTATACATGAAAGAGTTATCTCATTACCTGCATGACCTTGATGAAGTTCAATGGCTCACGTTTCTGCAATACCTCGAACTTTTGCCGGATAAAAACGAGCCGTGGAAAAAAATACGGCAACTGGCTGAACTGGTGCGCGGAGAAAAAGACAAGAACCTTGGCGCTGCCTATTATTCAAAGATTTTATACGGAGAAGAAAAAACAGATACCATAGAGCGGATGGAGCGCATGTTAAAGAAAAGATATTTAGAATTCATTACGCTCGATTACAACCTCTCTGCAGATGAAAAAGATTTTGATTATGTATCCATTCAGCTTGAAAAAAAAGCGACAGCGTTCCGCACCCTCTCGCGTACGAAAAATTCACACGGCTCGGAACGTGATTTGCTGGATGAAATTATCAAGGTGGCAAAAGAATATGAATGTTACCCGGTTCTTGTCGCTCATTTAAAACTAAAGAAGCAATACTGGAGCCATCTGGGTCAGGAAAATTATGATGCCTTGTGCAGCGAAATAGAATGCTATAAAAAAAATGAAGACGCGGCAGCGCTCACCACGGATTGTTTATGCCGCCTGCAAATGCTCGAGCATTATAACAAAAGCGAAAACCCTCTCGATTTTATAAATAAAAAAATACCCCTGCTGAAAAAGATAGTCGCGGATTACAACTATAAATACGCGGTGTATGTTTTAAAACTCTTTGAACAGGAAGAGCAAACCTTGCTGAAAAATTATGAAAGAGCAGCAGCTATTTGTTTTGAGATTGTTGAAATCGTTGAAAAAAATAAACAAATAAAAACGAGGCATCGCATGGGAATAGCGCAGGCGCAGCTTTCTAAAACGCTTATTTATTCCAACCGGTTTTCAGCATCCATAAAGCACGCCAGAAAATCTCTGGAATATTTTCCTTACGCTTCGCCCAATTATATTTGCTCAAAGGAAGATGAGTTTTACGGGTTGTTTTATAATAAAGAGTATATAAAAGCGGAAGAATGTATTCGTTTCATACTTGCTCATTCGTCCGCTGAAGAGTCAGGAGAGTTTCACTATGCAATCTTTAATTTGCTTTTGGCAAATGTATTGTTCATGCAAAAGAAATTTGCCGAAGCCCTTCAACTGCTGCAGGGTCCGTTAGAAATTTCACAAGACAAAGCCGGATGGGCAATCGGCTTGCGCCTGTTGAGAATACTCATACATATTGAACTGGCAAAGCACGATGAAGCCAGCAAGCAAATAGAACAGCTTCGCAAGTTTATTGAATTCACAGAGAGCAACCAAACAGAAGTAACTCTCCGCAATAAAACAATTGTAAAATTTCTTTCTCTTGCTGATAAAGCAGGATTTGTGTTCAGCCGGTTAAACGGAAAAGCTCATGAACATCTTTCAGAACTTAAAACCGGAAATAACGGCAACGCCTGGGAATATTTTTCTTCTGAACTGATTCCCATTCATGAGTGGGCAACAAGCACAACAAAAAAACCCTGACGAAAATCGCCAGGGTTTTTTAATTTGAGAAAGAAGAAATTACTTCACTACAGAAAACCTACTGTACACCGTTCCGTTTTCAGTAGAAACTTTATAAAAATAGTTTCCTTCTGTAAAAGAAGAAACATTCACTTTTTCAGTATGCATTCCGGTTGCTTTAGTTCCTTTGTTCATCTTCAGGATGCTTTTTCCCTGCGCATCAAAAATTTCTATACCCACTTTGCCTGCATTCAGCAATGAATAATTAAGAGTTACATCGCTTGCTGATGGGTTGGGGTATGCTGCATAAAGAGAAAGGTCTCCTTTAGAAACATAGTTCTCAACTCCTACTGCAACATCCACAATGGCACAAAGCCCGAAGGTAAGTTGTTGTCCCCAATTCTCGGTGAGTTCATAATACCATAGACCATCGCTCCACATTGCGCAGTTTTGCTCAGGATTGGTTGTTGAACGATTATCAATCCTTGAGGTAACAATACCTATTGTATCGGGTCCGCCAATAGTATAAGCTCCCAACAAGAATCCCATAAAGAATGAATCGGCTACAGCAATGGGAGTGGTAAATGCAAAAAGCTCTCCTCCGCCAGTACCTAAATTTATGAATGATGCAAAAGGCAGAGCCACGTTCCCTAAAGATGCTCCGGGTTTTCCACCTGCTCCGTTAGCCGGATAAACATGCGCAGTTGCAGAACCTCCTGAAGTAGCTGTTCCTTGTGCTTCAAATAATAGATATGCTCCGCCAACCACATTTGCACTTCCTGTAACTTTATATTTTTCTGCCCATGCCATATCTTGCCATGTATTGTGTCCGTATAAGTAGCCGGAGTCAAGAGGCAATGCTGCATCTTCCCTGTAAATAGCAAGAGTGTCATCCAATTCAAAATTGCAAATGGTGTCAATAACCATTGTTTGAGGAATACATTGTTTGCAATTATCAAATTGCATCGAGTTAAACATTCCTGCTTTTCTTCCGTTCTGCGCCAAAGCAAAAATTGCCATTGCTGAAAGAAAAATTGTTGTGTAAATTTTTTTCATGATTGATTTGTTTTTTATTAATGTTTGATTTAAAAGTTGGCAAATATAAAACTTTTCTAACTACTCACCTAAGTACGAACAAAATAATACGAACTTACGAACTACGAAAAAAAAGCAAGTTCTGCTTCGTACTTGTCAAACTGTTTCTTTACTATAGCTTTCAATTGGCGGGCAGGCGCAAATCAGGTTACGGTCTCCATGCGCGTTATCCACCCTGCCTACTGATGGCCAGAATTTATTCTCACGCACCCACTTTAAAGGATAGGCGGCTTTTTCGCGGGAATAAGAATGTTTCCAATCATCGGCAATCAAAACTTTAGCAGTGTGTGGGGCGTTTTTCAGAACATTATCGTTAGTTGTCAGTTGTTCGTTGTTCGTTGTTAGTTGTTTTTTACCACTGACGACTGACGACTGACAACTGACGACTTCCTCTATTTCTTTCTTGATGGAAATCATCGCCTCGCAGAACTTATCCAGTTCTTCTTTTGATTCGCTTTCAGTGGGCTCCACCATTAATGTATCGTGCACCGGAAACGCAACGGTGGGAGCATGAAAGCCGTAATCCATTAAACGCTTGGCAATGTCTCCCACTTCCACGCCCGATGCGCGCTTAATGGCAGCGCAATCTAAAATCATTTCGTGCGCCACTCTTCCGTTCTTTCCTACATATAATATAGGATAATACGCTTTCAGAATATCCTTCATATAATTCGCATTCAGAATTGCATAACGAGTAGCATCCGTCACTCCTTGTTTGCCAAGCATTTTTATATAGCCGTATGAAATAAGAAGAATGAGCGCACTGCCAAAGGGAGCGGAGGAAACACGAAGCCCCACCCCAACCCTCCCCATCGGGGAGGGAGAATTTTCACCTCCCCCAACGGGGGAGGACGGGAGGGGGCTTGAGGTTGGCAGAAACGGCACAAGATGAGTTGCCACTCCGATTGGTCCAACACCGGGACCACCGCCTCCGTGAGGAATTGCAAATGTTTTATGAAGATTCAGGTGACAAACATCCGCTCCAATGGTTGCCGGACTTGTCAATCCCACCTGAGCATTCATGTTAGCGCCATCCATGTAAATCTGTCCGCCATTATCATGAATGATTTTTGTAATTTCTGTGATCGCTTCCTCAAAAACTCCGTGCGTAGATGGATACGTAACCATCAAACAGGAAAGATTCGCTTTGTGTTTTTCTGCTTTCTCCTTTAAATCATTTACATCCACATTCCCGTTCGCATCGCACTTCACAATCACGATTTCCATTCCTGCCATGGCTGCGCTTGCCGGATTTGTTCCGTGTGCCGATGAAGGAATCAAAACAACTTTTCTGTGTGTGTCGCCTTTACTTTGATGATACGCCTGAATCACCAGCAAGCCGGCATATTCGCCTGATGCCCCGCTGTTCGGCTGAAATGAAATGGCAGAGAAGCCCGTAATTTCACAGAGAAATTTTTCCAGTTCAGAAATCACGATCTTGTATCCTTCCGTTTGTTCTGCAGGTGCGAACGGATGAATGTTCGCAAACTCAGGCCAGGTGATGGGATATAATTCTGCTGCTGCATTCAGTTTCATTGTGCAGGAGCCGAGAGAGATCATGGAATGAGTAAGAGATAAATCTTTATTCTCAAGTCGCTTAATATACCTCATCATTTCCGTTTCGGAATGATAAGCATTGAAAACAGGATGCGTCATGTAAGCTGAAGTGCGGTTGAATCCAGAATTCTTAATCACACTTTTATTTGTCTCTCCATTCAAAGAAGGAACAGAAATATTTTTTCCAAGTGCTTCGGCAAACACTTCTACAATTTCTTTTGCGTCTTTTGCTGTGGTTGTTTCATCCACGCTGATTCCGATTTTCCCTTCGGAATAATTAAAGTTGATTTGTTTTCCTTCAGCAATCGTTTTTATTTTCTGGCTGAGGATCTTATCCGAAATGGAAACAGAAACCGTATCAAAAAATATTTTGTTATCTAACTGTAGAGACACGACATGTCGTGTCTCTACAAACAATTTTTCCAATTGTTCTGCAATTCCGCAGGCGAGATGATGAATTTTTTCCGCGATGGATTTTACTCCTGCCGGTCCGTGATATACTCCGTACATGCTTGCCATAATTGCCAACAGCGCCTGGGCAGTGCAGATATTTGAAGTTGCTTTCTCCCTGCGGATATGTTGCTCACGTGTTTGCAACGCCATGCGAAGTGCCGGATTCCCGGATGAGTCAACCGATACGCCAATAATTCTTCCCGGCAATGAACGTTTGAAATCTTCTTTTGTGGCGAAGAATGCTGCGTGCGGTCCGCCATAACCCATCGGCACACCGAAGCGCTGAGAATTTCCGAGCACTACATCGGCACCCCATTCCCCCGGAGGAGTAAGTAAAGTCAGCGCCATCAAATCGGTTGCAACGGCAACAAATCCTCCTGCTGAATGAATTTTATTTACGAACTCTTTATAGTCATTTACTTTTCCGTTTGTGTCGGGATATTGAATCAATGCGCCAAAGACACCAGCCCATCTTCCGTCTTCCCCAAGGGAAGAAACTCCCTTCCCTTCGGGAAGGGTTGGGGATGGGCTTCCAACCACCACTTCAATTCCAAGAGGGAGCGCTCTTGTTTTAACAACTTCAATTGTCTGCGGAAAACATTTCTCCGAAACAAAGAAAGTTTTGGCGTTTGAACTTTTCGGGCGGGAATTATAAAAAAGAATCATTGCCTCGGCAGCTGCGGTGGCTTCATCCAAAAGAGAAGCATTCGCGATCGGCAATCCTGTTAAGTCAATTACCATCGTCTGAAAATTCAGAAGCGCTTCTAATCTTCCCTGAGAAATTTCCGCCTGATACGGTGTGTACGCTGTGTACCATCCTGGATTTTCTAAAACGTTTCTTTGCGTAACAGGAGGAATAATGCAGTTGTAATATCCCTGCCCGATGTATGATTTGAAAATTTTATTCCGTGAAGCAGTTGCTTTCAGTTCTTTCAGATATTCAAACTCGCTCAATCCATCGGGAAGATTCAACGATTTTTTAAATCGTATGTTGGGAGGAATTGTCTGGCTGATTAATTCATCAAGAGAACTTGCTCCGATTTTTCCGAGCATTGTTTTTACGTCTTTATCCCTTGGACCAAGATGACGAGCCGCGAAAGTATTTGAAGCCATTTGTTTTTATTTTTTTGCGAGAGCAAATATAAAAACATATGTATAGGTAAATAAGGAGATTTAGCATACTTGATATTACTATTCTCTCTAGATTCAATAAGGCAAAACAACCAGTTTTCCGGAAGCAATAACAACATCTTCTTCATTTTCTTTTTGCAGAGAAGAAGTGCGAACATCAAAAAAATAAGTTCCGCTTTTAAGACATCCTCTTTGAATTACAATTTTGCCCTCGTTATAAGTAACATCAGCCACCACTTTTTTTCCTGTCACGGTAAACAGTTGAATCGAAACATCTTTACTCTCATTCTTCAAAGTAATTGTAGTTTGAATAGTAAACGGATTTGGAAAGACACTGACAGAATTATTGTCTGAAGATTTAGTAACACCAGTTGTGCCGGAATCAAATTCCCAGAAATCCTTGTTATAGTTTTGCCCTGTGCCATCTTCTCCTGTTCCTATATATCCATAATATCCTATGGAAAAACCCGTGGAGTATGCTCTGCCCACACCGGCAAAATTTGCTTTCTGTATCCATATATCAGCAGCCTGATCCCATTCCCAGAAATCATTTTGATGTATGGTGCCGTCCCAACCGGTTCCAATATATCCTTTACCAGTGACAGGAATTGAAAACCCTGTTGAAGAATGTCTTGCAGTTCCTCCAAAATCTGTCTTTTGTGTCCATGTGTCTGTTGCCTGATCCCATTCCCAAAAATCTTTTCGTGGATAACCATCCATTCCCGTTCCAATGTATCCTTTTGTGCCAATAGAAAACCCCACCGCTCCAAATCTTCCAGTTCCGCCAAAGTTTGCTTTTTGTGTCCATGTATTTAAAGCAGGGTCGTACTCCCAGAAATCATTCCTGTAAGCAAAAAATCCTGATTCAACTCCGGTTCCTATATATCCTTTTGTACCGATGGAGAAACCAACGGCTGCATATCTGGGTGTTCCGCCAAAATCTGCCTTTTGTGTCCAGCTATTTAATGCAGGATCGTACTCCCAGAAATCCTTCAGGTATCCTCCGCTGGTTCCGGTTCCAACATAGCCTTTTGTGCCGATTGCAAAACCAGGCGCTGCCCATCTGGCAGCTCCCGCAAAATCTGCTTTCTGTGTCCAGATATCGGTTGCCTGATCCCATTGCCAGAAGTCAACATGATAATTCCCGCTGTCACCCGTTCCTATATAGCCCTTTGTGCCGATGGAAAAACTTGTTGCATAACCTCTTATGCCTCCTCCAAAGTTCGCTTTTTGCGTCCATGTTCCCTGAGAATAAATATTACAGGTAAGAAGACAGAGGGTAGAAATAGGGAGTAAAAAAAAGTTCATTGTACAGTAGATTATTTTTGTATGATAATTTTTTGTGTGTAAGCTTCTTTTGCGGTTTTTATATTCACAAAATAAATTCCGTCCGCCTTATCCGAAATATTAATGGTGGAAATTTTTCCAGTAGATTTTTGTTGAACTATCTTTTCTCCCATAATACTATATACACAGAGTTCAGTGTTTACAGATAATCCTGTTACAGAAAAAATTCCTGCAGAAGGATTAGGAAGTACAATTATCTCTTCGCTCTGACAAGGAAAACGTACGGATGTAATGGGAAAGTATTCATATCTGCCGTCATAGTCCGTTTGCTTTAAACGATAATAGATTTGAGTATTAGGGATTGAGTATTGAGAAGGAAGTTCTTTATCCACAAATTCGTAACTGCGGATAGAGGAAGAATTGCCAGCACCTTTTACAATTCCAATTTCAGCAAATATTTTTCCATCGGAACTGCGCTCAACAGAAAAATAATTATTGTTTTGTTCGCTGGAAGTTTGCCAGTGCAGCGTTACATTATTTTTTTCGGAGCAACTTCCTGAAAAAGAAATTAATTCAACCGGAAGCGTGGTAACATTGCATAATGTATTTCCTCCTCCGCTTCCTGCCTGAACGGGATAAGGGCTGTTTGTTCCGGCATTATCTCCTAATTGTCCATAACCGCCCATTCCCCAGTCCCAAACAGTTTGATCATTCTTTAAAGCCATAGCATGAAAGCCTCCTGCTCCAAGAGCAATGATGCCTGTAAGAAATCCTGCACCGCCTGCACCTTTCACCTGTACCGGAACATTACTATTAGTGGGAGAATTGTTATCACCTAATGCGCCATTTGAATTATCTCCCCATGCCCAAACGGTATTATCATTTTTCAAAGCAAGTGAAAATGATTCTCCTGCTTCTATGGCAATTATATTGGTTAACCCGCTAACCTGAACGGGAAAATTACTAGTGCCTCCTGTAGTGCCGTTACCTAATTCACCAAAGAAATTTGCACCCCATGCCCATACAGTTCCATCATTCATTAATGCAAGAGAATGCCAATATCCTCCTGCAACAGAAATAATGTTTGCAAGAATTCCTGAACCGCCCGCGCCCACTACCTGAACAGGAACTGGTCTGGGTGTTCCGCTTGTGTTATCTCCTAATTGTCCATTTGAATTATTCCCCCATGTCCATACCGTTAAATCATTTTTAAGTGCTATAGAATGATAGCCCCCTGAGGAAATTGCTGTTATATTGGTGAGATTGCCAACACCACCCGGACCTTTTACCTGCACGGGAGTTGTGCTTTTCGAACCGGCAGTTGTACTATTGATTCCTAATTTTCCGTTTGTTCCGTTATCTCCCCATGCCCATACTGTATTATCATTTTTTAAAGCAAGGGTGTGAGTATCTCCACCGTAGACAGCTGTAACATTTGTAAGCCCGCTTACCTGAACAGGATACATTCTATCGGTTTGTGAATTATCGCCTAACTGACCGTATGCATTAAATCCCCAAGTCCATACGGTGTAATCGTTCTTCAAAGAGAGTGAATGAAACCCCCCTGCACCAACAGCTATCATGCTGCTGAGGAATCCTACATCTAATGGACCATGTACCTGAACAGGCGAGGGTCGGTCGGTGTTTGAATTGTCTCCTAAAGGAGATCCGCCCCAAATATTATTACTTCCCCAAGCCATTACTGAAGCATCTGTGCACTTTGCAACAGAGTGGTAATAACCTCCCGCAATTGATTGTGCGGATACATGAATAGTTTGCTGAATAAGAAAAAATAATAAGAAGATAATTTTTTCAAACTCCAATGTATGTGCTTTCATTGATTTCATTTTATTCGGAAATTACTTTGCCAGAAATTGACTATAAACAAAAATAACATTTAGGGTTTATGTAAAAATCAGTTGTTACTTCATTAAACTGATATTCCCTTTTTTAATTACTTCTTCTCCGTTCATCAAAATGGCTTTCATATAATAGGCAAACACAAAGTTTCCTTCTGTTTGTCCCCGGTAAGAGCCATCCCATTCTGAAACAGGCTCGAAGGTTTCAAAAACCTTTTCTCCCCAGCGGTTGTAAATCAAAAGCCGGAATGCTTTTATGCACTGCATGTTTCCGAAATAAATTTTTATCACATCGTTTTCTCCATCGCCATTCGGTGAAAAGGCATTCGGCAGAAAAAGTTCTCCGGTTGATGAAGAAGAACAATCAACCGGTTCAATCGGAACCATAACAAAAACTGAAACACAAGCAGAATCAACGCATCCGTTTGCGTTTGCAACTGTAACGCAATACATTGTTGTTGCATTTGGAGAAACCGTTATGGCTGCATCAGTGTTTCCATTATTCCAATTATACGTTCCGCCTCCTGTTGCGCTGAGCGTTGCCGAAACTCCCTGTGTGATGGTTACATTGCTTCCTGCGTTGGCAGTTGGTGCTGGATTTACAATCAGATTTGCTGAAGCCGTATCGGAACAATTACCTATCGAAACAACCACAGAATAATTTCCGGCAACTGAAGCAGTAATGAAAGAAGTAGTTGCGCCATTGCTCCATAAATAATTTCCTCCGCCAGATGCAGTGAGTGTTGCAACATCTCCATTGCAGATGGTCGCGTTGCTTGCCGATGCTGTAGGAGGCGGAGAAACCGTAACCGATATGCTGGTATCATCCGAACAGGAACCTGATGAAACTGAAACGGAATAAGAAGTATTGGAAGATGGCGTGATGATAATTGAGGAAGTTGTTGCGCCCGTACTCCAGTTGAAAATATTTCCTCCGGATGCTGTGAGAGTTGTTGTTTGCCCCGCACACAATAAAGTATTTCCGCTAAAAGATGCTGTAATGCCGGAAACAATTGCTACAGTTGCTGACACCGTTGCGGTTCCGCACATATTGGTAACCACTGAAGAATAAGTTGCAGTTGTTGAAGGAGAAACAATAATGGTCGGTGTAGTTTGCCCTCCGGGAATCCAGGAATAGGTCCCTCCACCGGATGCGGTGAGTGTTGCAGAATTGCCTGCACAAATACTTGTGCTTCCTGAAATTGTTGCGGAGGATGATTGTAAAACAACTATCGTAATATTTCCTGCAGATGCACAGGAACTTGTCGGGTCAATGGCAGAATAAGAAGTTGTAGCAGTGGGAGAAACCACTATGGAAGAAGTTGTTGCGCCTGTATTCCAGCTGTAACTGTTTCCTCCTGTTGCAATAATAGTAGTGCTGCTTCCCTGGCAAATTGTATCGGGGATTGCTGAGACCGAAACAGAAGCACCCATGCTGAATTCCCACCAGTCACTATAAATTGTATAATAGTATTGATTGTTGTAAAAAGTTAAAGAAGTATCCATTCCTGAACCAATGTACGCTTTGTTGTTAATTACAACTACAGAAGCGTCTGTTCTTCCTGCCATTGGAAAAAA
>Ga0209642_10001751_pt1 | contig 14490 bp, 11 predicted proteins | sample RifCSP19_2_FD_184025 | JGI IMG/M metagenome (GOLD analysis project Ga0209642, IMG submission 184025) | Soil microbial communities from Rifle, Colorado - Rifle CSP2_sed 19_2 (SPAdes) (version 2) | ecosystem: Environmental > Terrestrial > Deep subsurface > Rock core/Sediment | place: Rifle... | reverse complement strand
TTAGGATACTCCATCCCATATTCCTGCGGCTCGAGCTGGCCGTCGGCCAAGAACGGGTGCTCTCGATCAAGCCCACGAGCTTTCACGCTTTCCCTTCAGGGAGCTCGAGCAGAAGCGACTGAAGCTGCATCCCACCCTGTGCGGCATGCGTCCGCCCTCCGTTCAGGCTTGGCGGCCCTTGGCCAAACCCGGCTCCGATGAACTCGAAGGTCGCGTAGGGGCGAAGCATTCGCCTCTGAGCCGTGGGAAGCGGATACAGTTCCCACAGCGAATGCTTCGCCCCTACCCCGCCGATGAGGCAATCCGACTTGGACATCACCGATGGCTCAGGAGCCCGTGAACGTACGGTCGCCACATTACTCGAGATGCACCCCACCACGGGTTCTTGCCCCATGGCGGCGAACAGGCGATAATCCCTCATTGCCTTCCCCGGTCGAACGAGGAACCACCTCGTATGGTCAGCGGTAGCAATTCCACGCCTCAGACGACTTCCCGCTCCATCCGCGTATTCATCTCCTCCACCTTTCGCGACATGCAGGAGGAACGCGACGAACTGGTCAAGCGCGTCTTCCCCCAGCTTCGCAGGCTTTGCGAGCAGCGCGGCGTCGCGTGGAGCGAGGTGGACCTGCGCTGGGGGATACCCGAAGAACATAAGGGTGAGGTCCTGCGTATCTGCCTGGCAGAAATCCGCAATTGCCGGCCGTACTTCATTGGAATTCTGGGGGAACGCTATGGTTGGATTCCCGAAGAGCCTGAGGAGGAGATGGTCAGGGAGGAGCCCTGGTTGGGCGAGCACCGCAGCGCGTCGGTGACCGAGTTGGAGATCCTGCACGGCGTCTTGAACGACCCGCAGACCGCGGACCACGCCTTCTTCTACCTGCGTGATCCTGCTTACGTGGATTCCCTGCCGGCCGAGCAGCAAGGCCTCTTCCGGGAGGCGCCGCCCGCCGAGGACATCGCACGCCTGGGAGAGGAAGAAGCGCTTCGTCGGAATGACGCCAGGCGAAGAAAGCTCCTGGACCTCAAGCAACGCATCCGCGCCAGCGGTTTCCCCGTGCACGAGAACTACCCGGGTCCACAGGCTCTCGGCGGGCTGGTCCTGAAGGACATGGCGGAAGTGATCGAGCACCTTTTCCCGGAAGGCGTCCGACTCGACGCGCTCGACCAAGAAGCATCCGAGCACGAAGCGTTCGCAGCCGACCGGGCGCGCGTCTACATCGCCAACGAGCATACCTTCGAGCGTCTGGACCGGCACGCCCAGGACGATGGACCTCCGCTTGTCGTCACAGGTGAGCCGGGGATTGGAAAATCCTCTTTGCTGGCGAACTGGGTACGGCGATACCGCCAGATGCATCCCCAAGCCTGGATCCTGCCGCACTATGTTGGCTCTAGTGCGTTGAGCGCCGATCCGACGACACTCCAGCGGCGCATCCTGGCGGAATTCAACCGCCGCCTCGGCCTGAATCTCACCTTCCCGATCCGCGCGGAGGCCTTGCGCTTGGAGTTCGCCACAGGCTTGCACCAGGCCGCGGCCCGCGGCCAGGTGATCCTGGTTCTCGACGGGGTCGACCATCTCGGCTCCGATAGCGCCCTGCCCGAGCTGCTCTGGTTGCCAAGGGAGCTTCCGCGAGGCATCCGTCTGCTCATCTCGGCCTCGCCTTCACCGGCGCTCGACGAGCTGTCGCGCCGCGGCTGGCCGATGCTCACTCTGGAACCCCTTGATACGGCGCAGCGAGTTGAGCTGATCCACGCCTTCCTCGCTCATTATTCCAAGACCCTTAGCCCAGCCCGCACTGCGCGCGTCGCCGGCGCGGCTCAGGCCGGAAACCCACGCTATCTCCGAGCGGTCTTGGACGAACTGCGCCTTTTCGGCATTCACGAACGTCTCGACGAGCGCATCGAGCACTACATGGGTGCAACGACGACTGCGAGCCTGCTCGAGACAGTCCTCGATCGCTACGCGCAGGATTATGAGAAGGATCGGACAGGGCTCGTACGAGAGGCGCTGGGGTTGATCTGGGCCTCGCGCCGCGGTCTAGCCGAGGCGGAGCTGCTCGATCTTCTGGGCAGCGATGGCCAACCCATCCCCCACGCGTATTGGTCGCCCCTGCTGCTGGCCTTGGGAGATGGGCTGCTCTGGAGGGAGGGCTTGATCCGCCTCGCCCACGACGACCTGCGGCAGGCCGTCGAGGGTCGTTTTCTCTCCACACTGCCGCTCTGCCAAGCCGCCCACCTGCGTTTGGCCGACTACTTTGAAGGCCACGAGCATCTTCCACGCAAGGCGGAAGAGCTGCCATGGCAACTGTACCAAGCGAATGCCTGGCCACGCTTATATCAGGCGCTCTCAGAGCCGCCGATGCTCGACGCCGTTTGGGACGCCAGCGAGCACAACGCCCACTTCTATTGGGCGCAAGTGGAAGAGAACTCGCCGTTGCGCATGTTGGACGGCTATCGGTCGATTCTCGATGCACCGCAGGCGCACGACGGGTCGCTCTGGCGCATCGCCCAACTCCTACAAAACGCTGGCCATCCACGCGAGGCACTCGTGGTGCAAGAGCACCTCATCCGCCAGCACGGCCAGTCCGGTGATCCGCATCGTCAAGCCCTGGCCCTGGAGAGCGCGGCCGTTGCCAGGTCGAGTCTGGGCGACCTCGAGGGCGCTCTCCAGGCGTTCCAGGCCAGCGAGCGACTCTCGCGCGAGATAGGAGATCGACCAGGCATCGCTCGCTCGCTGCACAACCAGGCCAGCCTGCTCCACCTGCACGGCGACCTCGACCGCGCGCTGTCGCTCTATCAAGAGCAGGAACAGATCTGGCGCGAGCTCGGAGACCGCATTTCTCAAGCGCTTTCGATGAACAACCGCGGCAACATTCTGCGCGATCGGGGTGACCTGCCGCAGGCGAGACTGCTCTTCGAGGGAGCGGCGGCTATCGCTCGCGAGCTAGGTCATCCACTTGCCTACGCGCAGGCCCTGGACGGACAGGCCACGGTCCTCATGAATCAGGCCGATTTCCCCGCAGCGGCGGGGTTGCTGCGCGAGGAAGAGGGCATCTTGCGGTCTGTCGGGAGTCGTGAGAGGCTGGCAACGTGCCTGGGGAACCAGGCGATCGCGGAAGAGGCGCTCGGGCGCCACGAAACGGCGCTGGCGCTCTACAGCGAACAGGAGCGCATCTGCCGCGCAGCGGGGGACGTGCGGGGTCTTGCCGAGTCTTTGGGGCGCCAAGGCGTGATCCGCATGGGACAAGGTGACCTCGAAGGGGCGATGTCGCTCTACCTCCAGCAGGAGAGCATCTGTCGGCGACTGGGGCTCAGGAACGAGCTACAGGTCTCGCTCGGCAACCAGGCGATCGTCGTGGCGGCACGCGGCGACATGGAGGGGGCGCTGGCCCTGCACAAAGAGAAAGAGCAGATCTGCCGCGAGCTCGGGAATCTCAGGGGTTTGGGGATCGCCCTGGGCAACCAGGCGAACATCTTGACCCGACGCAGGAACCTTGACGGGGCGTTGGCTCTACATCAAGAGAAAGAGCGCATCGACCGCCAGATCGGGAATGTCGCCGGGCTTGCCCATTGCCTCGGCAATCAGGCCTCCATCTGGGTGCACCACAAGGAATTCGGACGCGCCTTGGCGATGCTGCAAGAGCAGGAGCAACTCTGCCGCCAGCTGGGCAACTCACAGAAACTGGCCGACTCGCTCAAGACCCGGGCTATCGTGCTGGCGAGCGGGATGGGCCGGACGCGCGAGGCCTTGCCATTGGCCGAAGAGGCCCTGCAACTCGCCCACGCCGCCGGCGATCGGGCCCTGGCGGCCCAGATCGGCGGGCTGATCGATGCGCTGCGGCGCTCCTCGGGCTCGATTGCCCCTCCCAGCAGTTCCGAGTCCGATTGACCCCCTTCTGGCTACGCCGCCACCCTGAAGCTCTGCGCGCGGGCGATGCACTTCGGGCACAGCCACCAGTCTGAGGTGGATTGGGCGACCAGCCCGTGCTTCCAGCGCTCGAGGAGCTGCGACCGCGTCAACGCGGACATGGCCGCATGCCGGTCAAATTCCTCGCCCGGTTCAAACCCGGCGGCGACGACTTGGCGTAACTCGTCGGCGGCGAAGGCGGAGACCTCGCCACGTGGGGTCACGGCGTTGCAGATGTCGCAGAAGTGCAGCTCCTTCGCCAATTCGGCCCCAACGAGGTCTTTCAGCGCTTCGTGCGCCATCGCTAGCCCGATGGCCTCCTCCGATCTGCGCACGACGCCCAGCTGCCAGGCCGCCTCCAGCTTCCCCTTGAGCTGGACCGGCGGGGCAAGCTCTAAGGCGGGCTTGTCTCTGGCGTATAGGTATGCCGCGCCCGCAAGCGAGACCGGCTCAGGCGGATACTTCTGAAGACCGCGAACGATGATCTCGTCGCGCCGCGACGGAGACAGCAGATCGATATTGGCTGCCGCAAAGGTGCAATGGGCGAAGAGCTGTTCCTTCGGGATGCCAAGTTCGTACTCCTGCCCTCCGATCTTCACTTTGCGAGGTTTCCACTCCTTGCCCACCCATCCAAGGCATTCTTCCACGAGCACCTTGGGGGCCACCGCGAGCAGCTTGGTGCAGCGCTCGAGTAGCGCCATCGCCAACCAAGTCACGGACAGCACGAAATCCGGCGGGGAGATCGCCTGCCACATCGCCCGCGCTAGCGACTCGACCTCCTGCGGGCTCTGATCTCCCCACGCAATCAGGGCTCGCAGCAGATCTGGGTCGAGCATCTGGAATTCATACTCCGCGTAGCCGCCCATGATGCGGACATACTCGGTGAACTGATCCGCTTCCTTGACCGGCCCGACAGGTAGTATCGAGTTGTACAGCGGCGTGCGGGCGACGTATTCCTTGGCCTGGGCTTCGGGGGGTTTGTTTCTGGCGGCGACGTCGCGCAGAAACCCCTTGATGCCCCCCGGCTCCCACTCGACCGGCACGACCCACATCGGCCCAGGCAGGCTTTCGGCGCCGTTGCGCGTGGCGCGTTGGAGGAACTCGACTTTCTCGGCCAGCGACTTCTGGGTAAGAAATCCGCCCAGCGGATCTCCCGCCATGTCAGAAGGGGAGATGGCTGCGGTCGCTTTGTCGGGGAACTGGCTGAGCCAGGCACGGCGCACGCGCATCGCCATGTCCTGCGCCTGCTCTGTCATGTGCGCCACGCGCAGCGCCTCGGTCCCTAGCCCGCGGCCCACCAGCCTGACCAGGAACCAGGCGATGGCAACGGGGTTGTTCCCCGTCGCGCGCTGCAGCGCCCGCAGCGCCGGCGCCGCGTCCTGCGAGTCGGCGGATTGCGCAAAGAATGTCGCCTTGACGAGGTCGGCCAGGTGGGCCGGCGTGAGAGGGATCAGATTCCCCAGGGCAGCCTCGGCCAGCAAGCCCTCTCGCACTCCGTAATGGACTACACGCACCAACGCGGTGAATCGAATTGGCCAGCGGTCCTTATGCGGGGCGGTCTTCGCGACGATGCCGTAGAGCTCCTCCCATAGTGAGCCTCGCTGCGCGGCCGGCTCCGCCGGCAAGGAGCCGATCAGCGCCTCGTACTCGGCCAGCGCCTGGCCAAGGAGCTGCGGAGCCTGAGCACCTGCGTAGGCCTGCAAAACAGTCACCCGGAGGCTCTTCACCACTGACTGCAGGAGTTCGGCAGGAAGGTGGAGCTGCGGTCGAGGCACGGCGAGGAGCCTTCTGACCACCTGAACCGCAGCTTGCCGCCCAACGGACTTGTCCAGCAACATCCACTCCTCGTCCTGAAGAGGGTTCGCCGCGTGCATGCCCACAACGAGCCGTTCCCCAACCTGCCTCGGGACCCTCTTCATCCGCTCGAGCGCCTCGCGCCGGTCCACCTCGACCCAGGCGCGCACTAGCCCCTCCCAGACCGGCCCTTTGCCGAAGGGCCAGAAGCGCTGGCGCAGGTTCTCTTCGACGGCGCGCAGTCGCTGGCCGGCGCCTTGGGGATCGGTGGCCGAGGTCTCCAGCGCGGCTTTGATTTCCACCAGTAGCTCGGCGGCGAACCCCTTGGGAGGCTTCGCCGCGCCCGGTGTCTGGGCGGCCATGTCGGCTTTGAGTTCGGCGAACGCCTTTCCCTCTTCCAGCGGCACATGAGACGAAAGTTTCTGCAACTGGGCCGAGTACTGCGCCAGTTTGGGGTGTCCGAGTTTGTTGGCGAGGCCGCACATTCGAAGCAGCAGCACCGCCTTCGGGCCTGGCTGCAAAACGTTCCCCGCGAGCAGGGCTTCGGCCTTGGCGAGAAGCCCGGAGTCCGCCGGCGCAGCCTCCCCCCACCTCGCCCGAGCAGCAGCGTCGATGAGCGCGACGCCGGTCTCTGTCTTCCGTGGAGCGCCGGCCGCGGGCTGCCCGACCGGTGTGGAGGTCTGCGCCACGACGGCGGCTGGCACATCGGACGATTGCGCCGGCGCTGGCGCCTGCATCCTCTCGCGCACCCGCTGCAACTGGCGCCTGGCCGGGCCGAGTTCCGGGTCCAGGGCGAGCGCCTTCTCCAAGAAGGAGGCCGCGTTCTCGTACTCTCCGAGCTCCATGTAGATCGCGCCGATGTTGTTGAAGATCGTCGGGTCGGACGGGTCGATCTCGGCCGCCCTCGAGAACTCGGCGATCGCCTCGCGCTTCCTTCCCTGCTGATAGTAGTTGCCGGCGTTGGTCTTGAGCTTCTGCGCCACCGGATCGCTCGTGCCGGGCATGACCAACACCCAGCCCGGGTCGTACGTGCCACAGTGCGGGCACATGCGCAGGCGCTCGTCGTAGTCGACTTGCTTGCCACATTTGCGGCAGGTCATCGTCTTAGACGGCGCCGGCCGCGCCGGTTGGGCATTGAACAGCGAGCTCGTCTGCGGGAGGCTGGCCAACGGCGCCGTCTCGCCGCGAAGAATCCTTGCCGCCACAGCCCTGGCGTGTGTCTTCTCTTGATCGGAGCCCAGGAAGTGCGGAACGCAATCATCGCAGGCGACCCAAGGGGTCGTGTCAACCTTCGCTTTGGCCATCAGGTTGGAGTGCATCTCATCCGGTGATACCCCGAACAACGCCGCGCGCTGGCGCGCGGCCGGTGGCATGTAGTTCGCCAGGCTGACGAGCACGCCGTGCAGGGCGTAGCCCTCGCTAATCTCCCCGTTGCAGATGTCGCAGTTGGCCACTGAGGTCTCCTTCGTTTGAAGCTAGGCAAGGTCTCCCGACCATTCCCGGGCGCGGCTCAAGGGCATGTCCTGACATGGCTGCCTTCAGCCTGCCATGCGGACAAGTCAAGCACACGACGGACACCCGACTTCCGTCGCCCCATTGTTCAACGTTCGCGGAGCACCCCTGTCCCCCAGGCCCGAGACGCCTGAGGCGACGCCGAAGCCTCTTCGACCCTGAGACCCCCCCGGAAGTCACGTGGCCTTCACCACGCCCCGAAGGCCGCTACCGCATCGGATGCTATGGAGACCTCGTTGCGCCCTATCGAAGAGCGCAACCTTGCCTGCGCGCACCAACATACCCCCAGGCCATTCCCGCCGCCAAAGGGCCTTCCTTGTGAGAAGGCTCACATTTCGAACCCAGTATAGGCTAAGCCCGTGTTCGCGCAAGGGAGCTTGGTGGTGCAAGCCAGGAAGAGGGAAACGCGAGTGGTTTACTCGATCAGGAATCGCCCGCTGTCGTAGAACAGCACCCCATCGATCCAGATCTTGCCGCCCGCCCGCATGTCGTGGACCATGTCCCAATGCATCTGGCTCTGGTTGACGCCCAGGGTTTCGGGGATGCTCCTTCCCAGAGCCATGTGGAGCGACCCTCCGATCTTCTCATCGAAGAGAGTTGACCCGGTGATGCGATCGACGCCCCAGTTGGTGCCGATGGCGACCTCGCCGAGACGGCGCGCGCCTTCGTCGAGGTCGAGTTGGGTGAGCAAGAAGTCCTGACCTTTCTCGGCGCTGGCCTCGACGACGCGGCCGCTCTCGAAGCGCAGCTTCACGCCGGCCGTCTCACGGCCGTAGAGCACGCTGCGCAGATTGAAGGCCACGCTGCCTTCGACAGAGTCCTCGACCGGTCCGGTGAAGATCTCGCCATCCGGGAAGTTCAAGTCGCCATGGGCGCTGACCCAAACGCGGTCTTGGAAGCGAAAGGAGAGCTCGATCCCAGGTCCTTCGATCCTGGCCTCGTTCTTGTCCTTGAGGTATTCGACGAGGCGCAGCTGCCGTTCTTTGAATCCCTGCCAATAGGCGACGGGGTCCTCCCGGTCGAGCCCGCAGGCGCGGTAGACGAACTCGCGGTATGCGTGGATTCCGAGCTCGGACTGTTGCGCAGCGGCGTCCGTGGGCCAGGGCATGTAGCACCAGCGCAGGGAACCATCGGCGATGCGTGCCAGGTGGGTTTCGAGGCGGGGGGAGTTCGCCTTCTGGATGATGGCAAGTTTGGCGGGGTCGGTGTCGGACAGGGCCTTGGTGTTGATGGGCGCCTCGATGTCGAGGATCACGTCGGCCTTCTCGACGATCAGCTTGGCGAGAGGATCCTCGAACGCGAGCTGCTCGTTATTGGCTATGCGCAAGCGAAGCTCGGTCAGGCCGGGAAGGTAGACCATGGTCAGCGGGTACCCGCCGCGCTGAAGCACCGCCTGGTAGAGAGCCTCGATCAGGGGGGCGGCGGCGATACTGCCGGAGATGACGACAAAGTCTCCTTTGCGAATGGGCGCAGAGTATTCGGTGATGACCTTGGCGAGCCGTGGCGCGAAGTCTTCGTACATGAGGATGGCCTCCGATCCGTCGGGAAGCGGGCAGCCGCTTTGGACCCGCGGCCCCGGCGGTTCAAGCAGCAGCGAGGATAGGGAGTGAGTGATCGTCAGCGTTCGGGGAGGAACCCATACGCGAGCGTGACGCCGACGGCCGCTCCGACGGCAGCCATGACACCGACCCACAGCAGGTACTGGCCGGTGAGCGCGCCGACCAGGACGCCGACGACGGCGCCCAGGAACGTGACGACGGCGGTGATCGAGATGATCTTGCGTATGCCAGCAAACATCCTTGTTCTCCCTGTGCAATGAACGGCCTGGGGAGGCCGACCGGAAATGGCCGCCGCTGCGCCGATTCGGGAAGGCGCCGCAGACTCTCCTTCCCGTCTCGTGCAACCCAACGGATGGAGGATTGTAGGTGGCGTGGGGCGACGCGTCAAGGGATATGAGGCCGCCCTCTTACCGCATGCGAGCCTTCCTTCGCTCGTCGCCTGGGATCGGGCGCGAGTATGCCCAGGGCGTGGCCTGCATGCTCGCTCTGGGGGCAGGAGGGCGGCATGTGCGGGCGTTCCATGGAACGCCCCTACGCCGCCCTCCTACCCCCAGCCGCCCCCGCGCACGAAGTCCCGGTGGTCTCACCGCACCTGCCCCGCCAGAGAGCGGCGGGATCTTCGACGGTGCGGCGCAGGTGTTCGGGAGCATCCCCGCAGGGAACCTTCCACCCCCGCAATGGATTGCCCCCGGCTTCGTAGGCCCAATGGGTCCAGACAGGCGCGCGGCTTGTCTGTGATCGAAGCAACCGCATTTCGGAGTTGGACCTCGACGCTTCTTCGCGCGGAGAACCTTGGCCCCTAAGGAGAGTCGAGAGGGCTTCGCACAGCAAGCGGGCCGCGGTTGAGGACGTGGGTGTAGATCATGGTGGTGCGGACGTCCTTGTGGCCGAGGAGCTCCTGGACGGTGCGGACACCTGCCCAGACCGCAGGTGCTGGGTGTCGGAGCCGTTTTCGAGCAAGTGTGTGGCGAAGGAGTGGCGGAAGGTGTGGCAGGTGACGCGCTTCTCGATCCCGGCCCGCCGCGCTGCGACTTTCACGGCCTTTTGCAGGTTGCTCGGATCGAGGTGGTGTCGGCGCAGTTTCTTGCTGCGCGGGTCGAGGGATCGTTTGGGAGCCGGGAAGACGAACTGCCAGATCCAATCGCGGCTGGCGTGGCAGTACTTTCGGTCCAAGGCGTAGGGTAGGTAAACGTCGCCGAAGCCCTCGGCAAGGTCGTCTTCGTGGCACAGCTTAACATGGCGTAGATGTCGGCGAAGCTCCGGGATAACCGTCTCGGGGAGGATCGTCACGCGATCCTTGTGGCCTTTCCCATCGCGGACGGTGATTTGGCGGTACTCGAAATCCAGGTCTTTCACGCGCAGGCGGGCGCACTCGAGAAGTCGCAATCCGCCGCCGTAGAGGAGCTGTGCCATCCGTTGATGAACGCCGGAAAGGCAGGCCAAGACGGCCAGGGCTTCCTGCTTCGACAGGACGCTAGGAATGCGCTGAGGGCGTCTGGCGCGCAGCGCCTGAATGGATCCGATGTCCTGGTGAAGCACTTCGCGATAGAGGAAGAGCAAGGCGCTGAGGGCTTGGTTTTGGGTCGAGGCGGCGACGTTCTGATCGACTGCCAAGTGGGTTAGGAAGGACTCCACTTCGGGGCCTGCCATGTCCGCCGGATGGCGTTTATCGTGGAAGAGGATGAATCGCTTGGCCCAATCGAGATAGGCTTCCTCGGTCCGGATCGAGTAATGCTTAAGGCGAACGGCGTCCTGGAGTTGATCGAGAATCCTCTTCGGTTTCGGCGTCATGCGGGTTGACTCCCCCCGAAGCGGGTTTACAATCGAAACATGAACTGCGAGGTTTCGATGGTCAATTACCTTCACGATAGCGCAAAATGGCCTTCGCCGTCTATCCCTTGCGCGGGGGAAATCCGCATGATCGCGACAGAAAAGTGAAAGTGTCCATCGACTCATAGTTAGCCTGCTTCCCGCGCAATTCCCAACGCAATCTTGACGGCGATATCATTTAGTGATATCATCATCTCGTGAAGCGCAGGCATCAGCGTATCTTCGAAGCCATCTATGCTGAGCCGACGCGCGCAAATCTGGGCTGGCAGGATATCGAGAGCCTGTTGATCGCACTGGGGGCTGAGCTTTCGGAAGGCAGCGGATCGAGGCTGAGAGTGGCACTCCACGGTGTCCGGGCTGTCTTTCATCGCCCGCATCCCGCCAAGGAGGCCAGCAAAGCCATGGTGCGCTCGGTGCGCCGGTTCTTGACTGAAGCAGGAGAAGAGCCATGATGGAATATCAGGGTTATGTAGCCAAAGTTGAATTCGATGAGGATGGCGATATCTTCCATGGCGAGGTGATCAATCTCCGCGATGTGATCACCTTCGAAGGGAAGTCGGTCTCCGAATTGCGAAAAGCAATGCGAGAATCGGTGCAGGACTACCTGGCGTTTTGCGAGGAGCGAAAAGAGGAGCCCGAGAAGCCGTTTTCGGGCCGCCTCCTGGTCCGGATCGATCCAGCGCTACATCGGGAGATCTATGTTCGCTCAAGGGAAGAGGACAAGAGTCTGAACGGGTGGATTGCGGAGAAGCTAGGAGAAGCAGTTGAAGGAGAGGGGCAAGGTCCTAGACTTAAGGAAGCAGGCTAACATCTATGAAAACGCTGCCCCTGTCAAGAGGGAAGTCGTCGGAATCGAACGCCTGACCTCGCAATGAGGCGTCTCGTCTGACCCTCCATTGAGCGGCCCTGCCCTCAAGTCACTCCGATCTTGCCGAGCCCAGAAGCCGGCATTTCGTCGGAAACATCTATTCGCCCTCAGTGGGGCATGATTATGTTCGGCAGGGGCGGCCCATTCAACTCGCGGTTCTCACAGGAACCATGTTAGGCGCGGGTCCGCCCCTGCCTGGACGGGGTGGTTGAGCGTGCCCTTGCCGGTTGCTTGGAGCTCGGCTCCCGATAGGGCTCGCCCCTCGTGAGAACCCAATAGGTCGCTTCGGCGAGGTGTCGGGCCATGGCGCCGACGGCAACGGCGTCCAGTCAAGCTGGACGAACGGTGGCCCTTCCTCTGACGGGTTCGTTCGTAGAGCTGGACGACGTACTTCTTCTGCCAATTCGGGTGATGACGCTGCCGAACCACCACATTCGCCGCTTCGATGTCCCTCCGCTACGCTACGGGATGCTTCGCGAAAAGCCCACTTCAGGTAGTTGTTGCACTGCTTAATCATCCTCCCGTAGTGGAACTTGCCGCCACTGCCCTTGACCTTGGGCACCATGCCGGCGTAGCCACAGAAGTGCTTCGGGCAGGAGAACCGATCGATCGACCCCACCTCCCGGTCGATGACGATGGATAGAATCTCCGCCGGGCCGGGGAGCGACATGACCAGTTGGATGGTCGGAGTGATCCGTACCCGCTCGAGAATGCGCGCTTCCAGGCGGTCGATCTGACCTTGGACCAAGTCCAGCAGCTCCAGCTCCTGCTCCATGCAGCGGCGGGTTTCTTCTGGCAAGCGGCCAATGACCCTTGTCAATTCGGCGCGCCACTTGGCCGCGTAGATGTCGCTCAACGTGTCCAGCGAAAGCCCGTACTTGGCAAACGTGGCATGCATACGATTCTTGAGCTGGGTGCGCATCTTGGAGAATGTCATCCTGGTGCGCGGCAGCTCCCGTTCGTCGCGCAGTTCGCCCGGCGGGATCCACACCGAGGGCAGCGTGCCGTTGTGCAACAAGAGGCCCAGCCCGTCGGCGTCGAGCTTGTCCGTCTTATGCACGTAACCCATCATGAGCTTCGCCTTCGCCGCGTGCGCCAGGTGCGGCACACATCCGGCCTCCTCAATCTCATCCACGATCCAATACCAGTTGCCTACCGTCTCGAGGGCAACGGGAGTGCCTGGCGGGAACGGGGAGAGGAAGGCCCGGATCGCGCCTGGCTCGTGATCGATCCGCCTCCGGCGCAGAACCTTGCCGTTCCCGTCGAGGACAGCAAACAGTGAGTACCTCTTGTGCGCGTCACAACCGACCTTATAATGAGCTTGGTTCGACATGTTGCACCTCCTGTGCACGCTGGCCCGGTTGGCTACCACCAGTGTAGCCGGAGGTGCAGCGCTTTCATACAATCAACTCGATGGAGCCGACCCGGCCAGCTCGGCGCGATCATCTGAGCATATCTTGGCCGGGCCGCTCAGCTCGAGGCCGTTGGGCGGGCCGGACCATGGAGCTTCCAGCACTGCCTTTCCAGGAGACGCTGGGGGGTTCCAGATGAATAGGTCAAGTCGATGAGTCTCCGACAACTCCTCCTGATTATCTTCAATAGATCGGAGTTCGCCGGCTACAACTGGCTCAACATCATGGTTGCGCCACTTTTCATCGCTGTGGTCGGCTACACATCCTATCTGGCATACAAGGCATCGAACGGCTTGGTTGTCGTCTTGGTTTTTGCCCTTGGATTCGGCGCTTGGTTGGCGCTTACGATTTCGCTCGTAGATGCACTCAGCCTCTATAGATTGCGCTCCCGCATCACCAGACATGGAGAGAGGCTCCTCTGCCATGGCTTTGCCTCATACGTTCCAGTCTCGGGGATCCCGGTGGAGGGCGCTTCCCTCCCGGAAATGAATCTCTTTGCCACTGACGTGGTCTTCGGCTTGACATCGGCACCCACGCTATGCTTGTCGCCGACTATTGTCTACACTCGTCAACCCCTACTAGAATTGTCCCAGTGCAGGATCACGCCTGCCGGAACACATCCCGTCAATATCGCAGCCCATCGCATGAAGATGATCGATCTCTCAATATCATCAGGCGATCATCTTCTGACTCTGAGCGTGCGAGCCACGCGGCAGGGGGCAGACAGCGTGCGCACCCTCCTGAGGCTCTTAGCAGATCCGGTTACTCAGGGCGAGACTGATCGAGGCAAACCTGCACGTGAGAAGACGGAGCCGGCCCGCCCAACCCCTCAATGAAGCTGACCCGCCTAGCTGCCATTCGATTGCAGTGTGTCATGTCAAGGCAGTTGCGCGAAAATGGATCATCCCACGCAGCCGACGGCGGGCAGCTTATCTCGACCGTTGGGCGGCCTGCAAGAGGCAATCTACCCAGGGGGGTCATCATGTCGATGCTCAGCCCACGTAAGGTCATCCACACAGACGAGGTCTTGCGGACCGCATCTGACTACCTGGAATACCATGTCCACATGTACGTCGATACATTGGTCTTCATCTCGGCCCGACTTGCTCAATCGGCACCCAGAGATCTAGCATGGAACGCGACACTGGAAAGCCATCTTGTCCACGCTCGTCTCATCATCGACTTCCTTCGGAAACCACAGGGCCGCGAGGACGATGTCCTGGCTATCGACTTCTTCCACGACCTTCCCGACACATATCCGCTGCCTGAGGATGAATTCCTGAAGTCCTGGGCTGACAACGTCGGTGGCCGCCTGGTCCACATTACTACGAAGCCGATGCCTGCTCTGAAGAGTCGTCAGGAATGGCCGATCATGGAAATCGCTCAGCGGCTCAAACCATGGCTGCACGAATTCCTTCGTGTTGTTCCCGATTCAAGGCTCGTAGCTGGGGCACGTGAACAATGCCTGAGTCACTTGGCGAAGCTGAAGACGCAGTAGGATTGAACGGCAGAAGGCTGCCTAACATCTATGAAAACGCTGCCCCTGTCAAGAGGGAAGTCGTCGGAATCGAACGCCTGACCTCGCAATGAGGCAGCGTTTTCATAGATGTT
>Ga0209642_10001748_pt1 | contig 14506 bp, 19 predicted proteins | sample RifCSP19_2_FD_184025 | JGI IMG/M metagenome (GOLD analysis project Ga0209642, IMG submission 184025) | Soil microbial communities from Rifle, Colorado - Rifle CSP2_sed 19_2 (SPAdes) (version 2) | ecosystem: Environmental > Terrestrial > Deep subsurface > Rock core/Sediment | place: Rifle... | reverse complement strand
CCCACACCCGCCGCGCGTCATTGCCCCTTCTCCCGCTCAGTCATAGACGCCGTCGAGGTACCACTCGCCCGTCCGGCGGTCGTGGGCGAGGCGGCAGAGCGTGCCGTCGTCGCCGAGTGCTGCGTCCCACTCGTCGCGCGCCCACACGCCCGTGTCCCACCACTCGCCCGACCCGCGCCAGGGCCCGGCGCACGTCACGACGCGCCGCCCGCCGACGCGCACCGGCCGCTCGCCGTCCGTCTCGACGTCCACGCGCCGCACCGGACGCACCCGCCTCAGCACGAGCCTGAGCGCCCCCTCGGCGGCGGCGGGGGACGGGCGGCGGGGGGCGCGCTCGCCGGGAGCCTCGGGCGCGTCCTGGGGCAGCGTGAACGGTACCAGCGCGTGGGCGTCGGGACGGTGCGAGTCCTCGACCCGCGGCGAGCCGACGTCGTCGGGGCCGGCGAGCGCCGCGAGCCGCGCGAGCACGGCGGCGAGCGCGCGCCGGGGCGGCGCGGGCGGCTGCCAGAGCCCCCCCTGCCCCGCGCGCGCCACGAGCGGGCGCGCGCTCACCGCGACGCGCGTCACGGGCGCCGCGGGTGGACGGGCCTCGAGCGCGAGCGCGGCGAGCGTCAGCATCGGCCCGGGCTCACCCATCGGCATCGCGAGGGCGACGCTGAGCGCGTGGTGGGCGCCACTCGCCAGCTCGAGCGCGACCTCGAGGGCGTCCGTCGCGAGCCGCGCGGCCGCCAGGCGCGCGCAGAGGCGCCCGAGCACGGCCTCGAGCACCGCGGCGAGCGCCGGGAGCGAGTCGAGTTCCCAGTCGAGCCCCTGCGCCTCCTCCCAGAACGGCGGCGGCGTCCAGGGGACGAACGGATCGAGGTCGCGGCCGAGCGCCAGGTCGTGGGCGCGGAGCCCGGCGGGGCCGAGCCGCGTCCCGAGCCCGGCGCGCGGCAGCGCGGCGAGCTCGCCGAGCGTCGTCACGCCCCAGCGGGCGAGCGTCGCGGCGAGGTCCGCGTCGAGCCCGAGCACGGCGAGCGGCGCGTCGGCGAGCGCCTCCCGCGCGCGGCCCGGCGGGACCACCGTCACGGCGCCGCGCGCGCGCGCGGCCACCAGCCGGGCCGCGGTGCGGCTGTCGGCGAGCGCCACGCGCGCGGCGAACCCCACGGCGTGCGCCCGGCCGAGGAGGCGCCGGCCGACGGCGGCCGGGTCGCCGAAGAGCCGCGCGAGCCCGGCGGCGTCGACGTGCACGACCCCCGGCGCCCAGTCCTCGACCCGCGGGGACACGCTCGCGGCCGCCTCGAGCAGGGCGCGGCGCCCCGAGGCCGCGTGCTCCTCCACCCGCCGGCGAACGGCGAGCGCGGGGCAGCGCGCCCGTGCCTCCGTCTCGGTCATCCCCGGCTGCACGCCCGCCTCCCGCGCCGCCGCGTTCGCGTCGAGGACGCGCGCGGCCGGGGCCGCCGGCCCGAGCACCGCGAGGGGCCCGGCGCGGAGCGCGGGCTCGCAGCGCTCCGCGGCGGCCGCGGCGAAGCAGTCCACCCACACGCACGCGAACCGGCTCACGCGCAGAACCCGAGCGGCGCCGCGCCGGGCGCGCGGGCCGCGCGCGCGCGGAGCACGCGCACGTGCGCCCGCACGTGCCCCAGGCGCGTGGGCACGGGCCCGGGGCCGGCCCACTCGAGCCGGTCGCGGACGGTCTCGACGACCAGCGAGGCGGCCGGGCCGGTGACCCGGCGGCGGCCGACGACCACGAGCGCCGCCGCCGTCCGCTCGACGGCGAACCGCAGGCGGAACGCGACCGCGGGGGAGAGCGGGCACGCCGTCTCGCCGAGGTCGAGCCCGACCAGCGCGAAGCCCGGGCAGCGGACGAGCAGGTCCGCGGCGCGGAGCGCCACGTCCCGGCGGCCGCCGCAGCGCACCCAGAGGAGGCGGGCGAGGTCCACGCCCGCGCGCGCGACCGAGGCGGGGTCGAGCGCGCTGTCGGCGTCCACGAGTGCCGCGACCGCGCCGCGCCCGGTGACCTCCCCGAGGCATGCGGCCAGGAGGCTCGTGCGCCCCGACGACAGGCGGCCGACGATCTCGGTGATGGACCCGGGAAGGACCATGGGACTAAAAAGCTAATCACGTGACGAGTGATAGGCAAGACGAAGATGTAGTGGCTCGGAACGGCCGGAGCTACCAGATGGTGGGGGTCAGACGGCCGCAGTGGTCGGAGCGATCGGAGGGGCGGGCGCGGCCGGCTCGGGGGCGTAGAACGACGACTCGCCCTCCCCGCGCAGGCAGTCGCGCGTGAACTCGATCAGGTGGTGGCTCACGACCGCGACGTTGATCAGCTCCTCGAGCTTGCCCGCGCGAAGCGTCGGCCACGCCATGCGCCAGAACGTCCGCCGGTAGTGGCCGCGCACGCCGATGCGCCAGACGATGCGCCCGAGGAGCCCGAACCCCATCAACATGTTTCCCCACGAGGCGCGCTCCGGGCTCGCGGGGAACGCGAGGCGGTTCGGGAAGGTGTGGCGCAGGTTGTAGGCGAACCGCGCGTAGACCGCCTCCGGCGCGTACGCGGCCGTGATGCAGCGCCGCCACACGCCGAGGACCGTCTCGTACGGCAGCCGGAAGACGACGTTCGACGCGCGCCCGCCGTCGTGCCGCAGGCGGCCCTCCTGCGCGAGCCGCCGCCAGAGCGGCGTCTTCGGCAGCGCGTAGAGGACGTTGATCGTGAGCATGGGGATCTGCGAGGCGCGGATGAACTCGAGGATGTGGCCGGCGGTCGCCTCCGTGTCGGTGTCGAGCCCGACGATGATCCCCGAGACCACCTCGAGCCCGTAGCGGTTGATGCGCCGCACCGCCTCCAGCACGGGCAGCCGGAGGTTCTGGTCCTTCGAGATCGAGTGCAGCGCGTGGGGTTCGGGGGTCTCGATTCCGCAGAAGACGGTGATGAACCCGGCCTCGCGCATGAGCTCGAGCACGCGCTCGTTCTTGGCGATGTTGAGCGTCGCCTCGCACGCCAACCGGAGCGGGTAGCGGCGGCGTGCCTGCCAGTCGATCAGGTGCGGCAGGAGGTCGAGCGCCGCACGCTGGTTGCCGATGAAGTTGTCGTCCACGAAGTAGACGCTCGTCGCGCCGCCGGCCACGAGCTCGTCGAGCTCCGCCAGCACCTGCCCCGGCGTCTTGAGGCGCGGGTTGCGCCCGTAGAGCGCCGGGATGTCGCAGAACTCGCACGTGTACGGGCAGCCGCTCGAGAACTGGACGTTGGCGAGGAAGTACTCCCGCAGGTCGATCAGCCCGTACGCCGGCCGGGGGAAGTCCACGAGCGCGAGCCGCTCGCCGGTCTCGAAGCGGAGCTGCTCCGGCGGCCGGCCCGCGTGCGTGTCGAGCCACTCGATCACCTGGTCGGTCGCGTCGCCCAGCTCGCCCACGTGCAGGAGGTCGGCCGCGGGGTAGTACTCGGGGCAGCCCGAGACCGACGGCCCGCCGAGCACGACCGGCCGGCCGTGCGCGTGGGCGCGCGCGATCACGTCGGTGATCCGCGCCCGCTGCACGTGCATGCCCGAGGTGAGCACCGCGTCCGCCCAGCGGAAGTCCGCGTCGCTGGCGCGGCGCGAGTTCTCGTCGACGAAGCGGACCTCCCAGGTCTCGGGCAGGTACGCGGCCGTGACGAGCAGGCCCTGCGGCGGCATGAAGGCGCGCACCCGGCGGCCGAAGAGCGGGTACGCGTGCTGGAAGGTGCCGAACGAGCGCGCGTACGCCGGGTAGATGCAGAGGATGCGCCGACGACTCCGCGTCCGGTACGGGGTGCGCATTGGCCTACCAGCATAGCGCATTCGGACTAGGTACGCCCACCGCGCCGCGTTCGGCTAGAATGCGGCTCCGAGGGAGGACCCCATGGATCTTCAACGCGTGCAGGCCGTGGTCACCGGGGGCGCGTCGGGGCTCGGGCGCGCGACCGTCGAGCGCATCGTGAAGGCGGGCGGCCGGGCGGCGATCCTGGATCTGCCGACGTCCCGGGGGGCCGAGCTCGCCGCGGCGCTCGGCGCCGCGGCGCCGTTCACGCCGGCCGACGTCACGAGCGGCGCCGAGGTGGAGCGGGCGCTCGGCGAGGCGCGCCAGCGCCTCGGCGGCCTGAACGTCCTCGTCAACTGCGCGGGCATCGGCACCGCCGCGAAGACCGTGAGCAAGGGCAACCCGGCCAGGCTCGAGGACTTCACGCGGGTCATCACCGTCAACCTGATCGGCCACTTCAACGCGACCCGGCTGGCCGCGGCGCTCATGGCGCAGGGCGCGCCGGGCCCGGACGGCGAGCGCGGCGTCATCGTCAACACCGCGTCGGTCGCGGCCTTCGACGGCCAGATCGGCCAGGCCGCCTACTCGGCCTCCAAGGGCGGCATCGTCGGCATGACGCTGCCGATCGCGCGCGACCTGGCCGAGCTCGGCATCCGCGTGTGCACGATCGCGCCCGGCATCTTCGACACGCCGCTGCTCGGCACGCTGCCCGAGCCGGTGCGGGCCTCCCTCGCCAAGCAGGTGCCGTTCCCGTCGCGGCTCGGCCGGGCCGAGGAGTACGCGGCGCTGGCCTGCCACATCATCGAGAACGGCATGCTGAACGGCGAGACGATCCGCCTCGACGGCGCGATCCGGATGGCCCCGCGCTAGCCCGCCGCTCGCGGACCGTGTACGAGACGCGCTCGCGGCTCTCGGGGCGCATCCGCGTCGTCGACTACCGGCGCGAGCGCCGGCTGATCGTCGCGGGCGAGATCCTCTCGATCCGCCCGCTCGACGGCGACTGGTCGCGCCTCGAGCGCGAGTACTGGTGGACCGCGCTCACCGCGCTCCCCCTGCCGCCCCGGCCGCGCGCCCTCCTCGTGGGGCTCGGCGGCGGCACGCAGGTCCATCTCCTCCACCGCCTGGCGAGGCCGCGCCTGATCACGGTCGTCGAGCGCGATCCCGCGATCGTGCGCGTCGCCGACCGCTGGTTCGGCCTCGACGCGCTCGGGCCGCTCGAGCTCGTCTGCGCCGACGCGGCGACGGCCGTCGCCGCCCTGGCGCGCGCGGGCCGTCGGTTCGACTTCGTCATGGAGGACGCCGCGTACGCCGACGCGCCCGAGCGCGGCCGGCCGCTCGCGCTGGCGCTCGCCGGGCTCGTCGCGCCCCACGGCGTGCTCGTTGTCAACCGCCACCGCCGCGCCGACGGCCGGGAGCTCGCGCGCCTGCTGCGCCCACGGTTCGCGCGGGTGGTGGTCCGGCTCGTGCGCCGCGGGGGCGAGAACCTGCTCGTGGGCTGCGCGCAGCCGGTCAGCCGCGCGGGAGCCGCTTGTACTTGAGGCGGTGGGGGCGGTCGGCCTCGGCGCCGAGGCGCCGCCGGCGGTCGGCCTCGTAGTCCGCGTAGTTGCCCTCGAACCAGACGACGCGCCCCTCGTCCTCGAAGGCGAGCATGTGGGTCGCGATGCGGTCGAGGAACCACCGGTCGTGGCTGATCACGACCGCGCAGCCCGCGAACTCGACGAGCGCGTCCTCGAGGGCGCGCAGCGTGTCCACGTCGAGGTCGTTCGTCGGCTCGTCGAGGAGCAGGAGGTTCGCGCCGCCCCGGAGCGTCGTGGCCAGGTGCAGGCGGTTGCGCTCGCCGCCGGAGAGGTCGCCCACCCGTTTCTGCTGATCGGGCCCCTTGAAGTTGAACGAGGCGACGTAGGCGCGCGACGGCACGCTCCGCCCGCCGAGGTCGAGCGTCTCGGCGCCGCCCGAGATCGCCTCCCAGACGGTCTGCCGCGGGCCGAGGGCGTCGCGGCTCTGGTCCACGTACGCGAGCCGGACCGTCTCGCCCACGCGGAGCGTGCCCGCGTCGGGCGTCTCCTGCCCCACGATCATCCGGAAGAGCGTGGTCTTGCCCGCGCCGTTCGGGCCGATGACGCCGACGATGCCGCCGCGCGGCAGCGTGAACGAGAGGTCGTCGATCAGCACGCGGTCGCCGTAGGCCTTCGCCACGTGGTCCGCCTCGACCACGACGTCGCCGAGGCGCGGTCCCGGGGGGATCGCGATCTCGAGCCTCGCGGCGCGCTCGGCGAAGGGCTCGCTGAGGAGCGCGTCGTACGCCTGCAGGCGCGCCTTGCTCTTCGCCTGCCGGGCGCGCGGCGCCATGCGCACCCACTCGAGCTCGCGCTCGAGCGTCCGCTGCCGCGCGAGGTCCGCCTTCTCCTCGCGCGCGAGCCGCTGGGCTCGCGCAGAAGCAGGAGCGGAGTAGTTGCCCTCCCAGGGGATGCCGTGGCCGCGGTCGAGCTCGAGGATCCAGCCCGCGACGTTGTCGAGGAAGTACCGGTCGTGCGTGACGGCCACGACGGTCCCGGGGTATTCCTTGAGGAAGCGCTCGAGCCACGCCACCGACCCGGCGTCGAGGTGGTTCGTGGGCTCGTCGAGCAACAGCATGTCCGGGCGCGCGAGCAGGAGCCGGCAGAGGGCGACGCGCCGGCGCTCGCCGCCCGAGATCTTCCCGACCTCCATGTCGCCGGGCGGGCAGCGGAGCGCGTCCATGGCGAGCTCGACGGTGCGGTCGAGGTCCCAGGCGCCGGCCGCGTCGATCCTGTCTTGCAATCGGGCCTGCTCCTCGAGGAGCTGCTCCATCTCGTCGGCCTCGAGGGGCTCGCCGAGCCGGCCGCTCACCGCCTCGAAGCGCGTGAGCAACGCGCGCGTCTCGGCGACACCCTCCTCGACGTTGCCGCGCACGTCCTTGGCGGCGTCGAGCGCCGGCTCCTGCGGCAGGAAGCCGATGCGCAGGCCCGCGCCCGGGAACGCCTCGCCGAGGAAGTCCCGGTCCACGCCCGCCATGATCCGGAGCAGCGAGGACTTGCCCGCGCCGTTGGCGCCGAGCACCCCGATCTTGGCGCCGTGGAAGAACGACAGCCAGATGCCCCGCAAGATCTCCCGCTTGGGCGGGACGACCTTGCGCAGGTCCTTCATGACGAACGCGTACTCGCCGGCCATTGTTCCATGGGGCACCCGGGACGGGTTCCCCAGACCCCTCCTCTCTCGCTCTTACGCCTTGCTCGTACGCCTGGCTCTTACGCGGGGCCGAGCAGGCGGCGGTGGTCCGGCATCATGCAGCGGTCCTGCACCACGCGGATCTCCGCGCGCGCGAGCCGCTCGGCCGCCGCGTCGTTCCGGATGCCGAGCTGGAACCAGACGACGCGCGGCCGCCACCCGAGCGCGAGGATCTCGTCCGCGTGGCCCGGCAGGTACTCGGGACGCCGGAAGATCTCGACGACGTCGACCGGGCCGGGCAGGTCGGCCACGTGCGCCACGGTCGCCGTGTCGTGGAGCCGGCGGCCGGCGAGCTCGGGGTTCACCGGCAGGATCCGGTAGCCCTGCGCACGCAGGTACGCGGGCACGTAGTGCGCGGGCTCGCCCGCGCCCGCCTTGGCGCCGACCACCGCGATCGTCCGGCTCTCGCGGAAGATCGCGGCGAGCCCCGCGTCGTCGGTCACCAGGAAGCGTCGCCAGTCAGTCACGAGGCACGAGCCTCTCACACCGCCGCGAGCGCGGCAACGATCTCGCGGCCGAACGCCTCGGCGCGCCAGCGGCGGACGCCGTCCACCGCGACGAGGGCCTCGACGTCGGGCGGCGCCGCGAGCGCGATCGCCGTGATCAGCCGGTTCGGCAGCAGGAGCCCCGGCTCGAGGCCGGCGCGCTCGACGGCGCCGGCCCGCCAGCGCCGGAGCGTGTCGATCCGGCGCGTCGCGGCCCCCGGGATGCGCGCGCGCGGCTGGCGCTCGAGCACGGGCAGCGCGTCCTCGGGCAGCGCGAGGGCGCGCGCGACGGCCTCGAGGAGCGCGTCGCCCCAGCGGCCGATGACCCGGGGCGTGCAGCCCGGCAGCCCCGCGAGCGCGGCCCGGTCGGCGGGCGCCGTCCGGGCGAGGCGCACGAGCGTCTCGTCGCCGACGATCTTGAACGGCGGCCGGTCGGCCCCGAGCGCGAGCCGCTCGCGCAGCGCGTGGAGCTCGCGCAGCACCGCGAGGCCCCGCGCGGGCAGCTCGCGCGCCCCCCGGAGGCCCGCGAAGGCGTTCGGGTCCACCGGCCGCTCGACGACGGGCTGCGCCGCCAGCGCCGCGCACTCCTCCTCGACCCAGGCGAGCCGCCCGACGCGGCGGAGCTCCTCCGTGAGGCACCGCCTGAGCTCGCCGAGGTGGAAGACGTCCGCGGCCGCGTAGTCGCGCTGGGCCTCGGAGAGCGGGCGCGCCGACCAGTCGTCCTTCTGGCGCGAGGGCGGGAGCTTCACGCCCACGTACGTGTCGAGCAGCACGTCGAGCCCGGTCGCGCGCGCGGCGAGGAAGCGGGCCGCCACGGACGTGTCGAAGACCGACCCGAAGCGGAGGCCGTGGCGGCGCTTGAGGTGCGCCAGGTCGTTGTCGCCCGCGTGGAGTACGACGGTGACCGTGGGCGACGCGAAGACCGCGCCGAGCGGTGCCAGGTCGGCGACCGCCAGCGGGTCCACGAGCCACACCTCGCCGCCGGGCACGGCGAGCTGCACGAGCGCGAGCCGCTCCGGGTAGTGGTGCAGGCTGTCGCCCTCGGTGTCGAGGGCCACCTCGGGGGCCTCGGCGAGCCGCGCGACGAGCGCGGCGAGGTCGTCGGGGTCCTGGATCCAGCGCGCGGGGATCGTGGCTACCGCTTCCTCTCGACGATGGCCCGCTCCATGCGCTGGAACCGGCGGCGGAGCGGCTCGAGCCCCTCGTCGTGCGTGATGACGTAGAGCCGGTTGCCGCGGATCGCGTCGAGGACCATTCCGGCCACCGCCTCCGGCTCCAGGGACCGCCCGATCAGCTCGACGGGCTCGGCCGCGGGCGCCGTCGGGTTGCGGAGCCCGGGCGGCCGGTTGCGCTCGCTCGTGCGGATCCGCGTCGAGACGCCCATCGGGCACAGCACGGAGACGCCGATGCCGTACGGGCGCAGGTCCTTGGCGAGCGTCTCCGAGAGCCCGACGACGGCGTACTTCGAGGTGTTGTAGACGCCGAGGCCCTGGCTCGCGATGAGCCCGGCCATCGACGCGGTGTTGACGACGTGGGCCGGCTCCTTCTGCGCGATCATGCGCGGCAGGAACGCCTCGAGGCCGTGGATCACGCCCCAGAGGTTCACGCCGAGCACCCACTGCCAGTCGCGGTGGGTCGCCGTCTCGATCCCGCCCCACGTCGAGACGCCGGCGTTGTTGCAGAGGACGTGGACGCGGCCGAAGGCCGCCCACACGCGGTCGGCGAGCGCCTGCACCGACCCCAGCTCCGCGACGTCGGTGCGCACGGCGAGCGCCTCGCTCCCCTGCCCGCGGATCGCTCCCGCGACCTCGGCCATCGCCGCCTCGTCCAGGTCGGCGAGCGCCACCTGCATCCCCTCGCGCGCGAACGCGAGCGCCAGGGCGCGGCCGATGCCGCTGCCTCCCCCCGTCACCACGGCGGTCCGGCCCTTCAGCTCCATGCGTCTCCCCTGTCGTCCAGAAATCCCAGCACGGTCTCGAGTTGCTGCAGGTCGGGGGGTGTGCGCAGCGAGGCGGAGACCCCGGCGGCTTCAGCATCCATCAGCGTATCCGGACTCATGTCGTCGGTCAATGCGACGACGCGCCCCGCCGGGCGCCCGTCCGCGAGTCGCCGGCGCGCCTCGGCCCAGGAGGCGGCCGGCAGCAGGCGCGCCCCGGGGCGCCGAGCGGCGAGCGCGCGCGCGATGGCCTCGCGCCGGCCCGCGTCCGCCTCCACCACGAGGATCGTCTCCACCGGCGTCGAGTGTACCGCGGCCCCTCGTGCGGCGTGATAGGATGCCCGGCAGTCCGCGGAGGCCACCATGGCGAAGGAAATCGCGATCGTCCATCATGCCGACCGGCGCACCGACGTGACGATGCCCTACGCGCCCGGGATCGTCGTGCGCCGCGGCCACCTCGTCTTCCTGTCGGGCGTGACCGCCGCCCCGGTCTATCACAGCCACCCGCATCGCGACGAGGAGTTCGACCTGCCCGGCACGATGCACGAGCAGGCCGAGCTGGCGATGGCGAATCTCACGAAGACGCTCGAGGCCGCCGGCTGCTCCCTGCGCGACCTCGTCGCGGCCACCCGCTACCTGACCGACGTCGGCGAGCAGGACGACCTGAACCGCGTGTGGGCGCGCCACCTCGGCGACCACCTGCCGACGACGACGACGGTCGAGGTGTCGCGCCTGGCGACGCACCCGCGCTGCAAGCTCGAGATCACGGCGATCGCCGTCACCGGCGACGCCTGATGGCGACGCTCGGCTGGGTCGGCCTCGGCGCGATGGGCAGCCGTCTGGCGGCGCGCCTGCTCGGCGCGGGCCACACGGTCGTCGGCTGGAACCGCACGCCCGACAAGGCGCGCGCCCTCGCGCGCGCCGGCCTGCGCCCGGCCGCCTCGCCGCGCGCCGTCGCCGAGGCGGCCGAGGCCACGTTCAGCATGGTCACCGACGACGCGGCCCTCCGCGCCGTCGCCCTCGGCCCCGACGGGATCGTGGCCGGCCTGCGCCCCGGCGCCGTCTTCGTCGAGATGTCCACCGTCGGCCCGGCGGCGACGCGCGAGGTCGGCGCGGCGGTGGCGGCGCGCGGCGCCGCCATGCTCGACGTGCCGGTGTCGGGGAGCACGATCACCGTGGAGCGCGGCGAGGCCTCGTTCCAGGCCGGCGGCGATCCGGCGGCGCTCGAGCGAGTGCGGCCCTGGCTCATGGCGATGGGCTCGGGCGGCGTCACCCACGTGGGCGAGCTGGGTCTCGCCAAGACCATGAAGGTCGCGACCAACCTCGGGCTCGCCGTCCAGATGCTGGCCTTCAGCGAGGCCGTGCTGCTCGCCGAGAAGTCGGGGATCGCGCGCGAGGCCGCCGTGGACGCCCTGCTCAAGTCCGTGATCGCCTCGCCGATGGTCAAGTACCGCGGGCCGTTCGTGCTGGGCCGGATGCCGCGCGAGGCGTGGTTCCCGGTGCCGATGATCCAGAAGGACCTGCAGCTCGCGCTCGATCAGGCCCACGCGGTGGGCGTGCCGCTGCCCACCACCGCGCTCGTCCAGCAGTGGCTCACGATGGCGCGGGGCCTCGGCCTCGCCGCGCTCGACTTCGCCGCGCTCTTCGACGTGCTGGCGTCGCTCAGCGGCCGGCCGCCGAGCCCGAACCGCTGATCACGTCCCTTCCCTCATGCGGACGCGAGCTTCGTCACCCGAAGCCTCCTTCGGCGCTGCTCGGCGTGCCAGAGGTCGTACTGCGTTTGCTGGTTGAGCCAGCTCTCCGAGGACGTGCCAAAGGCGACGGACAGGCGGACCGCCATCTCGGGGCTGACGCTGGCACGGCCATTGAGAATGGCGGACAGGGTCTTGCGGCTTACGCCCAGCGCTTCCGCGGCCTGCGTCACGGTGAGGCCAAGCGGCTCAAGGCACAGGGCCTTGACGATCTCGCCCGGGTGCGGTGGATTGTGCATGCGCATCGCTAGTCCTCAGTGATAGTCCTCGTAATCGACCTCATCAGCATCCTTACCAACGAACGTGAACGTCACGCGCCAGTTGCCGCTCACCGACACGGCCTTCGTCGCGTTCGCCAACCCCGCAAGGCGCAGCAGCACCACCCCGGAGTGCACGAGGCCCTGCCGGAAGACCAGCTGGCCGAAGTCTTTGTCCGCAGTCAGAAGCACGGCCCTCCGCGCGTTGGCCTGTTGCAGAACCTCCTCATCGGCAACGCGCTGGGAGACAGCTCAGCCACGTAGACGACGTCATGGCCATCCTGGCGTAGGCACTCCACTACCGGGCGGTCGACCCCTTCATCCGCGACCAGGTTCACGCGGATTTTGCACTGACAGGGTAGACGACCTCAGCCCGAAGCGCCTGAGCGGCAAACCGGAGGGCAGCCAGCACCCCCTCGCGCGTCAAGCGGGGGTGGGACTCGAGCACCGCCTCGATGGATTCGCCGCTGCCCAGCTTCTCGAGGATCAGATCCACCGTGACGCGGGTCCCCGCAACAACCGGCTTGCCCATCATTACCTTGGGATCGGAGACGATCATCGCTTCACTCATCGTCACCCTCCTGGCGATGACTCTAGCAGAGTCACCCTTTCCCTGGGGAATCACGCCAAATGGGGCGAACGTGCGTTTCAGCCGCGAAGGCGCGCCCGACGCCCTTGTGTTCCCTGAGGCGGACGTCGCGCCTTCGTCGGCTGCAAGCGCTTGTTCGGCCGCGCCCGGCTCACCAGCGGATACCGCTCCGGATGCTCTAGCGACTCGACAGCCAGGTCGACGTCCAGGTCTGGCCAGTAGAGATGCTGCGGACTCGGCAGCTCCACCCTCATCAGTTCCGCGATAGTGGCGTCATGAAACCACGGGAAGTCCTTGAATGGAACGAAGTACTCGCGTTGTTCCACGAGCAGCCAGAACCCATGAGGTGACACGTTGGTCACTTCAACCGGCGAAGTGCTTTGCCCATGCCGAGCGGATGTCATCTACATGCTCCTCGATGATCTTGCGAGCTGATGATCTTGACGCGCGTTGGTCCGAGTCCGTAATCAGCGGCCAGTTCGACCTGCGGCTCCAACCAGAACTTGGCCTCACCGCTGGTATGCTGCACATGTACGTGAGGGCGCGGTTCTTCGCGCGAGAAGAAGTAGAACCGGTACCCGCGAACACGGAGAACGGTCGGGCTCACGCCTCAAGGATAGCCGATTCACTCGGGCGGTTGCCAAGTGGCCGAACGCTCACCTTGACCGGCCGCGGCGAGCGAATGCGAGCCAGCGGTCCGGTCCAACGTGTTGTTCGGCCGCTCGTCCTTTCCCGAGGAAGCTACACGTGAGGGAACTGAGGATTCCACGCGACCTCCCACAGGAACCCGTCCGGATCGGCGAAGTATCCAGTGTAGCCACCCCAGTCGGCACGGTGCCCTGTCTTCACGAGACGGGCTCCGCCCTTCGTGGCCTCAGCAAGGACTACATCGACCTCCTCTGGCGAGCGCACGTTGTGGGCGAGTGTGAAGCCAGGGAAGCCTCCCCCCTCGGCTGAGACTCCGGCATCGGCAGCCAGGAGGTGTCTCGGATACAGGGCAAGCCATGTCCGGCCGAGCTCGAAGAAGGTGACCTCCGGAGGCGTCTGTAACTGGGGAAGCTTCATGACGTCACGATAGAAGCGCGTGGCGCGTTCGAGATCCGTGACGCCAAGCGTGACGAGGCTGATTCTCGGCTCCACGTCCCTCTCCTATGTGTCGGCCGAACGCTCGCGGTGAGCGGCGCGCGAAGCGCGTCCGCTCAAGCGCGTTGTTCGGCGCCGACCCATGTGACCTCGCCACGCCTCGCGACAGGCAGCGCAGCGAGCAACTGAGGAATCAGGCGGCGCAGATCGGTGATGCGATTAGATTGCGCACGCAGCACGATGACGGCGATGGCGAAGCGTGACAGGTCCTGCTGAAAGGGAAGGTTGCGGTCGGTGGTGACGAGAGCGTCGAATTCGTGCTGTGCTCGGCTCAAGAGGTCGCCATTCTTCAACCCAGCCCAGCCTGCGTCTGGCACTGTCTTCACGTCATGTCCTTGGATGTCCGTCGCGAGGCGCCGGTCGACGCACTCGTCGAGAAGCACCCTCACGACGCCTTGGAAATCATCCGTGCCGTGGCCTCCTCAAGAAAAGCCACGACCTGCTCCCGCCTGACGGTCGGAAACCCCGCCAGGAAGTCGTCGATGGTTTCGCCGCCCTCTAGGTAGTCGATGAGGGCTTGGACCGGAACTCGCGTTCCAGCGAAGACAGGTGTGCCGCTCAGGATATCCGGCGACGAAGTTACGATCGGCTCCGCCATGGCCCTACCTTACTCTCGATCATTCCTTCGACTCAAGGGCGCCGAACATTACGTATCAGCCGCGACGCGCCCTGCGCGCCGTCGGCTGCATGCGCTTGTTCGGCGGACTGCCGCCACGCGTGGCCGACGCGCTCTCAGGCAGCCACCTCCACAGTCGCGTAGAAGTCGACCTGTCGCGAGGTCCTGCTGGGCACCACCCTGCGTAGGCGTGGGCGTGGAGGACGGACACCGTCAGATCGCATTCCGCGGAGGTGGAGTTGAATCGCGCCTTGGATGCGCCGGAGGGCTGAGTCGATCGTCTTCCCTGTGGCGACGCAGCCCGGCAAATCGGGAACCGACGCCCCCCAGTCACTGTCGGGATCCTTGTTGATGCGCACGAGATACCGCAGCCTCTTCACGATCCTCCTCCTCTGAGCCCGGCCTGGCGTTTGACGGACGCCAGCGTCCCCTTCGGCATGTCATCACCAAGCTGGCCGCTGACGGTGACACGACCTGGCTTGGTCGGATGCTTGAACTGACGATGGCTGCCTTTTGTCACTGCCAGTCTCCAGCCGTCGTCCTGCAGCATCCGAATCACTTCACGAACCTTCACCCAGCCACCTTATCAAAGGACCCTGTCCCCGGCCGCCTTTCAGTGCCGCCGAACGTGCGTTTCAGCCGCGAAGGCGCGCCCGACGCCCTTGTGTTCCCTGAGGCGGACGTCGCGCCTTCGTCGGCTGCAAGCGCTTGTTCGGCCGCGCCC
>Ga0209642_10001744_pt1 | contig 14516 bp, 15 predicted proteins | sample RifCSP19_2_FD_184025 | JGI IMG/M metagenome (GOLD analysis project Ga0209642, IMG submission 184025) | Soil microbial communities from Rifle, Colorado - Rifle CSP2_sed 19_2 (SPAdes) (version 2) | ecosystem: Environmental > Terrestrial > Deep subsurface > Rock core/Sediment | place: Rifle... | reverse complement strand
GCTGATGATGGAAGGCCAGTGCCACTTCGAGTGAGCTGAGGACATTGGGCCTCCTTGAAGAAGTGCCCTCTGAGGAGGAAGACGGCTCCGCACGCCCAACGTGGGTTTCACCGGCGGGGCCGCTGCGTCGAATCTAATCCCACCTAAAGCGCCACAAGGCCACCCCGAAGAACACCACGGCAAAGCCCATGAGCGCGGCAACCTCGGGCAGGATGCGGGCCACGTCATAGCCACGCACCAGCACGTCTTGATAGGCGGTCAAGGCCCAAGCGTGCGGCGTGATCAGGCCGACCGTTTGCATGAAATCGGGCATGACGAAGCGCGGCACCATCACGCCGCCCAGGGCCGCCATCGTGACCACCAGCAGCGATCCGATGCCACCGATCTGCTCCGCAGTCTTGGCGAGCGCCGCGATCAACAGTCCCAACCCGGTGGCGGCCAGTGAGGTGGCTAACGAGATCGGAATCAGCGCTTCGGGATGTAGGCCCAATTCGAGCTTGGGCGCGCCGACGAGCGGCATAATGAAAACGCCGACCGCGAACATGAGCACGATCTGTACCAGGTTGACGATCAAGAATGGCGTCAGTTTGCCCAATAAGAGCGCCGCACGCGACATAGGCGCCACGAGCAATCGGCGAAAAGTACCGACCTTCTTCTCTTCCAACAAGCTGGTGGCCAGCGTCTGAGAGATGAAGAACACACCGAACAACGTCCATCCGGGAACATTTTGTTGGACGGAGTTGGGGAACTGCTCGATCTCCATGCCTGCCGGATGCATCTGGACGACCTCAACCACCGATCCAGTATCCCCGCCTCCGGCGGTACTGCGGAGCGCCTGTTCGCGCAGCGCCTCTCGATCCTCGGCTGGCAGCGGCGCGCCAGCGGTTTGGTCGATCTGATCGAGGAACAGGTCAATGCCCCGTGGCGCGACACCCGTCATGAATGCCTGCTGACTCAACCCGGCCAGGGTGCCTTTGACTGGGCCGACGAACTGGGACGATAAAGCCGGATCAACGACCAGGTCGATCTGGGCTTTTTGCGGTGTTTCGTCGGTCGGGGTGTCAAACACGCTTTGCTGGATCGTATCGCTGAAATCGGCCGGGATGATCACGGCGATGCTGCGCTCCTGGTCCGCGATCAACGCCTCGGCCCCGGCCCGCGTCAGCGCTGCACCGCCCCATTCGGTCTCGACGGCGAAGCCCTCGGTTGCCCGGAGCCCCTCGACGATCTGAGTCCCAATCGTGCCCGTGTCGTCGTTGACAACCAGGATTTCGGTGGGGTTGTCCCCGCCGTCGCTGAATAAGCCGCCCAGCGCCAGCGTCATGACGAAGATGAACATCACTGGCATCAGGAACAACGTGGCCAGACCGCCAGAGTCTTTCAGCAGAATCTTGAGGTCTTTCCAGGTGGTAGCGAGAATTTGTCGGATCATGTCAGTCCTCAGGGAAGTTGGCGAGAAGGCCCGTTACAAACTAATCTCGTAGCCGCTTGCCGGTCAGGTGCAGAAACACCGTTTCGAGGTTCGGTTCCAGGATCTCCAGCGAGGTGATGGGTATGTCGGCCGCATTGAAAACTTCGATCACGCCGATTACTGCGTGCTGCGCGTGCTGTGCGGTGATTTCCAATTTGCCGTCCTTGTGCGCCACACCCTGCACGTTGGGCAGACGCTCAACTTCTGCGATGAGCGATCCGGGCATCTCAGGCGGCACACCCAGGTGGATGATACCGCCCCCCAGTGAATTGATCAGCGCCTTCGGCGTATCCAGCGCGATGATCTGACCCTGGTCAATGATCGCCACGCGGTCGCACAAGCGCTGGGCTTCTTCCATGTAGTGTGTAGTGTACAGCACGGTTAGCCCATCCTGGTTGAGCGACTCGACGTTTTCAAAGATGAAATTGCGCGACTGCGGGTCAACGCCGACTGTTGGTTCGTCGAGAAACAGCACCTCGGGTCTATGCAACAGTCCGGCCGCGATGTTGACCCGACGTTTCATCCCGCCTGAGAACGTCTCGATGGCGTCGCCGGCCCGATCCGACAGGCCGACCAGCTTCAAGGCATCGTCAACGCGCTGACGCAGGTCGGATCCCCTGAGACTGTAGATGCGACCAAAGTAGGACAAATTGTCGCGGGCCGATAGCGTCGGGTACAGGGCCAGGTCCTGAGGCACCAACCCGATTCGCCGCTTCACCTCGGCCGACTGACGGATGATGTCGAACCCGGCCACCGTCGCGCTGCCGTCAGTCGGCTTAAGCAGGCATGACAGCATCGAGATCGAGGTGGTCTTGCCGGCGCCATTCGGGCCGAGGAATCCGAAGATCTCACCCTGCTGGATGGTGAAACTCGCCCCGCGCACCGCTGGCTCCGGGCTGCCCGGGTATTGTTTGACCAGTTGATTCGCTTCGACAATCGTCGACATCATCATCCTCCGTGTCGTTATTGGCTGAACCGTGGCTCGATTTCGCCTCAATCTCTGTCCGTTCACGGTAACACCATCCCAAGGCATGGGTGGTGCCTCCGGTGCGGGAATTGTCACCCATGTCCTTAGACAAAGTGTTACCGATGTCTCCGAACGGTTCAGCCCTCTCCCTGGAGCGGATGCGCAGAGTGACAGCGGCGCAATGCGGTGAGCTGGGAGCACATCAGCCAAGGCGCTCATCTTCTCCCCCCGGAACCCGATCACGCTGCTGCTTCGTACGCGACCTGCGCTTCTTCCTTTCGAGGCGGCTTTCCTGCGAAGCCTCGGTCCGCTTGGTTTGGCGCCGTACTTTTGGCGTAGCGGCGGCTTTGCGCACCACGCGGACGAGGCGCTCCATCGCATCCTGGCGGTTTCGCTCTTGGCTGCGAAAACGACGCGCTTGGATAATGAGCACGCCTGCATCATTGAGTCTCTTGCCGGAGTGGAGCATCAGGCGCTGGCGAACATCCTCAGGAAGAGCCTTTGTGTGCTTGACGTCGAAGCGGAGCTCAACCGCAGAAGCAACCTTGTTTACATTCTGACCGCCAGGGCCCGATGCTTGGATGAAACGTAGCTTGACCTCCCGCTCAGGAATCCGGATGGAACGGCTGACTGCGATCATAGCGGCGAGGATACACCCGGGGAGCCCTTCGCTCAAGGATGACGCCCGGCCGGGCGCCGAGCGGTACGCGCATCAGCCGCCCGCCGGAGGGTGGGACGGATGACCTATTCTCGCGCAACTTGCCTGGCAACGGACGATGCCCTTGAATGGCAGCTAGGCGGGTCGGACTGCATCCGCCTGTTGGGCGGCCTATCCACGAAAGACGCCTGGGAAGCAAGATGCCTTCGTTACGCCTTCGCTGGGCCACGCTTCTTGCCGTTCGGGATTTTCGTCAGTTCGATAACGAGACGCAAGGCCTCATTCACAGCTTCCTCGTTCGGAAACGCTTTCGCCACTTCGGGGTCAAGCAAAACCAAATTCGTGCCCGCCCTATAACGCTCCGCGTACTTTCCTCGGACACTGCCCCTGAGCAGTCTCCGAAGGTCGTATTCTGGCCGCAGGTCGTCATCCACTTCGGTCTTAGACTTCTTCTTCATAGGCTTCCCTTTCCGAGGGCGTCAGTTCGCGCGCTGAAAATACGAACACGCTCACCGTGTTCTGCATGGGATACGATCAGCAGTCGCTGCGGTGCGATTGCCCAATGATAAGGTATCGACTCTCGTCTGTCGAATGATCTGGATCGGGAATGGTTGCGCTGAGTGGGTCACTGAAAACCGTTGCGGCTTCCTGGAAGGAAACCTTGTGCTTGCGCAGATTGATGGCGGCCTTCTGTGAGTCCCACTCGAATAACACACGCGAAGTGTAGCCGCATTGGCGCTCTGCGTCCAGTAGCCTTGGAGTGGAAAGGACGTAGGCCGACGGCCGATGGCTGGGACGGACGACCTATTCTCGCGCAACTTGCATTGCAAGGTACGCTGCTCCTGAATGGCAGCTAGGCGGGTCGGCTGCACGCCGTGTTGGGCGGGCCAGAGTTTACAACGCTTACACACAACATCATTGGTGATGACTTCCGTGCCCCATCTCGTAAGCACCTCCCGGCTCGCGATAACTGATAAGTTGTACCGCAGCGACCAGTAGCGCAAGCGGCCACAAGATGGCCAGGAGCTTTGTACCAATGAAAACTTCTCCTGCTCTCAGCAGCCCAGCGATGATCACAGTCATCCCCAGAAGGCGGTGCAGCCATACAGCTTTGGCTGCCGCTTCAGACGTGCCATGCTGTTCATGCGTGAGGAACATAATGCCGATGAGCATCGCAGCCCCAGGCCAGACGTAGGCCCAGACTGGGCTGATTCTCCGCAGCAACTCCGCCGCACCCGCCACCGCTATCGCCACGGCCATGAGGGTGTGCTGACGCTGCTGTGCGTCTTGCCAGATCGCGGGCCAGTCAACAAGCGGATGGCGCGGATAGATAGAGAGCAGAAGCAAGACCCCCGCAACAAGAATCAGAATGGACCAGACGGTTGAAGCCCAAGCGGCGATGCCGATACTGCCGAGCAACGCCAGCAGGCCGACAGTTCCAAGTAATAGGCCTTCGATGATGTGGCCAAGATTAGAAAGGCGGCGTCTCTCCTCGGGTGTGTGCGAGGCAAAGCGATGCAGCTTCATGTCAGCCTCCTATACAGCGTTAGAGTCATGAACACTTTCTTGGCCAGTATCAAGAAAGCTGACTGCACACACTGGTCCGCCGAACGGATACGAGCTCAGCGGCCCGTCAGAGCTATTGTCGGCCGAAAATCGCGCGCAGGCCGGGTTGGCTGCGGCGAGCCGTCAGCGAGCCCTTTGGTTCCGGATCGGGTGCGCCAGTTGCCGACTTTGCTATGCTCTCTTGATGAGATCATCGTAGTCATCATGCGATCCGATCCAAAACCATATCATGACATCTCGGTCACGCACTCCGAGGGCACGATGAGTGCGACTGATACGGACTGAGTATATTGGCCGAGTAGCGTGGACTTGCTTGAAACGGAGGCCAGGATGATGAGCGTCTAGAAGGAAAAGCTCGTAGGCTTCTCGCGCTTCCTGCTGAACATGCGGAGGGAGTTTCTCGAAGGCCTTCCGAAATCGTCGGGTTGTCCGCGATTTCATATCCTTGAAGGATCAAGATCCTTCGCCCGGCCTCTTGTATTCTCCCTAAGCGCCTCGTCCGCCAGTGCGGATAGCCGATCCTGGGAATCTGAAAACGCTCGAGCCCATCGGCTGTCGGACTCGAGTTCGGCTAGGATCCATGCGGCCAGCTCTCGCTGTTCTTCCTCGGAGAGCTTGGTCGCCGCATCGAAAGCCTTCTCTAGCAGTTCTGCCACCATGTCCCGTCACCCTCTGGACAAGATTCTACATCAAATCCGGGAGATATCCGATGATCGAAGTTCGGTAGCGAAGCAAACGTCCAGGCTCGCTAACGGCCTCGAGCTGCGATATGCCACCGTAGGTCCCGCCAAAGGTCCCGCGATCTTCGCGGGGCGTTCTTTGTGGGGAGCCGGCCGGCTAGCCCAGGCTAGTATCGCGCCGAACTCAATGCCTGGCTGTCCTTCTGGAGATGCCGAATCGTTCGGCGAACTCGGTCATGGCGTAGTAGTTCAGCTGGTAGTCTTCGAGGAACCTCTGTCGCTGCTCGCTCACGGTATCATCTTCCAAGGCATGGGTGGTACCTCCGGTGCGGGAAGTGTCACCCATGTCTTCAGACATTGTGTTACCGATGTCCCCGAACGATTCAGCTTTCTCCCTTGAGTGGAGGGGCAGAGTGACAGCGGCGCAAGGCGGTGAGCTGGGAGCACATCAAACAAGGCCCTAATCTTCTCCCCCCGGAACCCGATCACGATGGTGCTTCGTACGCGACCTGCGCTTCTTGCTTTCGAGGCGGCTTTCCTGTGAAGCCTCGGTCCGCTTGGTTTGGCGCCGTGCCTTTGGCTTGGCGGCGGCTTCGCGCACCACGCGGACGAGGCGCTCCATCGCATCCTGGCGATTTCGCTCTTGGCTGCGGAAACGACGAGCTTGGATGATGAGCACGCCTGCGTCATTGAGTCTCTTGCCGGAGTGGAGCATCAGGCGCTGGCGAACATGCTCAGGAAGAGCCTCTGTGTGCTTGACGTCGAAGCGGAGCTCAACCGCAGAAGCGACCTTGTTCACATTCTGACCGCCAGGGCCCGATGCTTGGATGAAACGTAGCTTGACCTCCCGCTCAGGAATCCGAATAGAACGGCTGACTGCGATCATGCCGGCGAGGATACACCCAAGGAGTCTTTCGCTCAAGGATGATGCCTGGCAGGGCGCCTAGCCGCACGCGGATCAGCCGCCCGCCGGTGGCTGGGACGGGTGACCTATTCTCGCGCAACTCGCTGGGCAAGGCACGTTGCTCTTGAATGGCAGCTAGGCGGGTCGGCTGCATGCGCTGGTTAGCCAGCTCAGACACCCCATCGAGTGCTGATGTAGCGCACTCCTTCGATGCCTTCGAAATCGGCATCCTGCGTCCAGAGCTCGGCCCCAGTATGCCTGGCCGTCGCTAGCATGATGCTGTCGGCCATGGGAAGTCTCATCACGACAGAAATCCGCGCCGCCCTCAGCGCAATGGTCGCGTCGAGATCCACCACTGCTCCTTACTCCATCAATGCGACGGCTACAAGCGCCTCACTCTCCCCCCGTTGCTGATAGACACGCTTGAATACTTCATACAAGCTCACGGTGGGGACAGTCAGCTCACCCGTCTTGGTGATGGGAGGTCCGAAGAAAGCTGCGTTCGGTCCGTCGGCGAAGTACTCCAGCCAGCCGGAGGAATCGACGATGTTCATACCCGATCAGCGTCTCTTTCCACCTGCGTGTCGATGCCCCGCAGAAACCCCCTGGCTTTCTTCATGGAGACAACCGGGATGAGCTCGATGCGACCTTCATACTGCAGGACTTGGACCTTCTGGCCCGGCCTAATCCCCAAGGACCTTCGGACCTTGGCGGGGATGACCACCTGGTACTTGGGGGAGACTGTCACGATGTCCATACGAATCCCTTATCGATGATCTGTATGTAATACGCTTCGAGCATAACAGATACCCGCTTCGGGGGCAAGCAGGATGGGCTGGCTAACGGCCTCGAGCTGCCGAAGCGTTCGGCTAGCTCGGTGACCGAGTAGTAGTACCTGAGAACATGGGTACACGATGTCCTAAGGGAATTCTGTTACCTATGTCCCGGTATGGTTCAGCCTTGAACATCGTAGGAATTGGGGTTAGGCGGGCGGTTGAGACCCCGCGTCGATTGCACCATTTCGTTCGAAGGCCTAGGATCGCATCTGTTTAGAACGAGGCTGTTGCGGCTAGAACGGCTAGGGGCTCAGATTGAGCAGGTTGACACTGCAGGCAGTGGTCTCCTGCAGAAAAGTGCACTCCTTAACAGTCCTGCTTTGTCCGGTCTCATGATCGAGGACGAATACCGAGTTCCAGCCGCCCGGTCCGTCGCCACCTCCGCACGAGTAGATAACATTGCGCTCGATGTAGCCTTCGATGGTGCAGAGGCCGATGTCACCACTCGGCGGATTGAACAGGCGGTGTGCGATCAACCTCTCCCCAGAGTAAATGCCGATAAGGTTGTTCGTCCCCTCGAATCCATCAAACTCCCCATAGACGACGAATGAGATCACGTCTCGATTGGAATAGCACACTTGGTAGAGCGTGCCATTCTCCCACGTCGCTGTGACGGCGGAGTCGGTAAAGAATCTGTCGATGATTCCAGCGTCGACGTCTCGGTTCAGGTGGAACGCAGACCGAAGCTCCGTTTCCGTGCCGTAGCTTACGCAGTATGGCAACTGCGTGGGCAGGGATTCCTGGTTGTTCACAGGCTGAACCGGCGAGAGATCCTGGTTCGCTTGCTCGAGTCGAGCGCGAAGGTTTTCTGCCTCGACCTCTAGCGTTCCGATCAGCAATTGCTGTTGTGCGGATGCGGACAGTGCCTCGGTGAGTTCAACCCGAAGCCGGTTGGCCTCCTCTTTAGCTGCCTCGATGATCGAATGCTGCCAGGCGTACACGGCCAGGCCTGCGACTATGGCCGCAAGCAGGAGGCTCGGTGCCGAGGTACGGATGCCATTAGAGCGCTTTGTCGAGAAGGCCTTGGTCTCATCATTCATCGTCGACGACTCCTGGTGACAATGCTCATTCTACGCCGATTCACGAGGAAGAGGGGACGCATCCACACGTGCCCAGAAAGGCCCTGTTCGAGAGCCCCCTCCGGGCTGATCCTGAATGCGCCTGACGGCCTCGAGATGCAAAGTCCCGCCGCAGGTCCCGCGTTCTGTGCGGGACGTTCTGTGCGGGGCGTTCTTTGTGGGGCGTTCTTTGTGGGAAGCCGCCCGGCCAGCCACGACTAGTATCGCGGGGAACGCAACACCTGGCTGTCCTTCCGGAGATGCTAAATCGTTCGGCGAGCTCGGTCATGGTGTAGTAGTTCAGCTGGTAGTCTTCGAGGAACCTCTGTCGTTGTTCGCTCACGGTAACACCTCTCCGGGGCATGGGTGGCCTCCTTTGCGAGGAAAGCGTTACCCATGTCCATACAAGATGTGTCATCTATGTCCTTAGAGTATTCTGTTACCTATGTCCCCGAACGGTTCAACTCGAGCCATCGGATGAAGTAACAGTTCATCACATGACGTACATATGCCGCAAGAAGAAGAAGTAGATAAAGAAGCAGGATGCTACAAAGCTAAGGGCATAAAGAACGGCGAAAAGGGCAGTCCCTTGAGTGCTACTTAGACTCATTCCTTGAGATGACGATGAAGGCAATCCCTGCAGGTAATGGTGGGGCTAGAAACATGAAACAGCATGAGACAAATGTCATGCCGAAGCCAGAGAAATCCACGTAACATCCTCTCCGTCTGCCTCATGACTGTGGTAGGCGTTCCGATCACGCTTTGGCAGGCTGAGACTCGGTCAGCTACGCGCAGCTAAATGCTACCGAACGGCCTCGAGCTGCCTGTCCCGACGTAGGTCCCGCGCTCTTGGCGGGGCGTTCTTTGTGGGGAGCCCCTGCAAGATGGCAGGGACAGGCCGCCCGGCCAAGTCTGCTTCAGATGATCGCGCCGGGCTGGCCGGGTCCGTCGAAGACCGTCCGTCCCGGAGGTACTTACCGGGATCTTGGTGTTCTTCCAGGGCTCCAGCGAGAGAGTGTGTGAAAACTCCGCCGGAAGATCAATGGTGGGAGGAAAGCGCCTGAGGGCCGTCCAATTCGGCCCGCGCATCCCACATTTCTCTTCAAGATTGGTCGGTTACGTCTGCTCTGTCCCAATGCCTTCGAGATTCCTGGAGTTTTCACACGGCCTGGCGAGGGGTTAGGCGGCCAAGCCATTTGCGAAAGTCTCTTACCGGAATCCGAGCTTCATTCTCAATTCATCAAGCTCCTCGGCTTCTTCTTGACCAGCCATGAGTTCACGGATCTCGCGCTCCGCTTGCTCTCTCAGATAACTGCGGTACTTGCTGTTGGTATTTGCCGTGTCTTGTTGCAAGTCAGGAAAGTGGTACTTTTCGACCTCATCGGGGACACAGTGAACGACAATGTGCGCTCCCTCGATCCACGCTCGGCGCCACATCGTATGCCTAGGAAACCGGCGCTCTGCATCGAAGATTTCTTCCCATTCCGCTGGAGGAGTGTCCGAGAGTAGGAAGTACATGTAGTAAAGGTTCTTGTCTGGATCCGGCTTATATGCACGTCCATTATCGAGGTCTAGAATCTTGATGTCCTCAAATGATGCGAGTCTTTGCTCTGAGGGGGCAAGCTTAGCCGCCTCAGCCGTGTCTTCAACCGGGAGCGGTACTCGTTCCACCTCATCTTCGGAAACGTTTAGAGCCCTAAGAAGCTTCGGAAAAGTCTCTGCGTATGCCTTAGATGAAGTGAAATCCGCGTAAAGCTTATCCTTCAAAAAGGGCGGCAGCACTACTCGCTCAAGGAGAAGAGGTAGGACGACGACCTTCATCTCCTCAAACTCCCGCTGAATCGCGAGATTCAACTCACGCTGCACCCATTCAGACTCGATCGAGTTGCTCGATAAGACGACGCCAACATAGTCGACCTCGTTAATTGCATTCCCAATCTTTCCGATCAAGGAATCGCCGATATTCAGTTCGGCCTCATCAATCCAGACCCTTATGCCATAATCCGCCAGTTTCTCGCCAAGCTCCCGGACAAAGAACTTATCCTTTGAGCTGTGGCACAGGAAAACTGAGGTCATCGGCTGACCCTCCCCATCGAGTTTGCGAGATTTGCGTGCTCGGTTCCCGACAACTCGCGATAGCCAGCTCAACCGTTGCTCAACAATCTGTTGGAAATGAATCCATCGGGAAACATCCATGCTGTCTGCAAACCCGCCCACAATGAGCATCGATGTCCCCAAGGATCCCCATTCCGCTGATAAGCCTGTTCCCGGGAACTCATCATCAAGCCAGAACGCGACGTCGCGAAACCATTTATGAAATCCACGATGTGCCTGCGATGCGTCGCTCTCCGCAAGTAGGCTTCGTCCAGTGCGAGCGAGTTGCTCGAGAGTAGTATCCAAGTCTCAACCTAATTGCGGCTCAATTGGCGGCCTAACCACTGTACCAGCGGCGATAGTCCCATGATAATCCCCTTTGGTGAAGACTGCTTCCCGCGAAACCGGGCCTGGAGCGGGTTATCAGGAACTTTTCCGGGATCATTCCCCTCATGGCGCGACGCGGGAGGCGTGGATGGAGAGATGGTTTCAAGTCGATCAAGCCTGGCCTCGCACAATCAGTAAACGGCGAATCGACCCTCGAGTAAAGCGTCAGGAGCCTCGCACGTCTCTCACTGGCCTCACCCCCCGCGCCTCAGCCAGAGGCCCTCTCTCCTAGAAGTACCGAAGCCGGGGCGCCGTCCGGATCGCCGCTAGCCGCGGGTCGGGAGTGCGACGAGGAACTTCTCCAGCCAGGGCATCAGACGCGGCTGGGCGAGAAGCCTGTCGATAGCCCGTTGCGCCGCGACGGTCTCGCCCTGCTTGAGCAGCAGCTCGGCCTCGACAGCCCTGACCAGAGGCTCCGCCGCCCGCGTCTTGGATAGCTCATCCACCACCCTCTGCGCCTGATCGAGCTCGCCGGCCGAGAGCAACAGGCGCGCCTTGATCACCGGCAGAACGTCCCATTCCGGGTAGCGTCGGGAAAGATCGGCATGCAACGCCTCAAGCCCCTCCGCATCCGCCCCAAGAAAAAGGGCTTGCGTCAGGAGCTCATTCAGCCGCAGCCCCGCCTTTTCTGGGCCACCCGCCAGGTCGACCGCCTTGACCAAGTCACGCGCAGCGTCCACATAGGCGCCTTGCGCGAGGTAAAGCTCGCCCGCCTGGGTGAGCTCTCCCATCGCGGCTTCGCTCGCGCCTTGCGACAAGAAGGCCTCGGCCAGCTCTTCGTGCGCCCGGGGATTCTCCGGATTCGCTCCTGCGAACGACCGCGCGGTTGCCATCTGGGAGGGGATGGATGTCTCCGCCGCGGCGCGCGTGGGCGGAGACGTAGGCTCTCCGCCCAAGGCAGGCAGCCGGTTACGCAGCGCCAGGATTCCCGCCAGGGCGGCGCACGTCAGCAGCGCTCCGAGGATACCCCACACCCATCCGGTCGAGCGACGGGCAGGAGAGGCTGCCCCCCTGGAGGCGGGGGCCGACGAAGGAGTTGGCGGCGGCGCGAATTCGGCGTCCGTCCTGGGTTGCGATTGGATCGGCAACCCGGGCGCAGTATCCGTCAGCCCGACCGCCGGACCGATGTCAAGCATCACCCCCACATCGCCCTTCTCCACGGCGGCCTTGAACGCCGTCACCATCGCCTCGACCGTCGCGTAACGGTCGGCGCGCTCCTTCGCCAGGGCCTTCAGCAGAACGCGCTGCACTGCCTCCGGGACATTCGGATTGACTGCGCGCGGCAACGGTAGAGGCTTGTAGATGTGGTCGTGAATGATCGAGAACGGGGTGTCGGCGCTGAAGGGGACGCGACCCACCACCAGTTCATACAACACGACCGCCAGCGAGTAAATGTCGGTGCCATCGGTGAGCTGGCGCTCGCCGCGCGCTTGCTCGGGCGAGATGTATTGCGGGGTGCCGAGCAGCATGTCGTTGGAGAGGGTCGATTCTCCGGCGGCCGCGATGCGCGCCAGCCCGAAGTCGGCCAGGTAGATCGGACCTTCCTTGCTGAGCAGGATGTTCGAAGGCTTGATATCCCGGTGCAGCACCCCCCGCCCGTGAGCGTAGGAAAGCCCCTGTCCCACGGCGTCGATGATCGTCAGGCCTTCCTCCTTGGTTAGCGGCCCGCGCAGGAGGCGCGCTTTCAAGGTCTCGCCTTCGATGAACTTCATGACCAGGTAGGGCTGGCCGTCATGTTCGGCGAAGTCGTAGATCGGCACGATGTTGGGGTGTTCCAGGCGCGCAACGACGCGCGCCTCGCGCCGAAAGCGTTCTAGGAAGTTGGGGTCCTCTTTGAACGCCGGATGCAGGACTTTGATCGCCACGCGGCGGTCGAGCGCCGGGTGGTAGGCCACGTAGACTGTCGCCATCCCGCCCTGGCCGAGTCGCTCCAAGATTCGATAAGGCCCGACGTTTTCTCCGATCTCGAATGACATGGCCTCTCCTGGCTCCCCCTCGTCCATCATGGAGCGTTCAGAGACACTCCGTTCGTCGCAGCCCTGCCCCCGATCCGTGCCTGCCGCCCGCCTAAGGATTACAGACGTCGCGCTGGAGTTGGGCAGTGATGGTTTCCACGACCATGGCCGATTATAGCCAAAGGCCATGAAGTGCACCATAACGGCTTGTGAAATCTATGTAACCTTGAGGGACCGACCCGAGCCTTCCCCGCCTATGCCTCGCTGAGCGCCGTCACCCCTGGCAGCTCCTTGCCTTCGAGGAACTCGAGCGAAGCCCCTCCCCCGGTCGAAAGATGTGTGATCCGATCCGCAAGACCGGCTTGGGTGATCGCCGCGGCCGAGTCGCCTCCACCGACCACCGAGGTCGCGCCGCTGGCCGCGACGGCCTGCGCCACCTCCTGCGTGCCTCGGGCGAAGGCGGGGAACTCGAAGACGCCCATGGGTCCATTCCACACCACCAGCCGCGCGCCCTGCAACGCCGCAATGAAGCTGCTCACGGTCTGCGGCCCGATATCCATGATGCGCCAGCCCTGCGGGACTTCATCGACCGACACGCGGCGCATCTCGGCGTCCGCGGCGAAGGCGTCAGCGATGACGGCGTCCGTGGGCAGGAGCAGCTTCTCACTCGAACGTCGCAGGACGTCCGTCGCCGCAGCGATGGACTCGCTCTCCACCAGCGAATCCCCCAGAGACATACCCTTGGCGGCCAGGAACGTGTTCGCCATGCCGCCCCCGACGAGCACCCGGTCCGCACGCCGGAGCAGGCTCTCGACGACGCCGATCTTGTCGGAGACCTTCGCGCCGCCCAGGATGGCGATGAAGGGATGCTCGGGGGCCTCGAGGACCTTCCCAAGGTATTCCAGCTCCTTCTCCATGAGGAAGCCGGAGACGGAAGGAAGAAAGTGCGCCACGCCCTCGGTCGAAGCATGGGCGCGATGGGCGGAGCCGAACGCGTCGTTGACGAACACGTCGCCCAACGCCGCCAGGCCGGCGGCGAACTGCGCATCGTTCTTCGTCTCCTCGGGATAGAAGCGCGTGTTCTCCAGCAAGAGCACCTCGCCCGGCCGCAGGGCACGCGCCGCGGCCTGCGCCGCCTCGCCGATGCACGTCTCGACGAACTTCACCGGCTGGCCCAGGAGTTCGGAAAGCCGCTGCGCGACCGGACGCAAGGAGAACTCCGGCGCCGGACCATCCTTCGGCCGCCCAAGGTGGGAGAGCAGGACGAGCGCGCCTCCCTGCTCAAGGATGTAGCGCAGCGTGGGCAGTGAGGCCACGATGCGCGTGTCATCGGCAACCTTGCCTCCCTGGATCGGAACGTTGAAGTCCACGCGCACCAGGGCGCGCTTTCCACGGAAGTCGACGTCGCGGACGGTTTTCTTTTTGGACATGGGGATCCTCTTCCCCTCAAGGTCTACTAGCCGTGTTTTCTCTGGGGGTAGGAGGGTGGGCGGAGCGGATGGGCGGCTCACGAGCCGCCCCTACTCCCGCCCTCCTACCCCCAGGCCCCTCGCGCACGGAGTCCCGCTGGTCTCACCGCACCTGCCCCGCCAAAGGGCAGCGGGATCTTCGACGGTGCGGCGCAGGTGTCCGGGGGCATCCCGCTCGCAAGGGGTGCTTCGCGAAGGCGAAGCCGAGGGGCACCTCCCACCCCCGCAATCGCGCCTTGACGCTTGCTCCGCCCGATGCAAGCCCAGCGGATTCGTGAAGACCATTGGGCCACTGCGCCGCCACAGTGTATTGGCTCCATCGGCCACACCCCACAGGGGCGTCCTGCCTAAGTCCATGCGGCCGGTTCGAAACGGTCCATGCGAAGTGGCCCTTTGGTCATCAGCAGCGCCCTGGGCGGCCGCAGGGTGTAGCAAGGGCCTTGGCGCCATAGCGGGGGTGGGGTCGGGGGT
>Ga0209642_10001743_pt1 | contig 14516 bp, 14 predicted proteins | sample RifCSP19_2_FD_184025 | JGI IMG/M metagenome (GOLD analysis project Ga0209642, IMG submission 184025) | Soil microbial communities from Rifle, Colorado - Rifle CSP2_sed 19_2 (SPAdes) (version 2) | ecosystem: Environmental > Terrestrial > Deep subsurface > Rock core/Sediment | place: Rifle... | reverse complement strand
AGTCTGTCGCTACTTGCATCAATGAGGTCGTTAAAAACGTATGTGGCGCTTACGGCAACACTAAAGACGACAAAGGCATAAAGAGACAAATTAAAAAGGTCTCTGTTGAAGAGGGATCCGCTAAAAAGAAGTGCCGCAAAAACTGAGAGATTTTTGACCCAGTGGACAGGACGTGTGATTTTTATGATTTCGATCGGTAGGTAAGCCATAGCAAAATTCCCCCCAGAGCAAATGTAACACCAACAATTGTATATAACTTTAGGCTTGCGTTCAAACTCAAAGATATAATACCCAAGAAAGCTGTAACCAGCCAGTAAAATAAAGCAACTTTCCTTTTGCTCCAGCCAATGTCCAGAAGTTTATGATGCAAATGTCCTCGGTCACCCCAAACAGGTGACTTGCCAGAGACAATCCTTCGAATTATTGTATATCCGGTGTCTATTATTGGCACTCCTAGTACAACTGCTAAAGTTCCCACCTTAGTGGTTGTTAGGATTGAGAGAATGGCTAGCATAAATCCGCCAAGGTTCGCTCCCGAAAAAGACGGCATGATTTTTTGCGGGAATATGTGCCATGGAAGAAACCCCAGGAATGATCCTGCGGTGATTGAAGCAAGAATTATTACTGGCCACTGGGCAATGTCTGCCGAGAACTTTAGAGATAAAATTCCGATTACAACTGCCGCGACCGCGACAGTACCACTTAGCTGCCCGTCGACTCCTTTGGCACCCATGTTCAAAATGTTCATTAAAAAGACTATCCAAAAAAGGGCAAACAGATCTGCTATGAATGGAGTTTTTGACAGGTCAACTATACCCTCTCCTAGGGGGTTGTTTATAAAGTCTATTCCTATGCCTGCACTTATCGGAATAAGAGCAACTAGGAATTGACAAACTAAACGGATATAGGGGTTTATATTGAATTTGTCGTCAAGTATTCCAAGTATTGTGATAAACGTCGTTGCAGTCAGTATTGATTTTATGTGAATGTCTAAAGGAAGGAATAAAATTATTGTAGAAGCAAGTGCTACAAAAATCGATAGTCCTCCGCCTCTGGGGACAGGATAGGTATGAATTACTTTTGGATGTCTGGTTTTTTGTGGATCGTCAACTAGTCCAATTTTCCATGCAATTTTTATGACCACGGGGGTAGTTAAAAAAGCTACGCCGGAGGAAACGATAATTGGGCCCAAAAAAAGTTTAACAAAGTCTTGAAACATCTAAAAATTTCCAACAAGAGAAAAAGTTTTATAAACAGAATACGCTGCCATTATGGAAATTATGAGAATTATTCCTGAGAGAAGTTTCTGTAGGAATTTATCCGAGATGATGTGAACAAAGATTATGTTTATGATTGTAATAGCCAGTGCTATTGAGGGCGGGATGACCAGATACGTTTTTTGGGAAAGTTGTTCTATCCCTCTGGGTTTGCCGTAGAAAAGCGGTATTTCGGGAGGCAGGTTGTTTTGAAAGACTAGGGTGATACCAATGGTGATTAAATTGATGAGCAAACTTACAACAACAACTTTCTTAAATGGGAGCGACCCAGGGATTAAATTGCGGCCATACTTTTTCACAATTAGGAAATTTTACCTCAACGGCGCATTAAGTGCCAAATTTCGGCATTGTCTATTGTCTTAATTCTTAAATAATTGTCTATCAAAAAATTTTTTAGTTGTGGAAAGTTATCTGCTTCAGGAAGTAAAACAATTACAAACGGCGGGCTTGTCGCTAAATCTTTTAAAACAATCTCGGGAGAATAAAAATCTTTTACGTGATAATCCGTGACGTACTTAATTGGAGGAAGCCGTTTTGACAGGGCGTAGATAGTTGAGGTGCTCCCCCAAACAAAAACTCTATCATCTGGTTTAGTCATTGTTGTGAGGAATTCCGCGACTTTATAGTTACGAGGAAGTTTTGTGTCAAATTTTTTGAAGTATTCCTCGATAGTCACTCTGCCTGTGGCAAATTCTAGAAATCGGTTATAGTAGCTTGAAGTAGGGTAATACCAGAACTTAAAGTAGAAGGGAGTGACACCAAAAATGAAAAGGGGGATTATGGAGAAAACCTGCTCTTTGTTGGATGTTGTAAAAAGAATTGCGACCAAAATGGATAGTGGGGGTACAGTTTGCATTAGATAATGCGGATAAGGCCTTTCGGAAAGTGTCGCTGCAAAAAGAGAAAGCAGTAACCAAATGGTTGCAAAAATAAAAGTTGGGGAGAGTTTTTTGCGGTAAATATAAAGAATGGTCACAGTCGCAAAGACTATAAAACCTCGAATAAGGAGAGGTAAATTCCGGTCGATGAAAGATTTTTGGATATCGTCCGGTCTCCATGATGATAAGTAGCCTACATTTTGAACAAATGCTGCACCGATGTATTCGCTTAAACCATTTCTTGAAAAATACCAGACAAAAGTTAGAAGAATTGGCGCAATAAAACCCAAGAGCAAGATAATAGTTTTTTTAGATACTTTAAGCAAACCCTTGAGATTAAATTTTTCCTTGAATGACCAGAGAATGACTATTACTGGCATCTCAAAAGCTGCGGGTACTTTAAACAACGTCGCAATAGAGAACATTATCCCTGCTCCAAGTATTTTATTTGTATTCAGATTATTGGAAAGTAGTATTAAAAACGCTAAGATGCTAAAACCTATCATGAATACTTCAGAGTTGGCTATTTGACCTTCAAATAAAGGTATTGTGGAAAGTATGGCAAAGATGAAAGTTCCGACCTTTTGGCCCTTGGGGTTTTTTGGAAGAAGTCTTTTAAGTAATACCCAGAAAATTACTATATAAATAATATTCCAGAAGGCCAGAATCGCTCTAAACCAGAAAACGTTCCCTGCAATTGCGGCTAAGATGTAAAGAAGCGGTGGTTTGTTATCGTGAATATCGCGGTATAAGACCAATCCTTGGCGAATTGCCTCACCCAAGGTCAAATAGATCATTTCGTCGCCATAACTAAAAGGCTCAAAAAAAGAAGGGATACGAAGAATAAAAACCAAAACAAGCATTGCTATTAACCAATTAGGTAGAGAGAAGTTAATTATCTTTTTAAGAAGATTCATTGCAGGTTAAGTTTATCAGAACTTATTTGGTCAGCAAAATATATTTCAGCTCTCCGAACTCCTTTATTTCGCTTAGTTTAAAACCCGGGACTTTTACCTCCTCTCTCTTTCCGCTGGTTATGACTCCCACACGGAAAGCTTTTTTGGGAATTTCGCTTACAATATCGTTTGAAGTCATTTGCGCAGTTCCCACATAAAACGGAAGCTCTTTTCCCTCTGGCACATATAGCGGAGCTTCAAGACCGTAATACTTAGTTTCCCAGATGTGATGAGCAGCAGCATTCCAATTGATAAGAAAATCATCGCCTCTTTTTACTTCAATAACATAAGCTGCAAGGTCTTTAAATGGTCTTTTAGTGGGATTAACAAAATACTGGTAGTCGGTATAGATGAAAAGGGGTAGTAGTATTGTCAGGATGATCCCCGAAAGCTTACGCCCATTGCTTGCAAGAAGTATCATCGCGGCGGGGATAGTGTAGAGAAGATATCGGTCAAAAAAAATCGACTGGAATTTTTGCGAAACAACCCAAGTTAGTGTAATTGGCCCTAAAAACCAAGATGCTAGAAACAGAGACCTGGTGATATTTATCCCCCAGCGTCGTACAATGTATCCGGCGTAAGTTAAATACAAGGTGTATCTCGACAATTTATTTGGTAAGCCTTCAGCTAAGTATTTCTGTAAAAGCTCGCGCAAATTGGTTAAGTTGGGTGTTTGAAGCCAGAAACCGGAGCCCACAAGAGTTGTTTGGTAATAAAGAGCCGGTAGCCAGGGTGCATAAATTACGCCAATCGCAAGATACGACTTAAATATGTCAAAAGCGGTCTTTCTATATCCCCAGATTAGTTCTTTGATGAACCACAAACCTTGGATGATAACCGCAAAAATGGCAAAATGGTGGCTATACAGAGCCCACGAAGTGCCAATAATGTACCCTAGATAATCTTTAAAATTTGCTCTTTTTCGAATTTTTCCATTGGAATCAGTTTTTGGGAAAATTATTTTTGCAAAAAAATACATCGATATTGTTACCCCTGCCGCAAGTGTCGAATACATGCGGCCTTCGAATGCATATTGAAAGAAAAAGGGATTGAAAAAAGTAAAAACCGCTGCAACTAGACCTGTTTTCCGGTTCCAAAGATGGTTCGCGATTTTATAAACAAAGAGTATTGCGATTAAATAGTAAAAAAATGAAAGTGACCTTATGGCAACTTCCGAATCTCCAAACAGCTTGTACCAATAATGAAGTGTGATGTTGTAAAGCGGTGGACTGGTGTCTCTAGATATTATTTCCAAAATTTTGGGAACGGAGTTTCGTGATAAAACCGCCGAAAATGCTTCATCTCCCCACAAACTTGTTGTAAATTGATTTTCCATTTTTAAAGGCCTTCAAAATCAAAAGATTTTATCCTGGTTAGACCTCCTGTTGGTATAAAAACTACAAACTGATAACTTTTAAGTTTCAAACTCGGAGCGGATTCAAGCCATTTTTCGAAAACAACCTCAAAATCATATTCTCCTGGATATAAAAATTCGTGTTGAGCCCTTTGGTTATAAGTTTGGAAATCCGAACTATTACCAACTGAGCGGTATTTTACGTTTACTCGATCGATATAAATGGCAGTGGCTCTTTCGTCTTTCCCCTCATATTGTAGGTGTATATCCTCTTTGTCTAGGATGCCAAAGTTAACGTCAGAAAAACTTACTTTTTCTTGCTCAATTCTTACTTTGACGTTAGTTTCGATATTATAATATTTTGTATCGTGAGGCGTAACTCTGAAACTAAAGTCCGATGCACCGACGTTATTCTGCAAATTTTGAACCCTTTTTGTTTGCGAGGTTCTGATAGATCTTTTGGAGAAGTACACGCCAGATCCTAGAAGCAACCAAAACATGATCCCTGGCAAGAGCGTTATTATAAGTGTCTGAAAGAATTTTAAGTGATAAAACTTTCGAAAAAACAAAGTTGTTGCTAATACTATAAAAAGATATGTTCCCCAATAAATTACGTTTGCAGAAGAATATGAAGCTTTAGCTCCACCAAGACCAGCGAGTATCCAAGCAAATCCTGCGATTACAAACCAGCCTATTGAGACAGTCGTGGATAAAAGAAAAACAAAAAGATATTTTCTTTTAGAAACTTGAATGGAATCGGCCTCGTTTTTTACCTTGCTGGACAGAGGTGTTTTTACCATAAATTCAGTTTAGCATGAAGAAAGGAAACTAAAGAAAAATCCCTGAATAAAAGTAACTGTTGAGGAGATCTAGCTATTAGCAAAATTGGCAAGGGTATCTTCTACCCACAGGATTTCCAAAAGATAAAAAGACAAGAAGCCGAATAATTCCTACTAACGAGGTTATATCATCCTAACTCAAATGTGGTTACCCCATACCATCTTTGGAGAGGAAATTTAGGCTGTCCTTTTGTATAAATTCGCCCGGTCGCAAATACTTTTTTCATTTTATATTTTCTGACAATTTTAAGAGCATTCTTGTTTACCTCAGGAATATCAAAGAACACCTTTTCTTTTTTATCTACACTTCCGATTAGTGAATCGAATAATTCATTGGCAACACTATCATTGTCGGCAAACAAAGGACCAATCTTGTATCCTTCAAAACATTTTCTTAGAACACTGTATCCTAAGAGTTTACCGTTTTTTACTAGGCCGCAAGCAAAACTTTCAGATTGATTAATCCAGCATTTTAAAAAGGCATACCGCTTGAAACCAAAGACTGAATCGTCATATTTAGCTACTTTTCTGAAATCTATGTTTCTCAAATTCTCTATATTAGGACCGATTTTTCTGCTCCCAGTGCCGAAGCCCTGATAACGAGCATTATAATGTGCAAGTTTAAATCCGATCCTTGCGTATTTTTTGAGGTTTTCCAAAACTCCGTCGCCACCTTTGTTCCTGTTACCTAAATAATCCCATGCTTTTTGGAAAAGCTTCATTCCATACCCCTTTTTTCGATATTTCGGTTTTACAATATAAAACCCCATGAATCCATAATTCTTACCGTATTTAACCGCTGAGACAGTGGCTATTATTTGGTTTCCAAGAACACTAACAAAAAAGCCATTTGGATCGTGTGTGTAAAAACATTTAGCGTCGTAGATCCCGGGATTCCAGCCCTCCTTTGCCGCCCATTCGACCATTGCGCCAACTTCTTTTCCGGTTGCTTTACGAATTTTATATTCCATATTTGCAATACTACTATTCGTTGGTGAGGTTTGCAATCTTTCCGATTTCTATTGTTGACTTCGGTTAACTTTCGGATATATTGTTAGTTATAGTGTATAAAGCTTACAAAGTTCCGATTCCAGAAAAATCTCGGCCTTATAATTTTGATTTTTTCCTAACGCATTATGTATTTGCACCCTGGGTTGTCGAAGGAAAGACACTAGTTAGGTTATTTAAGGTGGACTCCGGAAAGTTTGTGTTGGCAAAGGTTGGGTTTGAGGAAGAACCGAAGCCGATTTTGATGATCAATCTCCAATTTAATACAAAAGTTTCAAAAGCCGAGCAGGAAAGTCTTGTAAATTTAATCTCATGGATTTATGCAGTAAATGAAGACGTTAAATACTTTTACGAAGTAATTTGCAAAAAAGACCGAATCTTGAGGGCAGCATCTGAAGAAATTTATGGAGGACATTTGAGGACCGATCCTTATGTTTTTGAGTCAGTTCTTGGTGTAATTGTTGCGCAGAACGTTTTCTTCAAAAGAATATATGAAATGACCCGACTTCTTTGCGAAAATTTTGGAGAGAAACAGAGCTTCGACAATCGGATTTATTACACCTACCCTACCCCAAAAAGGCTTGCCAATGCTACTTTGCCCGAAATTCGAGCTTGTAAAGTTGGTTACAGGGATAAATATATAAAAGGAGTAGCAGAGAAAATTGTCAAAGAAAAAATAAATCTGGATGACTTACGTAAAGTTGATGACATAGAAAAAATAAAGGAAAAACTTATGGAATTGCCTGGGGTTGGTCCTTATACTGCGGATTTAACTGTAGCAATCGGATTTCGACTGCCAACCTTTCACTTGGACCTTTTTAGTCGCGAAGCAATGTACCAATTTTATTTTAATGGTAATAAAGTTCCCGACGAGAAGATTATTAGATTTGTTGACAATAAATGGGGTAAATGGAAACATTACACAATGCTTCTTTTGACTACGAATACCGACACTTGGGCTAAAAAGTTGGGAAAGCCATTTCGTTTGAAATCCGGTGCAAAGAGTGTTTAATTGAGTGGGTAGTATAATTTATTTATGAAGTTACTTCTTACATCCGGTGGTTTTACAAATAAATCAATTGCTAATTCTTTGTTGAAATTAACCCAAAGACCATTTAAACGTCTTAAACTTGCCTTTATTCCCACCGCTGCAAATGTTGAAGAAGGGGGAAAGGATTGGTTGATTGACGATCTTGTTAATTGTAAAAAACTAGGATTTAAGGAAATTGACATAGTTGACATCTCCGCTCTGCCTAAAGAGATGTGGCTCAAAAAATTGAAAGATGCTGATATTTTAATGTTTGGAGGCGGAAACACTTTTCATTTGATGTATTGGCTGAAAAAATCTGGATTAATTAAAATTTTAAGAAGTCTTTTAAAAACCAAAGTTTTTGTTGGTATAAGTGCAGGAAGTATGATTACCGCCGATAATTTTAATTTAAGTATGTCTCAAAAGTTGTACTACGAGGACATTGGAAAGTACAAAGATAATCAAGGTTTGGGTTATGTGAATTTTCATATTAGACCACATTTTAACTCACCCGACTTTCCCAAATTAAGAACCAAGAATCTGGCGAAGATCGCCAAAAACATGCCGGAGCCGATTTATGCAATTGATGATCAGTCGGCAATAAAATTTGACAACGGGCAAATTTCTGTGGTGTCCGAAGGGAAATGGAAAAAGTTTAATTAAATAATATCAGACCTTATCAGTTACGCGATACTCTATATATTTTCCAAGCATGAGCCTGGTGTGTGCATCAAGTCCGGGAAGAGCTGAAAAGAAAAATCCTGCTACAGGCATTAGTACAAACTCCAAAGGCATCAATATTGCTCGCCAAAGTGGAAAATCCTTAGGCCGTTTGGGTTTATAGATATTGTCAAAAATAAGCATGACAATCAAGAATCCTAAAGAAAGAGTTAGAATAAAGGAAGAAATTTTTGGTAACATAAATCCGATTGTTGTCCTTCCAAAGGTAGGGTTTAAGAATGTCGGGATGGTTAGTCCTAATGTGATAATGAACCAGTTAACGGGCCACATAAAATGCGACCAAGTGACGTGAATTAAGCGCATTGTTTTTGAAAAAAATGGAACACCAGGCTTTATTAGGAAGTCTCTGAAAATCCAAGGATAGTCCGATACGCCCCAAGCCCACCTTTTATATTGCTCGTATTGGTTTTTTAAAGTTTTCCAAAAGCTTGTTGACTCTGCTGCGTCGATATATAAAGGGAGATAAATTGGTTCGACTTCCACCTCACCCTTTTTAGCATAGAAGGCTTTAAAAAATATGCCCCAGTCTTCAGGAATTTTATCTGGATCCCAATAGCCGGACTCGTGCAAGAGTTTAAGCGATAAGCTGTAATTGGCTTGGTTTAATAATCTGTCGCGGCGCGGTAGAACAGACAGATTCCAAATAGACCCCATTGTATTTTGGATGCGAGTAATTGCTGGTATTCGCCAGATATTATTGTAGTAAAGTATTGCTGCTTGCCAAAACATTAAATGTCTTTTAGGGTTATCCAGGAACTTATAAGTCAAGCAAGCAAAGTGATTAGGATGGTAAACATGATCGGCGTCGCAACTTGATACAACAAAGTAATCTATGTTTTGCTTAAAGTTATCAATGTATTTTTGTTTCATAACCACCGCCGCGTATCGCTCATTTGAAGCTTTTCCAATTAACTCTCCGGGAGCAAGTTTATGTAAAGTTACTTCAAGATTTGGCAACAACTTTTTGTACCTTTTGTATAGCCGGTTTATTTTGTCGATTTTGTGCTCAATAGGTGCCCGGTCCTCCTGGGCAAGTACTGGCATTAGTTGGTTTTTGGGAAAGTCTTGAGCGACAAGGGAGTCAAGCACTCGCTCTAAAGTATGTTCGGGCTCTTTGTAGGTAACAATGATAACAATATGTTTCACTTTTTTCCAGTCTGGAAATGTTTTAATGTCTTGCAACCAGTCAAATTTCATTGCTGCTTGGATTCGAAAGTGAGAAATAAAAGAAGTTGCTGCAATTTGAAAAGATTGGTAAAACCAGTAAATATCGAAGAATAATACATAATATGCAGTGATATAAGGAATAACAAGAATTCCCCAATATGGGAAAAGGATTAAGTTCCAAGAAACGAATCCTGGGACTATCTCAAAGAAACGCAGAAAACGCCTTTCATGTTTGCTTATTAGCTTTTTGACCATGAAGTTAGATTTATTTTAGTCGAGGGAACAATATTTCTCCACTTTTTATCTCTGGCCCCTTAAAGATTTCTTCAATTCTATTTGATGTTTCAGGTAAGAAAGGCCTCAGATTAAAAGCGATTATTTTTAATTCTGAAACTAAACTCTTTAGTATTTCTTTGAGTTTTCGGTTCTTTAACTCCCAAGGTTTTGTTACGTTTATACCCTTATCCTGGTTGCTTATTTTGTTCCAAATAACGTCGAGAGCTAGATCAAAACGAAACTCATTAAGATATTTTTGTACACTTTCGTCAAATGAAGTAACCCCTTGGGTTAGAAAGTTGTAGCCAGATTTTTCACAAAGTTTAGCAACTCTTGAGACCAAATTCCCGAGCCCGTTTGCAAGGTCAGCATTATATTTTTTCGTAAGGCGAGCCCATGTAATGTCAGAATCGTTGATATAAGGAAAGTTGCTTAAAATAACGTATCTTGCTCCATCCACGCCAAATTTGTCTATAAGTTCTTTGGGAGTAATAATGTTTCCTTTGGATTTGCTGATTTTCTCGCCAGCAATGATAACAAAGCTGTGAACGAAAGTTCCTTTAAAAAGCTGGTGTTTCGCCGAAAGAAGCAGAGCAGGCCAAATTACATTATGGAACCAGCTGATGTCTTTTCCGAGAAAATGATAGGTGTTTAACCAAAATTCTTTGTTGCCATTTATTTCAAGCGATGAAAGGTAGTTTAGAAGAGCTTCTACCCAAACATAAATAGTTTGATTTTTGTCCCCTGGGAACTCTATACCCCAAGCAACTTTTTCTTTAGGCCTTGAGATACTAATGTCTTCGATTTTAGTCTCTAGTCTTGAGAGAATCTCTGCCCTTTTTCCTTCGGGGATAATTTTGATTTTGTTTTCCGCAATTAACTTTTTGACGGTTGGAGTATATTTGGAAAGTTTAAAAAAATAATTCTCCTCCTCGATTTTCACTACCTGGTCTGGTCTGTGTAGTGGGCAATGTCCCTTTTCATTTAAGTCAGAGAGCGTAAGAAATTTTTCACAACCATTGCAATACTTTCCATAATATTTAGACTTGTAAACGTCGTTGTTATGGATCAGTTTTTGAATAAACTGTCTGGCAAAATCTTCATGTTTCGAATTAGTGGTTCTTGCAAAGTAGTCGTAGCTAATGTTTGTTTGTTTAAACGCTTTTTCCCATTCAATTGCCCTTTTGTCTACATATTTTTGAAAAGTTTTTAATATATACCCTTCCTTTTTTGCAGCCTGTTCAACTGTGGTTCCATGTTCGTCAAGTCCTGTCGTAAAAAACACGTTGCTCTTTCCAAGTATTAGACGGTATAACCTCGCTATCACATCAGCTGCCGTGGTGGTTATAAAATGTCCCACATGAGGTGACCCATTAGCATAATAAATTGGTGTAGTAATATAAAATTTCTTGTTCATAAGAAACAAACCCCCCAAGAGAGTTCCGCTTTTATTTCAACCTGGTGACCTTTTTTATTCTTTCTGCCCATTTATTGGCCCATTCTTCAGCCTCCATTTTTTTGATTGCGAGCTTGAATCCGGGTTTATTAAGCATTTCAGAAACTACAGCAATAGTTGCGCTTGATACCTTTAAATTGGTTTTAATGTTTTCGTAATTTCTTTTTTTAGATAACCAATAACCTATTGCAAGTCTTTTGGATAGAAGTGTAAGTTCCGTATCCGTAAAAAAGTCTTTAATAAAAGTGTTTGATTCTTCTGTAGTTTTGATATCTGTTATTACTTGAGCAAAAGTTCCCCTAATCTCATCTTCCAAAAACTTACTGAGTTTGATTTTTGCCGTGCGCATATTTTTAGTGCTTTAAAAATCAAGTGAAGTATATCAGTAAGATTTTCTAAAGTAAAACTCAAGAGCGGTTAATATTCCGACAATTAATATCAAATTCAGCAGGTTTCCGACCCCGACCAGTCTAAGGATAAGAAAAAAAGTTACAGCAATAGATATAATTAGTCCTCTTCTGGTATTAAGAAGTATGATGGACAGGGTAAATAGCATTGCAAAGAAAAAGTTAACAATAAAAATAGGGATTGCAAGGTTGTTCTCAGGATTCACAAAGAAAAAAATGTATAAAAGTGAGATCCAGAAGACAACAGTTAATATAAAGCTTAACCTTACTTTTTTTTCAGCAACATTTTTACGTCTTAATTTCATTTCCTTTAATTCTACTTGTTTTGCCGATATAATTTACAAGTGGTTTCAGAACCACTTGTACAGGCACATATAAAAAAACTGTATAATTAAGTAGCCTGTAAGCAATGAATGAAATTTTTCTTCTGGTATTAATCTTGGTAACATTTTTGGCAGTTGCATTTTATATTTCTAAAAAAATTGAAAACTTGAAAGACAACAAAACTCCACCGGAACTGTTGGAAGTAATTAAAATATTGCAGCAATCTTCAGCACAGGACAGAAGAGAACTGCTTTCGGCTCTTCAAAAAAATACCAATTCTTTGAATGAAAGACTTGACAGAGCTGCACAGGTAATAAGCGGAGTGCAAAAAAACATCGGTGAAATGAGTGAAATAGGTCGCTCAATGCGCGAACTTCAAGAATTCTTAAATAGCCCCAAGCTTCGCGGTAACGTAGGTGAACAAGTCTTGAAGGAGCTTTTAGGTCAGATGTTACCCAAACAGTCATTTCACCTTCAATATACGTTCCGCTCGGGGGAAAAAGTTGACGCTGCGATAAAAACTGCTGCTGGAATAATTCCGGTCGACAGCAAGTTTCCGATGGAAAACTTCAGAAAGTTTATGGGTGCCAAAGAGGAACAAGAAAAAAAAGATTTCCAAAAGGCATTTGAGAAGGACGTTAGAAGCCATATTGATTCAATTTCCAAAAAATATATTCTAACAGAAGAGGGTACGATTGATTATGCTTTGATGTATATCCCCAGCGAGGCGGTTTATTATGAAGTAGTAAATGATCTATCGCTTTTTGACTACGCGAGCGAAAAACGTGTTTTGCCCGTTTCTCCAACCACATTTTACGCGTACCTTAGAGCAATACTGATGAGCTTCGAGGGGCAAAAGATTGAGGATAAAGCAAGGGACATTTTAAGAATGATCAAGGCCATACAAAAAGATTATTCAGGAGTGGAAGACAATTTAAGTATTCTCCAGAAACACGTAAGTAATTCCTATAACTCCCTTTCAAACGTGCGTGAAGCTTTTTCTCGGCTTGGAGGTAAGATTTCTTCTGTAGCTAAACTCGATATCAAAGAAAAAAGACTACCATCAAATTCAAATGAAAAGCAATAAGTATCCTTCTAAATTAATTTTAGTTCCTACACTTTTGATTTTTGTAATCTCTATACTATTTTTGGCTCTTGCCGGGTTTGATTATGGTAATCTATCGAATTTTGTAACTTCTTACGGAGTTTGGGGGGCAATTGTTTATATTTTGATGGGTGCCTTAAGCATTGTTGTCGCGCCGACTTCGGTAATTCCGCTTTGGCCTGCAGTTCTTGGTGCATACGGTTTTTGGGGAGCTGTAAGCCTGACTTGGATAAGCGGGATGATAGGCGCGGCCGCAAATTATTATATTGCAAAGGTTTTTGGTAGACCGGTTGTAAAAAAACTTGTCGGAGAAAAGGCTCTGATAGAAGTCGATAGAATTGCCAAAATTGTCGGCTGGAAAGGATTGGTTGTTGTCCGCACAATCGGCAATGCGTCATTTGACTATGCCTCGTATGCTTTTGGTCTAGCAAGGTTTAATTTCAAAAACTATTTAATTGTTACAGCAGTCACCACGCTATTTTGGGATATGGCTGTTTTTTATTTTTTAAAGAAAGCTATATCTCTGACACTTATCCCGTCAATTGCGGTTATGGTAGGAATGTATTTTCTGGCAGTGTTTGTTGGGATAAAAGTCTGGAGGCGTTATATGAATGTTGAGAAAAAGAGCAGAAAAGAGTAAAAGTTAATCTATATTTATGAAATATAGAGTTTTGGGTAAAACCGGGTTCAAAGTTTCAGAAGTTGGGATGTGGACGCAGTAATTTTTACAATGACAAAATTAGTATCTACAAACCCTGCTAAGAATTATGAAGTGATTGGTGCTGTTGATATTTCCACAAAAAGGGAGATAGAAGTAAAAGTGGCCTCCGCACAAAAAGCCAAGTTAAAGTGGAAAGAGCTTGGAATTGTAAAAAGGACACAATTTTTAAGACCGGTTTTCAAAGAATTTATGAGGAGACAGAAAGAACTCGCACTTCTTATTACCAGAGAAATGGGGAAGCCTATAAGAGAAAGTTTAGATGATATTGATTGGGATAGAGATTATTTCCAGTGGTTTTTGGACAATGGCGAGAAATATTTATCAGATGAGATAACTCATGAAGACGAGAAATCAGTTCACAAAACAGTATACGAACCTTTAGGTGTTGCGGCAGTAATTGTTCCTTGGAATTTTCCTTTTGACATGTTTCTTTGGGGAGTAATTCCAAACTTAATTGCCGGTAATACGGTTGTCTTTAAACACTCTGAAGAATGTCCACTAACAGGGAAATTGATTGAAGAAGTGATGAACAAAAGCGAGTTACCAAGAGGAGTTTTTTCCGAAGTTTATGGCGACGGAAAGGTGGGTGAGATTTTGGTAAACCAAGACATGGACCTGATCTGGTTTACGGGGAGTACTAAAGTAGGTAGACACATTTACGAGGTTGCCGGCAAGAAATTTATTAAGGCGATTTTGGAGATGGGCGGTTCAAATCCGGCAATAGTTTTTGATGATGTAGACATTGATGGAATAATCGACAAAATTTACTCAAAAAGATTTTTGAACTGCGGCCAAACGTGCGACGCATTAAAAAGATTGATCGTGCACAAGTCGATTTTTGGTAAGGTAGTGGAGAAGTTGAAAAGGCAAGTTGAGTCAAAGGTGGTTGGCGATCCGGAAGATAGAAATACTGATATGGGAAGCTTGGTAGCCAAAAGGCAGTTGGAATTACTTGAGTCTCAGGTCAAAGACGCGAT
>Ga0209642_10001740_pt1 | contig 14523 bp, 13 predicted proteins | sample RifCSP19_2_FD_184025 | JGI IMG/M metagenome (GOLD analysis project Ga0209642, IMG submission 184025) | Soil microbial communities from Rifle, Colorado - Rifle CSP2_sed 19_2 (SPAdes) (version 2) | ecosystem: Environmental > Terrestrial > Deep subsurface > Rock core/Sediment | place: Rifle... | reverse complement strand
CTCTGCCGGTTAGATGCATAAACACATCATCAAGCGTTGGTTTCTTCAGATTGACTGAAACAATCGGAGTTGCAAGCCCTTCAAATATTTTGGGGATAAATTTATCGCCTGATTCAATATTGAAACAAATACTATCATGCAGTTTCACGGCTTTTATACTTAGTTTCTCTTCAATCTCTATCATGGCATAGCTGTCGTCTGTTGTTTTTAGATAAATAGTATCGCCCTGTATCATCCTCTTGAGCTCGTCCGGCGTACCGCAGGCAATTATCCTGCCGTGGTCTATAATAGCTATCCTGTCACAGACCTCTGCCTCATCCATATAATGCGTTGTCATAAATACCGTGATGCCTTCCTTCTTCCGCCAGTCATTGATAAACTCCCAGACATTAGCCCTTGTTTGAGGGTCAAGGCCGAGCGTAGGTTCATCAAGAAATAAAACCCTTGGGTGGTGCAACAATCCTCTTGCTATCTCAAGCCTCCTCTTCATACCACCTGAATATTTTCTTACAAGGTCATCTTTTCTGTCATAAAGGCCAACTACATTCAAGATGGCCTCTATCCTCTCTTCAGCCTTTCTTTTATCCATGTTATAGAGATAGCAGTGGAATTTGAGGTTTTCATATGCTGTCAGGTCGTTATCAAGGGTGATGTCCTGAAACACCAGCCCAATGGATGAGCGAACTTCAGGCGACTGTTCCAGACAATCATAACCATTCACTTCTGCCCTGCCTGATGTCTGTGAAAGAAGCGTACAGAGAATATTTATGGTTGTCGTCTTCCCGGCGCCATTCGGCCCAAGAAAACCAAAAGACTCTCCCTCTCTGACTTCAAATGAAATGCCGTTTACGGCTGTAAGGCCGTTGTATTTTTTGACAAGGTCTGTAACTTTTATAATTGGCATAAAATTAATTGGACAGCTTGTTTGTTCTATTGGATGCTTTTCCCAACGGCAGCGAAAAGCTAAAGCTACTCCCCTTACCCAACTCACTCTTTACCCAGATCTTTCCGTTATGTCCTTGAATGATATGCTTTACAATGGCAAGCCCCAATCCTGTGCCGCCGAGTTCCCTGCTCCTTCCTTTATCCACCCTGTAGAATCTCTCAAATATCCTCGGAATGTCTTTTTCCGGAATTCCTATACCTGTGTCTTCCACATCAATCTGTATCATATTATCCACTTCCCTTGATGAGACTGTCACCGTACCTTTGTTGGTATATTTTATTGCATTATCCACCAGATTGACAATTACCTGCTCTAATCTGTCTTTATCAGCCATTATCTTTGGGATTTCTTTTCCAATATCCATAACAATTTCTATATCTTTATCCTTTGCCTGTTTTTCAAAACCCTGAATAATACTGTTAATCAGACCTTTAATATCCAGCGATTCAAAACTCATAGGCATTTGATGAGACTCAAGCATGGAAAGTGTCAGAAGGTCTTCAATAAGAGCGGTCATCCTGTTTGCATGACGATCGATTATAGTAAGAAAATTTTTAAGAGTTGCCTTATCACTCATTGCCCCGTCTAACAATGTTTCAGCGTAACCCTTTATGCTTGATAGCGGTGTTCTGAGCTCATGGGATACATTTGCAACAAAATCCCTCTTTATTGCCTCAACCCTCTTTTCCTCTGTCACATCGTGGAAAAAACCGATAAGAACTTTTTGCAAATCCCCCCTTCCCCCCTTGTTGGGGACAGATTTCAAATCTGTCCCCATAGGGTGAGGGGGGATTGATTCCGAAATCAAAAAGGGGACAAGTCGTGCCTCTAAAATCTGACTTCCTTTACCCTGTATTGTAATTTCTTGAGGCTGTTTCCCTTTTGAAGAAAGCATTTTTTCTATCACTTCAATAACTGCCTTATCTTTTATAACACCTGAAAGATTTTTCCCTTCCGGCTTTCCTTCAACAGAAAAAGTCTTTTCAAAAAATGGGTTTGCATACAGGAGCTTCTTTCCAGCATCCATCACCAGCACCCCAATCTGCATCTCCTTGACAACTGCCTCCAAAAGCCCGGCCTTCACCCCGTTAGAAGCCTCCTTGGTTGAAGATATGCCCTCGCTGAAAACTAAGTGTTCTTTCATTATGAAAGCTTCCAACGGGGTTCACTCATCCTCCGAAAATCTGTATCCAAATCCCCTGACTGTCTCTATATAGCTTGCGGCCTTTCCGAGTTTTTCCCTGAGCCTTCTGATGTGCGTATCCACAGTCCTGTCCGTCACATAGCAATCCCTGCCCCACACCCTATCCAGAAGATTGTCTCTGGATAAAACCCTGCCACTGGCACTTGCCAGCTCTGTGAGCAGTTTAAATTCAGTGGCTGTTAAGTCCAATGTTTTTTTATTCACAGTTATTGTATTTCTCTCTGTATCAATATGAACAGGGCCTGCGCTTATCGTTTTTGCCCGCTCCTCTCTTTGCCCTCTCTTTAACACTGCTCTTACCCGCAGTATGAATTCCCTTGGGCTGAAAGGCTTTGTAATATAATCATCTGCCCCAAGCTCAAGGCCGACTATCCTGTCCACCTCCTCGCCCTTTGCGGTAAGCATAATCACGGGGATACTGCTTGTGGCGCTTTCTCTTTTAAGGATCTTGCACACTTCGGTACCTTCCATGCTCGGCAGCATGATATCCAGAATTATGAGATCGGGCTTCCCCCTTTTTGCCAACTCTATTGCCTCAGGCCCGTCCTCTGCTGAAACAACCTGAAACCCTGCCTTTTCCAGATTATATTCCAACAGGGTCAGTATGTCCTGTTCGTCATCGACGATTAATATCTTAGCAGCCATAGGCAAGATTTTCTATCCATAAAATAGCGATTGTCTCAATCGCTATTTTATGGACAACAATAAAACAAGCAGGCCAAAGATAATACGATAATATGCAAAGAGGGTAAAATCACTTCGGGTAATAAATCTGAGAAACGCCTTTATAACGAGCAAGGCGGATATAAAGGCTATAAGAAATCCGACTGCAAAGATATAAAAATCAGCCATTGCAAGATATCTTACATTCTTCAACAGGTCATAGGACGTAGCTGTAAACATGGTTGGTATGGCAAGAAAAAAGGAGAATTCTGTTGCCGTCTTTCTGTCAAGACCGATAGCCATGCCGCCCATGATAGTAGCCCCCGACCGGGAAACCCCAGGAAAAAGCGATACTACCTGAGCAAGACCAACACCGAGTGCAAAATGTGCCGGTATGCTATCAAGCCCTGCGACCTTGGGTTTTTTAACCGTTTTTTCAATAATGATTATCAGAAAACCACCTGCAATCAAAGCCGCAGCAACGGTAACAGGGTTAAAAAGATATGCCTTTATCCACCAATGAGTCAACAACCCTATGACAGCCGCAGGCAGAAAGGCAATGAGGATGTTTTCCGTAAATCTGTTGGATTCTTTTTTACCAATACCGCACACCACAGAAAAAAGTTTTGCCCGGTATAGCCAGACCACTGCAAGAATAGCGCCGAGTTGGATAAATATCTCAAAGACCTTTGCCTTTTCTCCGGTAAAGGAAAGTACATTCCCTGCCAATATCAGATGACCGGTGGATGAAACAGGCAAAAACTCTGTAACCCCTTCCACAATCCCCAAGATACATGCCTTTATCATATCAGTAAACACATAACCCCCTGTAAAAAAAGTTCAAATGTCAAAGCTCAAATGTCAAATAAAGTAGGAAAAGATTGAGCTTACGCACCAACTGCCAAAATCCAAATACCAAATAAATGACAAAACTTTTGAACTTTGGGCTTTGATATTTGGATTCGATTTGATTGAGCTTTGGATTTCATTTGACATTTGGATTTTAAGCTTTGAACTTGAAAATTTTCTTCCATTTTGGCAAGAATTTGAGAACTCCGAGACTAATATTTCGACACATTCACCTCTTCCATCTTTCCCGTTACCATAAACACAACCCTCTCAGCAATATTTGTTACCCTGTCCGCAATCCTCTCAAGGTTATGCGCAAGCCAGATGAGGTAGGTTGCCCCTTCAATTTTCTTGGGGTTTTCTATCATGATGAGCAGCAGCTCCCTGTATATCTGGTCATAGAGCGCATCTACCTCGTCATCTTCATCGCATATAGTTCTGGCTGCTTTTGCATCCCGGTCTATAAATGCCTTGAGAGCCCTGTCCAGCATGCCCAGCCCCTTTTCAGCCATCCTTGGGACATCTATCAGGGGTTTTACCAGAGGTTCGCTCCCTATCATGATATTTATCTTTGCGTTCCCTTCCGCATGGTCGCCCATTCTCTCCAGATCTGCAACAATACTTAATATGGCGGCAATTGTCCTTAAGTCAACTGCCATTGGCTGCTGAGTTGCAATCATCTGAAGGCATCTTTCCTCAATCTCAAATCTCTTTTTATTTATGATAATATCATCTTTGATAATCTTTTTTGACATTTCCAGATCTCTGGTTTTCAAGGCCTCTATGGAGTCTTTCATTGCCTTTGCCACCATATCTCCCATTGTCAAAAGTTCATTCTCAAGTTCCTTTAACGCCTTATGATACGCCTCTCTGGTCATGTAAACCTCCGTTATTCAGTTATCAGTAATCAGTGAACAGTTATCAGTTAATTGTTATCAATTCTTGTTGTTTTTAGAATTGAAAAAAGTATTTTACCGAGTTCGTCTGCATCTTCAAAAATACTTTGAAATACACTCTCTTCTATAAAATTTGTGTCTTTGAGTAAAGAAAGCCAATATTTTGTTTCAAGACATTCCTTATAAGCAATTGATATTTTAGCTGAAAAATCTGATTTAGATATAGCGCCATTGGCTTCAGCTATATTTGCGCCAATAGAGGTGCCGCTTCTTAGTAATTGTTTAGATAAAACGAATTCTCTTTTCTCTGAATTTAAATGCTGATGCGTTTTTATAATTCTTATTGCAAAGGTATATGCCTTGTCATATAAATTATTTTCCTTTTTCATTGTTTGCTGATAACTGTTCACTGATAACTGATTACTGTTACCCAAACCTTCCTGTTATATAATCCTCTGTCATTTTGTTCGACGGTGTTGTAAATATCTTCTGCGTGGTATCAAACTCAACCAGTTCCCCCATCATAAAAAATCCTGTATATTCCGATACGCGGGCTGCCTGCTGCATATTGTGGGTAACTATAACCACAGTATATTCCTGCTTCAGCGCCGTAATTAAGTCTTCTATCTTTGCCGTGGCAATTGGGTCAAGGGCAGAGCACGGTTCATCAAAAAGAATTACCTCCGGCTGGGTTGCTATTGCCCTTGCAATGCAAAGCCTCTGCTGCTGGCCGCCGGACAGTTGAAGAGCGGATGTGTTAAGCCTGTCTTTTACCTCCTCCCAGAGCGCCGCCTTTTTTAAACTCTCCTCCACGGTCTTATCAAGAACCCCTCTTTTTCTTATGCCCTGAACCCTGAGGCCATAAACTACATTTTCATAGATACTCTTTGGAAACGGATTCGGCTTCTGAAAGACCATGCCGATCTGCCTTCTGATATCAATAACATCAATATCTTTTGAATAGATATTTTTCCCATCATAGAGTATCTCGCCCTTGACATTGAATCCGGGCACAAGATCGTTCATCCTGTTAAGGCATCTGATGAATGTGCTCTTGCCACACCCCGAAGGCCCGATAATGGCTGTAACAGATCTTCGCTGGATATCAATATTCACTTCCTTGAGGGCCTCTTTATTCCCATAATACGCCCTGAGTTGGTTAATCTTGAATGCTGCTTCCATTATCTTTTTGCTCCATTATAAAATAAAAATTGTGAAGTGCAGATTGTAAATTTAAAAATATCTAAAATTTAACCTTGTCTTCACATTATTTTGCAATTTACTATTTGCAATTTCATGAATCTCACCATCGTATCTTTTTCTGATATTTGTGCCTTAGCCAAACTGCTACACCATTCATTAAAAATGTTATTACCAGAAGCACAATAATGCCAGCCGATGCATTTTCTGCAAATCCTTTTTGCGGCCTGGATACCCAGTTAAATATCTGAATGGGTAAAACGGTAAATACATCAAAAAGGCCCTGAAAGCTTATATAAGGAAACTCAAAAGAAATTGGATTCGTTGGTAGAAAGGCAACATAGGTCAACGCCCCTATGGTTATCAAGGGTGCGGTTTCGCCTACTGCTCGCGACATAGCCAGTATGGTGCCTGTAAGTATTCCCGGCATTGCTGCCGGCAATACCTGTGACCGTATGGTCTGCCACCGGGTTGCCCCAAGTGCATATGATGCCTCGCGTATAGAAAACGGCACAGCCCTGAGCGCCTCTCTTGTGGAGAGGATAATAATGGGCAATACAAGGATAGCAAGGGTTGCCGCGCCTGACAGAACACTCCTCTCTAAAGCCAATGCCCTCACAAAGAGACCAAGGCCGAGCAGTCCGTATATTATCGATGGCACACCAGCAAGGTTTGCTATATTTATCTCTATTAAATTTGCAAGCCAGCTCTTCTTCCCATACTCCTCAAGATATATGCCGGCCATAATCCCAAGAGGAAAGGCAATAAATCCAGTCAGTATCATAATCCATGCAGTTCCAACCCATGCTGAAAGGATGCCTGCCTCTTCAGGTTTTCTTGATGGGTAACTGGCAAAGAATTGCCATGAGAGTCTTCCAAAACCGTCTGTAAACACATCAATCAGCAGGGCTGCCAGGACCATAAGCCCAATGAGTGTGGCAACCAGCCCCAAAACTATAAATGACCTGTCAATTAGTTTGTTGTAAAGTTTTCTATCCATAATTTAAAAAATTTCTAATTTCTAAATTCTAATTTCCAATAAAATGCTAAATGCCAAATAAAAATTAACATGTTAGAAATTTAGTTATTGGACATTTCATTTGAAATTAGGCATTAGGATTTAGAAATTGTAGTTAGAAATTATCCAAGTCCACACTATTCTACGCTGCTAAATTTTTTTTACTTGCAACTTAAAACTAATTTTTACTCATATACCTCTCTAAACCTTTTCCTCAGCCAGTAGCTTACAATATTCAGCACAAAGGTTACCACGAAAAGGCTCATGCCAGCTGCAAATATTGTTTTGTATTCTATGGTGCCTGTGGGAGTATCGCCAAGGCTTACCTGTACAATATATGCAGTTACTGTCTCAAGCGGAACAAAAGGGTTTAATGTTAACCTCGGCTGCTGGCCTGCTGCAATGGCAACAACCATGGTCTCGCCTACTGCTCTAGATATGCCGAGTATAAAAGATGAAGCTATGCCTGAAAATGCCGCTGGCACAACCACCTTTGCAGCTACCTGAAACTTTGTAGCGCCGAGCGCATAAGCGCCTTCCCTCAGTCCCATTGGGACAGCATGCATTGCGTCTTCGCTCAAAGAGGAAATAATAGGTATTATCATGATACCCATTACAATGCCGGGGCTTAAGGCGTTAAAGCCGGAAAGGTCAGGAATAAATTTTTGCAATACCGGTGTTATAAATAGCAAGGCAAAATAACCATACACAACTGTTGGCACAGCAGCGAGCACCTCTAATGCCGGTTTTATTGCCGTTCTGACTCTGCCTGACGCATATTCGCTTAAATATATGGCGCTTACCATGCCAATAGGTAAAGCTACAGCAACGGCTATGGCTGTAGTAAGAAATGTCCCTGCAAAAAGAGGGAGGATGCCGAAATGCTTCTCTGTAAAAAGAGGGGTCCACTGGGTGTCTGTGAGGAAATCTATTATGGAGACCTCTTTAAAAAATTCATAGGTCTCAAACAAGAGTACTGCAATAATGCCAAGAGTTACAAAAATAGAAAAGAGGGCGCTCAAAAAAAGTGCGCCCTCTATTAGCCTTTCCTTTATCCACTGATATCGTTTACGCATGAGCTATTTATTCTTTCTGCAGCAGATCCTCAATCTTTACGCCAACCTGGGCCCCGTGGCCGCCGAATACAGAGCCGAGCATTTTCTTTTCAAACCTTTTGAATCCAAGCTCATAAGCATTGGGAGGCAACGCGATATAACCCACCTCTTTTGAAAGCTTTGCGCCCTCTTTCATATAAAATTCAACAAACTTCTTTACTTCAGGCCTGTCAGAAGATTTTTTGCTCACATATATAAAAATAGGCCTTGAGAGCGGCTGGTAAGTCCCTTTTACCACATTTTCATACTCAGGAAAGATCGGTCCTTTGCCATTCTGAGCATTCTCATCATCTACAGGAACAAGCTTCAGCCTCTCTTTATTGTGCTCATAGTATGCCACACCAAAGAAGCCTAATGCAAGTGTATCTGTTGCTATACCCTGAACAAGGACATTGTCATCCTCGCTGGCTGTAAAGTCGCCTCGGCTCGCACCCCCTTTTCCATTTATGGCCTCAGTGAAATAATCAAAGGTGCCCGAGTCAACGCCGGCACCGAATAAGTGTAGCTCCTTATCAGGCCAGTTGGGCCTTACCTGATTCCATTTTGTAACCTTCCCCTGCGCCGCCGGCTCCCATATCTTTTTAAGTTCCTTGACAGTAATATAGTCAACCCAATTGTTTTTTGGATTAACTATTACCGCAAGGCCGTCATAAGCCACAGGAAGCTCAATATACTCTATGTTGTTCTTTTTGCAGAGGTCAACCTCGCTTGGCTTTATCGGCCTTGATGCATCGCTTATATCTACCTCTCCGTTGCAGAATTTCTTAAAACCTCCGCCTGTGCCGGATATGCCCACGGTCACCCTTGTCTTTCCCTTTTCAATCTTCTGAAATTCCTCTGCCACAGCCTCAGTTATTGGATAGACTGTGGAAGAACCATCTATCTTTATGACTGGTGCAGCATGTATATTTGTAGACATAACTACTGCTGCAAAGACTATAATGAGCTTTAGTATCAGTTTTTTCATGTTTTCCTCCTCTTATGTTTGCCGATTTATCCGCAATTTTAACCATGCCCAACAAATTGGGCAACTACCTCATAACAAACCACTGTTACAGCCATGTTACAAAATAATGGAGATTTTGTGAAGTCTTTAAAATCAGCATGGCAGCTATCATATCGTTCTCGTTTTCTCTGTGGAGCTTACCTTTTCTCTGTGACAGGATTATGACAGGAAGGTTAAGATTTGAAGGAGCTGTACCGGAATGCGCTGCTTTGGCTTTCCGTATTTTTGATCGTATGAGAAAGCGGGATACTGCTTATGCGTGAGGAATAAAGGCAGGTAAAAATATTATTTGGTTGTCAACGAAAGTGCTATATATTGTATTACGATAAAGGGGCCTATTCATATTTTAAGGCTTCGATCGGATTCAATTCTGCTGCCTTCCTGGCCGGATATATCCCAAAGATGAGACCCACAACTGTAGAAACACCCGAAGATATGAATATCGTAGTGAACGACACAGCAGTTGTCCATCGTGCATAGTATGTTATTATCTTTGCGCCTACGGTACCCAAAAATATGCCGATAACTCCTCCGATAACAGTCAGCAAAACCGCCTCTATCAGAAATTGTTTCAGGATTTCGGTCTTATTTGCGCCCAATGCCCGTCTGATCCCGATTTCCCTCGTCCGTTCAGTAACCGTTGCCAGCATAATATTCATGATTCCAATCCCTCCCACCAGAAGAGATATTCCAGCGATACTTCCCATAACAATATTGAACATCCTTTGTGTCTTCTGAGTCTGCCGTAAGAGCTCCTGAGGCACTATCACTTCATAATCCTTTGCACTATCGTGGAGCCTTTCGAGAATAGAGCGAATAACCTTTTCAGCAGCCTTAATCTGCACAGAGTCTTTAATACGTATGACTATCTCAGAGACACTTATCCCGCCCCCCTCGCCCGCTGTACCCATGAACAATGCAATTGTTGTCAATGGGACGTATATATCATTATTGATATCACGTATCTTCACTGTGGCATTATCCTCTTTGGGGAGGTTCCTGCTCTCTAAAATACCGACAACCAGATACGACGTATCACCGATGTTGACCATCTTTCCCAGCGGGTCTTGACCAGGGAAAAGCGCTGCCTTTTGATCCGCACCGAGCACACATACTCGTTTGCTGTCTGATAAATCTGCTTGGCTGATAAATCGTCCGTTGCTGACCCTGAGACCTGCAACACGGGCATAGGAATCAGTTACCCCGACCAATCGGGCATTGGTCTCCTTATCGCTTGCCCTGGCAACAACTGCGTAATCCTTTACTGGCGCAACTGCGTCTACAAAAGAAGAGAGCTCTTCTATCTTTCTGGCGTCATCCAAGGTTAATCCCATGGAAAGATTGGCCTTAGCATCATTTTCCATCTTCTTATCAAGCTGCATGGCTCGTATCGTTATGTTGTTCATCCCCATCAATTTTATCTGTTTGAGGGCCTCCAACCTTGCTCCCTCACCTATAGAGAGCATAGCAATGACCGCTGCCACACCAAAAACTATTCCCAGGATACTCAGACCTGACCGCAATTTATGCGATGCCAGGCTTCTGATGCCCGTATTGATGACTTCATGGATAGTCATAGAGCTTGCCCCTGAAAAGAACCATCAACAATATGAAGAACCCGATGGGCATATGCAGCCACCTGCTGATCGTGCGTAACCATGATAATTGTCCTGCCGCGCCTGTTTAGATCCAGAAAGAGCGCCATGATCTCCGCTGAGGTTGCAGTATCCAGGTTGCCGGTAGGTTCATCCGCCAGAACTAGGACCGGATTATTCACCAAAGCCCTCGCAATAGCAACTCTTTGCATCTGCCCCCCTGAGAGTTGCGTCGGTCTATGCTCTATCCTGTCGCTCAAACCGACGAGCTCCAGCATTTCATGGCATCGCTTCCTCCGCTCTTTTTGCTCCACATCTGCATAGAGTAACGGAACTTCCACATTTTCCATGACATTCAATTGAGGGAGGAGATTGAAGCTCTGAAACACAAATCCAAGCTGACTGCACCTCACTTTGGAGAGTTCTTTATCATTGAGAGAGGAGACCTCTACATTATTGAGTCTGTACACGCCATTGGTCGGGATATCAAGACACCCCAAGATATGCAGGAGGGTTGATTTACCAGAACCGGAACGTCCCATGATGGCAACAAATTCGCCCTGTCTGATGGTAAGATTTATATTTTTGAGAATATGTAATTTAACATCGCCAATGGAATAGTACTTCTCCATGTCCTGTATTTCTATCATAGCCGTGCTGGATCAGCCAAAAGGACCTTTTCTCCTTCCTCTAGCCTTTCCTTGATTAAAACAAAATTCTCATTGCTCATGCCGGTCACAACTTCTCGCATCTCATAGCTGTCGCCCTTAACTACATAACATACCTTTTTCCCGCCCTTCTCAAAAACTGCATCTACGGGAACAGCAATGGCATTATCTTCTTCATAGACAAGTATTTCAGAGCGGGCTGTCATACCGGGGCGCAGACGCTTATCCGTTCCATCCAGCGTAATCTCCATAGCGAAGTATTTTATACCACCTTTGCCGTCATCACTTTTGGCAAGCGTACCGATAAGACTTACGTGGCCGTTCACGGTAAGATCAGGATAGGCATCAAACTTTATCTCTGCCATCTGCCCCACTTTTATCTTATAGATGTCTACTTCCCGGATACGCGTCTCTATCAGCACCTTCGACATATCAGGTATAAAAAGTATCTCCTGCCCTTGCCATACTGAATCACCAATCTGCACCTTCTTTTTTTCTCCTGCTATTTCCATGGTCCGGTATACGACAAAACCAACAATAGGAGAATATATCCTCGTTTTCTTTAACTGCTCCCTTGCCATATTGAAATGATCCTGAGTTGACCGAAGGCTGGCTTGGGTCATCTGTACCGCAGCTTCTTTGCTGACCAAGATAGACTGAATTGTCTCCCTTAATTGTTGCCTTGCCTCCTTCGTATTATTAATCTTTGCCTTGGCGCTTTCTAACTCAGAGGGGTAAGTAAATTTCGTCAGATGTTCATGCTCTAACCTGGCAAATTCGTAATTATTCTGCGCCTCTTTGAGTTTTGATTCCATCTGCTCCATTTCTATCTGCGTAATATAGCCTTCTTTGAGCATATCCTTCATGGCGTCATAATCTCTCGTGGTTCTCTCCAATTCTGTCTTTGTCTTTTCCAATGTAGCCTTAGACTTGTTAACCATAAGAGGGCCTTTACTTTCAACAAAGCTTTTATAATCCAGCTCTGCAATGGCCATATCATTTTCCGCAGTCTTTTCAAGTGCACCGACCTTAATCTTCTCAGTCTTCAAATCCTCTTCTGCTTGAACCACTGCGGCCCGAGCCCTTTCCGTCTCTGTCTTGAATTTCTCTATATCCCCTAAAAACTGCGTCTGATCAAATGCTACGAGAAGGTCGCCCTTATTGACATATGTGCCTTCCGGTACCATCCTTACAACCTTTGCCTGGTTGCCCGGTATCTCGGATACAAAGGCCACCGACCTCACCGCCTTTAAGGTTCCCCGTTCTATAATCTTGTTCTGGAATTTAGATTTTTTGACTTCATAGACAGGTATGGAGCCGTGGCTTTGCACACCTTCAAAACCCCGTAAATTGATTAGCAGGAAATAGATACCAAGAATCAAAAGAGATACAACAGTAACTATCTTCAGCATTTTATGGTTCAAGAGATTTATTTTTTCTAGTTTCCTGTCGTTTGTCTCATCTGGCGCACCAAAAAGCTGCCTAACTTTCTCTCTGCCTTCAGCTGCTAATAAGGTAGGCAACTCAATCAACGATTTAAACTGCCTGCTTATAAATAGAATGCTATTCTTCATGAAGGACCCCCATGGTCAACTTGAGCCGACTTTGAGTAATTACATGATTTGATACTGTAGACGAATAATTATTCTTTGCCCGCAAGAGGTTTTCTTCAGCAAGTATAACCTCCAGGTTATCAGCCATACCTTTTTCAAACCGCAAGGTTGCAATTTTCAACCTCTTTTCTGCCTGCTCAACCTCTTCCTTGACTAGTTCAATTCTTTTTATGGTTTCGGTCACACTTCGGATATCAAACTTAACCTGACGAACAATATTTTCACGCATTTCTTCTAACAAGCGTTTCTGATTTCTCAATATAATGTTCGTCTGCTCATAGGATACTAGCTCTGGCGTTGCAGGGAAAGTATATCTTGCAGTCAGGCCAACTCTCCACTCATTATTGGATAGACTCCAGCTATTATTGAAGGACGGATCAGTTTGAGAGATTGTATAGCTACCCGAAAGATCTACGATGGGTAGCTGGTCCCTTACTCTGATCTTTACCTGCCTCTCAATGTCTTCGATCGTCATTTTTGCAATCTTGTAATCAATTCTATTTTCCAGAGCAGTAGATATGCTCTTTGACATATCCAACTCAACTGGCTGATAAACAATCTCATCAACAAGTTCAACTTTTTCATCAGCCTGTAATCCCAGAAGGATGTTAAAGGCTTCTTCTCTATTCCGAAGGTCTTCCCGTGCGCTTATAAGAGACTGTTTTTGGGAAGACACCTGAAGCTCAGCCCTCAACAAATCGAGCTGAGATGCCAACCCTACCTTTAGCCTCTCCCGTGTAGCTAAGAGAAATTTCTCAACCCTTTCCAGACTCTTTGCATTGATGTCTACAAGCTCTATTTGATTGAGTATCTGATAGTAGGCAGATATTACCTGCAATATGAGACCTTGTCTTTGTTGCTCGATAATCAATTCCTGTACGATTGAATTTCTTTCGGCATCGACAAGACCAGAGGTTACAACCAATGGCCATGCCCCTCTGAGCAGTGGTTGAGTAAGAGATGCTGTAAGATTGCTAGCGTACGAATTTGTAGAGTTGTCTGATGCCGTGGTCCGAGCTGAAAGAGCCATGTCGGCGCCGGTAATCAATCTTTTATTGAGAGATACATCATAGCTTTCAGTAGCCGTAGTCGTGGAGGTATTGCTTCCCGCAATGTTCTCCGTCACACTGGGCGTTAACTTTACCCCAAAGACTGATTCTGCATTAAGAAGGTTGAGGTTTGCTATAATAATATTTTCCGTTGTGTTTAAAAACAGACGGTTATATCGAAAGGCTACCTTCAGAGCATCCCTTAGAGACAATCTATATACCAATTCCTCCTGTTTGGCTTCTGATAGATTTGTAGATTCCTTATCTTGAATTTTCTGAGAGAAAGTCATATTTAAGCCCTCTGAAGAAATAGCTACCCTGATGTTTAGTGAAAGAATTGATAATACAATAAAAAAAGAATGAAGGAAAAACTTATTTATAGTTTTCCTCATAAACCTTTCCATTCATTCTCCTTTAAAAACGGTTATCCACATTTAATCGTCTGTAAAGCAATTCAATAGTAATGGTATTATATTATGTTATCAAACTATAGATTAAAGAAACGTTAAAATGAGCATGTAAGACACGCTTTACATTGAACAGCTCTCTGATGAGTGCAACGTATTTCCATGATGAGCTATAGTCTAAAGTTTTGCACATAAACGGACTATCCCCACCCTATAATCTTGCATGCTCTTAACAAGGTAAATATAATAGCATAATCCTTGAATAAATTCAATACGTTATTAATGTGGGGTAAT
>Ga0209642_10001736_pt1 | contig 14532 bp, 13 predicted proteins | sample RifCSP19_2_FD_184025 | JGI IMG/M metagenome (GOLD analysis project Ga0209642, IMG submission 184025) | Soil microbial communities from Rifle, Colorado - Rifle CSP2_sed 19_2 (SPAdes) (version 2) | ecosystem: Environmental > Terrestrial > Deep subsurface > Rock core/Sediment | place: Rifle... | reverse complement strand
CGTGGACGGCAAGCGCCTGAAGGCCTGGACGCCCGGTGGGTCCTCCACGCCGTTCCTGACCGCCGAGCACCTGGACGTCGGCCTGGACTTCGAGTCGATCGCCGCCGCCGGGTCGCTCCTCGGCACGGGCGCCGTGATCGTGACCGACGAGCGCGACTGCATGGTTCGGGTGTGCCGAAGGCTCTCGCGGTTCTACGCCCACGAGTCCTGCGGGAAGTGCACCACGTGCCGGGAGGGCACGTGGTGGGCGGTTCGCATCCTCGACCGCGTCGAGGCGGGCCTCGGGCGAGTGGAGGACCTCGGGCTCCTCGACGACCTGTGCGGGACCATGCTGTTCCGCGGTTTCTGCCCGCTGGTCGACGGTGCGGTTTCGCCGATCGCGTCCACGCTGAAGCACTTCCGGGACGAGTACGAGGCGCACATCGCGCAGCGCAGGTGCCCGGTCACCGGGAAGGGGCCGGGTGTGCTCGCACCGATGGAGGTCGAGCACGGCGTGCCTGAGCCCATCGACGCCGAGGCGATCACGTGAACGACCGCGCGCGGCCGGCGCTCGTCACGCTCACGATCGACGGGAAGGAGGTCGCCGTTCCGGCCGGGACGCTGATCATCCGCGCCGCCGAGCAGCTCGGGATCGAGATCCCCCGGTTCTGCGACCACCCGTTCCTCGAGCCCGCCGGCGCGTGCCGTCAGTGCTACGTGGAGATCGAGGGGCAGCGCAAGCTGTTCACCTCCTGCACCATCGAGGTGGCGCCGGGGATGATCGTGCGGTCGCAGAACACGTCGGAGGTCGTCCGCGGCGCCCAGGTCGCGAACCTCGAGCTCCTCCTGCTGAACCATCCGCTCGACTGCCCGGTGTGCGACCGGGGCGGGGAGTGCCCGCTCCAGGATCAGGCAATGGCGTTCGGGCCGGGAGAGAGCCGATACATCGAGGCCAAGCGCACCTTCCAGAAGCCTGTCCCCCTGTCGCCGCTCGTGAACCTGGATCGCGAACGGTGCGTGCTCTGCGCTCGCTGCACGAGGTTCTGCGACGAGATCAGCGGCGACCGTTTCATCGAGCTGTACGCGCGCGGCGCCGGCGAACGGGTCTCGATCGCCGCGGGCGAGGACTTCCGCTCGCCGTTCAGCGGCAACACGGTTCAGATCTGCCCGGTCGGCGCCCTCACGGCCACGCCGTACCGGTTCGTCGCCCGTCCGTTCGACCTCTCGAGCGCCGATTCCGTCTGCCAGCACTGCAGCGCCGGCTGCAACGTGAGGGTGGACATGCGGCGCGGCGAGATCGTCCGAGTGCTCGCGCGCGACAACGTCGAGGTGAACGACGCGTGGATCTGCGACAAGGGGAGGTTCGCGTACCGGAGCGCCGACGCCCCGACACGCGTCACGACGCCCCTGATCCGCGGCCGCGGGCTGGAGCCGGCCTCCTTCGGCGAGGTGCTCGGCAGGCTCGCGGAACGGTCCTCCGGGGCCCGGGTCGCGTTCGTCGCGGGGGGGCGGCTGGCGGACGAGGACGCCTACGCACTGTCGAAGCTCGCGCGGACCGTGTTCGGGACGAATGACCTGGACCACCGCCGGGTGTTCAGCGGGGGACCGGTCGAGCGGCTCGTCGCTGCATCGACGCTGCAGGCGACCTACCGCGGGGTCGAGCGCGCGAAGGCGATCCTCGTCGCCGGGCTCGACGCCGAGCAGGAGGTTCCGATCCTGCACCTGCGCCTCCGAAAGGCCGCTCGCAAGGGGGCGCGGATCTTCGTGATCCACCCACGCCGTACGCGGCTGTCGGACGTAGCCGAGCACGAGCTCTGTCGGCCCGAGCATCAGTCCTACGTGCTCGGGCAGATCCACGACGGCGATGCTCCGCAGGGCTCGTTCGCCTCGCACGCCGCGGCCGCGCTCCGGGAGGCCAAGGGCGAGGCGGTGGTGATCGCTGGGGAGCGTCTGGCGGAGCATCCCCTCGCGGCGGGCGTGGCGCTCTCGGTGGCGCAGCGGACGGGAGCCGCGTTCGCGTTCGTGACGCGCCGAGCGGGCGACCGGGGATGCCTGCGGGCCGGCGTGCACCCCGAGCTGCTCCCGGGTGGCCGTCGGGTCGCGGTCGAGGCGGAGCGCGCCGAGGTCGAGGGGCTGTGGGGCCAGCTCGCGGCGCACGAGGCGGGCCGCTCGACGAAGGAGATCCTCCGGGCCTGTGCGGACCGGGAGGTCGATGTCCTGTTCCTCGTCGGCGTCGACCCGCTCACCGACTTCCCCGATGCGAACCTGGCGCGACGGGCTCTGGAGAACGCCCGCGTGAAGGTCGTACAGGGCCTGGAGCTCGGCGACCTCGAACCGTACGCGGATGCCTTCCTGCCGGCCGCGGCGTGGGTCGAGCGCGAGGGCCACGCCACGGATTGGGAGGGGCGTGCGCAGCCGTTCCGGCCCGTGCGGGCCCCGGCGGGCATCGCGCGTGCCGACTGGGAGATCTTCGCGAGGCTCGCGCGGGCGATGGGCGAGGATCTCGGCTTCGGGACGATCGAGGAGCTCCGAGAGGAGGCGGGTCGGCTGCTGGCCTCCCGGGAGGTTGCCGTGCGCTCGGACGCATGGACGGGGACGGGCCGGCCGCAGCTCCTGGGCGACCTCACCATGTTCAGCTACCCGCTGCTCGTCGACGGAGGGCGCCTCGCGCGGGGCGCCACCGAGCTGCACGCCGCGCTCGGTGGGGAGGCGATGGCCGAGCTGCATCCTGATGACGCCGAGAAGCTCGGCGCGATCGACGGCGGCTCGGTCCGGGTCAGCACCGCCGGTGGCGAGGCGGTGCTGCCCGTGCGCGTGACGCCGGACGTCGCGGCCGGCTCGGTGTTCGTGCCGTTCAATCAGCCGGGCTTCGCCGCCAACCGCCTGTTGTCCGGGGGGTTCTCGGCGCCCGCGTCGGTCGAGGCCGTCTCCCAGGCGATCGAGGAAGGGGCCGCCTGATGGACTGGCTCGACTGGCTCCTGCTCGTCGGGCGGGTGGTGGTCGTGTTCTTCGCGCTGCTGATCCTCGTGATGCTCCTCATCTGGATGGAGCGCAAGGTCATCGCGGACATGCAGACGCGGGTCGGACCGATGCGCGCCGGTCCTCGGGGGGTGCTGATCACGCTCGCGGACGGGATCAAGCTCTTCTTCAAGGAGGGCATCACGCCGACGCTCGTGGACCGTCCCGTCTACGCGCTCGCGCCGATCATCGCGATGCTCCCCGCGTTCCTGGCGTTCGCGGTCATCCCGTTCGGAACCGGGGTGACGCTCTTCGGTCGCGAGATCCCGTTCCAGGTCGCCGACCTGAACATCGGGATCCTGTGGGTACTCGCTATGGGCTCGCTGATGGTCTACTCGATCGTCCTGGCCGGTTGGTCCTCGGGCTCGAACTACCCGCTCCTGGGCGCGATCCGGAGCTCTGCGCAGATGATCAGCTACGAGGTGGGCATGGGCCTCGCGCTCGTCGCCGTGCTCATGTACTCGGGCTCGTTGAAGATGTCCGAGATCGTCGCGAGCCAGGACACCGTCTGGAACGTGATCCCGCAGTTCCCGGCGTTCATGATCTACCTCGTCGCCGGCCTCGCCGAGACGAACCGCCCGCCGTTCGACCTGCCCGAAGCCGAGTCCGAGCTGGTGGCCGGGTACCACACCGAGTACTCGGGGATCAAGTTCGCGATGTTCTACCTCGGCGAGTACCTGAACACCGTGACCGTCGCGGCCGTCGCCACGACGCTGTGGCTCGGCGGCTGGCGCGGTCCGGCGCCGGATCTCCTGCCGTGGCTGTGGCCACCGTTGTGGTTCCTCGGGAAGGTGGTGCTGATCGTCTACGTCTACGTCTGGATCCGCGCGACCCTCCCGCGGATGCGCTACGACCGGCTGATGGCCTTCGGCTGGAAGTTCCTGATCCCGTTCGGGCTGCTCTGGGTGCTCGCGACGGGGGCGGTCGTGGTGCTCCCCGACGTCTACGGCAGGCGCGAGGTCCTGATCGGGGCCGCGGTGCTCGTCGGCGTCGTGCTCGCGCTCTCGCTGATCTGGCCCATGTTCTCGCCGCGGGCGGAGACCCGGGAGGTGGAGCCGTCGTGAGCGACGAACGCCGCCCGGACGTGCCCAGGGCCGAGTTCGGCGGGGCGATCGGGGCGATCGCCCGGGGCATGGGGACGGTCCTCAAGCAGGTCTTCCGGCGCGACGTGACCGAGCAGTATCCGAAGGAGATCGTGCCGCCGCCGCCGCGCAGCCACGTCGGACGGCATCGGCTGAACCGCCACGACGACGGGCTGGAGAAATGCATCGGCTGCGAGCTCTGCGCGTACGCGTGCCCCGCCGACGCGATCTGGGTCGAGGGTGCGGACAACGACGCGGAGAACCCGACGAGCCCGGGGGAGCGGTACGCGAAGGACTACCAGATCAACTACCTCCGCTGCATCATGTGCGGTCTCTGCGTCGAGGCCTGCCCGACGCGCGCCCTCACGCTCACGAGCGCCTACGAGATGAGCTTCACTTCGCGCGAGGAGGCGATCTTCTCGAAGGAGCAGTTGCTCGAGCCGCCCTTGCCGCTCGGCACGAGCCCCGGGACGAAGGAGGGGCTCTAGGGTGCCCCTCGACAACGTCGTGTTCTGGGTCTTCGCTCCCGTCTCGGTGGGCAGCGCGATCGCCATGCTCTTCCAGCGGAACGCCGTGCACGCCGCGCTGTTCCTGATCGTCAACTTCTTCACGATCTCCGTCTTCTACCTGGTCCTGGGCGCGTCGTTCCTGTTCGCGGTGCAGATCATCGTGTACGCGGGCGCGATCATGGTGCTGTTCCTGTTCGTGATCATGCTGCTCGGCGTCGACCGGGAGGAGACGCTGGTCGAACGGCTGAAGGGGCACCGGGTGCTCGCGATCACGCTCGGAGCCGGCGTCGCCCTCGAGCTCTTCTTCGCGATCCGGGCGGGCGTCGGCTTCGCGACGAAGGCGCCGCCCAGCTTCGACGAGGCGGTGAACAGCGGGGGGAACGTGGTCGCCCTGTCGCGCGTCCTGTTCCGCGACTACTTCTTCCCGTTCGAGGTGACGTCGGTGTTGCTGATCGTGGCGGCCGTGGCGGTCATGGTCCTGGCCTCCCGTCCGCGGCGTGTGTTCACCCGAGCGGGATCCGAGACGACGTCCGAGGACACGACGTCCGAGGAGACGACGTGAGGACGCCGATCTCGTACTTCCTGATCGTGTCCGCGATGCTGTTCGCGATCGGGACCGTCGGCGTGCTCGTACGGAAGAACGCGCTGATCATCTTCATGTCCGTCGAGCTCCAGCTGAACGCCGTGAACCTCGCGCTCGTCTCGTTCAGCCGGATGCACGGCAACCTGGATGGCCAGGTCCTCGCCTTCTTCTCCATGGTGGTCGCGGCGGCCGAGGTCGTGGTCGGTCTCGCGATCATCGTGAACGTCTACCGGCGGCGGCAGAGCGCGAGCGTCGACGACGTGAGCGTGCTGCGGGGGTGAGCGGATGATCGACCAGGCGTGGCTCATCCCAACGCTTCCGCTCGCCGGTGCGGCCGTCAACCTGTTCCTGGGGCGCCGGCTCGGGAAGTGGGCTGGCTGGCTGTCCACGATCCTCGTCGCCGCCGGGTTCGGCCTCGGGGTCCTGGTGCTCGCCGATCTCCTCTCCCTCCCGGGCGAGGAACGCGTCCACGCGGTTCGGCTCTTCGAGTGGATCGGATCGGGAGGCTTCGCGCTGGACGCGACCGTCCGGGTCGATCCGCTCTCGATGACGATGACGCTCGTCGTCACCGGCGTCGGCGCGCTGATCCATTGGTACGCCGTCGGGTACATGGAGCACGACCCCAGGTACGGGCGCTTCTTCGCCTACTTCAACCTGTTCGTGTTCTTCATGCTGATGCTCGTCCTGGCGGACAACTACCTGGTCCTCTACCTGGGTTGGGAGGGCGTCGGCCTGTGCTCGTACCTGCTGATCGGGTTCTGGTACGAACGGCCGGCGGCGGCGAGCGCGGCCAAGAAGGCGTTCGTCACGACCCGGATCGGCGACGCGGCGATGATGCTGGGGGTCGTCCTCATCTGGGTCCACGCCGGGAGCCTGGACTTCGATGCCGTGCTGGGCGAGGGCGCGGGAGGCCTGTCCCAGGGTGTGGCCACGGCGATCTCGCTCCTCCTGCTGGCCGGCGCGGTCGGCAAGTCGGCCCAGGTGCCGCTCCACGTGTGGCTCCCCGACGCGATGGAGGGACCGACCCCCGTCTCCGCGTTGATCCACGCCGCGACGATGGTGACAGCGGGCGTCTACCTCGTCGTCCGCTCGCACGTGCTGTTCGAGGCATCCGAGGTGGCGCTCGCGGTCGTGCTCGTGATCGGCCTGGTTTCCGCGATCTACGCGGCGCTCGCTTCCATCGGGCAGTGGGACATCAAGCGGGCGCTCGCGTACTCGACGATGAGCCAGATCGGGTTCATGTTCTTCGCCGTCGGGATGCGCTTCTACGCCGGTGCGATGCTCCTGCTCGTCTGCCACGCCTTCTACAAGGCGCTGCTGTTCCTGACCAGCGGCAACGTGTTGCACGGCCTGGACGACGAGACGGACCTGCGGCGGATGGGCGGCCTTCGAGGACAGATGCCGATCTCGGCCACGCTGTTCGCGATCGGGGCCCTGTCGCTGGCCGGGATCCCACCCCTGGCAGGGTTCTTCGCGAAGGACCACATCGTGAGCGTCGCGTCGCAGAGCGGGCGCGACCTGGCATGGGTGCTCGCCTCGGTCGGGGCGTTCCTATCGGCGTTGTACATCGCCCGCCCGCTGTTCCTGGCCTTCTTCGGCGCCGGACGGAACCCGGGGCGCGCGCACGAGGCACCGTGGCGCATGAACGCCCCGCTCGCACTGCTCGCCTCCGGTGCGGTGGCCGCCGGAGGCGTCCTGGGCCTCAGCGCCGAGGGAGGTCGGCTCGAGCGGTTCCTCGAGCCCGTCGGTGGGGTCCTCGAGCCGGGGCATGGGGGCCTGCCCGAGGCCACGCTGATCGCCGTATCCGTCATGCTCGCGGTCCTCGCGGTGGCGGTGGCCTGGTGGATCTGGGCGTCCGGCCGCGTGGACTGGGAGGCGTTCCCGCAGCGCCAACCCGAGCTTGCGGGCTGGCTCGCGAGCGCGTTCTACGTGAACGCGCTGTACTCGTGGCTGGTTCAGGTCCCCGGCAAGGGCTTCGGGCGTGCCCTCACCGCCGTCGACGATCGGGTGATCGATGGCGCCGTGAACGAGGTCGCCGAGGACGTCGGGCGGGCCTCGCGCCTGGCGCCGCTCATCCAGTCCGGTTTCGTGCGTTCGTATGCACTTGCGTTCCTGCTCGGCGCGGCCGCGCTGCTCCTGTTCCTGGGGCTGAGGTTCTGACGATGGGTCGGCTCTCGCTCCTGATCTTCCTGCCGCTCGTCGGTGTGGCGGTGCTGCTCGTGTGGCGGGCGACCGACCTCCAGGCGAAGGTCGTGGCCCTGCTGCTGATGGTGGCGGACTTCATCGTCTCGCTCGGCGTGCTGGGGGTGTTCGATCCGGAGCGATCGGGCTATCAGCTGGTCGAACGCGTGGACTGGGTGCGATCGGCCGGGCTCTCGTACCTGGTCGGCATCGACGGTTTCAGTGTCTGGCTCGTCGTGCTCACGACCTTCCTGATGCCGGTCGCGCTGATCTCGGCCTGGGGGACCGAGCAGCGGGTGCGCCTGTACATGGGGCTCCTGCTGTTCCTCGAGAGCGTGATCCTGGGTTCGTTCCTCGCGCTCGACCTGCTCTTGTTCTTCGTGTTCTTCGAGGCGTTGCTGATCCCGATGTTCCTGGTGATCGGGGTGTGGGGGTCGGCCCGGCGCGTGTACGCCTCGGTCAAGTTCTTCCTGTTCACGATGCTGGGGTCCGCGTTCCTGCTGGTCGGGATCCTCTACCTGTGGTTCCAGACCTCGCAGCAGTTCGGCAGCGGGAGCTTCGACATCCGCCAGATGGAGCAGTTGGCGCTCGGCGTCCCGGTGCAGCGGTGGCTGTTCGTCGCGTTCTTCGTCGCGTTCGCCGTGAAGGTGCCGATGTTCCCCCTGCACACCTGGCTCCCCGATGCGCACACGGAGGCGCCGACGAGCGGCTCGATCGTGCTGGCGGCCCTCCTGCTGAAGGCCGGTCCTTACGGCATCCTGCGCTTCAACCTCGACCTGTTCCCGGAAGCCTCCGGGTACTTCGCGCAGGCCATCGGGGTGCTCGCGGTGATCGCGATCGTCTACGGAGCCATGGTCGCGATGATGCAGACGGACGTGAAGCGCCTGGTCGCCTACTCGTCGGTCAGCCACATGGGCTTCGTCATGTTGGGCATCTTCACCCTCACGCCCGAGGGGACCAGCGGAGCCGTGCTGCAGATGGTGAACCACGGGCTCTCCACCGGGCTCCTGTTCTTCTGCGTCGGGATGCTGTACGAACGGACCCACACGCGGGACATGGCCGAGCTCGGCGGACTGGAGAAGGTCACGCCGTGGATCGCCGGGGTCTTCCTGGTCGCATCGCTGTCCTCGATCGGGCTCCCAGGGCTGAACAACTTCGTCGGGGAGTTCCTCGTGATCCTCGGGGCTTTCGGCGCCGACCGCGTCCTGGGTGCGATCGCCGTGTCGGGGGTCGTCCTGGCCGCGATCTACATGCTCTGGGCCTACCAGAAGACCTTCCACGGCGGCGGGTCCGAGCGCTTCCGGGGCGTGGGCGACATGCTCCCGCGCGAGTTCGCTGCGGTGATCCCGGTGGTGGCGGTGATGCTGTTCATCGGCCTGTACCCGAAGGTGACGCTCGACCGGATCAACCCGACCACCGAGGGGGTCGTGCGGTGGGTGGAGAGCGTGGAGCAGGGCCAGACAGGGCTCCCGGGCGGCCTTCGGGCCGAGGTGCAGCCCGGGTACGAGCCCCCGCCGGGGATCGTCCTCGCAGGTCCGGGGGAGGGCGCCGCGCCGTGATCCGGACACCCGTCGTCGAGCTCAGCGCGATCGCGCCCGAGCTCATGCTGGTCGGCGCGGGCATCGTCGTCCTGCTGGGCGGCGCGTTCTCCCGGCGGCTCGAGCCCCTCGCCTTCCTGTTCGTGTCGCTCGCGGGCGTGGCGGGAGCCGCGGCGGCCTCGGTCCTGCTGTGGAGGTGGGACGGCGGACCCACGGCGCTCGCGGGGTCGGTGGCGGTCGATCGCTTCGGTGTCGTCGTCCGACTGATCCTCCTAGCCGCAGCCGCCATCGGCGTGCTGTACGGGCATCACTACTTCGAGCGCTCGGGCGAGATCCGGGCCGAGTTCTACGCGCTCGTGCTGTTCGCGACGTCGGGGATGACGTTGATCGCCATCGCCGCCGACCTGATCGTGGTGTTCCTCGCCCTCGAGATCCTCTCGTTGTCGCTGTACGTGCTCACGGGGTTCTCGGCCCGTCTCGGGTCCGTGGAAGGCGCGATGAAGTACTTCCTCCTCGGAGCCTTCTCGTCCGCCTTCTTCCTCTTCGGCGTCGCGATGGCTTACGGCGCAACGGGTGCCACGAGCCTACAGGGGGTTGCGCGCGCCCTCGCCGGACGGACCGATGGGACCGCACTGGCGGTCGCTGCGCTCGGGCTCCTGGCGATCGGTTTCGCGTTCAAGGTGTCGGCGGTGCCGTTCCACATGTGGACGCCGGACGTCTACCAGGGCGCTCCGACCGCCGTGACCGCGTTCATGTCCGCCGGGACGAAGGTCGCCGCCTTCGCGGCGCTGATCCGCGTGTTCAACGTGGCGCTCCAGCCGCTCGCCTGGGACTGGCGGCCGGTCGTCTGGGGGCTCGCCGCCGTGTCCGTCGTGGTCGGGAGCGTGCTGGCGATCGCGCAGAGCGACATCAAGCGGATGCTCGCGTACTCGAGCATCAGCCACGCGGGGTTCGTGCTCACGGGGCTCACGGCGGCCGGCGAGGTCGGGATCAGCGCCGCCCTGTTCTACCTCGTCGCGTACTCCTCGACCATCATCGGGGCGTTCGGCATCGTGATGCTCGTGTCCTCACGCGGAGAGCGACGGACGGCGCTCATCTCGTACTCAGGCCTTTCGCGGACGAGCCCGCTCCTGGCCGGCCTGCTCGCGCTGTTCCTCTTCTCGCTGGCCGGGATCCCTCCCACGGCGGGCTTCGTCGCGAAGGTGAGCGTGTTCCGTGCCGCGATCGACGCCGGAGCTTGGGAGCTCGCCCTTATCGGCGTGCTCGCGAGCGTCGCGGCCGCCTCGTTCTACCTCCGAGTGGTCGTGCTCATGTTCATGCGGGAGCCGGTCGACGAGATCGAGCCCGATCCCACGGTCCTGCCGCGGCTCGTCATCGCGATCCCCGCCGCGGTCACGCTCGTCCTCGGCCTCTTCCCGGGGCTCGTGATCGGGTTCCTGGACCAGGCGGCGGTGCTGCGCTGGTGACGGGGCGCCACCGCACGATAGGGTCGCCGGGATGAGCAGGCGCGTGATCCCCGGGCTGGAGGCGCCGGACCCCGTCCTGGAGCGCGAGATCCGCGCCCGACTCGACGAGGTCGAGGCCTCGCTGGAGAAGGCCGTGCGGGCGGACTCGGACCTCCTGGCGGAGACCTCCCAGTACCTGCTCGCGGCGGGAGGGAAGCGGTTCCGGCCGATGCTCGTGTTGGTTTCCGGCTACTTCGGTGACCCGACCGACCCGCGGCTGATCCCCGGGTCCGTCTCGATCGAGCTCGTCCATCTGGCCACGCTGTACCACGACGACGTGATCGACGAAGCCGACTCCCGTCGGGGGATGCCCAGCGTGAACTCGAGGTGGGACAACACCGTGGCCATCCTCACGGGCGACTACCTGTTCGCGCGGGCTTCCGAGATCTCCACCGACCTCGGGACCGATGTCTGTGCGTTGCTCGCGCGCACGATCGCGACGCTCTGCGACGGCCAGATCCGGGAGGTGGAGGCGGCCGGCGACGTGGACCAGCGCGAAGGCGCCTACATGGAGATCATCCGCCGGAAGACCGGGGCGCTCATCGCCACCTCGTGCCGCCTCGGGGGGATGCTCTCGGGCACCGGGGCGGAGCACCTGGACGTGCTGGAGGAGTTCGGTGAGGCGCTGGGCCTGGCCTTCCAGCTCTCCGACGACATCATGGACATCACGGCCACCCAGCTCGAGCTCGGCAAGGAGCCCGGGGTGGACATGAAGGAGGGCGTGTACACCTTGCCCGTGCTGCACGCGCTCGGCAGCGGCGACCGCAGCGAGGAGCTGAAGACCCTGCTCTCGGGTGGGCCGCCGGACGGTGAGCGACTGGACCGCGCGCTGGAGATCGTCCGCACCAACGCGAGCCTCACCCACGCCCGGGCCGCCGTCGCCGCGGAGGTGGACCGCGCCCAGGCGCTGGCGAGGAGGCTCCCCGAAGGCCCGGCGCAGACGGCGCTCGTCCAGCTCGCCGGCTTCCTCGGGGCGCGGTGCGGTGCTCGCTCGTGAGGGTCGGGTTGCTAGAATCCGCGCTGCTCGGGAAGACGTTCACAAGCGTGGAGACCTACTACCAATCCTACGGGGTCGTCCTCGCGGTCCTGATCGCCGGCGTGGGGCTCGTCGCGGTGGCCTTCGGGGCCGCTCGGCTCATCGCTCCCCGGCGCCCGCACACCCAGAAGCTCCTCACGTACGAGTGCGGGATCGACCCGGTGGGGGAGGGCTGGTCCCAGAGCCAGGTGCGCTACTACATCTACGGCTTCCTGTTCGTGATCTTCGACGTGGAGGCGGTGTTCCTCTTCCCCTGGGCTCGCATCTTCGAGGGCCTTGGGTATCAGGCGGTCGTCGAGATGGCGATCTTCATCGGCATCCTGGCCGTGGGACTCCTCTACGCGTGGCGCAAGGGGGTCCTGAAGTGGGCCTGATCACCGAGAAGACCCCCCTCGCGCAGATCCAGCCGATCAAGTTCCTCCTCAACTGGGGACGGAAGTACTCGCTGTGGGTCTTCAACTTCGGGCTCGCCTGTTGCTCGATCGAGTTCATCGCGGCATCGACCTCCAAGCACGACTTCATCCGGTTCGGGGTGATCCCGTTCGCGCACGGCCCGCGTCAGGCGGATCTCCTCGTGGTCGCCGGGACGCTGACGGACAAGATGGCGCCGGTCGTGAAGCGCCTGTACGACCAGATGCCGGACCCCAAGTACGTGATCAGCTTCGGGTCCTGCTCGAACTGCGGCGGCCCCTACTGGGACTCCTACTCGGTGACGAAGGGGGTCGATCAGATCATCCCGGTCGACGTCTACATCCCGGGTTGCCCGCCTCGTCCCGAGGCGCTCCTGCACGGGATCATCCGCCTGCAGGAGAAGATCGCCAAGGAAGACATCAGGGAGAAGTGGAGTGGCAAGCACACGACGCCCGCTGCCACCTCCTGAGGTCGAAAGGCGCCTTCGGGCGCAGTTCGGGGACGACGTCCTGTCCTTCGAGGACCAGCACGGGCACGCCGTCGTCTCGGTCACTCCGGCCCGATACCGAGAGATGGCGACGTTCCTGCGTGACGAGCCGGAGTTCGCCTGCGACTACTGCGACTTCACTTCGGGCGTGGACTTCGGCTCGGACGGCATCGAGGTGGTCACGCATCTGTTCTCCACGACCCACCGTCACAACGTTCGCCTGAAGGTCCGCCTGCCGGCCGACGAGCCGGTGTGCCCCACCATCTCGGACATCTACGCGACGGCGAACTGGCACGAGCGCGAGGCGGCGGAGATGTTCGGCATCACGTTCGAGGGTCATCCCCAGCCGGTGAAGCTGCTCCTCCCGGAGCCCTTCGAGGGCCATCCCCTCCGGAAGGACTTCCCCCTCATGTCGCGCGAGGCCAAGCCGTGGCCCGGCGCCGTCGAGGGCGAGGAGGAGGAAGAGGAGTGATCGCCGAGGCCGGAGTCAGCTTCGTGAACCAGTGGCTCGAAAGCTACTGGCTCGTGCTGATCGTCAAGACGGCCGTGGTCCTCGTCTTCTTCCTCACCGCGCCCCTCGCCGTCGGGTACGCCGAGCACAAGGTGCTCGCGCACATGCAGTCGCGCCTCGGGCCGATGTACGCGGGCCGGTTCCACGGGTGGGCGCAGCTCGTGGCCGATGGCGTGAAGTTCGTGCAGAAGGAGGACGTGATCCCCGCTGCCGCCGACCGGTGGGTGTTCTCGCTGGCGCCGGCCGTCGCTCTCGTGCCGTACATCGCGCTGTTCGTCGTGGTGCCCTTCAGCGACCAGGTCTTCATCCTCAACCTGGACATCGGCATCTTCTTCGTGTTGGCGATCACGTCGGTCAACGTGATCGGCGTTCTGATGGCCGGGTGGGCCTCCGCGAACAAGTTCTCCCTGATCGGCGCCCTCCGCGCGGCCGCCCAGCTGATCGCCTACGAGCTCCCGCTGGTGCTGGCGGCGGCCGCGATCGTGATGCAGGCGGCCACGCTGTCGCTGATCGGGATCGTGGAGGCGCAGGATCGGTTCTGGTTCGTGCTGACGCAGCCGGTCGGGTTCTTCATCTTCATGGTCGCTGGTCTGGCCGAGCTCACGCGTCCCCCGTTCGACATGCCGATCGCGGACTCGGAGATCATCTTCGGCGCCTTCACGGAGTACACGGGGTTGAAGTTCGCGTTCTTCCTGCTCGCCGAGTACGGCGGCATCGTGGCCATCGCCGCGATCGCCTCGGTCCTGTTCCTCGGCGGGTACCGGCCGCTGCCGGGGCTGGGAGTGATCCCGGACCCCTTGTGGATGGCGGCGAAGATCGGTGCGCTATCGTTCCTCGTCATCTGGCTGCGGGCGACCTACCCCCGCATGCGTGAGGATCAGCTCCAGCGCATGTCCTGGCTCGCGCTGATCCCACTGGCGCTCTTGCAGATCATGGTCGTCTCCGTGGTGAAGGTCGCGGTCTAGGAGGGGGCATGGCGGTCGAGGAGAAAGACGTGAAGGTCTCCCCCGAGGCTGGACCGTCCACGGGCGTCGGCCTGGTGAAGGGACTCGCGGTGACGCTGAAGCACATGCTGCGTCCCTCCGTCACGCAGCAGTACCCGGAGGAGCGGCCGGAACTACCTGCGCGGTCCCGGGGTGTGATCGCGCTGAAGGAGGCGAACTGCACCGTCTGCTACAAGTGCTCGCGCGAGTGCCCCGACTGGTGCATCTACATCGATGCCCACAAGGAGACGCACGATCCGGCGTCGGGCGGCAAGGCCCGGTCGGTCAAGGTCCTGGACCGCTTCGCGATCGACTTCGCGCTGTGCATGTACTGCGGCATCTGCGTGGAGGTCTGCCCGTTCGACGCGCTGTTCTGGAGCCCCGAGTTCGAGTATGCCGAGCACGAGATCGACCTGCTCACGCACGAGAAGGAGCGCCTCGAGGAGTGGACCTACACGGTCCTTCCGCCGCCGGAGCTCGAGGAGGGTGCCGAGCCGGTCGTGGAGCCGGTGGCCGCGCGAACGCCCGCCGTGGCGCCGGACCTCGCCGCACTCGCGGCGCCCGGCGCCGCTCCGTCGGCTGGTCCGGTGCCCGAGGCTGCGCCGACCCCGGCCGCCCCGAGCGAAGCTCCGTCCGCGGAGGCGAGCGCCACGAAGTCGGTTCCTGCGGAGCACAAGGAGGTCAGCCTCGACCAGGAGACGTTCGACCG
>Ga0209642_10001734_pt1 | contig 14550 bp, 13 predicted proteins | sample RifCSP19_2_FD_184025 | JGI IMG/M metagenome (GOLD analysis project Ga0209642, IMG submission 184025) | Soil microbial communities from Rifle, Colorado - Rifle CSP2_sed 19_2 (SPAdes) (version 2) | ecosystem: Environmental > Terrestrial > Deep subsurface > Rock core/Sediment | place: Rifle... | reverse complement strand
TATCCAGCTTTGATGGGTTTTTTATGGCCTCCAGCACAGCCTTCTCGGTTATTTCGTTGAACAGAACCCTGAATATATTTGACCTGTCGCCGTCTACCTCTTCCGCAATGTGCCAGGCAATAGCCTCTCCCTCACGGTCAGGGTCGGGGGCAAGATATATCTTATCAGCGCCCTTTGCAGCCTTTTTAAGCTCACTGATGACCTTTGCCTTCCCTTGTATTATCTCGTAAGACGGCTGAAAGTTGTTTTCAACATCCACACCCAGCTTGCTCTTGGGCAGATCCTTCACATGGCCGACAGACGCCTTGACCACAAACTTTTTGCCAAGAAATTTATTGATGGTCTTTGCCTTTGCGGGGGATTCTACGATGACGAGTGATTTTGGCATATGCTCTCTTTAAAACCTCCGTATAAACTGTTTTCCAGCCTGTTGCTCAATAAGCCCTTTTAATTCCATATCCAGGAGCAGTGACGATACCCTTGAAGCAGAGAAACCGGTATTTTGTATAATGCTGTCAATGGGACATGGTTCGTCAAGAAGGCCGATTATTTTTTCCTCATCCGGGGATAATTTCCCTATGCCACTTTTATCTCCCCTTCTCCCAGTCTCCGTTTCTCCCGTTCGATGGGGAGAATGGGGGAATCGAAGAATCGGAGAAGGGGAGAATGAGGAATCAAGTTCCAGTTCCTCCAGTATATCCCTTGCATCCTCAACAAGTTTTGCCCCATCTTTAATAAGCTTATTTGTCCCTTTGCTTTTGCTGGATGTTATACTGCCCGGCAGGGCAAAGACATCCCTTCCATAATCAAGGGCCAGGCTGGCTGTTATAAGAGAGCCGCTTTTGAGCGATGCTTCTACAACCAACACGCCTCTGGCGAGACCGCTTATAATCCTATTTCTCTGGGGAAAGTTTGCTGCAAGCGGCGGGGTGCCTATGGGAAATTCAGATACAACAGCGCCATTTGATATAATATCTTGGTATATTTTTTTGTTTTCTGGCGGATATGCTATATCAATACCGCTGCCCAGTACCGCAATAGTTCTGCCTTTGCCTGCAATCGCCCCTCTGTGTGCTGCTGAGTCTATTCCCCTTGCCATACCACTTACAATCGTGACTCCAAGCCCGGCCATTTCCCTGGATATCTTTTCTGCAACAGCAATGCCGTATGGGGTTGGCAACCTTGTGCCAACAATAGCTATGGCATTGTCATCCTCTCTGCATATTGTCCCTTTTACATAGAGATAAGGCGGAGGGTCAGGAATTGAAAGCAAGGCCTTTGGAAAATCAGTATGCCTCAGGGTCAAGAATTTAACACCCTGTTTTCCTATGAGAGCAATCTCTTTCTCTACCCACTCCCACTCATTAAATCCTTTTATGGCTTGGCTGAGTTTTCTTCCAATCCCTGGGGTTTGTTCAAGCCTCTTGAGCGGTGCTTCAAAAACAGTTTCAGGTTCATGAAACTTGTCAACAAGTGCCTTATAGGTTAAATTACCAATCCCCTTGACCCTTCCAAGAGCAAGCCAATATTTTATTTCAGAGGGCATAGAAATAAATAAACTCAAAACTCAAATGTCAAATCTCAAAACTAAGCTCATGGAATACAGAAGTCAGGAGCCATCCGCCGCAGGCGGAAGAATAAAAACGGTTTTTCTTCTGAATTCTATATTCTGAATTCTACAGTTTTGACTTTTGCATTTTGAGCTTTGAGTTAAATTATATTATTCCACCGTCCTTACCCTGTCACCTTTATAGATAACCTGCCTGCTCTCTATGATAAATGCAGCAGATGTATTTTCCTCTGTATGGATTATTATCAGTTTTCCCAGTTCCACAGGAGGAAAGGTAATTGTTTTATCCTCTTTAGACAGAGGGTCGCTCACTGTTCTTGTTGGCCTGAATATACTCATAGTATTTCCCTGCTCAAGGCCGCTACTTTCCCCTTTATCCAGATAGACTATATCGTTTTCCGCTGCACCTACCTTACCTTCCACTGATGCTATAATAAAACCGTCTATTACTTTTTCAGCTTTTTTCAACACTACTTCGCTGACAGGCGGTTCATACCGCTTTAGCTTCGCACCTTTTACTATCTCTTTGTAGGATTTTTCTATCCGCGCACTTATCACTCCGCCTGGTTCAACCTTTACAACCTCTAATATACCCAACGTATCGGTCAAGTAACCTACGGGCTTATCAGTGACAGGGTGTTTTATTTCACCTGCGACGGTAAAAATAGTGAATTTATCACCTTGTTTTACCTCAACCCCTTTGGCAAAAGATACATATACAATATCACCCTGAGATTGCAATAGTTGCTCTTCCTGGGAACCTAAGATGATGCCAACACCTTCGCGTTCTTTAACAGATATCAATCCATGTTGTTCCATCATAAAAGAGGTAATCTTTACAACCTGAGGAGCTGGTTTTTCTTCGAAAATAGTAAGCGGTAGAGGAGGCTTTTGAGTTTCCACCACAGCTTCCTTTGCTGCCACCTCTTGTTTTTCCTCCTCTGGCTTTTGCAGTTTTTCAACCGGCAGTCCTTCCGGTACGGATGGCGCAGCCTTTACACCGGCCTCTTTGTCTTTTTCACCTGTTTTGACCGGTTCAAGAGGGATTAACCTGATTTTGTTACCGGGATAAATGAGATCAGGATTGACAATATATGGATTTACCTTCCACAGCTTTGGCCACTGAAAGGGGTCTTTTAAAAAACTACTTGATATATCCCAAAGAGTATCACCTTTTTGAACAGTATATTCTTCATCTTCTATTTGCCTTTCTTTCTCTACGGCTAACGCACGGCCATAAATCGAGAAAGACAGTAGAAACACCAGCATAAAAATCCATTTTGTCTTCATGCTAAATTCCCCCTTTTCATTCAAGCTACTTTTGGAGTTCTTGCATTCTTACCTTTGCCTTTGCTGCTGCTTCTGACAATGGGTATCTTTCTATAAGTAGTTTTAAAGCCTCGAGCGCCTTTTCCTTGTTGTTAAGCTCCAGATATGAAAAAGCTACCTTCAAAAGTGCGTCAGTGGCCTTATTTTCTGTTGGATAATTGTCGGCTACCTTCTTAAATTCCACCACTGCCTTTTGATAATCTTTCTGCGAATAGTATGCCTCTCCAATCCAGTACTGTGCATTATCTGTCAGTGTATGTTGAGGATAATGCAGAATAAAATTTAAAAATTTGTCAATTGACTCGGCAATTCTGCCGGCCATAAACAGGTTTTGTGCCTCATTGTAGAGTACTTCCGGACTTGGCTGATATTCTGCACTCTTAAGTTCTTCTTTTTCTTTTTTCTCCGGTTCTTTTTTGGCTTCTATTCTTTTTATTTCTTCGGTTTCAAGCTTAACAATCTTAAGATTCTCAGGCGGGATTACAGGGACGGCCATGCCCTTAAGTTCTACAATGGTCTTCTTGTTGATATCAACCTGTTCCTGAAGCAAAAGGAACTTATTGTTTAGCTCCCCAATGCTTGCATTGTTTTTAGACTGCATTCTTGCTAATTCAGATACCTGTGCTTTAAGATCCTTTAGTGCTTGTTCTTGTTGTATGTTTGTACAGCCAGTAATAAACAACCCAATCAAGAAAATATGTGCTGTCAATTGTTGTTTCATATCTATTTTATGACACACGAATCAAAACTTAATCTCCTTTGAAACATTTGTCAAGGAGAATTTGCAGATTTTTCTTTACTTGACAAGAGAAGCTGGCATTGATATTTTAAAATTTAATACTTTGATAGCTATAGTACTGTCACACATTCACCATAACTATGAATAGAAGATTAACAACAGAGCGCATTAAAAATATACTGCAGGCGATAATTATACAATACATCTACACTGGCGAGCCTGTCGGATCAGGCATGCTGAACAAGAAGTATATCCTGGAACTAAGCCCTGCTACCATAAGAAATATCATGTCGGAGATGGAGGAGATGGGTTATCTGATGCAGCCGCATGCCTCTGCTGGCAGGATTCCTACTGATAAAGGGTTCAGGTTTTATGTTGACAGCATCTTAAAGATAAAAGAACTGTCTCCGGAGACAAGGGAAAAAATAAAGACAAGATGCCAGCCGTTTCAAGAGATTGAGAAGGTAATGGGCAATGCATCAAGTATCCTGTCGTCTCTGTCTGACTGGATGGGGGTTGTTCTTGCACCGCGGTTTGAAAACGTTTTTATAAAGCACATAGAATTTATAAAGCTCGGTAAAATGCAGGTTATGATGCTGCTCGTATCCAATTCGGGTATTGTCCAAAACCGTATCATGAGGATAGAAGAGGAGTTGGTGCAGCATGATTTTGAGAGGATGTCGGCTTATTTGAATGGCATATCCAGGGGGTTGACCCTGCGGAAACTTAAGGCAAAGATACTCGATGAGATGAAGAAAGAAAAAATTCTTTACGATCAACTTCTGGCAAAGGCGCTTACGTTGAGCAAGATTGCCCTGGATAACGATGAAAATACCGATAAGGTGTATGTAGAGGGTAAAACCAATATTTTTGATCAGCCTGAATTCATTGAAGATGCAGAGAAGATGAAGCTTCTTTTTCGGGCATTTGAGGAAAAATCCATTCTTGTAAAGATCCTAGATAAAACTATGCATGCACAAGGCGTTCAGATATTTATTGGCTCTGAAAATGGAATTAATGAAATTAAGGAATGCAGCATTGTGACCGCACCTTACGGCAGCGATGGAAAAACATTCGGAACCCTTGGCGTGATAGGACCCACAAGGATGAATTATTCCAAGGTGATACCGTTGGTAAATTATACTGCCAGTCTTTTAAGCGACATAATGACTAGAAGGGAAGCAGTATAAACAAAGTTCAAGATGCAAGTTGCATGATTCAAGTTTTTACTTGCTACTTGTAACCTGCAACTTGAAACTGTATTTTGTGAGGGTAATGTTATGGAAGAACAGGAAAAAGATACCGGTGCAATAGAGACGCCGGTAGAGGAAAAAGAAGGCGCTATACAGCGGGCAACGCCTTCACCGGATACCGCTGCTACCATGGAGGCGGAAATTAAAAGGCTTACGGAAAGCCTTGAGCAAAAAACAAAAGAAGCAGAGGAGAATTATAATAAATTCTTAAGGGCATGTGCAGACCTTGATAACTATAAAAAACGGGTAGAAAAAGAAAAAGGAGAGTTGATCAGCTTTTCAAATGAAAGACTAATAAAAGAACTCATCCCCGTGGTTGATAATCTTGAAAGGGCCATTGACCATATAGAAGATGAATCAAACCATTCTGCCATAAAAGATGGGATAAAACTTGTCCTGGATAGTCTATTGGCTGTATTAAATAAATTTGGCATTGAGGTAGCTTCTGCGGTAGGCGAGAAATTTGACCCTAAAAAACATGAAGCAGTAAGTCAGGAAGAATCCGGCGAATACGAACCGGGAACCGTTATTAAAGAATTTCATAAATGTTATTATCTTAACGGTCGACTCTTAAGACCTGCAATGGTTGTTATATCTAAATCCCCTGAGACATTATCTGAAATAGACGTTGTACCGGAAGGAGAGACCCGAAATTAGCAAATTGGTTGATTGGTGAATGAGAGTTTTTTCTAATTCACTAATCCCTAATCAATGAATCTCTTAATGTATGGCTAAGGTAATCGGCATAGATTTAGGCACAACCAATTCCTGCGTGGCTGTTATGGAAAACGGAAGCCCCGTTGTCATACCGAACAAAGAAGGGGCAAGGACAACTCCCTCAATTGTGGCCTTTACTGATTCGAGCGAAAGGCTTGTTGGCCATGCTGCCAAGAGGCAGGCAGTTGTAAATCCCTCAAACACACTGTATGCAATCAAGAGACTGATCGGCAGAAACTATAATACGCCGGAGGTGAAGCAAACACAGAGTCTTGTACCATTTAAGATAGTAGATGCCCCAAACAATGATGCATGGGTGGAAACAAAAGAAAAGACGCTTTCCCCGCCAGAGGTATCTGCTATAGTCCTTCAATACATGAAAGATATAGCAGAAGATTACCTGGGAGAACGTGTGTCAGATGCTGTCGTAACAGTCCCTGCATATTTTAATGACAGCCAGAGGCAGGCAACAAAAGATGCCGGGCAAATCGCTGGCCTGAATGTTTTGAGGATTATCAATGAACCTACAGCAGCAGCCCTTGCCTATGGCCTTGATAAAAATAAGAACGAAAAAATTGCCGTGTTCGACCTGGGCGGAGGAACATTTGACATATCAATACTCGAATTGAATGAGGGGGTATTTGAGGTTAAGGCTACAAACGGCGATACATTTTTAGGCGGAGAAGACTTCGATCAAAGGATAATAGATTTCCTTGTTCAGGAATTTTTGAAAGAGCATGGCATAGACTTAACTCAGGACAAGATGGCACTCCAAAAGCTCAAGCTGGTGTCAGAAAAAGCCAAATGTGAATTATCGTCAGTTCTTGAAACAGAGATACACCTTCCCTTTATCTCGGCTGATGGCTCAGGGCCAAAACACCTTAAGAAAAAAATAACCAGGAGCCAGCTGGAAAAAATGGTGGATGATCTGATTGAGCGGCTTGTAATGCCATGCTGCATTGCACTCGCAGACGCAGGGCTTGAAGCAAAGGATATAGACGAGATAATCCTTGTGGGCGGCATGACAAGAATGCCTCGGGTGCAAAAAAAGGTTGAAGAGATATTTTTGAGGCAACCTAACAAAGGTGTAAACCCTGATGAGGTCGTTGCTATTGGTGCCGCAATACAAGGGAGCGTGCTTCAGGGTGAACTAAAAGATATAATCCTTCTTGATGTTATACCGCTTTCTATCGGACTTGAAACCAAAGGAGGGGTATTTACAAGATTAATACCGAAAAATACTACTGTCCCTACAAAAAAGAGCGAGATATTCTCTACAGCTCAAGACAACCAGACAATGGTCTCTATACACATACTGCAGGGCGAAAGGGAGATGGCTCAGGACAACAAATCCCTTGGAAGGTTTGAACTGGTCGATATCCCGCCTCAGCCAATGGGTGTTCCGCAGATTGAGGTGACATTTGACATAGATGCCAATGGTATTCTTCATGTTTCCGCCAAAGACCTTGGGACAGGTGAAGAGCAGTCAATAAAGATTACAGCCTCATCTGGTTTGAGCCCCACAGAAATAGAAAAGATTATCAAAGATGCAGAGAACCATCAGGAAGAAGATAAAAAAAGAAAAGAACTTATTGACACCAGAAATACAGCCCACGGCCTTGTATATACGACCGAGAGATTGCTTTCTGAAGTCGGAGGCAACCTTAAAGAGGCGGACAGACAGGCAGTCAGAGATGCACTGCATATATTGAAGCATGCAATGGAAGGCTCAGATGCTAACGCTATCAAGATTGCATCGGACAGATTGTTACAAGCATCAACAAAATTGACGGAAGGGATGTAAAGACAGTAAGCAGTAAGGAGTAGGCAGTTTGTTTTTACTGCTTGCTCCCTACTGCATACTATATTTAATTTATGGCACAAAAAGACTATTACGAAATATTAGGCGTTAACAGAAATGCCTCTGACGATGAAATAAAAAAGGCATACAGGCAGCTTGCCCACAGATATCACCCTGATAAAAATCCTGGGGATAAAAACGCTGAGGAGCACTTTAAGGAAATAAATGCTGCTTACGAGGTCTTAAAAGACCCTGATAAGAGGGCGCAGTATAATAGGTTTGGCTATGCGGAGGCCGGAACCGCCTCGGGCTTCGGGCAAGGAGCCGGGTTTGGCGTTGACTTTCAGGATTTATTCGGCGATGTATTCGGAGATTTTTTTGGGGCAAGCAGAAAACGTGCAAGAGGCCAACGTGGAGCAGATTTAAGATATGATATGGAAGTTACTTTTGAAGAAGCGGCATTTGGCACAGAAAAAAAGATAAAACTCCCCAAGGCAGCCAAATGTCAAAAATGTAACGGAAGCGGCGCAAAACCGGGAACATCTCCCACACCATGTCCAACGTGTCATGGAAGAGGGCAGGTCAGCTACCAGCAGGGCTTTTTCAGTATCTCCCGCCCATGCTCGCGCTGCAGGGGCGAAGGGGCTATTATAAAAGAGCCTTGCGCTGAGTGCAACGGCATAGGCAGGATAAAGGAAATAAAGAGTCTCAATGTAAAAGTGCCACCCGGTGTTGAAACAGACACGAGACTCAGGCTCTCCGGTGAAGGGGAATCCGGTATTCATGGCGGGCCTTCCGGAGACCTTTACATCATTATAAATGTCAAGCCTCACCCAATATTTCAAAGGCAAAATGATGATATAATTTGCGAGGTGCCAATAAGTTTCCCTCAGGCAGCACTCGGCGCCGAAATCGACGTTCCAACCCTTGCAGGAAATATCAAGCTTAAGGTCCCCGCCAGTACGCAGGCCGGAAAGGTATTCAGGCTTAAGGGGCAAGGCATAGCCTCACTTCACACAGGCCAGAGAGGCGACCAGAGTGTAATTATAAAGGTAGAAACCCCCTCAAAACTTACTACCAGGCAAAAAGAACTTCTGGATGAGTTTGCCAGAATAAGCGGTGAAGAGACAAACCCCATAAAAAAGAACTTTTTAGAAAAGGTTAAGAACCTGTTCGAATAAGACCCAAAATCCGATTTATGATTTTGGGGAAACCGTCAAGACGCCCGAAAGACAAGGCCGCAGGTGATTTTGCGACGAGGCCTCCCCCTTTATCTTCCTCATGGAGGGGGACAGGGGGAGGATATGGTGAGGAGCAAAATCACCGAGGTCGTAAGACTAATCTTTTAACTCACAGTATTTCGGGATGGATTGACGGTTTAAATCCCGCTAAAGCGGGATTTGGGTAAGAGGAGACAGATGCAAGATGCAGGGTATAAAATGCAGGAAGTTAGAAGCAAGTTACCAATTATCAGTTACCAGTTATCAGTAAAAAATCTAAAATGGATAACTGTTCACTGTTCACTGTTCACTGTTTTACTGCTTAGTGCGTATTGCTCACTACTCACTAAAACAGCTTTTTCTGAGGAATTATCTTCACCCTCCACCACATCCAATCCCCTACCTCCCACATCTAAAATTGGGATTATCCTTCCTTTAAGTGGAAGATATGCCCAATTTGGTGAACAGGCATTAAAAGGGGCATTGCTTGCCGCAGACATATTTGAAGCAAGGAGTCATGGAAGCAAGGAACCAGGGGATCAAGCTAATATCCAACCTATGCATGTGGAAGTACTTGTAAAAGATACTCAAGGTGATCCGATTGCATCAGCAAAAGCTGTAGAAGAACTTACCTTAAACGAAAATGTTGTCGGCATCATAGGACCACTTTTGAGCATAACCGCAACAGATACCGCAAGGAAGGCACAGGAATTAAGGACACCCATAATCACCCTCTCGCAGAAAGAAGGACTTACCAATATGGGTCATTACATATTTAGAAACTTTTTATTACCATCTGAACAGGCAAGGGCTATTGCCGCTTATGCCATAAACAAGCTAAAATACAAAAAGTTTGCTATACTTTATCCCAACAGCCCTTACGGACTAGAACTTGCAAATCTCTTTAAAGAAGAGGTTAAGAAAGGCAACGGTGAAATAGCGGCTGAGGAGCAATATAAAGAAGGCCAGACCTATTTTGGAAAAGAGATTACGAAATTATTTAAAATAAAAGAGACCGAAAAAAAGGAGGGGCGGAGGAAGATAAAAATATTTGAAACTACGGTAAAAGTAGATGCCCTTTATATACCCGACTATTTTGATACTATCGGCCTCATAGCCCCTCACCTCGCTTATTATAATATCAAGGATGTTAAGCTCCTCGGGTCTAGTGGATGGAACTCTCCAAAACTTATCGACATGGCAGGTAGATATGTAGAAAACTCCGTATTCATAGACGGCTTCTTTTCAGGCAGTAAGAGAGAACCAACAGCACGGTTTGTAAGTAACTTCAAAAACCTCTATGGCACAGAACCGGGTATTATTGAGGCTCAAACCTACGATGCAGTAAAAATGATGATAGAAGCCATAAGTAAAAGCAACGGAGAAAAGGAGAGGGTTCAGGCCACTCTCGCTGATTTAAAAGGTTTTCCTGGAGCAACAGGCAGTATCGCATTTAATAAAGATAGAGAAGCTATAAAGGATATGTTTATATTGACGATAAAGGGTGGAAGGATAGTGGAGGTGAATTAGATAAGTTGTAAGTCGCAAATAAAAAATAAAACTTACAACTTGAAACTTGTATATGCCAAAACTTACACACATAGATAAATATGGCAAAGCAAGGATGGTTGATGTAACTGCCAAAGAAATAACAACAAGGGAGGCTGTTGCAAAGGGGAGCATCTTTATGAAGCACGCCACATTACAGGCTGTGCTGACCAATGATATTAAAAAGGGTGATGTGCTCGGTGTAGCGAGGGTTGCCGGCATCATGGCGGCAAAAAAAGCTGGCGATGTAATACCATTATGCCACCCCTTAAATATAACCTCGGTAGACATATCTTTTGAGCCGCAACCTATGAGGAAATGTGTTGATATAACTGCAATGGTAAGGGTTACCAGCAAGACAGGCGTGGAAATGGAGGCATTAACAGCAGTTTCAGTTGCTGCCCTAACCATTTATGACATGTGTAAAGCTATTGACAAAGAAATGACCATCTCCAACATACGGCTCGTTAAAAAGACAGGCGGCAGAAGCGGGACGTATATAAGAAAAGGTTAAATCTAATGAAATCCTTAACCTCAATATAATTAGTTTTATTTTTTATATTTACAGCACTTTCTATTTCGGATATAATTATACGTTATGGAAAAAGAACGATTGGAATTTTTTAAGAATCTGCTCAATACAAAGCTTGAGGAACTGCTCGCAGAAGCCGGGAAGACTGTAACAGTGATGAGCAGCGCAAAGGAAGAAACCTTTCCTGATCCGACCGATAGGGCATCCCTTGAAACAGACAGGAATTTCTTGTTGCGAGTCAAGGACAGGGAGAGGAAGCTCATAGCAAAGATTCACGAGGCCTTAAAAAGGATAAATGACGGCACTTATGGAATCTGCGAGATATGTGGCGAGGAAATATCAGAGAAACGGCTTGAGGCAAGGCCTGTTACAACCTCCTGTATAAGATGTAAAGAGGAAGAAGAGGCACAGGAAAAGATGCGCAAGGGCCCATAGATACACTGGAAAATGGAAATTGTAAAATAAAAGATGCGGTTTGTGGTATGAGGCTTGAGGTTTGAGGCAAAAAACCTTTCTCCTCCAACCCCTCACTGCTTTACATTTTTACCATGGAGCGTAGCGACTATGCCAGAACTTAGAAAAGACCCTATACTCGGGAGATGGGTAATTATCTCAACGGAAAGGGGTAAAAGACCATCAGAATTTGTGGTTCAGCATCCACCTACCAAAAATGGTTTTTGTCCGTTCTGTCCAGGAAATGAAGACAAAACCCCTCAGGAGATACTCGCTTACAGGCCTGATGGCTCAAAAGCAAACACAGGCGGCTGGACATTAAGGGTCGTTCCGAATAAATACCCAGCCCTCCGCATAGAGGGAGACCTTAATAGGGAAGGCGACGGCGTATATGACAAGATGAACGGTGTGGGCGCCCATGAGGTAATCATTGAATCCACTGACCATAAGGACAGCCTTTCAAGCATATCTGAAAAACAGTTTGAGGATATTCTCTGGTCATACAGGGATAGAATCATTGACCTTAAAAAAGACCCCAGGTTTCGCTATGTTCTCATATTTAAAAACCATGGTGAGGCTGCAGGCGCCTCTCTTGAACATACCCACTCCCAGCTTATAGCCCTGCCCATCATACCCAAAAGGGTTGCAGAGGAATTAGATGGCTCCCTTGAGTATTACAATTACAAGGAACGTTGTGTTTTTTGCGACATCATCCGCCAGGAATTAATACAGGATAGACGCATTGTATCTGAGAATCAGGATTTCCTTGCAATAACCCCTTATGCCCCCAAAGCTGCATTTGAGGTGTGGATCCTTCCCAAAAAACATGAATCTGCATTTGAGAACTCCCAAAAACACGAGTATGAAAACCTCGCCAAACTCTTTTCCAATACACTAAAAAAAATGGATAAGACCCTGAATTCGCCACCCTACAATTTCATCCTCCACACGTCGCCTTTAAGAGATGGAGACAACCAACACTATCACTGGCACTTTGAAATAATGCCTACCCTTACAAGGGTTGCAGGTTTTGAATGGGGCTCTGGTTTTTATATAAATCCAACCCCACCAGAAGAAGCAGCAAAGTTTTTAAAAGAAGCAAAGGTATAAATTAGTTCGGAGTAATGAGTTCGTAGTTCGGAGTAAAAACTTTTTATTTCGTCAAGTCTTTTGCTCTTAACCCTGAACTCCCGACTCCGAACTCCGAACTAAGTATGGGCTACAACATCCTCTCAACAATCATAGAATTTACAGATTCCAAAGACACACTTGAAAAAAGCTTGTATGGAATTGCCGCTCTGCTGGTCAAGTTTCCCAAAATAGACTTTGATTTTTGGGAAAGTTCTTTACCTTTGACCAGTGCTCTGTCTATATGTTAGATCAAGAAAAAAAGATTTTAAACCTTGCTGTGGAATGAGAATTTCGGTTTAATTAAACGGGGGGTTATTATGCATGAAAAAATTCTTATTGTAGACGATGAAGAAGGGATAAGGCTTTTATACAAGGAAGAACTGATGGATGAAGGACTGGATGTCCATCTGGCAGCATCAGGGGAAGAGGCCCTTGCCAAACTGGAAAAGGAAAAGTTTGATCTTATGGTCCTTGATATAAAAATGCCGGGAATGGACGGTATAGAAGTTCTCCGACGGGTGAAAGAAAAATGGAAAAACCTTCCGGTAATCTTAAGCACTGCCTATCACCACTATAAGCAGGAATTTGGCACATGGGCATCTGATGCCTATGTGGTAAAGTCGTCTGACCTGAAAGAATTAAAAACTACTATAAAGGATATACTGAACACAGGTAGAAAATGATACTTCTTACCGGAGCAACAGGTTTTGTTGGCGGCAATCTGCTGAGAGAAATGCTTAAGCATGGGCTTCAGGTACGGTGTATTTCAAGAAACCCTTCAAGGGCGGAGACTATAAAGAAACCTGGAGTAGAACTGGTACAGGGCGACGTAACAGACAAAGACTCAATTGTAAAGGCGTTTGCAGATGGAAAGATAGACACAGCAGTTCATCTTGTGGGAATATTGGCAGAAACCGGGAAGGCAACCTTTAAGGCCATCCATACAGAAGGCACAAGAAACATGGTGGAGGCCTGCAAACAAAAGAATGTAAAGCGGTTTGTCCATATAAGCGCCCTTGGCACAAGAGAGAATGCAAGGAGTGAATATCACAAAACAAAATGGGATGCAGAAGAGATAATAAGAAATTCAGGTCTTGGCTACACTATCTTCAGGCCGTCAGTTTTATTTGGCAAAGAAGATAAGTTTGTCAATCTCTTTGCCAGCATCATTAAGATTTCACCGTTTATCATGATTCCAGGTAATGGCCAGAACAGGATGCAACTTCTCTATGTAAAAGATCTTGTTAGGGCAATGACAACGGCAATAACGGATTTAAAGCATATAAACAAGGTTTATGAACTGGGAGGGGCCGAAAAACTTGCCTTTGATCAGATAATTGATGCAATATGCAGGGTGCTTGGGAAGACAAGGCTAAAGATTCATGTGCCCATGTTCCTTATGAGGCCTGGAACAGCAATAGCCGAAGCCATTCTGCCAAAACCGCCGATTACACGAGACCAGCTCTTGATGCTGGAAGAAGATAATGTGACAGATAATAATGCATTGGAGCCGGTGTTTGGGATAAAGCCTACAAAGTTTGAGGAAGGGATAAAGGAATATTTAGGAGTTTGAGGCTATGGGCAGTGGGCTATAGGTTTTTACTTATTGCCCTATGCCTCTCGCCTATTGCCTATTTTTACTGGGGGGTTAGCTCAGTTGGGAGAGCGTCACGTTCGCAACGTGAAGGTCGCCGGTTCGATCCCGGTACCCTCCACCAATCATTATACATTTACAGCACAGTAAAAAAGTTCCACATGCAAAGATGTAGTGCGCCCATTTATGGACATGTTTAAAAGCACTGATGAATCGGCGATTCTACATATGTTGAACGCAGAAGCTGCAACGACAACGCCGCAGGCTTCGTAGTGAGCTCAGCCGAACAAACGATGGGCTTTTTATCAAGCCTATCTTACCACCTTCAACCTATTCACCACCTCATTCACCCCCCATATATACCAGGCATCGTCTTCAGCAGCATTTTTTGCCACCTCGCTATGCACAACACCGTCCAGCGTTACGACCCAGTTTTTGGTTGTGGCTTTTATGTTGCTATGATTTACCAGCTTATCTTTTTCCAGTGCAAGCATAACCGCATCTGTTATTTCATCATCCGAATCTTCTTCAGGGGGATTGACTTCAAGACTGTTTATCACATCTACGCTGCCAGGCACCCACCAGGCGAGAAGGCCGGCAAACCGCTTATGGCTTAAAGACGGCACAGCTCCTTCAATGTCAACAATGCCATTGTTTATCTCA
>Ga0209642_10001733_pt1 | contig 14560 bp, 17 predicted proteins | sample RifCSP19_2_FD_184025 | JGI IMG/M metagenome (GOLD analysis project Ga0209642, IMG submission 184025) | Soil microbial communities from Rifle, Colorado - Rifle CSP2_sed 19_2 (SPAdes) (version 2) | ecosystem: Environmental > Terrestrial > Deep subsurface > Rock core/Sediment | place: Rifle... | reverse complement strand
AGGGCAGAGGCGCCGAGGGCCGTATGTCGGGTTTCTATTTCGCGGACGGTGCGCAGCATTTGGATCACGACACGCAGCAGAACCACAAGGCCCCCCATACAACGAGCGACCTGCTCTTCAAGGGTGCACTTCTAGATCGAAGTCGGTCGGTGTGGCAGGGCATGATCTACGTCGCCCCCGGAGCCCAGAAGACGGACGGCTACCAGGCCAATCGAAACTTGATCTTGAGTCGCCGCGCTCGAGCCGACTCCATCCCAGGGCTGGAGATTCTCGCTGACGACGTTCGCTGCACCCATGGCGCGACCGTAGGTCAACTTGAAGAAGAGCCGCTATACTATCTCATGTCCCGCGGCATCCCTCGCAGGGATGCGGAGCGGCTGGTCGTGAACGGGTTCTTCGCTGAAGTGATGACGCGCATCCCCTTCGAACAGGTGCGCGAGCGATTCCAGCGCATGATCGAAGAGAAGATGGGAGGCTGACTGGATGCTGTCCCAGAAGACGTTATGCTGCGCCGCCCAGCGGGGAAGCAGCTCTTTGTGCCCACGGAAAACCTGAGTGAGAGGAGTCCCAATCTGCGTAACGCCAGACTGATCGATCACAAGGACTTGAGGGCTGGAGGGATGAAGAAGAGCTTCATTGCACCCAAGGTGAGCACCTTGAAAGGGAAGAAGTTTGAGGTCGGCAGCCGCGTTGAGTTGTACTGCGACCACATCCGCGAAGGTGGACGCGTGCGGGACTGGCTTCAGGGCGTCGTTGTTCAGTCCGATCCGAAGATGGTCGCGGTCCAGTTCGTGCAAGACGTGTACTTGACGGATGGATGGATGGTCCCGGATCGAGTCCTGTGGAGCCAGCAGAATAGCCACACGATCCGACCGGCGGCCAGACGACGCGTCAGCAAGATCAAGCAGCCCGGCTGAGGTCGAGGAGAGACGTGGCGCAGCCCTCTCAGGTCATGGTGGCCGACGCTGACCGTGTGCGGGCCGAATTCCCGATCCTGGGTCGGGAGACTCGGCCCGGCGTCCCATTGGTCTACCTCGACTCCGCGGCAACGTCGCAAAAACCCCGCAAGGTCATCGATGCGATGACTCAGTTCTACGAGCGGCAAAACGCCAACATCCACCGCGGCGTCTACCAACTCGCGGAAGAGGCTACGCAGGCACACGAGTCGGCGCGAGCGAGGATTGCGCAGTTTATCGGCGCGCGCTCGCCGCGCGAGATCGTCTTCACACGTAATACAACCGAGGCGATCAACCTGGTCGCTCACAGTTGGGGGCGGAGCAGCCTTGTCCGTGGAGATGTCATCCTCCTCACCGAGATGGAGCACCATTCGAACCTGGTCCCCTGGCAGATGCTTGCCGCGGAGCGTGACCTTCGGCTCGAGTTTGTGCCGATAGCCGAGGACGGCAGGCTCGATCTCGAAGCCTATGGCGCCCTGCTGGAACTGAGGCCGCGACTGGTCGGGTTCGCCCACATGTCGAACATGTTGGGCACGATCAATCCAGCGAAGGAGATCACCGAGCTGGCCCACCAAGCCGGCGCGTTGGTTCTGCTGGACGCTGCGCAGTCGGTGCCTCACCTGCCCGTCCATGCAGCAGACCTCGACGTAGACTTCCTCGCCTTCTCAGGGCACAAGATGTGCGGCCCCACCGGGATTGGGGTGCTCTATGGCCGAGAGAGCCTGTTGGAGGCCATGCCTCCTTTCCTGGGGGGAGGCGACATGATCAAACGAGTTCACCTGCGGGAGTTCGTGCCGAACGAGATCCCTTTCAAGTTCGAGGCCGGGACTCCGGCTATCGCCGAAGCGATCGGCCTGGGCGCCGCGGTGGATTTCCTGTGCGAGATCGGCATGCAGAGCGTGCTGGCGCACGAGCAGTCTTTGGTGGCGTACGCCATGCAGAGACTCGAGGAAGTGCCCGGCTTAAGGCTCTACGGTCCCGAGGCGGATGAGCGGGGCGGTGTGACCTCCTTTACGATGCAAGGGATCCACCCACACGACGTGGCCCAGATCCTTGACCAACATGGCGTCGCTGTGCGCGCCGGACACCACTGCGCGATGCCGATCCACGAACGCTACGGGATACCGGCATCGACGCGCGCATCGTACTACCTGTACAATACGCTGGCCGACGTGGATCGATTGATCGAGGGACTGAACCAAGCCTGCGAGATCTTTGGCTAGAATTCGAAATGGACGATCTCTATCGCGAGCAGATCATCGATCGCTACAAGCGCCCCCAGATGCGGGGCGTTCTCGAGCCACACGACTATACCTATGAAGATGACAATCCCCTTTGCGGAGATCGCATCCGAATCGACGTGCGTGTTGACGAAAGCGGCCATATCCACGAGGCCGCCTTCTCGGGCCAGGGCTGTGCTATCTCTCAGGCCTCCGCCGATCTGCTGACCGAATCGATCATCGGCAAGAGCGTAGAAGAGGTCAAGGCGGTCGGCAAGGAGCAAGTGCTCGACCTGTTGGGGATCGAGCTAGGGCCAGTGCGTCTGAAGTGCGCGCTGCTTTCTCTGAAAGTCCTCAAGGCGGGTCTATACGGGATGGAGGCGCTGGAAGAGGAGTTGATCTGAGTCTGGCGCAATTCACGCTGGATTCTCCGGGCGCTTAGGGTACTGGGGGCGGGAAGCCGCCCCCCTGTCTCGTCTCGCACGGGAATCCATGCCGCTCAGCACGGAAGCCAAGCACGACGAACCTACTCATCACGGGCGAGGAGCATGTACAACTACCGTCAGATCGAAGCCGAGAAGCTGGAATTCATCACGGTCGCCAAAGCCGATGAAATCCAGAACGGTCAGCGCCTGCTTCTGGAGATCGGCGGCGAGCCGATCGCGGTTTTCAACATCGCCGGCCAGTATTTCGCGATCGCGGATGTCTGTTCCCACGACGACGGGCCTGTCGCCGAAGGGCAGCTCGAGGGCCAAGAGATTGAATGCCCACGGCATGGGGCGCGCTTCGACATTCGTTCGGGCAAGGTCCTGAGCTTACCCGCCGTCGTCGACATCCCCGCCTACCCGGTGCGCGTGGAGGGTGGTGAGGTTCAGGTCGGTCTGCCGATGGAGGAGTAGACGGGTCCGGGGCGCTATCGTCTCCTAGAAGCTATCTCATGAATGTCATGCTGAGCGACGGCGCGGCGCTGTAGGGGCCGATCTCAGATCGGCCCCTACGATCCACCTGCGGAAAACGTGATCCTTCGGGCGCTCCGCGCCCTCAGGATGACATCCAAGAGGTTTGTGAGACAGCTTCTAGGCATTCTCGCAGCACAAGCGCATGGAGCGAGGACCCTCCCTGTGCTTCTCCCCATTCGCGGTAAGATAGGCTCCTCGGAAAGCCGTGATCGAATCCATGTTGCCGAGTGAGAGTCCCCATGCTCGCGGCCACCGACAAGCCCCAAATGCGTTGGGGGCTGGTGCTTTCGAGGCTGAAGAGTGTTTCCAGCATCCCCGAGGAGGGCGCGTGATATGCAGAAGCAATGGGTCTATCGGTTTGATGAAGTAGGCCAGGCTGAGACGCAGGCCGGCAGTTGGGATGCGGTGCGGGCATTGCTGGGGGGCAAAGGCGCCAATCTTGCCGAGATGACACGCATCGGCGTGCCAGTGCCGCCGGGATTCACCATCACAACCGAGGCCTGCAATGCCTACTTGGCCGCCGATGGTGAGCTCCCGGAGGGCATGTGGGGTCAAGTGCTCAAAGCGCTCAAGGACACTGAGAAGAAGGCCGGCAAGCGATTTGGCGATCCCAAGAACCCGCTCCTCGTCTCCTGCCGCTCGGGTGCGAAGTTTTCGATGCCTGGCATGATGGACACAGTGCTGAACATCGGTCTCAACGACAAGACGGCCCAGGGCATGACGGCCCTCACGGGTGATGAACGGTTCGTCTATGACTCGTATCGCCGTCTGGTGCAGATGTTCGGCGCGGTGGTCATGGGCGTAGCCGATGAGCCGTTCGAGGAGGTGCTGGAAGAGTTGCGACGGCTTCGAGGCGTGGCCTCTGATTCGGAGTTGACGCCCGAAGAGTTGAGGGCAGTTACCGCGCGTTTCAAGGACATCATCCGCGTCCAGACGGGGAGGGAGTTTCCCTCCGAGCCGCTTGAGCAGTTGAAGATGGCAGTGGAGGCTGTCTTTCGGTCCTGGAATGGCAAGCGAGCGGTCGACTACCGCAACGCGGCCGGCATTCCCCACGATCTCGGCACGGCGGTGAACATCGTCACAATGGTCTTCGGGAACATGGGCGCCGACTCGGCGACGGGCGTGGCCATGACCCGTAGCGCAACGAGCGGTGAGAAGGAGATCGAGGGCGACTTCCTGACGAACGCCCAGGGCGAAGATGTGGTCGCCGGCACGCGCCAGACCAGGCCCATCGCGCAGCTCGAAGAGGAGATGCCAGAAGCCTACGCCGAATTCGAGGCCGTGGCCCAGCGGCTTGAGAGCCACTACCGGAACATGCAGGACGTCGAGTTCACCATTGAGCGTGGGAAGCTATGGATGCTTCAGACCAGGGACGGCAAACGCACGGCGCAGGCCGAGGTGCGCATAGCCACCGATATGGTCGACGAGGGTCTCATCAGCAAGCAGACAGCCGTCGTGCGTGTGAAACCGGAGCAAATCGACTTCTACCTCCATCCCCAGTTCGAAGCCAAGGCCCGCAAGTCGGCCGAGAAGATCGCCGCCGGGTTGAACGTCTCACCGGGCGCTGCAGTGGGGGTGATCGCCTTCGACGCCGACACTGCCGAGCGCTGGGCGAAACATGAGAAGCGCCAAGTGATCATGGTCCGGCCGGAGACCAAACCCGACGATGTGCACGGCATGCTGGCGGCCAACGGCATCCTGACCAGCAGAGGGGGCCGGACCTCGCACGCCGCTCTCGTTGCTCGCCAGTTCGGAAAGCCCGCCGTTGTAGGCGTTGCCTCACTGGATATCGATCTCGACCAGCGCACGATGGCTGTCAATGGGAAGCAACTGCGTGAGGGGGATTGGATCTCGATCGATGGCACAAGCGGCGAGGTGTACCTGGGACAAGTCCCTACGGTCGTGCCAGATCTCAATGACCCCTATCTCGTCAAGCTTCTCTCTTGGGCGGATGAATTCCGCCGACTCGAAGTGTGGGCCAACGCCGACTACCCGCGCGACGCCGAGCGCGCGCGCCGATTTGGCGCTCAGGGCATCGGCCTCTGTCGCACGGAGCACATGTTCTTCGAGACCGAGCGCCTGCCCTACGTTCAGAAGATGATCCTTGCCGCGACCGACGCGGAACGGCGCGAGGCCCTGGATGCGCTCCTACCGTTCCAGAGGTCGGACTTCGAGGGCCTCTTCCGCGCCATGGATGGCCTGCCCGTGATCATCCGGTTGATCGACCCACCGATGCACGAGTTTCTGCCGGCGCACGATACCCTGCTTCAGGAAGTGATCGAGCTGCGCCTCACCGGAGGTGATGCGCAGCTGCTCGCAGAGAAGGAGCGGGTGCTGGCTGCGGTCGAGGACATGCGCGAGGCCAACCCGATGCTCGGCCTGCGCGGGGTCCGTCTCGGCATTCACTTTCCAGAGCTGACGACGATGCAAGTGCGGGCGATCTTCGAGGCGGCTTGTCGCTGCGCGAAGGAAGGCCTTTCCGTCCATCCGGAGATCATGATCCCACTGACGGCGCACGTGAATGAGCTCAAGGTGCAGCAGACCGCACTGGAGTCGGAAGCGAAGCGCGTGATGACGGACCAAGGCATCCAGATCGACTACAAGTTCGGGACGATGATCGAGATCCCGCGTGCGGCGCTCACGGCCGACGAGATCGCCCAGTATGCGCAGTTCTTCTCTTTCGGCACCAACGACCTGACGCAGACGACCTACGGCATCTCACGCGACGACGCCGAAGCCGGTTTCCTTATGGAATACCTTGAGAAGAAGATCCTGCCGGAGAATCCGTTCGCCAGCATCGACGAAGCGGGCGTCGGGAAGCTGATGGAGATGGCCGTGAGACTAGGCAGGCAGACTAGGGAGGGTCTCGAAGTGGGGATTTGCGGAGAACACGGCGGGGATCCGAAGTCCATCTGGTTCTGCCACCGCATCGGGCTCAACTACGTGTCCTGCTCCCCGTTCAGGGTGCCGATCGCCCGATTGGCTGCCGCCCAAGCTGCTCTGGGGATGGAGAGCAGCGACAAGTAGCCTACTGCCCATCGATTTGGAACATGTAGCCCACACCGGGCACGGTGTGGACCAGGCGCGGGTTGTTCGGAGAGGGCTCGATTTTGCCTCGCAGGCGGCTGACTAATCCGCGCACCAAGTCCTTGCTACCCGTACCGGAATAGCCCCAGACGCGTTCCACAATCACCTCGGATGGGATTACCTGGCCCCGATTGGTCATGAGCACGTAGAGCAGGCGAAACTCGAGTTGCGTCAGGCGCATGGGCTGCATCCCCGCTGTCTGGACGGTCATGGTCGAGGGATTGAGGGCAATCTCGCCGAGATCGAGGGTTGGGAGTGAGAAGGCCGGGATGTTGCCCGCTCGACGGAGCAGGCTGCGGCAGTATTCGCGCAGCGCACGAGGCCCGACGGGATGTGGAAGGACCAAGTCGGCGCCGGCGTCGAGCAGCGAGACGACTTGCTCCTCCCTCGTGCTCTGAGCCAGCACGATCACCGGCGCCTCGCTGGCCGCGCGCAGGGACTTGATATCCTCGCGCAGTCCGTCAAGATCCTCGGCGCACGCCACGACCAGGTCGAGGGGCTTCTCGAACGTCTGCTCCGCCAGGCCCTTGAGGTCCGCCCGCAGAGCGACCGTGAATCCGGCGTGGCGCAAGACGAATCCGTAGTAGTCTCGTTCGTCGGGATCGTTCGATGCGATGATCGCCTGCATCAAATCCCCTCGTCAGATCGCGCCTCGCGACGCAGGCTGGAGGACAATAGGGCCTTTCACGCTAGAAGCTATCTCACAACGGTCATGCTTAGCTGCGCAGCGGCGTTGTAGGGGTCGATCTCAGATCGACCCCTACGATTCAAGAATCGTGATCCTTCGGCTGCTCCGCGCCCTCAGGAGGACGTCCGAGTGATTCATGAGACAAGTTCTTGCAACCTTCCGGAGCCAGAAGGCTCCGCTATGGCTTGAAGAAGCGGCTGAAATCGGGAAAGACGAGCGCCTTCCGCTCGCCACGCTCGAGAGCCGGCTTGTTTGCGGCCTCGAAGTTGCGATGTACTTCCCTAAGCGCCCTGGCCTGCCAGCCAGGAGGCTCTTGGGAAAAGCGGACGATTGCCGCGGAGAACTTCCCCGGCATGAGCAGGACCACGGCTCCACTCTTTGCTCGCGTCGCCAGCATCCGAGTCGACTGCGACCCTCCCACATTAGCCTTCATGGCGTTCAGGAGAGATTGGCTCTCGCCTTCGTCATCTTCGGATTCTCCCTGGTAGAGAATCAACTCACCGGTCGGGATGTGATGGAACGAGACGGACTGGATCGAGGCCTCGTTCAATTGCAGTAGGAAACTCGTCTTGCCTTCCTCGAGGATAAGCTTCCAACGATCGCTCTCGGGATAGGATCTTCGCATCCGAAGGGCGACATCCCGCTGCTGCACATAATGCCGGCGGATTGCCCGATACTGAGACGCATTAATCCTTCCTTGCTGGAAGTCCTGCTCCAATCTCTGCATCTTGGAGTCCAAAGAGCTCAGCATCGACTTCAAATCCTCTTCCAAGTCCTCGAGCACAACCGGCTCTTCGCTCGGCGCTCCCGGAATCGGGCTGCCGGGTAACGTTTCGCTGTCGGGAATATGAGGCTGAGTCGGTGGCTCTTCGACAAAGGGCGGCGTGTGCTGCCGTCCTTCTTCCAGGGAGAGCTTCTGTTCCTGCTCCCGCAAGAGCTCGCGAGCTGCGCGCAGCTGACCGGCGCTGATCGATCCGTCGCAGAAGGCCAGCGCGGCTAGGAAGAAGCGCCCACGGGCGCGCTCAAGCCTGGAGTGGGCTTGGGTTGGGTGGCTCTCGCCAAGCCCCTCGCCCTGGCCCGCCTCCACCCCACCTCTTGGGGCTCCAGGCTGGGCGCCCTTTTCGACCTTTGAATCTCCCGCCACAGGCTTATCTTACACGATCTTCCTTTCCGCCGCTTGGGGTTAGGTGCATCCCGCGTAGCGTGGCAACCGTCGGTCCGTTTGTCCACAGGCCATCGGCGACTTCCTTCTACCTGTAGCCTCTCCGGCAGCTATCCGGTATCATGAGGCCGCTAGCGCATGCACTACCGCTGCCACATCAGCTGGGCCCCCCTTGGGGTTGACCCATGTAGGTGCGCCTGACGAAAGCCAGCAAGCAAGGACTGGCAAGCAGAACGCCTGTCCTTGGGCCGCGCATGCCTCCGGAAGGACACAACTGACCGTGACCTTGCGGTATACTCTGCGTCAGAGGTCGGCCCCGCGCCCGAATCGCGTGGCGCTTGTCAAGTCCGGAGGAGAATTCACTGATGTCGCGCTGGATCACCGTTCCGCTGGCGGTCGCTGTCCTCGCATTGCTGGGCGCCTGCGGCACAAATCGAACACAACCCGCCACGCCCACGCTCTCGAGCGATGACGTGATCCGAACGGCGGAAGCCATTGCGGAGAATACTCGCCGTGCCGCGAGCCCGACGCCGTCCCCGACGCCCACGACTCCCAGCCCCACACCCACGTTGGCTACCGCAACTCCACCCCACACGAACACCCCCAGTATCCCAACCGTTCGGGCCAGGGAGAACGCCAGGGTGCGGCGTGGTCCAGGGGAGCAGTATGAGTTGATTGACTTCCTGTTCGCCGACCAGACCGCCGAGGTGCTGGGCCGCAATGAAAACCCCACCACAGGCACGTGGTGGTTTGTCCGCCGCATCGGCCAGGGCTTGGACGGCTGGGTCTGGAATGGCGTGGTGGAGTTCTCGGGCGATCTGGCGCGCGTCCCCTTCCTGCCTGCACCGCCGACCTCGACCCCAAGCCCAGGGCCGACAGACACCGCGACACCAGCGCCTAGCGCAACTTTCACACCGTAGTGCGGCGTTCGTTGGCGACTTCGGAAGTCGCACCTGCGACTTCCGAAGTCCGCGAGACTCATAGAACTGGGCTGCGAGGCCGCGTGGATAGCACATCCCCCTCCGCCTTGGAAGGCCTGGCTCGGTGGGAGGGGAGGCGGACGGAGAGCGTCAGTCGCCAAACTGGATGCCTTGCGCCAACGGCAGTTCCCTCGACCAGTTGATGGTGTTGGTCTGGCGCCGCATGTAGGCCTTCCAGGCGTCTGAGCCCGACTCCCTGCCACCTCCGGTTTCCTTCTCACCGCCAAACGCGCCCCCGATCTCGGCCCCGGAAGTGCCGATGTTCACGTTGGCGATCCCGCAGTCGGAACCTCTGCAGGAAAGGAACGCCTCCATGGTCCTCAGGCTCCCGGTGAAGATGGCCGACGAGAGCCCTTGGGGTACATCGTTGTGCAGGGCGATGGCTTGATCGAAGTCATCGTACTCCAGCAGGTACAGGATCGGCGCGAAGGTCTCTTTCTTCACAATGTCGCTCTGCGTGGGCATGCGGATGATCGCCGGCTCGACGAAGTTGGGTCCTAGTGTTACCAAGGCTCTGCCGCCGTACACGACTTCTCCGCCTTCATTCTTCGCCCGTTCGATGGCGTCCAGCATCTCTTCCACAGCGTCGTGATCGACGAGCGGGCCCATCAGGGTCGCATCCTCCAGCGGGTCGCCGATTCGGACTTGGGCGTAGGCGCGCACCAGGCGCGAGGTCAGTTCCTGAGTGATGCCCTCATGCGCGATGATCCGTCGCGTGGTCGTGCAGCGCTGGCCTGCCGTTCCGACCGCGCCAAACAGGATGGCCCGGACGGCTAAGTCGAGGTCGGCATCCTCGTCCACAATAATGGCGTTGTTGCCGCCTAGCTCGAGAATGGCCCGCCCGAAGCGACGGGCAACCCTCTCGGAGACACGCTGTCCGACGACCGTGGAGCCGGTGAATGAGACCAGAGGCAGGCGTCGATCATCCAGAATCATGTCCCCCACCTCGCGCCCGCTGCCGATGACCAGGTTGAAGACGCCCTGTAGGCCGTGATCGGCCAGGATGTGATTCGTTACGTGTGTGACGGCGATCGCGCTGAGAGGGGTGAGAGAAGATGGTTTCCAGAGCACTGTGTCGCCGCATACGCCGGCGATGGCTGCATTCCAGGACCATACGGCTACGGGAAAGTTGAAGGAGGTGATCAAGCCCAGCACGCCGAGCGGGTGCCATTGCTCGTACATGCGGTGTCCAGGCCGCTCGGAATGCATGCTGAGGCCGTACAACTGGCGCGAGAGACCCACAGCGAAATCGCAGACGTCGATCATCTCCTGCACCTCGCCCTGGCCTTCCACCCGAATCTTGCCCATTTCGAGGCTGATCAGGTCCCCAAGCGGCTCCTTGACCTCGCGCAACGCGTTCCCTAGATCGCGGACTACGAGGCCCCGTTTCGGCGCGGGGATTTCTCGCCAGGTGAGGAAGGCCTCGTGGGCCGATTGGGCGACCCGGTCGTACGCCTGACGGGTCACTTGGACGATCTTGGCAATCGGTTCGCCGGTGGTGGGGTTGTAGGACACGAGCTCGTGTCCTTTCGGGTCCTCGATCCACCCATCCGGACCCACACAGGCGCCTGGATTCACCTCGGCGAGATGAAGTTCCGCCAGAATCTTTCTCATGCTGGACCTCCTCGATGAGGGAGAGGCAACGGATTGAGTTGGGTTCCGCCCGCCGCTCGCATGGCAGGGAGTTGGCGTGCGAGCGGGGCAAGAAGATACCGATCGGCGGAAGTGTAGCACAAGCAAATCGGGGAATCGTGATATGATCACGTTGCCTCCATCCGTTATGTGTTATGGAAAGGGGGACCGATGGAAATACCGCCCGACGGCCACTACATCAGTTCCGGCCTCATGCTCCTTCCGCAGCACGCCGAGGCTATCGACCGCCTCCTGGCAGAGTTATGTCGCAAGGTTCCCTCCCGGCTCGGAGTGGTGCTCGCCCGGGATGGCCAATTCATCGCTGCCCAGGGCGAAGCCTGTGGGCAGGTTGACCTGGTTTCCTTGGGCGCGTTGATCGCCGGTGACCATGCCGCAAGTCAAGCTATCGCTCAGCTCACGGGCGGTTATGAGGAATTCCAGTCGGCGGTGCGGGAAGGCAAGAAACATAACCTGCTCGTGATCGATGCCGGCCCACACTTGGTGCTTTTCGTTCTTGCCGCAGCCGACGTGCCCGTGGGATGGGTGCGCCTGCTGACGATGGAAGCCGCGCGTAGGCTGGCGAAGATCGCGCAGACCATGCCCGGAGACCCGGGAGGCGAGGCATGGGGGGCTGGGGAAGCAGACATTGCCGACCAAGTCGACCAGGCCTTGAGGGACCTTTGGTCGACGGGGTGATGTGAGTTCCTTCCTTCCTGCCGGGCCTGGCGAGCCGAGCGCCAGCGTGATGGAGAGGCGCGTCGAAGAAGGCCGCGCCGGCAGCAAACACGATGGTCATCAACTGGCCCCGACGTGAATTGAATCTGAAAATCGTCTACCATGGCCCTTCGATGAGTGGCAAGACGACGAACCTCGTCCGGATGCACGAATCGATCGGATCCGAACATCGAGGCGAGTTAATCTCCTTGGCGACCGAGGACGAACGCACAATCTACTTCGACTTTCTGCGCGTGGACCTGGCAAGAATCGGAGGCCTATCACCCCGAATCCATCTGTACACAGTACCTGGCCAGCCGATGTACGAGGCAAGCCGCAGGTATGTCCTGAGGGGCGCGGATGGCATTGTATTCGTCGCCGATTCGGCCCCAGACCGACTCTCCGTCAACGTGGAAGCCTGGCGAAACATGGAGGCCCACCTCGCGGTGCACTCGTTGACTTTCCCGGGCCTACCACTCGTTGTGCAGTTCAACAAGCAGGATCTGCCCAACGCTCTGCCAGCGATATCCCTTCGCTACCTCCTGCGGCTGAACGGATTCCCATGCTTTGATGCCGTCGCACTGCACGGGCAGGGCGTCTTCGAGACCCTCAAAGCGATCGTCGGCGCAGTTATGCGTCGGGTCCAACAGGCGCTTGCCGAAGGCTCACCGGCGCGCTAAGAAATGGCATGTCTGACCCGATGAACGCCCCCGTTCGAGGTCTGGTGGAAGAGTTGCAGCGCCTGCTAGCGATCTTGAACGAACAAGGTCGTTTCGCAGCCTCGGTGCTCACGGATGGGATGGGCTTGCCGATCGCTTCCGCGGCGGAATCCACCATGGAAAAGGAAGGACAGGCAGCCGTAGCGGCGCTCGTCCAGGGCGTCGCTGGGAGAATCCGTGAACGCCTCAATCTCAGTGAGACTGACGAGGTCTCGTTCTTTGATTCCTCAGGCAGGCGGCTGGTCTGTCGGCTGTTCACGGCAGACGGGCATGAGTTCGTCCTGGCGGTGATGATCCATGAACGAGGGCGCCCCTACCGGTTGGTCACCAACCGCGCCGTACGATCGGCCCGCCAGGCTTTGGAAACCCGGTGGAGGTAGTCGGTTGCCCCTGCAAGGAATCTTGCGTGACATGGGAGTGCTTGATCTGGTACAGCATGCCTGTCAGGAAGGCAAGGTTTCTCGCCTGACCGTGGAACATGATGGACGGACGGCGGCTGTCTTCTTCGAGGCCGGTCAAGTAGTCCATGCTGAGTTGGGCGACGGGCAAGGAGCGGAGGCCTTCTTCGAGCTCATGGCCTGGACGGAGGGCGCATTCCTCCTGGAGTACGAGGTCACATCGCCTGCACAATCGATCCATCGCTCCTCAACCGGGCTGCTGCTGGAGGCGGCCCAACGCATGGATGAAGGAGTTGCGGAGAGGGAGCCCGCCGCGGAGGCGAGCGGATCATTGTTCACTCTGGGAGCGCAGATGGAAGACCCGAGACGAGGTTCGATGAACGAATTGGTGCACAGCCTGGCCGCGCTCGAGGGGGTGACCGGGGTGGTGCTCGTCGCTGAGGACGGCGTGGTGTTAGCAGACTCCCTGGAAACCGATCCGGAGAAAGAGGGCGCAGTCGCCGTATTCACCGCTGCCGCGGCGGGACAAGCCGGGGCCAGCATGAATCTGGGCGTCTTCCGCAAAGCGACTCTACAAGTGGCCGGCAAAACGATGCTCGTTTTGAGGGGGAGGGATTTCTATGCGGGCTTGCTACTCGGCGAGTCGGCGTCGCCGGCCCACGTCGCTTCTCGTTCGCAGCCCATCTTGGACGCGATGGCACAGCCATGAAGGAGTTGCTGCAAGAGCTCAACGGGGTGATTGGGGTCCAGGGCAGCTTCCTGTGCGGTACTGACGGACAAGTTCTGGCATCCGAGATGCCGTCGACCTTTGCGCCAGATCAGCTCGAAACCGTCGGAAGGGTATTCCAGCGGACGCTGGAGGGCTTGAGGACCACGCGGCGGCGCAGGGTGGACGAGCTCGATCTGCTCTTTGAGCGAGGTCGGTTGGTCGTCCGAGGCCTCCCGGAAGCGTGCCTTGTGATTCTGTGCGAAACGAACATCAACGTCCCTTTGCTCGCGCTCACGGCGAAGCATGTGACACGGGAGCTTCAGGCGCAGCTCCGTCCCGCCGCCGCGCCACGACCGGGCGTCGAACGAGCGGCCTCCGGGGTTTCGGGTCGAACGGCTCCAACGGGGGAGGTCCGTCAAGAGGAGGCTCAGCGCCTGGTGGCTCACGCCCGTGAGCGGAAGGTGGTCCTGCGGGTGGCGGGGGACGCGGCGATCCGCTTGCGCTGTCCCACCGCTGGCCAACTGCCAAGCCCCGGCGAGGACTACGTGCTCATGCTCGCCGGACGAGCCCGGCAAGGGGCCGCTATTGGGCAGGTGATGACGGAGTTGGGCTATGTGGCGAATCGGCCCTTCAACACACTTCACGGAGATCAGCGCCTGAGGTTTGCCCATCCGGAGACGCGTCTGAACGTCGAGGTTTTCCTGGACGCGTTTGTGCTCTACCACCGGCTTGAGTTCGGGGATCGGCTTCATCTGGATGCCGAGACGCTGTCCGTGACCGATCTCCTTCTGTTCTACCTGCAGATGGTCAGCGCCGGCGAAGGTGATACTCAGTACGTTCTTGTGCTGCTGGCTGACCATGAGCTCGGCGGGCGTGACGATCCCGAGCGAATCGACTCCGCGCACGTCGTCAGCCTGTGCAGCGAAGACTGGGGTTGGTACAAGACCGTGACGATGAACCTGGGTCGATCCGTGGGCGCCGCCGCTAGCTTCCTGACGGGGGAGGCCCTTGACAAAGGCCTGGGTCACTTGCAGCGCCTGACTCAGATGATCGAAGAGGCGCCGAAGACATTGCGTTGGCAGGTGAGGGCCAGGATTGGCGAGAGCGTCCGTTGGTACGATGAGCCGGAATAGAAGAGCGGGCACGGGCTAGAACTCGTCTCACAAACACTCACGGTGTCATCCTGAGGATCGCGTTCTGCCCGGTGGACAAGATCGTAGGGGTCGATCTGAGATCGACCCCATACGCATCAACTTAAGGAGGATGACAAGGGGAAGCAACTCTGGGAAGATTAGGTTTGGCATCCTTACCCCAGAGGAGCTTCCCATGGATACTG
>Ga0209642_10001731_pt1 | contig 14566 bp, 12 predicted proteins | sample RifCSP19_2_FD_184025 | JGI IMG/M metagenome (GOLD analysis project Ga0209642, IMG submission 184025) | Soil microbial communities from Rifle, Colorado - Rifle CSP2_sed 19_2 (SPAdes) (version 2) | ecosystem: Environmental > Terrestrial > Deep subsurface > Rock core/Sediment | place: Rifle... | reverse complement strand
AGGCTGAACAACATGCGCGAGGCCGAGAAGCAGTTCAGCGCGCTGATCGGGGACCAGGGAACCCCGCCGAATTTGCGGGAGCGCGCCGATATGATGCTGGCGCTGATCGTGGGGACGCCGCAGGCGTTGAGCTCCACGTCGAAATAGCGCGGCGAAGCGAAGGGTGGCTCGAAGTTGCGCCCGGGTGGTAAACGGGGAATCGGTATCTGCCTCCTCAGCGTGGGTCTCTCGGGAGCCCTCGCCGTGAGCCTTGCCGGCTGCGGGACGTCGCTCGACTCGCTTCAGAGCACCCTCAAGAATCCTTTCGCCCCGAAGGAAAAGCTTCTGGCGGGCGAGCGCATCGCCGTCATCACCGATCCGACCATGACCGATGTCGATCCCGCCGAGGCGGGAAGGCCGGTTCAGCTCCCGCCGGCTCAGGCCAATGCCTCCTGGTCGCAGCCCGGCGGCTCTCCTTCCAACAATCTCGGTCATCTCGCCCTGAGCGAACAGGTGCGGAAGGTGTGGGCGGCCGACGCCGGGACCGGTTCGTCGTCCAGCGGACGCCTGAGCGCGGTGCCGCTGGTCGCCGACGGCAAGGTCTTTACCCTCGATGCCGGCGGCAGGGTGTCGGCGTTCTCCTCGGCGAGCGGCGCGAAGCTGTGGACGGCGAACGTGACCCCCGACAATGAGAAGAGCAGGGAAGGCTTCGGAGGAGGGCTCGCTTTGGACGGCGGGCGCCTCTATGCCGCAACCGGCTATGGTACCGTTGTCAGCATCGATCCCGGCAACGGCGCCATTGTGTGGACGAAGCGGGTCGGCAAGCCCATTCGGAGTTCGCCCACGGCCGCCGGCGGCAAGATCTATTTCGTCTCGGCCGACAATATCCTCTATGCGCTCAGCGACGACGATGGCAAGCAGCTGTGGACGTCGCGAGGCTTGCCGCAACCGGCCACGCTGCTCAGCAATGTGAGCCCTGCGGTCAGCGGCAGCATGGTCATCGCGCCGTTTCCGGCGGGCGACGTTACCGCTTTTGACGCGAGTAGCGGCAAGGCGGCCTGGAACGATTCCTTGGCGCGCTCGAGCGAGACCACGGCTGCCGGCATCCTTGGCGATCCCGCGCGGCCTGTGATCGACCATGGTGTGGTGTTTGCGGTCAGCCACGGCGGCAAAATGATTGCCACGACGGAATCCTCGGGCGAGCGGCTGTGGACGCGAAATCTCGCCAGCACGCAGATGCCGTGGGTTGCCGGCGACACCGTCTATGTCGTCGACCTCGCCGGCAAGCTTATCGCGCTTGCCCGCACCGACGGCAAAGTGCGGTGGACGGCCGACCTTCCCAGCAGCACGCGCTGGAGCGGGCCGGTGCTCGCCGGCGGCAGGTTGTGGGTGGTATCGGGGGATGGGCTTTTGGTCGGGGCCGATGCGCGGACAGGGCAGATCGCAACCCAGCTCGATCTCGACACCAAGGTCTTCGTTTCGCCCGTTGTGGCCGGCGGCCGCATGTATATCTTGGCTGACAATGCCTCGCTGATCGCTCTCAACTAGGAGCCCCTTGCGGGGAGCGAACCCGAGGAGACCGCCGCAAGTTCCGCCCCCGAAGGGACCAATGTCGTTCACCGTCGCCATCGTCGGACGGCCGAATGTCGGCAAGTCCACCCTGTTCAACCGGCTGGCAGGCAAGCGGCTTGCGCTCGTCGACGATCAGCCGGGTTTGACGCGCGACCGGCGCGAGGCCGAAACGAGCCTTGGCTCCTGCGCCGTCACGCTGATCGATACCGCAGGCCTGGAGCCCGGGGATAAGGGGCTTACGCCGCGCATGCGCCAACAAACCGAAGCCGCCATCGCCCAGGCCGACCTCGTGTTGTTCCTCGTCGATGCGCGGACAGGGGTGGTGAGCGCCGACGAGATCTTCGCCGATCTCGTGCGGGGCTCGGGCAAGCCGGTCATTCTGGCGGCGAACAAATGCGAGGGCCGCGCGGCGGAGCCTGGCGTCTATGAAGCCTATTCGCTCGGGCTCGGCGAGCCGCTGCCGATCTCGGCCGAGCATGGCATCGGCGTCGGCGAGCTGAGCGAGGCCATTCAGCGGGTTTGCCGGGATCGTGGCGGCGCCGCGCCAGACCGAGGCGACGTTGTCGAGGAGATGGGCCCGCATCCTTTGCGCATCGCCATCGTCGGCAGGCCGAATGTCGGCAAATCGACCCTCGTCAACGCGCTGCTCGGCGAGGAGCGCATGATCACGGGGCCAGAAGCCGGCATTACCCGCGACGCGATCGCCTCCGAGCTTCAATGGGACAGCCGTCCCTTGCTCTTGTTCGACACCGCGGGCCTCAGGCGCAAGATGCGGGTCGAGGGACACGCCGAGGAGATCTCGGTCGGCGACGCGCTGAAAGCGATCCGCTTTGCCGAGGTCGTGGTGCTGCTGCTCGATGTGGAGCATCCCTTCGAGAAGCAGGACTTGCAGATTGCCGACCTGATCGAGCAGGAGGGCCGCGCGCTGGTCATTGCCGTGAACAAATGGGACCTCGTCCGCGAACGCGAGAAGCGCCTCAACGAACTCCGCGAGACCTGCCAGCGGCTGTTGGCGCAAATCAAAGGCGTCCCGCTGGTGCCGGTCTCTGCGCTCGGGGGGAAGGGGCTCGACAAGCTGATGAGCGCGGTTCTCGCCGCCGACGAGCTGTGGAACCGGAGGCTGCCGACGCATGCGCTCAATCAGTGGCTGCAGGCAGCGGTCGAGGCGCATCCGCCGCCCGCGGTGTCGGGCCGGCGCATCAAGCTCAGATACATCACCCAGGCCAATGCGCGGCCGCCGACCTTCGTGCTGTTCTGCTCGCGGCCAAAGGCGCTGCCGGACTCCTATTCGCGCTATCTGGTGAATTCCTTGCGGGAGAGCTTCGACATGCCGGGGGTGCCGATCAGGCTAAACTTGCGCAAAGGCGCCAACCCGTTTGCGTGAGGGTTTGCAACATGGGCGAGGGAAGCGTCACGGAAGTCTATTTCTATCACCTGGAGCGGCGGTCGCTCGACGATGTGCTGCCGACCTTGCTCGAGCTCTCGCTCAAGCGCGGCTGGCGCGCCGCCGTGCAGGCCGCGAGCGAGGAGCGCGTCGAGGCGATCAACACGCTGCTATGGACCTATCGCGACGAGACCTTCCTGCCGCATGGAACGGTGCGTGACGGGCGGGCGTCGTCCCATCCCATCTATCTCACCGCGGGCGACGACAATCCCAACGAGGCGCATGTGCGCTTCCTGGTCGATGGGGCGATCCTCGCCGATGCGTCGCCTTACGTCCGGGTCGCTTACGTGTTCGACGGCCGCGATCAGGACGCGGTCGCGCGAGCGCGTGCGGCGTGGCAGGACGCCAAAGCGAGAGGAGACGCCGTCAGCTATTGGCAGCAGGATGCCGACGGGCGCTGGCAGCAGAAGGCTTGAGGTTAATTCCATCTTCACGTCATTCGCCTTGTGACTGTCATGTGCGGTCGCTATAAGCCGCAGATTCATTTGCATTAGAGGGACTTTTGGCAATGGCCAGTGAACGCACGCTTTCGATTATCAAGCCCGACGCCACGGAGCGGAACCTCACCGGGCTGATTATCGGGCGGCTCGAGGCTGCCGGGCTTCGCGTAATCGCGCAGAAGCGCGTGTGGTGGAAGAAGAAGGATGCCAGGAAGTTCTACGATATCCACAAGGACCAGCCCTTCTTCAAGGATCTCATCGCCTTCGTGACCTCGGGACCGATCGTGCTGCAGGTGCTGGAAGGCGAGGATGCCATCGCCAAGAACCGCGAAGTGATGGGCGCAACCAATCCCGTCGATGCGGCGCCCGGCTCGATCCGCAAGGACTTCGGCGTCAATTTGCAGCGAAATTCGGTGCACGGCTCGGATAGCCCCGAGACGGCCAAGCGCGAGATCGCGCTTTGCTTCAAGAAAAGCGAAATCGTGGGCTAGGGGCCCGATCTTCGACGGTGTGCTATTAGAGAACCCGTCATGAGCATCGCCCGGGCCATCGCCGCCATTGCCGTGCTTCTCGCGGCCCTGTCCGTGCCGATGCTTGCGGTCGCGCAGAAGGAACCAAAGGATGCCGGCCTGCGCGCGGCGCAGGAGCTCGATGCCGTTCGCGGAGACCCGCTCGCCCTGCACGTCTTTCTCAGGCGCATGCCGAAGGGCGCCGATCTGCACAATCATCTCGACGGCGCGGTGTATGCCGAGACCTTCATCCGCGTCGGAGGCGAAGACGGTCTCTGCGTGGACCCGGTGGCCAAGGGCTTCTCCAAATCGCAGCCGATCAAGTCGGGCGCCGAGCCGGCACCCGTGTGCGAGGCCGGCGACGTTCCTGCCGCCGAGGTCCCGAAGAACCAACGTCTTTATGACGAACTGGTCGACTCATTTTCCATGCGCGGTTTCGTCCCCTCGAAGGGCGTGACGGCGCACGACCATTTCTTCGGAACATTCGCGAAATTCGGCGGCACCGATCCTCGCCACACCGGCGAGTTTCTCGATGAGGTCTCGGCCCGCGCCGCGGCGCAGAACGAGCAATATCTCGAGTTGATGGAGACGCCTACCTGGAACAGGCTGAACACCATCACCAAGGATGTGGTTTGGCGCGAGGACTTGGGCGCGCTGCGCGACGAGCTGCTCGCCAAGGGATTGGCCGAGGATATTCCGCTGGCGCGCGCCTTCTGGGACCAGGCGGAATCCACCCGCAATCAGAGGCAGCGTTGCGGCGCGGCCGATGCCGCTCCCGGCTGCAAGGTGAAGACGCGCTACATTTATCAGGTGTTCCGCAACACGCCGAAGGAGCTGGTCTTTGCCCAGACCGTGTTCGGGTTCGAGCTGGCGTCGGCCGATCCGCGCGTGGTCGCCATCAATTTCGTGGGAGGTGAGGACGACTATACGTCCATGGCGGACTATGCGGAGCATATGCGCATGGTCGGCTTCCTACGCGAGTTCTATCCCAAGGTTCGGGTCAGCCTACATGCCGGCGAGCTTGCGCCGGGGCTCGTGCCGCCGGAAGGTCTCTGCTGCCATGTCAGGCTTGCCGTGGAGCAGGCAAGGACCGACCGCGTCGGCCACGGCGTGGACGTCATGTACGAAGACCGTCCCCACGAGCTCTTGAAGAACATGGCGGACAAGGGTGTGCTCGTTGAAATCAACCTGACGAGCAACAAGGTCATTCTCGGCATCGAGGGCAAGCAGCACCCGTTCTCGACCTATCGCAACTTGGGCGTGCCGGTGGCGCTCTCGACGGATGACGAAGGCGTCTCGCGCATCGACCTCACCCATGAATATGTCACCGCCGTCGAGACCTATGGTCTCACCTACCCCGACCTCAAGGAGATCGTGCGCAACAGCCTGGAATATAGCTTCCTTCCGGGCTTAAGCCTGTGGGACGACAAAGGCGGCTACGTGCGCATCGTCCCCGATTGCCTGAGCGACGTTGCAGGCCCCGATGAGCCTTCCGCGAAGTGCGCGTCCTTTCTCGCCGGCAGCGAAAAGGCGGCGCAGCAATGGGAGCTTGAACGGCGCTTTCAGGCCTTCGAGACGAGCTTCTGAGCGAGACTCACCCCACAAGCGCCTTTGATCTGCGACAAGGCCCTGAAGCCCATGGCCATGCCACTCTGGCTGGGATTGGAGGGTGCCCATGCAGACCCCGCGAATTCTGTGCCTTGCATCTGTCGCTGCTCTGATGCTCTGCGCATGCCTCTGGCCGCTTGCGCCTTCCGCCCTGGCGCAGGAGGGGCCCGAGGAGTGGGAACCCGGCGCGCCGATGGGCTGGAACTTCAAGAATCTGAGCCCGGAGCAGCAGCAGCGCATGATCCGCTTCTCGAGCTTCGTGAACCAAAGGCTCCCCGAGGAATATCTTAAGGCGGAGAACAGCGTGGGCTATACGACCAAGGCGATTGCCGTTGGCGGTCCGCTCTATGCCGCCCATTGCAGCCGGTGCCACGGTGAAACCGGACTGGGCAATGGCCAGCTCGCCCATGCGCTGACGCCTTCCCCGGCGCTCCTTGCCTACATGGTCCAGCAGCCGATCGCGATCGATCAATATCTGCTGTGGAGCATCTCGGAGGGAGGCAAACCGTTCGGCACGGCGATGCCGGCCTTCAAGAAGGACCTCACCCAGGAACAGATCTGGCAGATCGTCGCCTATTTGCGCGCGGCCTTTCCGGCCATCGAAGACGATAGCGCGCCTAAGGCAAGCGGCACGCCGCCGCCCGCCAAGACCGACGAGCCGAGCCCCGATGCGAAGCCCTAGCTGAGGGCGCGGATGCGGAAGGGGAGGCCGCCCTTGGGGCAGAGGGTGACGGTGGCGTGGATCTTCGCCGGCACCGGCCCGGCATATTCCGGGGTGAAGCGGCGCAGCAGCTGCACCAGAGCGAGTGTGTTCTCGATCTGCGACAGCGCCCCGCCGATGCAGGCGCGCTTGCCGGCGGCGAAGGGCAGATAGCTGTATTTCACCCGCTTCTTGGCGCGCTCAGGCGCGAACCGCTCAGGATCGAACTTCTCCGGCTCGTCCCAATATTTCGGGCTGTGATGGGCGATATAGGTGAGGATCACCACCTTGTCGCCCGCCTTGATCTTGTGGCCTCCGATCTCGTCGTCGCCGGCGGCGATCCTGATCAGAGCCCAGATCGGCGGGAAGAGCCGCATGGTCTCCTGGATCACCATGCGCGTATAGGAGAGCTGCTGCACCTCGTTCCATTGCGGATCGCGCTCGCCGCACACGGCGCGCGCTTCCGCTCTGATGCGCTCCAGCGCCTCGGGATGCATCGACAAGAGATAGAGCGACCAGGCGAGCGTGAGCGCCGTCGTCTCGGTGCCCGCCCACAGATATTGCTTCATCTCGTCGATCACCTGCTGGTGATCGAATTCCGGGAAGTTCGGGTCGGCCTCGGCCGTCTGGATCATGCGCAGCAGCGTCTTCTCGCGATGGTCGATGACGTTCGCGCCGATCACGGTGTCGGGGATCGAGGCCCAAATCTCCATGGCCTTGGCCGCGTCCTCCTGCGTCATCTCCTCGAGCTCGCCGCGCACGTTCTTCAGGCGAATGGATTTGTGGTTCACCACGTCGGTGTAGGTCTTCACCTGCTTGAAAACGAAGTGCGGATTGAACGGCATCTCGCGGTCGAATAGGGCCTTGCACACCATCTCGGCGGCAAGCGTCCAGGTCTCCTCCACCATCTCGATGGTCTCGCCAGTCGCGGCGAACTTCGCCCAGCGCGCCATCTTGGATTTGATGGCATCCATCAGATAGGGGAAATAGACCTCGAACATGTTGGGGTGGAAGGCGGCCTGTTGTGGCGCCCTGATCTTCTGCCAGAGCGCGCCGTCGATGGTGATCATGCTCCGGCCGAAAACCGGACGGAGCCCGTCGAAATATTTGACGTAGTTGTCGGCGTTGCTCACGAGCACGCGCTCGGCATGCGCCGGCTCGGACAGGAGCATGAGGCGCTGGTTCTTGAGGTTGATGGGAACCACGCCGCCATATTTGTCGCTGAGCGCCATGAGAACCTGCATGGGGTTCTCCTGGTTCAGCAAGGGCGTGAGCTTGAACCAGATGCTCTGCTCTTCGCCGAGTCCATGCGATGGAGAATAGGCGACTGTCATATCCGCCATTTACGCCTTCCCCCTAGCTCCCTTGGTTTGGGCTTGAGGGCCACGGGTGTTTCCCCCGCGCCCGGCCGCCTGACAAGGAAGCGGCCTTCCGCGCGCTTGCGTCGCCGTTACGGTGTCGGCAAGCAGGCGCAGAATTGCCTCGAATTAGGCCAGTCTCTAGCATCCGGCCGTCAACATTGTCCATCATAGCACGCCGGACATCTTGTGATGCGACATGCGGTCCCGTCCAGGACCCCATCTTACGGCCGTTAACAATTTCAATCAAAGCGCTTCGTCGAGGGGCGGCGAAAAGAACGGGGCTTGATCCCTGACCTGTGTCATTCCGACCACAATCTCGCCTTCCACGTGGACCGCGCCCGAGGCGACGAGGCCGAGCGCCTGAGGGTAGAGGCGATGCTCCGCCTGGAGCACGCGGGCGGCGAGACTGTCAGGCGTGTCGCCCGGGAGTACCGGGACGGCGGCCTGCGCCACAATAGGCCCACAGTCCATCTCGGGCCGCACGAAATGCACGGTGCAGCCGGTGATCGTGACGCCTTCATCCAGAACGCGAGCGTGGGTGTGCAGACCTTTGAACGCAGGCAGGAGGGAGGGGTGGATGTTGAGGTGATGGTTCCACCAGCGCCGCACGAAGCCTTCCGTATGGAGCCGCATGAACCCGGCATTGCAGAGAAGCTCCACGCCTGCTTCTCGCAGCGCCTCGTCGAGGGCGGCGTCGAAGTCCTCGCGGGAGGCGAAATCCTTGTGGTTGACGGTCGCCGTTGGAATGAGGCCTGCCTCGGCGCGCAGGAGTCCTTGCGCGCTCGGCACGTTCGATATCACGAGGACGATCTTGGCGGGATAGGTGGGAGCCCGGCAGGCTTCGATCAGCGCCTGCAAATTGCTACCCCGGCCCGAAATGAGGACGCCGACATGTTTCCTCCTCACCGGTCGCCCCATGCACGCTCGCCCTTGTAACGAACCGCCTCGCCGCGGCCGCGCTTGGCGATCACGCCGATCACTCTCGTCTCGTCGTCGAGATGTTTGAGCACGCGCTCCACCTCCTGAGGGCTCACGATGAGGATCATGCCGATGCCGCAATTGAAGGTCCGCAGCATCTCCTTCTGGTCGAGCCGTGCTTCCACTTGCAGCCACGCGAACACGGCCGGAAGGGCGAAGGCGCCAAGATCGATCTCGGCGGCAAGGCCCTCAGGGAGCACGCGCGGAATGTTGTCGGTGAGCCCGCCGCCGGTGATATGGGCGAGCGCCTTGACGGCGCCGCTTCCGCGAATCGTTTCAAGGATCTGCCGGACATAGATGCGGGTCGGTGTGAGCAACGCCTCGCCCAGCGTCAGGCCCGGCGCAAACGGTGCGGGGTCGTTCCAGCTCAAGCCGGTCTCTGCGACGACGCGGCGCACCAGAGAGAACCCATTGGCATGCACGCCGGAGGACGGCAGCGCGAGGATGACGTCGCCTTCGGCAATGTCCTTCCGTGGCAGCAATGACGAACGCTCGGCCGCGCCTACGGCAAAACCGGCGAGATCGTAGTCGCCCGGCGCATAGAGTCCCGGCATCTCGGCCGTCTCGCCGCCAATCAGGGCGCAGCCGGCTTCCTTGCAGCCCTTGGCGATGCTGCCGATGACCGTCTTGGCCACGCCGAGGTCGAGCTTGCCGCACGCGAAGTAGTCGAGGAAGAACAGGGGCTCGGCGCCCTGCACCACGATGTCGTTGACGTTCATGGCGACGAGATCGATGCCGATCCCGTCATGGAGCCCGGTCTCGATGGCAAGCTTGAGCTTGGTGCCCACGCCGTCGGTAGCGGCGACCAGCACGGGGTCCTTAAAGCCGCACGCCGTGAGGTCGAAGAGGCCGCCGAACCCGCCGATCCCGCCGAGCACGCCAGGGCGTTTGGTCTTTGCCGCGAGAGGACCGATGGCCTCAACCAGCGCGTTCCCTGCGTCGATATCGACGCCCGCGTCGCGATAGGTCAGTTTAGCCTTGTCCGTGGGAGTTGCGGGCACCGGACCACTCGGGGTGCAGAAGCAGGCGATTTGGCATAACAATCGTGCCGGACGAGGCCCGTCAAGGCGGAAAGGCCGTGGGTCCGCCACATTCGCAAGGTTTACCGAAGGTGAAGGTTAGGGCGTCCTCGGCCCCAAACCCGTGGCGGCAGAATTAGACATGGCGTTGTGGCGACTGAAGCGTTCGGCGCGGGCGGCGAGCCTCCTCATCCTGCTGCCCCTTTTTTCCTTCGCGAGCCTCTTCGGCGGCGCGGCCCAGGCTGCCGACAGCCTTTATGAAGTCGCCAAGCTTTCGGTCGATACCACCGCCGCGGATGCCGTCGCCGCGCGGGCGATGGGGATGGCCGAGGCCGGGATGCGCGCCGTCAAGATCGTGCTGCAACGTCTCGTGCCTCTAAGCGCCCAGGAGCTGCTGCCCGAGCTCAGCCAGGAGGATGTCGAAGCCATGGTCAATGGAGTCTCGATCCGCAAGGAGGAGAACTCCACGACCCGCTACATCGCGACCCTCGATGTGAGCGTCAACGAGCAGGGGATCAAGCAGCTTCTGCAAGACCAGGGCATTCCCTATGGCGAGGAGCGCGCGCCGCCGATCTCCATCCTTCCCCTGGTGATCGCGGGCGGAAGCGTGACGGGCGAAGGAGGGGAGGGCTGGCGGCAGGCCTGGGAGGAGCTCGATCTCTCTCACAGCATGACGCCGGCCACGATCCTGAGGCCGCGCCCGGACCTTGGCCTCGAGACCGTCAAGGCCGTGCTCGCCGGCGACGCGCAGGTGTTGGAGTCGATGCAGGCGGATTACGGCTATGGGCCGCTGGTCATCGCCGTGGGCGAGACCGCGGACGGGGAGTTCGTCACCCGGCTGGCCGGTGCCGACAGCGTGGGCGCCATCAATTTCGGGCGGAGCGACACGCTTGGCGGCGATGCCAAGGCTGCCGCGCGGAGTGCGGCCGCAACCGCCTTTGCGATCATCGAGAACCGCTGGAAGGTCACCCAATCCGGGGAGGCCCCAACCACCGCGGTCAAATCTGAGGAAGGCACGGAGGGGCCTCCCGGTGCCGGCAGCCCACCCAAGGGCGAGGTCCCGCGCAATGTCGTGGCTGAGGTCGAGTTCTCGGGCCTCAAGGATTGGCAGGACATGCGCGGGCGGCTGATGAATGTGGCTGGAATTCAGGCGCTCGAGGTCAATTCGCTCTCGGCGCGGGCAGCGTCGATCACCTTCGACTATGCCGGCTCGCTCGGCCGCCTACAGAAGGAACTCGATCAAAACGGGTTCGTCTTCGACGAGAGAGAGGGGACCTTTGTGCTCCGCTCGCGCTAGTGTGGATATTAGGCGCAGTCACGCCCTGTCCTCGAATCTGCTAAACTCCGGGCTTGGAGACCCGGCCACGCCGAAAGGCGCGAACGGCCTTCGGGAGGAGCGTTCGTGAATATTCCCAATAGCCTCACGCTCGGGCGGATCGTGCTCGTTCCGCTGGTGGTGTGGCTGATCATCACCCACGAGATGCTTGCGGCCTTCCTGCTGTTCCTGCTGGCAGGACTGTCGGATGCCGCCGACGGCTTCCTGGCCAAGCGCTATGGCTGGCGCAGCGAGCTTGGCGCCTATCTCGACCCCATCGCCGACAAGGCGCTCCTCGTCAGCATCTATGTCACTCTCGGCTTTGCGGGCCATTTGCCGGTGTGGCTGGTGATCGCGGTGGTGAGCCGCGACATCCTCATCGTCGGGGCGGTGGTGTTGTCATGGATGCTGTCGCGGCCGCTCAGCATGCAGCCGCTGCTCATCAGCAAGGCGAACACGCTCTCGCAGATCGTGCTGGCGGGACTCGTGCTGGCCGAGCTTGGGCTCGGACTCGGGCTCCATGAGCTGATAAACATTCTGGTCTGGGTAACCGGCACGCTTACCATCCTTTCGGCCGCGGCCTATTTCTGGTCGTGGCTCCGGCACATGGCGAGCTACGAGCCCGCGCCCACGCCGCTCCCTCCTCGCCAGAGGAAGGCGGCCGGACTGGACCAGCCGCAACGCTCGCGGGTCAGGACGACGTGACGCTCGCCCAGCTCACTCTCGACCTGCCCCACCGCGCGGCGCTTGGCGCCGAGGATTTCCTCGTCAGCGACTGCAATCTCGCGGCGGTCAGGCTGATCGACGCCTGGCCCAATTGGCAGGACCATGTCCAGCTTCTGATTGGGCCGCCGGCAAGCGGCAAGACGCATCTGGCCAGAGTCTGGCAGGCGCTGTCGGGCGCTCAAGGGCTGGAGCCAAAGCATCTCGCCATGGATTTCGTCGATTCCATGAGCGCTGGCACCCCGCTCGTGGTGGAGGATGCCGATCGCGTCGCTTACGACGAGAAGACTCTGTTCCACCTCTTGAACCTGGCGCGGGAGAAGCGGCTCTTTGTGCTCCTCACGGCCCGCACCGTTCCAAGCCGCTGGCCCTTCTCGCTGCCGGACCTGCTATCGCGGCTGAACGCGGTCCCCGCCGTCGAGATCGGGCCCCCCGACGAAGCGCTCATTCGGACCGTGATGCTTAAGCATTTCGCCGACCGGCAGCTCGATATCGATCCCAAAGTGCTTACATATCTTGCGCTGCACGTGGACCGCTCGCTGGCCGCGGCTGAAGCCGCCGTGGCAGCGGTCGACCGGGCGGCGCTTGCCACGGGGCGCAAGATCAGCCGCCAGCTCGTCATCGAGACGCTTCAGGCCAGCGCCCCGACCGACTAGAGGCGGGCGCCCCTGTTGGCCTTGGCCGTAACGCAAGTGATACAGTTCTTGGGGTAACATTCCGGGGAGGGGGCACCTCCACCGCGCAGGGCGGCGAAAAACGCTGAGTTCATAAGAGGTTATCGATGAGTTTGCCAGAGAAGGTCGAGCGGCTCGAACCGAGCCCCGGCATCGCCGCCTTCGGACCGAGCCGTTTTTTCAACCGCGAGCTGTCTTGGCTCCATTTCAACCGAAGGGTGCTCGAGGAAGCCGAGAACGAGCGCCATCCCCTGCTCGAGCGGCTGCGTTTCCTCTCGATCTCCGCCTCGAACCTCGACGAGTTCTACATGGTGCGCGTGGCGGGCCTGCGCGGCCAGGTCGTGGCCGGCATCGAGACGCCGAGCGTGGACGGGCTCACCCCGGCCGAGCAGCTCGACCGCATCAACCGCTCCGTCGCCGAGCTTACCGCGGAGCAGCAGGAGAACTGGGTCACGCTCGAAGCGCTGCTGGCCGAAGCCGGCATCCATGTCTTGAGCGCCGATCAGCTTTCGGATGCTGAGCGCGCCTGGCTCGAGGAGCATTTCCTCGGCCACATCTTCCCGGTGCTGACGCCGATTGCGGTCGATCCCGCCCATCCCTTTCCGTTCATCCCCAATTTCGGCTTCACCCTCGGACTTGAGCTGGTGCGCGAGGGCTCGCTCCGCGCCATGCACGCGCTCATGCCGATCCCGCCCCAGCTTGCCCGCTTCATCCGCCTGCCGAGCACGAGCGAGGCCAAGGGGCCGATCCGCTTCATCAGGCTCGAGACAGTGGTCGGCATCTTCGTCTCCCGCCTCTTCCCGGGCTACCGGGTGAGAAGCCAGGGCTCCTTCCGCGTGCTGCGCGACAGTGACATCGAGGTCCAGGAGGAGGCCGAGGACCTGGTGCGGCTGTTCGAATCGGCGCTGAAACGGAGGCGCCGCGGCTCGGTCATCAGGCTCGAGATCGAGGCCTCGATGCCGTCGCGGCTACAGCGCTTCGTCATGCAGGAGCTCAAGGTCACCGAGCGCGAGAGCTTCGTGCAGAAGGGCCTGATTGGGCTTACCGACACCAATCAGCTCATCGTCGCCGACCGGCCAGACCTCAAATTCCAACCCTTTGTCAGCCGCTTCCCGGAACGCATTCGCGAGGCTCAGGGCGATTGCTTCGCCGCCATCCGCAAGAAGGACATTGTCGTCCATCACCCCTACGAATCCTTCGACGTCGTGCTGCAGTTCCTGAAGCAGGCGGCGGCCGATCCCGACGTGGTGGCGATCAAATGGACGCTCTACCGCACGAGCAAGAGCTCGCCCATTATCGAACCGCTGAAGGACGCGGCCGAGGCCGGCAAGTCGGTGACCGTCGTGGTCGAGCTGAAGGCCCGCTTCGACGAGGAGGCCAACATCAAATGGGCGCGCGATCTGGAAAGCGCGGGCGTCCAGGTGGTGTACGGCTTCATCGAGCTCAAAACCCACGCCAAGCTCAGCCAGATCGTGCGGCGTGAGCGGGGCGAGCTCGTCACCTATTGCCATGTGGGCACCGGCAATTACCACCCGGTCACGGCCAAGATCTATACCGACCTGTCGTTCTTCACCGCCGACCGCACCATCGGCCACGACCTGACGCGCATCTTCAACTATGTCACGGGCTATGCCGAGCCGGCCGAGCTCGAGACCATGGCGGTGTCGCCGCACGGCATCAGGGCGCGCATCCTCGACCATATCCGCGAGGAGATGTACCACGCCAAGGCCGGCCGGCCGGCGGCCATCTGGATGAAGATGAATTCGCTCGTCGACGCCGAGATCATCGATGCGCTCTACGAGGCGAGCCAGGCGGGGGTGGAGATCGACCTCGTGGTGCGCGGCATCTGCTGCTTGAGGCCCGGCGTCCCCGATCTCTCCGAGAATATCCACGTGAAGAGCATCGTAGGGCGCTTCCTCGAGCATTCGCGCATCTATTGCTTCGGGGCCGGCCATGGCCTTCCGAATCGGAAGGCGGTGGTCTATATCAGCTCTGCCGACATGATGCCGCGCAACCTCGACCGCCGCGTGGAGGCCATGGTGCCAATCAAGAACCCGACCGTGCACGAGCAGATCCTCGACCAGATCATGGTCGCCAATCTCAAGGACAATCTCCAGAGCTGGCGGGTGCGGCCCGATGGAAGCTCGGAACGGATCCACCCAGGAAAGGACCAGGAAGCTTTCAGTGCTCAGGACTATTTCATGACCAATCCGAGCCTGTCCGGCCGCGGCACGTCTCTCCCTG
>Ga0209642_10001730_pt1 | contig 14566 bp, 8 predicted proteins | sample RifCSP19_2_FD_184025 | JGI IMG/M metagenome (GOLD analysis project Ga0209642, IMG submission 184025) | Soil microbial communities from Rifle, Colorado - Rifle CSP2_sed 19_2 (SPAdes) (version 2) | ecosystem: Environmental > Terrestrial > Deep subsurface > Rock core/Sediment | place: Rifle... | reverse complement strand
CACGGCCGACAGGAACATCGAGGTCCAAAGGAGGACCGTGAGGAGTAGCCCGAAGTTTCCGCCCGCGAGTCCGCCGAGGGCCGTCGCGGCGTCGCGGAGCACGCCGGTCTTCTCGAGGGATCCTACAATCACGAACAACCCGCCCAGGAACAGGAGGGTGTGCCAGTCGATCTTCTCGACGAGCTCCGGCATGTCCCTTCCGCCAAGGATGAGGACGAGGGTCGCGCCCAGGAGCGCGACGAACGCGACGAGGACATCGAGGAGCTGGTGGATCACGAGGAGGGTCACCGTGAACGCGAACACGACGAGCGCCACCCGCATGAGGCGCACGTCCACGACCGCGGCGAACGGATCGAGTTCCCGGTGCTCTCTTGCGATCCCCTCTCCGACCGAATCGCCTCGCATCACGTCCGCCTTGCGATGGAGGAGCCAGAAGCACCCGACGTTCACCAGGAAGGCAACGACGGCAATCGGCCCCGTGTTCGCCAGGAAGTCGAGGAACCCGAACCCCAGGGCGGTTCCGATCACGACGTTCGGGGGATCTCCGACCATCGTCGCGCTGCCGCCGATGTTCGCGGAGGTGATCAGGCCGAGGAGGAACGGGGCCGGATGGAGGCGGAGGATCGCGCACACCTCGACCGCGAGCGACGCCATGAACACCAGGACCGTGATGCTGTCCATGAACGCGGCGAGGAGGCCCGCGAGTCCGCAAAACAAGGCGAAGATCCGGACCGGACGGAACCGCGCGGCTCGTAACGCGTGGAGTCCCACCCACCGGAAGAACCCGGATGCGGAGAGAGCGGCGACGAGGATGAACATCCCGAAGACGAGGCCGAGGGCCTCCCAATTCACCGCGGCGACGGCCTCCTCCGTCGTGAGGAGACCGAGTCCGAGGACGAGGACAATCCCCAGGAGGACCGCGGTCGTACGGTGCACGCGTTCGCTCACGAACAGCGCGTAGACCAGGACGAGGATGCCGACGGCGAGGACCTTCTCCATGTTCCCATCCCTTCGAGGGCTCCGGATGGCGGAACCGGGGAAAATCACTTTGTCAACGCGCGGGTCTCGATGATCCGCCCGCCGCGGACGACGGTCCCGACGAGGTTCCCGCCGAGCCGATAGCCGAGATGTTGATGCGCCGGTGCATCGCAGACGAGGACGTCGGCGGCCTTGCCGGCCTCCAAGCTTCCCGTCGTGTCCCCCCGGCCCACCGCGTACGCCGAGTTGATCGTCGCCGCGGTGATCGCCTGCGCGGGCAGGAGGCCGTTGTGATGGCACGCGAGGGCAATCGCCAGCTGCATCGACTCGCACCAGCAGTTCGGGTTGAAGTCCGTTCCGAGAGCGACGGGCACGCCCGCATCGACGAGGCGCCGCCCGTCCGCGTACGGCAACCTCGAGGCGAGGGACGTCGCGGGGAGGAGAACGCCGATGACTCCCGCCGTCGCGAGCGCATCGACCCCCGCCGCGGACACATGCAGCAGGTGGTCCGCGCTCGTCGCGCGGAGCTCCGCGGCGAGGGACGCGCCGCCGGAATCGCTGAGCTCGTCCGCGTGGATCTTCAATCCGAGGCCAACCGTCGCGGCCTTCTGGAGAACCCGCCTCGCCTGCGGGGGGTCGAAGTAGCCCGGCTCCAGGAACACGTCACAGAAGGACGCCGCGCGACTCGATACGACGGCGTCAATCGACTCCGACGCGACGAGATCTGCGTACGCGTCCGCACGGCCCTCGAACTCCGGGGGAACCGCGTGCGCCCCCAGGAACGTCGGAACGACCGTGACGCCCGAGGCGCGGCCCGCAGATGACGCGGCCTGGAGGATCTTCAGTTCGTCCGCCGTCCGGAGGCCGTACCCGCTCTTCACTTCCGCTGTCGTCGTGCCGTGAGCGATCATCGTCGCGAGGCGGTCCGATGCGAGTCCGGCGAGGGTCGCCTCGTCCGCCTCCCGCGTCGCGCGAACCGTGTGGAGGATCCCGCCTCCCCGGTTCGCGATCTCCGCATACGTGAGGCCCTGCGCCTTCCATTCGAGCTCATGCTCACGGGAACCCGCGAACACCGCGTGGGTGTGAGCGTCGACGAACCCCGGCAGGACGATCTTGCCTGAGGCGTCGATCGTCCGGCCCGCCCGGGGATGCCGACGGAGCACCTCCGCGGACGGCCCGACGTCGACGATCCGCGACCCCTCGATGTACACGGCACCGTCCTCCACGATGCCCAGATCGGACATCGCCTCACGGATCCTTGGGCCTCGCGGGCCGCGGAGCGTCAGGAGCTCCGACGCATGGACGATCGCGAGGGACGGGTGCGCGGGGGTCGGTGGACGGCGAGGCTCGCGGACCTTGTGGGCCCCCTCGCGCTTCATGCGATCCTCCGCAGGCCGTCCGCGTCCGACGTGACGGTGAACGCACGCCCGCCCGCGGCCTCGATTGCCCGGGCCGTGCGGTCCGCGTCGTCCGTGAGGGCGACGATGCTCCCGCCGCCCCCCGCCCCCGTGAGCTTCGCGCCGTAGCTGTGGGCGCGCGCCGCGGCGACGAACTTGTCGAGCATCGGGTGCCCGACGCCGAGGGCGTTGAGGGCTTCGTGGTTCCGGTTCATGAGCCGGCCGGCGGCCTCCAGGTCGCCATCCTGCAGCGCCGCGAGGCCGTCCAAGGTGATGCGTCCGATGTCGCGGACGATCGACGCGACCTTCGCGTCCCGCTCCACGCGCTCTTTCACCCCGGCGACGAGGGGTCCCGTCGGCGCGCTGATCCCCGTGTCCCCGACGACAAACGTGAGCTCCGGGAGGCTGCAGCGGTGGAGGGACCACCGGCGCGTGTCCCGGGAGATCGACCACAGGAGATTGGACCCGGGATCCCGGCGGACGAGGATCCCGCCTCCCGCAGCGGACGTGCTCGTGTCGATCGGGCTCGCCCGCCCTTGGACCTCGTGCTCGACCTCGAACGCCTCTCGGGCGATTGCCGGCACGTCGAACGTGCCCCCAAGGGACTGGAGGGCGCCCAAGGTCGCGACGGTCACCGCCGCAGAGGATCCGAGGCCGGATCCCACCGGGATCATCGAGCGGGTCTCGAACCAGAGGGGGCCGTCCCGCCAGGCCCTCGTCGCCGCGGCCTTCACGTACCGGTACTTCGGCGAATCGAGGCTCGCGTCGTCCGCTCGCCACTCGGGGTGAGGGCGCGCGTAGACCTCCGTCCGGAGGTCGATCGCCGTGCTCAGCGCCGGCTCCCCGAAGACGACCGCGTGCTCGCCGAAGAGGATGAGCTTCCCGGGTGCCGAGGCCGCGGCCATCGCGCGCGATTCTCCACGCCCGGACTTAACCCTTCCGCCCTAAGCAACCTCGCGGTCCTCGCGGAACCGGGATCCGAGGCTCTTGTACCCGGCGAGGTCCGGGGTCCTCGGCACGACCTTCTTCATCGCCTCGTCGAAGTGCTTGCGGCGGATCTGCACCCTCTTGAGCGTCGCCTCTTCGAGGCTCGACGCCTTCGTGGCGTGTTCCCGGATCGCGAGGATCGCCGCCTCGTTCGCGACCGCCGCGAGCTCCGCGCCCGTGTACCGGTCCGTCCGCTTCGCGATCTCGCCCAGGTCGACGTCAGGGCCGAGCGGCTTCTTGCGCGTGTGGATGCGGAGGATCGCCTTCCGGGTCTCGAGATCCGGCGGCGGCACGAGGATGTGCCGGTCGAACCGCCCGGCCCGCAGAAGTGCAGGGTCGATGAGATCGGCGCGGTTCGTCGCAGCGATGATCGTCACGTTGTGGAGCTCCTCGAGGCCGTCCATCTCCGTGAGGATCTGGGAGATCACGCGCTCCGTGACCTGGCTGTCCGCGCTCATCCCCCGGACGGGCGTGATCGCGTCGATCTCGTCGAAGAAGATCACGCACGGCGCGGCGGTCTTCGCCTTTCGGAACGTCTCGCGGACCATCCGCTCGGACTCGCCGACCCACTTGCTAAGGAACTCGGGACCGCGGACGGAGATGAAATTCGCCTCCGACTCCGTGGCCACCGCCTTCGCGAGGAGGGTCTTCCCCGTGCCCGGAGGGCCGTACAGGAGGATCCCCTTCGGCGGCTTCGCGTCGACGTGGGCGAACAGGGCGTTCATCTTCAGCGGCCACTCCACGCTCTCCCGCAGCTCCTGCTTCGCCTCCTCGAGCCCGCCGACGTCCTCCCAGTGGACGTTCGGCTGCTCGATCAGGACTTCCCGCAACGACGCGGGCTCCATCTCCCGGAACGCATGGAGGAAGTCCTCTCGCGTCACCACGAGCCTCGCGAGGACCTCCGACGGGATCTCGTCGACCTGGAGATCGATGTCCGGCAGGATCCGGCGGAGGGACCGCATCGCGGCCTCCTTGCACAGGGCGGAGAGGTCTGCGCCCGCGTAGCCGTGGGTGAAGCCCGCGAGCTCGTCGAGCTTCACGGTCTCCTCGAGGGGCATCCCCCGCGTGTGGATCTGGAGGATCTCGAGTCGGCCGTCCTTGTCCGGGATGCCGATCTCGATCTCTCGGTCGAAGCGGCCGGGCCGCCGGAGCGCAGGGTCGAGCGCGTTCGGCCGGTTCGTCGCGCCGATCACGACGACCTTGCCGCGGGCCTGGAGGCCGTCCATGAGGGCGAGGAGCTGCGCGACGACGCGACGCTCGACCTCTCCCGCGACCTCATCCCGCTTCGGGGCGATCGAGTCGAGCTCGTCGATGAAGATGATGCTCGGGGCGTTCTCCTCCGCTTGCTTGAACACGTCGCGGAGGTTCTCCTCGCTCTGACCGTAGAACTTCGACATGATTTCGGGGCCGGAGATCGAGAGGAAGTTCGCGTTCGTCTCGCTCGCGACCGCCTTCGCCAGGAGGGTCTTCCCCGTCCCGGGCGGGCCATGGAGGAGGACGCCCTTCGGCGCCTCGACCCCGAGCCGCTCGAACAGCTCCGGATGCCGGAGCGGCAGCTCGATCATCTCCCGGACCTTCCGGACCTCCTCGCCTAGGCCTCCGATGTCCTCGTACGTGACCCGGGGGACCTTCGCCCCCTCTTCCTTCGCCGGCTTCTCCGCGATCTTCAGTTCCGTGGCCACGTCGAGGATGACCGCGTCCGCGGTCGGAGCGAACGACGTGACGACGAAGTCGAACTTGCGGCCCATGATGCTCACGGTCACGACGTCCCCGCGGGTGAGGGCCCGGCCCCGAAGGGTCTGCGCCATGAACTGCTCCCCACCCATGATCCGGACCGCCTCCGTCGGTGCGAGGCTCACTTTCTCCGCGGGCTTCGCCACCGCCTTCTGGAGGCCGACCTTGTCGTCGATCCCGACGTCCGCGTTCCGCCGCTGCATCCCGTCCATGCGGATGATCCCGCGGTTCGCGTCCTCCGGGTAGCCGCGCCGGACGACCGCGGCCGTGCGGCGGTCGCCCTCGATCAGAACGACGTCGTCCTCCTCGAGGCTCAGGATCTTCAAGACCTCGGGGTCCACGCGGACGATTCCGCGTCCCGCGTCCGCGGGTTTCGCCTCGGCGACCCTGAGAAACTTCTCATGTGCCTTCATCACACCGACTCCCGTTGACGCGGCAGGGATCGGGCTCCTTGGATCGGACTCCGAACGAGCGTCCTGCGGATGACCTTTGCGACGCCTTGGGGCCCCGGTCGCGGCTGCACGTCTCTCGACCTCAAGCAAATTGGTTAGGAAGGGGGCCGGGTCACTCGACCCGGACCTTCACGGGCTCCTGTCGGTGCGCGGGCTCCTTCCTGGGAACCCGGACCTCGAGGACCCCGTCCTTGAGCGTGGCCCGCGCCTCGCCGGGGACGACGGTGTCGGGGAAGGAGAGCGCCCGGTGGAACGCGCGGTCCGCGCGCTCGCGGTAGTAATACTCTTTCTCCCTCGCCTCGGTCTCGACGTGCGTCTGCGCCTCGAGCTCGATCCCGTCCTCGGTCACGCGGATGTCGAGGTCTTCCTTGCTCACGCCCGGGAGCTCCGCCTTGACGACGAACTCCCGGCCTTCATCGAGGAGATCGACGAGGGGCGTACGCATCGGGAGGACGCCCTCTCCGTGCCAACGGGCGAGCGGAGACCGCGGGAAGCGGCTGTCGAACTCCCTCCGAACGTCGTCGAACCACCGGTCGATCTCGCCGAACGCCGACCGTGGGTTCCAGAATTGCTCGCGGCGCTGAAGGCCGCGCTCTTCAGTCTTCGGTTCCGTCTTCGCGCCTTTGGCTTTCCGGATCATCATCTGTCCCTCCGTGGCTCGTGCCACACCCAATATCTACGAGCAGTTCTATATAAATATTCCTTTCCAGGCCTTGGAGGTCGCCTACCGCATTTCCCGGGGGCCCCCAAGAGCGGTGAAAGGTAATACGGGAGGAGGGGTCTCCGAGGTCGGTGGACGCGGTCCCTTCCGATCTCGTGCGCGGCCCGGTCCGGGACGTCCGCCTCGACGGCGCCTGCCCCGCGTGCGACGGTCCCTCCTTGATCCTCCGGTCTCTCCCGCTCGAGCTGCCGTACCTCGGAGAGGCGATCCAGACCGTGCTCCTGTGCGCGTCATGCGGGTACCGCAACACGGACCTTCTCCTGACCCGTCGCGGGGAGCCACGCCGCGTGAGCCTGCGGGTTTCCGCGCGCGAGCACCGGAACGCCCGCGTCGTCCGATCGACGTCGGGAACGATTCGGGTCCCCGAGCTCGGTGCGTCGATCGAACCGGGCCCCCGCGCGGAGGCGTTCGTCAGCAACGTGGAGGCGGTCCTCCGGAGGTTCTTCGACGTCGTCCGGGGACAAGAGGCGGTCGCGGAAGGGCCGGGAAGGCGTCGCGAACTCGCACGGGTCCGTGAGCGGATCCAGCGGATGATCGACGGCCCGGAGGCGTTCACCCTCGTCCTTGAGGATCCCTCCGGGAACAGCGACATCCTCCACCCGGACACCGCGCGCGTGGCCCTATCACGGGAGGAGGCCGCGAAGCTTCGTGCGTCCGAGGCCTTCATCGACGTCGGGAAGAAGCTCGACGATCGCCCTGTCTGACGCACGGGCGTCAGGAGGCATCTCGCTTCACGGTGATCGGGATCGCCCCGCTGTCGAACTCGAGCCACGCGATTTCGATCGGATCGACCATTCCCCCGGGCACGTCGAGGAGAATCGGTGACCCCATGCTGATCTGGAGGGCGCGGGCCCCGATGATCCGTGCCTTCTCGAAGCGGGTGTAACGCATGGGGAGCCCCTCACACGGTGCGTGGGCGGGAAGGGCCACACCGCGAAAGGCAGAATCGGCCGGCCGTGAGCGGCCCGAAATGGATGGCCCTACTTCAACCTTCCCTAGCGCGCGATGCCGCCCGGCCCGAGGCGACTTCCCACAGGGGCGCCCGGAAGGCCGCGCCCCTACGCGCCCGAAGCCGCCCCCCATGGCGTGCGTCATTCGCATCGAAGATAATCGCCGATGAGAACGGGGAGGCAGGCTTGATGCCCACCCCCATCTACCGCGCATAGAGCGTCCGGGCCAGAGGTCTACGGGCCGTAGAGGTGCGTCCTCGTTGGATCAGCGTTCCTTCCGTCAAGCCGTCCTCCTCCTCGCGGGGGAGCACTCGATACTGATCCTCAAGGCGATGCGGGACGGAGAGTGGCACCTTTCCAGTGAGGTCGCTCGGAGGCTCGACATCCACATCACGACCGCCTCGAAGTTCCTCCACCGGCTCGCGGACCTCGAGCTCCTCGACCGGCGCGCGCGGGACAGCCGCACCGTCGAGTATCGCCTCGGCTCCCCGCGACTCAGCCTCGAGGTCGACCTCCTCGACGATTCCGGCCCGCTCCGGGAGTCGATCGATTTCTATGTGACGTATTTCCACCAGCTGTTCGACCGGATCCGACGGCTCGGGTGGCCGAGCGTCGAGGCGGACATGCAGCACCGCCTGACGTCGGATCACCAGGGGCTCCGGTCCGCGATCTTCAGCGAGATGATCGAAGGGAGCGACGGAGGGATCGACCAGCTCCGCGAGCTCGTCGCGGTCCTCCACCGCGACCTCTGGTCCGTCTGCTCGCAGGCCCTCGGCCGCGCGGCCGCGGAGCGGGTGTTCCAGACCGCCCTCCGGGAGGCCGTCGGGACGCATCCCGAGATCGCCGTCCGCTGCGGGCTCGCGAGGCCGCTAGAGGCGTGAGGATGGGGGATCGGGTCGCAACGGGCATCGTGGGGTTCGACCGCCTCGTCGGCGGCGGCTTCCCCCGCGGGACATTGAACCTCCTCGCAGGCCCTGCGGGCAGCGGGAAGTCCCTCTTCGGCCTCCACTTCGTGTACAACGGCGCCGCTCTCCACGGGGAGACGGGAATGTATCTCGTCCTCGAGGAGACGCGGGACAACCTCGAGCGGGCGATGGCCGCGTACCGCATGGACCCCGCGCGGCTCGAGGCGACCGGCCGCCTCCTGATTGTCGACATGGGCGAGGTCCGCGCGGACGAGGACGGGCGGAGCATCGTGAGCTTCGACGATCTGCGCGATTTCCTCAGCGCCGCTCTCCCGAGCTCGGGCGCGAAGCGGCTCGTCGTCGACTCCCTCTCCGTCCTCGGCCTCTACTACCCGAACCCCGAGCGGTTGCGAGAGCGGTTGTTCGCCTTCTCTCGGTTCCTCCGGTCCCGGGCCCTCACGACCCTGCTCCTCACGGAGAGCATCGAGGGTGCCGGTCTCACGCGGTACGGGGTCGAGCAGTTCGTCGCGGACTCCTTCGTCCATCTCGACCTCGAGGAGGTCAAGGGGGATCTCCGGCGCACGCTCACCGTCCGGAAGATGCGGTTCACGCGACACGACGCGTCGAAGCACCCCGTCCACATCGGGCCGGGGGGCATGGTCGTCCTGGACGAGGAGAAGGTGGTCTGAGGTGCGCCTCCCCACGGGGATTGCCGGTTTCGACGAGATGATCGAGGGCGGCTTCCCCGCGAACGCGAACATCGTCCTCCAGGGCCCCGCGGGCCAGGAGAAGATGCGGCTCGCCCTCACGTTCCTCGCCGTGGGCCTGAGGTCCGGCGCGAGCGGGCTCGTCGTGACGTCCTCCCAGTCGCCCGACGTGGTGCTCGGGGAGCTCCGGAACCTCGGCGTCGACCTCGATGCCGTGGTGCGGGAGAACCGGCTCCGGATCGTCGACTGGTACACCCAGCGGGAGGAGCCCGTCCAGGACGTCGAGGAGCGGGGGATCGTCCTCCGCTCGTCGATCGACCTCACGAACGTGGGCGTCGCCCTGAGCCGCGGGATCGCGGCTCTCGGCGGCGACAAGCCGAAGCGCGCGGTCGTCGAGCTCCTGTCTCCCGCGATGAACGTGTACGAGGTCGGACAGGTCTACGCGTTCGCGCAGTCGTGCAAGGGGAAGTTCGTCCGGTTCAACTTCACCGCGCTCTTCCTGATCGAGAAGGAGATGCACAGCGGCCCGGAGCTGTCGACCCTCCACCAGCCGTTCGACGGCCTCGTCGAGCTCGAACGCACGCGGATCGGGGACAACATCGTGAGGAAGATCGGCGTCGTCCACCTGAAGGATACGACGCCCGACACCGCGTTCCGCGTCCTCGAGGCGACCCCCCAGGGCCCGCGGGTGGTCAAGGAGGCCGTGAAGCCGGCTTCGACTCCGCCTCCTCCGGTCCCGCCATCTCCTAAGCCGTCGCCACCGCCGAAGGCCAAGCCTCCTGTTGGACCGCCGGTCCCCGAAACGAAGGAGGAGTCCCCGACTCGGGCGTACCTGATCATGCAGATCGCCCGGGAACGGCTGCGGCTCAACCCGTCGGACTCCGACGCGCTCTTCGCGATCGCCGCGGCCCAGGCGACCCTGGACGATGCGCGAGGTGCCCTCGAAGCGCTCGAGCAGCTTGCACAGGTCGACGAGCGCTACCCGGGCCTGTGGGTCCTGAAGACGAAGCTCCACGCCCGCCTCGGAGACGTCGTGCGCGCTCGGCAGAGCCGCGCGAAGGCGGAGGCGATCCGGGACGTCGAAGGCCTGACGACGGAGATCTTCGTGGAGTGCCCGATCTGCGAGGCCCAGGTGTCGGAGAGCGCCTCCCGCTGCCCGAAGTGCGGCGCGAAGTTCCTCCAGGACGAGGCGATCGCGGAGGAGCTCGATGCGCTCGGCCAGGCCGCGATTCAGGAGAAGGTCCAGGAGGAGCTCGGCGCGGAGGACCTGCTCGGCGTGAAGCCGGAGCTCACGCGAAAGCCGGTTCCGTCGAAGCCCAAGCCCACCGCCCAGGTCGCTGCCCCGCCGCGGGAGGCCGCGAAGCCGTCCGCGAAACAGGGGTTGACGAACGGACTCGTCCGCGAGGGTGGGACGCGGAGGCCTGCGGGGATGACGAACGGTCTCCGTGGCCGCACGAACGGTCTCACGAACGGTCTCCGTGGCCGCACGAACGGTCTCACGAACGGTCTCCGTGGCCGCACGAACGGTCTCACGAACGGTCTCCGTGGCCGCACGAACGGTCTCACGAACGGTCTCCGTGGCCGCACGAACGGTCTCACGAACGGCTTGGCTCGCACGACGGGGATGACGAATGGGCTCGTCAACGGCCTGGCGGCGACGAAGCGGGGCCTGACGAACGGCCTCACGAACGGCAATGGCTTCACGAACGGACTCGGCTCGCCGCGGTTCCAGCGGGAGGTCCGCCTCAACCGGTGGAAGCTGTACGTGATCCCGCTCGTCGCGATCGGGCTTCTGATCGTACCGCTCTTCACGCCTTCCCCGTTCGCGGGCCCGTCCTATCCGATCCAGATCGATGGCGCGTTCGATGACTGGTCTGCGGTGCCGAAGGTTCCCGCCTCCGCGAGCGCCGTGTCGAACCCGAATACAGACATCCTCGAAGTCGCCGTGAAGGACAACATCGACTACTTGTCTTTCTATGTGGAAGTCCAGGGCACTGCGCTCCAAGGTGGCCCCGTGCCGGACCGGGTCACGGACACGTTCTTCCTGTTCCTGGACCTCGACCGGTCCGCGAGGACGGGCTATCAGGTCCAGGGGCTCGGTGCGGACCGCCTCATCGAGATCGTCGGTTGGGGTGGCGAGCCCGCGAGCGCGCGCATGCTCGAGTTCGACGCAAATCGGGACGCCCGGGACTGGGGCGGTTGGTTCAAGGGGGCTTCGGTGTCTGCGGCGGCCTCCGGGAGCCGCCTCGAGTTCCAGGCCGATTGGGACGCGATTACTCTTCCGAAGCGTAACATCGACGTCGCCTTTGTCTCGAAGGGCTACGACGGACGGATCGATGTCGGGGAGACGACTGCGACGAGCGCGGATGCCTACTTGGTCGTGGCGCAGGATTCCGCGTCCCCGCAGCTTGTCACGGGGACTTTGAGCAACCTCCTGCAGCTCACCCTTCGAGCTGTGGGCGGCGATGTTCGCGTGACATCCTTGAACGTGACCCTCCAGGGCACCTTCGTCCCTTCGACACTGTCCTCGATGGCCCTCTTGGACGTATCCGGTCTCACCCTCTCCCAAGAGATTGTCGTCGGTCGGGCGATCCAGTTTGACAGTCTTTCCCTCCTCGTGCCTCGGGACGGGAGCGCGACCCTCGTCGTGCGACCCTCCGTAGCCGCGGACGACGGAACGACCATCGGCGCGCACCTTGCGAGCCCGGGCGACGTCGTCGTGGCCCAGGGTGGGGTCGCCCTCACGTCCCCGCCGACGTCACCGGAGTCCCTCGCCTACGTGGGGGCACTCCCCGCGGCCGTGCGCGTGGACGGCGGCTTCGCGGACTGGCCTAGCGTGACCCCGGATCCGACCGGGGACGCGAGCCCTTCCTGGAGGCGGGACCTCGACATCGTCGGACACGCCTTCCAGGGTTCCTCGGGCAATACGTTCTTCCTCGTGCGGACGGACGGGACCGCACTGGGAGGCACGATCGCGCCCCTCGTGAACTCGCCCTTCCGGCCCGGCCCGAGCTCGCCGGACGCAGACCGTGACACAGTCCCCGATGCGGCGGATCTCTTCCCCTACGACTTCAACAACGATGGGGTCCAGGACGTTGCCTCGGGCAACGACTACGATGGTGACGGGGTTCTTGACTACGGCATCGCCGGCGGTACGGACCAATGGCTGAACACGACGATTCCGCTCACGTTCCCTGCCCCCTACGCGGGCACCTCCGTGAACCTCTTCATCGGCCCCGTCGAGAGGCCCGTGGCAAAGGGGGAGGACACCGCGCGCTTCTACCTGGATCAGGATGGCTCCGCCGGAACCGGCTACGCAATGGCCGGCGTTGGAGCGGAGTACCTCGTCGAGATCACGGGGAAGTCGGGTCAGATCTTGGGTTCCACGGCCCTCCGGTTCACCGGGCTCTCTCCGGGTGAGTGGTCATGGTCCTCCGTCGGTCCGGCGGAGGCGATGAAGGATCGGAGCCGGCTCGAGGCCGGCCTCGCGGGAGTTGCCGTGACGAACGCGTCTCGCGCATATGTCCAGATCGCAGGCTGGTCCGGCGAGTACGACGATGTGACCCCGGACGGCCCCGCGCGCACCCTCGTATCCTCGTCCGCACTCCGGGCGCTCGGTTTCGCGAGTGGCAACCCTCCCGCCACCTCGGCCACTGGGGACTTCCCGGTCAAGATTCTCGACATTGCGGGGAACCAGAAGTGGTTCTTCACGAACGGCGCGACGTCCCCGACTCTCTGTTCCACGAACTACGCGGCGAGCGGGACCGCTGGCTCCTCCGCGGCCTCGACGACCCTGATCGGCACTTCGCCGACGATCTGCTGGTACACCGCGCTCGACCCGTCCGACGTGACGGTGGGACAGTGGGAAGCGATCCTTGACATCGACAAGACCACGGACGGGACGAAGGTCCTGCGCTCGAGCGCCCAGGGCGACTCGAACGCCTGGTCCGCGGCCGGTTGTCTGCAGGCGAGCGCGTACCAGTGTGTGGACGACGACCCGAACGACGGCGACACCTCCTACATCGTGTCAAATGCGAGCACGACAACGGACTCGCTTTTCAACATCTTCGACTGGACGTCGACACCTGCGCCACCCTCTCCGCTGTCGATCGTCAATGTAGTCGTGACCGCCTCATGCGGAAGGGCCGGAGGCGGCGCGGTCGACGTGCGAATCCTCCTCAAGAGCGGCGGAACGACATCGGTCGGCGGCACGTCGACCAACTGTGCCAACTCCGCAACGTACACGGTCTGGACGGACACCTGGACCACAGACCCCTCGGACGGCCTCGCGTGGACCCTCGCCGACATCAACGCCCTCCAGGTTGGGGTCCGGGACAACGACACGACGACGCGCGAAGTCCGAGCGAGCCACGCCATGGCCACCGTGACCTGGGTCCCGGTCCACTCCGTCCAGATTGAGAAGTGCACGACATCCGACTGTACGTCCCGCGCGACCCTGTACGGCCCGACGAACGGGAACACGTACGGGAGCGACGTCACCTTCACGAGTTCCTCTCTAGGCTCACAGACGTTCGATGCGAACAGCCGGGTCCGATTCAAGGTCGAACTCTACGTGGACGGATCCTCCACTCCTGGGTCCGTGACGGTCCGGTACAACGGTGCGAACCCGGGGACGGACGACTCCCGCGCGACTTCGCCGCCACCTCCCTTTGCCTCCACTATGGGTGACATCGCGGTCGGAACCGGCGGCGCCGCGAGCGACCTGTACGGGTACAATGTGACCGGCGTCGGGAAGGTGAACGAGAACAGCGGCGGCTACGAGGACTTCCTCGTGGGCGCCCCGAACGTAGACTTCGGCGGGCAGAACGACCGCGGGGCGATCTACCTCTTCTTCGGATCCGCTAGCTGGGCTCCATCGAACGTCAACGCGGGCTCTGCGAATGTGGTCATCTACGGGGCTGCAACCGGAGATCACTTCGGCTGGTCCCTCGCCGCTGCGAACGATGTGAACGGCGACGGGTACGCGGACATCCTCGCGGGCTCCCCCGACGCGACCCAGGGGAAGGCCTACCTGATTTACGGCCGTGCGGACTGGAGCGCCGCGAACGGCGCCTCCATCGCGAGCGTGGCGAGCGTCGTTACGATCACGGGACAGAACACCGGGGATAAGTTCGGCGGCTCCGTCGCCGGAGTCGGAAACCTCGACAACTCCGGGAATGCGGACTTCGCCGTCGGTGCCTACACGTACGGGTCGAATCGGGGACGCGTGTACGTGTTCTACGGAGATGGGTCCATTGCCACGAAGGCCGTCGATGCCGATGTCAGGTTGGACGGTGCCGTCCCCGGGGACAAGTTCGGGTTCTCCGTCGCGGGCGCCGGAAACGTGAACAACGACAACTACGCGGACCTAGTCGTCGGCGCGCCAGGCGCGAGCAAGGCCTACGTGTACACGCTCGCGATTAACCTCGTGGCAAACGGGCACCTTGCCGCGGACGCGACAGGCTGGACGTACGCCGAGGTCGATCCCAACGGATTCGACAGCGGAGCCTGGGAGAACACCGGGAGCTCGGACGCGGACATCTCCGGCGCAGGCAGTTACAAGTTCGCCTTCACGGACTCGTCGAGCTCGTTGACCCTCTACTTCCATTCGGAGACCATCACCGTGAACGGAGCGTCCGGGAACGGGCTTCACCCGACCGCAGTCGATCAGGGCGTGGTGAGCAGCTCGGTCACGGCGTTCGCGAGCGGAGACCATCTCCTGATTGGGACCTGGA
>Ga0209642_10001729_pt1 | contig 14567 bp, 13 predicted proteins | sample RifCSP19_2_FD_184025 | JGI IMG/M metagenome (GOLD analysis project Ga0209642, IMG submission 184025) | Soil microbial communities from Rifle, Colorado - Rifle CSP2_sed 19_2 (SPAdes) (version 2) | ecosystem: Environmental > Terrestrial > Deep subsurface > Rock core/Sediment | place: Rifle... | reverse complement strand
ATCTTCGCCCTGCAGGAGGGGATAGGCACGCCAGAAGCGATCGACACAGTGATGAAACTGGGCATGAACCACCCGATGGGGCCGCTGGCGCTGTGCGATCTAATCGGCCTGGATGTGGTGCTTTTTGTGATGGAAGTGCTACAGCGAGACCTGGGCGAAGACAAGTATCGTCCGTCGCCATTGTTGCGTAAAATGGTTGACGCTGGTTATCTTGGTCGTAAAACCGGAAAAGGGTTTTATAATTATAGTTAGTACATAATTTGTCGTGAGCTCTTTGCATGTAAAATTTTTAGTCTCAAAATATATAATCAGGAGTGCCTTTTGAGCGAGGAACCCAGGGTAGCAGAACCTTCTAGTTTTTTGAATATGTTAAAGAACCGGTTGCAACCAGCGGATGAAGCAATTCATGGCTGGTACCGATTCGTTCTTGGCTATCCGCCGCATCTGGTAAAAGAATATCTAAAAACCTTAGGTGCTGACCCTAACATAGATTGGGTCTTCGATCCGTTCTGTGGAACAGCCACAACACCTATTGAATCTCGCCTAAATGGTTTCTCCACTGTCAGCATAGATGCAAATCCTATCTCAATTCTGGCCACTCAGGTAAAGCTTAATTGGAATGTTGATCTGCAAGAAGTAAAATTACAATTAGAAGATATTTTGGATATCGCCTCTGTTTGTCTGAGTCATTATGACTTGGCCGCTGTGCCTGAGGAACACAGGCAATTATCTTTATGGGGTCCGCAATTCCTGGGAGATAATTCGAAGGAAAACGGTAGCTTATGTGATTTTGAGCTTGGCGAAATGCTTCCAGCAAGTGCTGCAAGCCTTATACCTAAAGGCTTTATTAGCCAAAAACCTTTGCTTCGCGTCCTGGCTCTCCGTTATGCTATTGAAAAGACTGTCTTAAAGCAGGAAATCCGTGATTTCTTTAGATTAGCCTTGGCGAGCACGATTGTAAATACCGCTGGCAATATAGGGTTTGGCCCTGAAGTCTATCGCCTTCCGCCCCGCGAGGATGCCGATGTTCTGGGAGCATTTGTTTTAACAATTACTCGTATGGTGTCTGAACTAGAGTTAATACTTAAAAAGCAACAGCGACCATTTCCACCAGCGAAGGTGTTTAAGGATGATGCGCGCGTGCTCTCCTCTCTAAATGAGTTCCCGCCAATCGGGATTGTTATTACCTCCCCACCGTATCCTAATGAGAAAGATTATACGCGTAGTACTCGGTTGGAGAGTGTCCTGCTTGGTCTTTTCACAAGCAAAAACGATTTGCGCACCCTAAAGTCTGGTCTTCTGCGATCTAACACACGTAATGTGTTCGTGGGCGACGATGACGATAAATTTGTTCAAGACATTTCCTCAATTATGACTGTTGCTGAAGAAATAGAGAAAATGCGGCAGAGACTTGGCAAAACCTCAGGATTTGAACGCCTATACCATCGCGTAACACGCCTATATTTTGGTGGTATGTATCGGCATCTAATGGCTTTATTACCAAAACTACGACCTGGTGCTCGTTGTGCTTATGTGGTCGGGGATCAGATGTCATATTTTCGCGTCCACATCCGAACTGCTCATTTGCTGGCAGACGTGGCAAACAAAGTTGGTTATCAAGTTGAAGGAATCGAACTTTGGCGCACACGTCGTTCAACTACTACCGGTATTGACTTAGAGGAAAATATACTACTCCTTAAGCGTCCAGGAGGGAATTAGGATTGCCAAAAAGAATACGCCAAAATCGAGATAGCTATATTTTTGAAGATGAAGGGCTATCCCAATACGACGAAGTAATATTGGAGGTATTCTTACGCCATTATCAATCCGGGGTTGAGCGTTTAGTATTTGAGAAGGATGAGTTAGCTGAAATATGTCTTAAACATGGTATCACCGTCAGAAACATACCGGATATTATTTATACCTACCGCGCTCGCAAGATGCTCCCAGAGAGGATCTTGGCTTCTGGCCATTGGGCGATTGAGCCTGCTGGGCGGGGAACTTATGCATTTCGTCTTCTTCGCAATCCGCCCCACTTTGAAATCCCCTTCCAAGATTACGATCCGATAGATATTTATAATGCAATACCTGAAGTCGTGGAAGGACTCTTGCGTCAGGATGAGCAATCATTATTGACGCGTATTCTCTATAATCGGCTAACTGATATCTTCACTGGTTTAACATGCTTTCATATTCAGAACCATTACCGAAGTTTCGTAGCGGAAATGGGGGAAGTTGAATTGGATGCTTTATATGTGGGTGTGGACAGAGGGGGTACACTGTTTGTAATCCCGATCGAAGCCAAGAGCCAGGCTGAGCATGAGATGATCGGTCGTATCCAAGTCTCGCATTTGGTAAAGCTTGTTCGTCAAGATTTTGGTAAACTGCAACGAAGGATAATTGCTATAAAAACCCTCCAGGATGGGACAATCGCAATGGTTGAATTTAGCGATCAAGAGGATCCAGATGACCTCAAAATTGTTACTGTGAGTCGCTATCGTTTAATTAGGAGAGGAAGCCAGTTCAAATTTAACTTGAACAAGGAACCAACTGAAGAGATTTAAAACACGGGAAGCCGTCTTTCGGCGGCTTCCCGGTGCGCTGCGGCTCCCTTTATCCTTCAAGGAGGAGGGATGCCGCAGCGCTAAGTTTGGTACTATCGTTCATCGGCATCACCTCCTTGTCGGTAGGATAGCAAGAAGGGGGTGATTGGTTCACCTGTTGTGAAGGAAGTATCACATAGATTTACCCAAATGTCAATGGGGACAATCTCAACCATCTTTGTAGGAAAGAGCCATGCCTGCAAGTAAACAAGATAGGCCGAATTGGGGCAAACAGTGGGTGGGTGCCTTTGCCGGCGCAGTGCTGGGATGGGGATTGGTCGTGATTTTTCCAGCTCTAGAGCAGAGGTTCAGCCTGCTCACAGTCATCTTGTGGTGTGCAGCCATCGGTGCGGGTCTGACCAATCTGGATGGTTTTATGCACGCCGGAGCGGCGCTGACGCGCCGCCAAAATAACCAGTTAAACTTAATCGTCGGGCTGGGCCTGCCAGTCCTGGTGTTGCTGCTGATCACGCTCCTGCTGCGTCGATAAAAAGATCGTTGATCTTTCCCATGTATGCGGTTATAATCTAGGCAATTGAATACATCAACCTTCGGGGCGGGGTGAGCGGCGATTTGTGAAGAAAATCGCTAAGGCAACTCCCCACCGGTGGTACAGCCCACGAGCGCGATGATCTTAGTATTCTATGCGCATGATCCGGTGAAACTCCGGAGCCGACGGTATAGTCCGGATGAAAGAAGGTTTAGGAGACTCCCCTCCTTGGGTGCAGTTCCCTGTTAATCCGCCCCGAAAACCAGCCGGTTTTCGGGGATTTTTCTACAGTTTGGAGCTGCTTAATCCAATTGATTCGCCTTGCCCCGATTTATCGGGGCACTTTTGTCCTAGGAAACCGTGTAATGGATCTGACACATGCGCGTAAGATAGTCACTTTTCCCCCTTATAAGGATGGCCGGCGAAGTTTTTATCTCGTGGGGTTCTCGCTCGGGTTGGCGATTCTGGTCTGGTATCTGTTTGCCCGGCTGGGTGGCTTTCCAGCATTTATCCTGCCGCCCCCAGGTCTGGTCTGGGAGCGATTGCTCCAGACCTTGAGCAGCGGAAGCCTGTTGCGGCATAGCGCGGTTACCCTGGGGGAGGTGCTGGTCGGGCTTGCACTCGGAGTGAGCGCCGCCACAGCGTTGGGATACCTGCTGGCCAAATCGCGCCCCTTTGAGCGCTTATTGGCCCCTTACATCGTCGCCAGCCAGTCTGTTCCAGTTGTAGCGATCGCCCCATTACTGGTAATCTGGTTTGGTCCGGGATTGTTCTCTAAAGTGTTGATTTGCGCCTTGATCGTCTTCTTTCCGGTACTTGTCAACACCATAGTTGGCCTGCGTTCCGTACCCGAAGAACTGCATGACTTGATGCGTTCTTTACAAGCCGCCCGCTGGCAGACCTTTTCATTGCTCGAGGTGCCGGCCGCGCTACCGGTTTTCTTGGGCGGTTTACGGATTGGAGCCACCCTGTCAGTCATCGGCGCGGTAGTAGGCGAATTCGTGGGAGCCGATCGGGGGCTGGGCTTCCTGATCAATGTTGGTCGCGGGCAGTACGACACTGCCCTGGTTTTCGTCGCCGTCTTTACCCTGGTTGGGATGGCATTGACCCTTTACGGGCTGGTTGTCTGGCTTGAAGCGCGCCTGCTCTCATGGCAACAACGCCCGGAGAGCGCGCATTTTTCCCGCTAATGTGGAGGACATCAACATGTTTCGTTGGCGCATTTCGTCCACTCTCGCTTCACTTGCCCTGTTGTTCACCGCTTGCTCTGGACAACAGGCGACTCCAGAACCTACATTGACTGAGCCGCCTCTGGTTCACATTCGCCTGCCGATGGGCTATCAACCCAACGTGCAGTTTGCGCCGTTCTATGTGGCCGTGGATAAAGGTTACTTTCGAGAGGCTGGGATCGAAATCGAGTTCGACTACAGCTTTGAAATCGATGCCGTGGCATTGATCGGGGCGAACGAACTGCAGTTTGCCGTCGTCTCTGGCGAGCAGGTGCTCCTGGCTCGCGGCCAGGGATTGCCCGTGGTCTATGTCCTGGCCTGGTGGCAGGATTATCCGGTGGGCGTCGTCGCCAAAACTGAGCAAGGGATCACGACGCCGCAAGACCTGGACGGAAAACGCATCGGCCTGCCGGGTTTGTTTGGCGCCAGCTACATCGGTTTACGGGCACTATTAAACGCTGGTGACTTAACTGAGGAAGATGTCACCCTGGTCTCGATCGGCTATAACCAGGTGGAAGCCCTGGTCACAGACCAGGTACAGGCGGCGGTTATCTATGTCAACAACGAACCGGTCCAGTTGCACGCCCAGGGTTATCAAATAGACCTCTTGCGCGTCGCTGACTTCGCACAGCTGGCCTCCAATGGCCTGATCACCAACGAGGCTACCATTGCCGATAATCCGGACCTGGTGCAGCGCATGGTCCAGGCCACTCTGCGTGGCGTGGCAGACACCCTGGCTAACCCCGATCAGGCCTTCGAGATTTGCAAAAAGTTCGTAGATAACCTTGCTCAGGCGGATCAAGCCGTGCAGAAGGAAGTGTTAGCCTCTTCGCTGGAGTTTTGGCAAGCGGATCAGCTCGGCCTCTCAGACCCTGCGGCCTGGGAGAATATGCAAGACCTCCTGTTGGAGATGGGACTGCTATCCCAACCCCTGGATTTGAGTAAGGCTTTTACCAACGAATTCGTCAAATAGGTTTACCACCCACAGGTAGAAAGTAGTCTGCGCAATGTTGAAATCTGTCCTAACGTCTTCAGTAGTTCCTCTTCAGGTTGGACCTGTACTTGTAGCGCGCGATCTGAGCCTGATTTTCCCGGATGCGGATGAGGGCCTGCACGTCTTGTCCGACATCTCTTTTTCTGTCGACGTTGAAGAATTTGTCTGCGTTCTGGGGCCTTCCGGCAGTGGGAAGAGTACCTTGTTGCGCATCCTGGCTGGGTTGCTGCCGCCCACCCATGGCGAAGTTTTCTACTTGGGGGAGCGACTGAATGGACCGCGCCGGGAGATCGGCTTTGTTTTCCAAAAGGCTAACTTGATGCCCTGGCGCACTGTGCTGGAAAACATCACCCTGCCGCTGGAACTGCAGCAGGTGCCCGCAGGCCAGGCACAGGCTCAGGCCCAGGAGCTGGTCAACCTGGTAGGCCTGGAAGGATTTGAGGAGACTCTCCCGCGTGACCTGTCTGGAGGAATGGCACAGCGCGTCGCAATCGCCCGCGCCCTGGTGCATGATCCGGGGGTGCTGCTGCTGGATGAGCCTTTCGGTGCGCTGGATGCGCTCACCCGCGAGCGCATGGGGGCTGAACTGATGCGCATTTGGCAGGCCCGACGCAAGACGGTGGTGATGGTGACGCACGCCATCGCAGAAGCGATCTTCCTGGCTGACCGTGTCCTGGTGCTTAGCCCTCGCCCGGGTCATGTGCGCCTCGACCTTCCGGTCAACCTGCCCCGCCCCCGCCAGGAGCAGGTGCGCTATACGCCAGCTTTTGGCGAGCTCGCCCAGCGCCTGCGCGCTGCCATTGGCTAGCCTAATATTGAAGATTCCCCGACTCGCTAAATCACTTCTTCTCCTCCCTCCCCCTCTGCATTCAGGGCATGGTATGATCTATCAAATCCCTGTCACTCATCCGGAGGCCTCCCTTGTTTAAACGGATCATCCCCCTGCTGCTGATCGCTTTCCTTTCCCTGTCTATTCCTGCCCACGCTCAGACCGCGGTCATCTTCAGCACCCTGACAATCGATCTTTGGCCGGAATTCGATCGCCAAGAAATGCTTGTGATTTATAAAGGTGTTTTGTCTCCTTCGGTTTCGCTGCCGGTAGAAGTCACCTTGCGCCTCCCGGCTGATGCTGGTTCGCCTACCGCCGTGGCTGTCGGGCTGGATGCACTTTCCGTCGCCGATGTGGTTTACGAAACCCAGGCCAGTGGTGAATGGGTGGAGGTGACCTTTATCGCTGCCTTGCCAGCTATCCAGTTTGAGTATTACGATCCACGCCTGACGAAGGACGGGGCTCATCGCACTTTTGAGTACGATTGGCTGGGAGACTACAAGGTGGATTCTATGGACGTCCAGGTGCAACACCCGGTCGGCTCAAGCGATGTCCAGGTCACTCCGCTTGGAGGGAAGATTGTGCAAGGTGGAGATGGATTTCTTTACACCATCGCCGAGATCGGCTCTGTGGCAACAGGTGACTTATTCACTATCAACCTGACTTACCAGAAAGCAACGGATGATCTAAGCGTCCGGAGTCTAGATGTCCAGCCCAGCGCACCGATTTCGCCTAATACCGAAGGCAGGGTTAATTTGAGTAAGATCTGGCCCTGGGCTTTAGGAGCCCTGGGGTTGCTACTGATCGCTGGGGGAGGCTTTTGGTACTGGCAGTCGGGGCGGCAGGAGCCGGTCGCGCGCAGCCGCCAGCGGCGAAAAAAGACTTCAGTTGCAACGGAAGAGGTGTCCTCAGGTGAGGGGGTGCATTGCCACCAGTGCGGTAAGCGCGCCTCATCCGGCGACCGCTTCTGCCGGGCGTGCGGGACTCGACTGCGGACAGAATAAAGCCGGACTGCTCTTAATCCAAATTTCCCAAAAGGAAGACCGGGCACTGGGAAGCGCCCGGTCTTGCATTTAAGGTTGGAGAGCGAGTGAGGCTATTCCGTAGTGGTATTAGGGGCGAGTCATTCCGCTCACCGATCCACCGGCAGCCTCAATGCTGTCATAAAGGAACTGGACGACGTATTTGGGATTGTGGGTAAAGGCGCCCGGATCCTTTTGGGAGTACTGGTAGTTGTAGGCTGCCTTTAGCAGAGTTGGAGTCCACTGGCTGTAGCGGACGGTAGCATCATCTTTCACGTCCGCCGCCCCATCTCCATCCGCATCCTCGAAGAAGTACGGATAGCCGAGCGGATCATAGACAATCCCGGGCAAGCCATTCGCTGCGGTGTAAGCCTGGATGGCAGCGAGCAGCATCTCGGCCATAGTGTCGATTTCACCCTTCACGCCTTCGGTGGTGTCGCCATCGCCGTCGTAGTCCGGGGTTTGAGCGCCGCGGATCGCCTCGAATTCTGCGCCAGCATGGCAGCCCGCGCACGTCTCAGCCTGAGGCGCCAGTTTATGCTTATCGTGACATTCCACGCATTTGATCACCACATGGGTGGAGACACCGACATAGGTTTTGCCATCGAACTCATAAGCGCCCTGGGCTTCTGTGCCGAACAGCGTTGCGCCAGCCGCGAAGTAGTGAATATTCCTGAAGCCCAAGGTGGGTCTGCCATCGGCGTTTACTGGCACTTCGTTGGGAGCGCTGGCGGCAGCGCCGATCGCTTTATCCACGCTCGCCTTCGACTCGCGGCCCTGGTGGCACATCAGGCAGATATTGGCCTTCTCACCTTCACCAAAGGTCAGAGACTTGCCGCTCGGGAAGGTAATGGTGTTGACTGTGTACAGGTTCGGGAACTCTGCCACATTGTGGCAGGTAGCGCATAAGAAGCCGTTGCCGGCTGGGGCTGCGATGGTCGAGCCGCTGTTCTGGATGAACATCGGCAGACCAGTAGCGGTGTGGCACTTTACACAGGTGCCAGGCACCACAAATCCATCCCCATCCCAGTGGCGGAAAGCCTCGGTATTCCCTGCGAAGTGACCGGCGTCGCCGCGGTGCATGGCGGACATATCCACTGGCTTGGGTAAACCAGCATTCAGGTCTTCGATCGAGTCGAAGAGCAGTTGCACGATGTACTTGTTGCCGTGAGCGTGCTTGCCGGGATCTTTTTGGGAGAGCTGGTAGTTATAGGCGGCCTTCAGCAGGCGTGGCGTCCAGGTGTTGTAGCCGATCGAACCTTGATCACCCTGGTCCGCCTGGCCATCGCCATCTGCATCGACAAAGAAGTATGGATAAGCCGCGACATCATAGACTATCCCTGTGCCGACAACGTCTTTGGCGTAAGCCTGGATAGCACCATACAACCCCTCCTGCAGGCCTTCGATCTCAAAGAACATGCCTTCATCAGTGTTGCCATCGCCGTCATAATCCGGCGCGGAGGAGACCATGCGGACATTCTTTAGATCCTCAGTCGAGGTGACACCTTCATGGCAGACCGCGCATTCCTCGACTTTAACCTGTAGGGTGTGCGGGTTGTGGCAGCCGATGCAGGTGTCGTAACCCACGACGTGGTCATTCTTGGAGTCGTAGACCTTGCCCTCGTACTGGTAGCCCCCCATGACCTTCCCACCATACAGGGTTGCGGCAGCGGGGAAGTAGTGGATGTTGATGAAGCCAAACCTGACTTCATTACCACCGTCTGTCATCGGTGGGACGACCGCATCCAGATCGGTGGCATTAAACTTGGTGATTTGATCGTTCACCTGGACAGACGAGGCGCGGCCCTGGTGGCAGACCATACAGCGCGCTTCGTCTCCCAGGCCGGTGACAACCACTGCCGAGGGGAAAGTTACCTCGGTCAGAGCCGTCGCAGCCGGGTTATGGCAGGCGTTGCAGTTGACGGTCTCGCCAACCGGCACAGCCGCGTCCACTTTGCCAACCTCGGACCCATCCGCTCCCAGGAAATCCTGATAGCCGGTAGTGCTGTGGCACTTGGCGCAGGAGGTTGGGACTTCGGCCGGGTCATCTTCATTCCAATGAACGAAAGCTTCAGCGGTGGCGTCATTATGCGGCGAAGCTGCCCACAGATCGGCGTAAGGCACATCTGCAACTGCCGGGGCCGGGCAATCGGGACACGCTGGGCATGGCGCGGCTTCTGGACAAACCTGCGTAGGCTGCGGCGGCGGAGCCACCGCTTCTTGGGTCGGAGCGGGTTGGCAGGCCGCTAGAGCCAGGGTAGCTGCCAACACGAACAACCCAATTACCAGATATTTGAATTTCATAGCATTCTCCTTAAGTGTAATGAGATACACATAGTGTGATGTTGACAGGGGCGATTTTCTTTCTCTTATAAACATCCTCCTTTCGCTGAGAACCAAAGACCGCCCGACGTTCATCTTCTTCCGCCAGGTAGGTTTTGGGTAACTTTCCTTATGCTTTATACCCCAATTATGAAGAGAAGATTAGTGGCAAATGTCACGATCATTGGGGTGACAAATGTATCTCGTGCTCCTTTTTTCACAAATCGATAAGCATTCGCAATTTCAATCTGATTCAAATCGATGAGTATGAAATTACGTCAATTTGCGCTTGATCATTCTGCATACATAAAAACTGCTGTGCGACTTCCAAGACAGGAACTCGCACAGCAGTATTAGCGCTTCTTACAATGACCTAGGGGACCGAAATCAACAATTCCTTTTACTGCCCTAAGTCTGCGAGTGCCGCTTCGAGCAGCGCCTTGGCGTAGGCCGAGTTGTGTGCGCCCATACTCTGATCATATTCAACCATCTTGTAATTCCACATCGCCCTTGCAACCGCTTCTGGGTACACACCGGGGACCGACCGGCCGTGCTGGAGTTCTCCGGCGTCGTCGGTGTAGTCCGCCGCCATGATCCCGCTCTCGATGAGCAGTGCCGACACTTCCTCGAGCATCGCCCCAATTTCGGTCTGCACGCCGTTGATGTCGAAATTCTCAGCATCCGTATGGCAGGCCTGGCAGCGCGCCACATCGGGGAGGTAGGTGTGGTTGCGTTCTGGTCCCATGTGGCAACCTACGCAGGTATCTTCGACGCTGGAGTAGTGGGGGCTTGGGCTGCCGGTCACACCCAGTCCGCCTACGCCGAGCAGCATCTGGGCTTCAACACCGTAGTGCGTGCCGAACCGGGTGTTGGTGCCGAGGTCGATGTTGCCTCCCGAAGCAACGGGCAGATCGTTGCGGATCTGGTGGCAGTTGGCGCACAGACTGCCATCGCCGCCGTCGAAGGTCCCGCCTGTCTTCTCCATCGGCGCTGGCTGGGCATTTCCTGTCAGAGCGAAGTCGGCGCGGGTGTAGGTGGTGTGGATCTGATGGCAGGTGCGGCAGTCAAACGGCGAGACGTTCGTGACGCCCACCACCGACTCATCATGCGGCGGCAAACCGGCGGTGATGCGCGCCTTGGCGCCCTCGGTGCCATGGCAACCGGCGCAGGCGGTGGTTTCCCCTCTGACGAAGGCCTCGCCCGTTCCATGAACAGAGCTCTCACGGAACTGCGCGTCCTTGGAGACGATCAAGGTCGTGTCATTGTGGCACTCCGTGCAGGTTAGCTCGCCGATCTCCGCGGCCGCGCCGGCCTCGCCTTGCGGCCCGGGGGGCCCGGGAGGTCCAGCAGAGCCTGCAGGCCCAGCAGGCCCCTGAGGCCCAGCAGGCCCGGCTGGGCCTTGGGAGCCTGCGCAGGCCGCCAGAGCCAGGGCAGCTACCAACACGAACAACCCAATTACCAGATATTTGTATTTCATAGCATTCTCCTTGGGTGTAATGAGATACACAATGTGCGATATCGATCAGGGCGATTTTCTCTCTCTTATAGGCCTCCTCCTTTCGCTGAGAACCAAAGACCGCCCGACGTTCATCCTTTTCCGCCAGGTAGGTATTGGGTAATTTTCCTTATGCTTTATACCCCAATTATGAAAGGAAGATTAGTGGCAAATGTCATGTTCATTGGGGTGACAAATGTATCTAGCCACCTGCCAATTAAACACGTTGCACCTTTTCTTGCGCTTGTCTCAGCCGGCCTTGGCAGTTGCCATCCTCTATATTGGGTTGGTTCCCATCGACACGCATACCATTCGTTCTGGCCTGCGACATTTCATTGAACGAAACGACGTGATTTGTCTATCTCCCAAATCGGATTGCGCTTCAGGGTAGGATTGGAAGCCACATTAGTCACAAGGGTGTCAACGATCTTCGAGACCACCTCAATCGTTCATTCTGACCCTTCTCTAACCGGGGTTGTGACACAAAATATACCAAAGCAGGCTGATGGCTGCAGCCCAAGATCGGATAGGATGATCAGAGACTGAAACTCATCGCTTGGCAAATCCCTGCATGACTGCTTATTTCGTTAGCACAGGCTATATTTGCTGAAACAGTTGGTGTTACAATTATATCAGCTACATCAGCACGGCACATCTCCCGTTTAACTTATAGATTCTACTCTGATATAGTTAGTGTCTCAGTGTTATGGATTTTGACAAGGCGAAATTTCTCCGCATGTTGCAAATCCGTATACAGGAGTAAGATGCAGGACCAGTCTTGTGACAGATTCGGTAGCTGCATCGAACAGAATCTGTCGTTCACTCGGAATCCAGGTGCTTTTAGCTAATTTATGGGTAAGCGGACGTGATAACGCGTTTTCTTAAACGATTGTTCCCTAATTCCATTGATCACAATCTGCGCGCCAAAATTACTTTAGGAATAGTCATTCCCATGGTCTTGATGCTTAGCATCTTCACGATTTTTGAATACACCCGTCATCGTTCTGTTCTATTGAATAATCTTTCCGTTCTGGCATCATATAATGGGCAGTTGATTGAGGAAAGCTTGCGACATTCGATGCTGACGTCAAACTTCGCCGAGGTGCAAAGAATACTGGATACGGTTGGTAAGAACGAGAATTTCCGCTTTGTATACCTTCTGGATACCTCTGGCCGGGTGATCTTTGCTCCAAACGGAGCGGGCATTGGGATTCAACTGGACAACCACAATCTCACCTGCCAGCCCTGCCACAAGCTCCCCCCAAATGATCGGCCGAGCGGTGTCGTCGTATCCACAGATGACGGGCAGCGCGTTTTCCGCAGCATGCATCCAATCGAGAACAGTCCGGCCTGCTCACATTGTCACGATCCACAACAGAGGTTGATAGGATTGCTGCTCACCGATATCTCCGTTGTACCATTCGAAGCAGCCATTGTTGCAGACTTGCGCGAAAACCTTCTTTTTGGGATTAGCACAATTCTGATCTCTGCAATCATTGTAAACCTGGTTATGGGTCACCTCGTGATCCGCCGGCTAAAAAGGGTGGCAGACGCCCTGGCTGGATTCGGAAGAGGTAAGCGGGATCTGCGCTTGGCGCTTGGCAGTTTTGATGAAATCGGGCAACTGGAGATACATTTTAACGAAATGGGGCAGCGCATACAGTCTGAAGAGTCTGAAAATCGAGCCCTCTCGGAGGATCTGCGCCGCCAGACAGCCCAGCAACAGGAGCTACTCAAACGGCTGATCACCGCCCAGGAGGACGAGCGTAAGCGGGTGGCTCGAGAGCTGCACGACGAGCTGGGTCAGTCCTTGAGCGGGCTGGCCTTGCATTCTGAAGCGATGGAACAACTCATCAATTCTGATCCGAAACGCGCCCTCGAGCAGTTATTTCTGACTCGTGATCTGATCGGCAAAACTACGCAACAGATGTACGATCTTATCCTGGCTTTGCGTCCATCAGTGCTGGACGATCTTGGCCTCGCTGCTGCCCTGCGTTCTCATGCAGAGAGAGTGCTCAATGGAAGCGGGATCACGTTCAAGCTGGATCCGTCCGGATTGATCAAACGACTTCCCCCCTCGATCGAGACCGCACTCTACCGCATCTTCCAAGAGGCTTTGAGCAATGTCGTGAAGCATTCCAAGGCGGATCAGGTAAAGATCATGCTTACCCAGCGCAATGGTGTTTTTGAGGGTGAGATTGTGGACAACGGGCATGGTTTCAACCTTGAGAACATCGATCGGGAAGTGGACAACCCGCATGGGCTAGGTCTGCTGGGTATGCGAGAACGATTGGTGCAGTGTGGCGGGAGCATGGATATCATCTCTCGGGAGGGAGAAGGTACCCGCATACAAATTCTCATTCCCCTGGCGAACGCAGATTATGAGTGATCGTATTCGCGTGCTTATTGCAGATGACCACACCATCGTCCGTTCCGGTTTGCGTCTGTTACTAGAAGCCGAGCCGGATATTGACGTAGTTGGCGAGGCCTTAGAAGGTCGCGAGGCTCTAAATTTGGTTGAAAAGCATCTCCCCGATGTAGTTTTGATGGATATCGCCATGCCAGGTATGGACGGTCTGGAAGCCACACGCCAGATAAAGGACAGTTGGCCCCAGGTAAAAGTGCTCGTGCTAACCATGCACCGCTCAGATGAATACTTCTTCGAGATGCTCAAAGCTGGCGCTTCTGGCTACATCCTCAAAGGCGCTGAAACCAGCGACTTGATACATGCTGTACGAGTGGTTGGGCGAGGGGAGGTCTTTCTTTATCCGACTATGGCCCAGAAGTTAGTAGAGGATTATCTCAATTATATCCAGTGGGGGGAGGAAACTGGATCGTCCCTGAGCCCGCGCGAGAAAGAGATCTTGCGCTTATTGAGCGAAGGCTGCAGCACCAAAGAGATTGCCGAAAAATTGGTGATCAGTCCCAGCACTGTCCACTCCCACCGCAGCAATTTAATGACCAAGCTTGGTTTGAACAGCCGACGTGAGCTGATTCAATATGCTCGCCAGCGCGGCCTTATCCGGGATGAATAACACTCGGAAAAGCTGAGATTCCATAACACCAATTTCCTGGAGGAAAACGCCAATAGGATTGGCGTTTTTTTTATTTAGGTTGGCGACTCGTACGATTCCCAACCGCGACATTATTCACTAATATTGCATTGAAGAAAAGCGGAAAAGAGCGAAAAAATGGCTGTGCGGCGTGTGTTCGTAATCTGGACAAATCCACTCTTTCACGAATCGGCGCGTTTGCTCTTGAAACATCGCGACATTATTTGGGTAGGCGCAACCGCAGACATCACGACCGCGCACGAAGAAATCATGATACTTCATCCAGACACGATTCTTTTTGAAAAGACGAGAGCCGGCATTCCGGCAGATGTGTTGGGGATCCTGGAGGCGGAAACGTGGGATATGCGGATCATTGGGCTAAGTCTTGATAACAACGAAATGATCCTTTATCACCGCGAACACCAGACTGTGGTAGAAGCTGGTGACTTGCTCCAATTCGTTCTCGGCTGACACAGCAGTCCTGGACATCTGGAATGCTGACAAGCAAAGCAGGCATTGTAAGCAATCGG
>Ga0209642_10001725_pt1 | contig 14594 bp, 15 predicted proteins | sample RifCSP19_2_FD_184025 | JGI IMG/M metagenome (GOLD analysis project Ga0209642, IMG submission 184025) | Soil microbial communities from Rifle, Colorado - Rifle CSP2_sed 19_2 (SPAdes) (version 2) | ecosystem: Environmental > Terrestrial > Deep subsurface > Rock core/Sediment | place: Rifle... | reverse complement strand
TACCCGCGGACCGCCAGGTCGACGATCGTGGCGGTGACGTCGAGGGTGTTGGCCTCCTCGTCGATCAGGGTCCCGACCTGTCCCGGCCGGATCTCCTCGGGAGGGGCGAACTCGACCGGCCCCGCCGCGCGCTCCAGCAGCGGCACCGCCTGCGTCTCGCCTTCACCGCGGGACGGACCCATCACCTGGTCCACGGCCGATCCCCGGAAGCGCAGGTCACGCCCGCGCTTCCACATGAGCCATCCGAACCCGCCGACCGCGAGCGCCATGAGCCCGAGCGACCCGCCGACGGTGGTCGGCGTTCGGGAGAAGGCGCGGTTCAGGCTCCAGCGCTCCTCCAGGATCGGAGCCGCGTTCGCTGCCGAGCCGGGCGGGAGCGCGACGACGACCGACATCGCGGTGTAGGCGCCGAGGCCCTCCTGGACGAACACCCCGACCCCGTCCCTGATCTGCCCCCTGGTGCATCCCAGCGTCGAGCCGAACGGCCCCTGGTAGCACGCGACACGGATCACGGCACCCGGACCCTCGACCCGCACCCGCATCCTGCCGATCGGCTGCTCCCAATCCGTCCCGAGGGCGTTCCAGTACAGCTCCTGGTGATCGGTGAAGTCGTTCAGCGCGCCCTCGACCCGATAGACGATCGTGTAGGTGTGCTCACCCGTGATCTCGATGTCCGGGTCGCCGATACGGATCACGAAGTTCCCGCCCTCCTCCTTCGTCTCCACGTCGTCCGGCGTGCTCGGCGATGCTCGGACCTCCAGGAGGTCGATCGGATACACGCGGTCGTACCGGTCGTCGTAGCCCAGGCGGTTCGGGATGTACCGGAAGATCCCGTGGCGCGGGGTGGAGCCGAAGTCCTGCACGATGGTCTCGGTGACGAGGACCGCGCCGGATGGCTCGATCGTGATGTCCACGTCGAACCGCGGGGTCGACTCGAACCCCTGAGCGGCGCCCGGCGCCGCGGGCACGAGGGCGACGAGCCCCGCCAGGGCCAGGCCGACGAGCGCCGCGAACCGCCTCACGGACACGAACCGTACCCGACCCGAGGCCCCCACGCGGTAGCCTCATCCCGTGACCGAGACGCCGGCGCTCTACGACGAGCTGGCCGACTGGTGGCCGCTCCTTTCGGCTCCCGAGGAGTACGCCGACGAGGCCACCGAGTACCTCCGCGTCCTCCGCGCCGCGGTGGACGGTCCGCTCGACCAGGTCCTCGAGCTCGGGAGCGGCGGAGGCAACAACGCCTCGCACCTCAAGCGGGACGTCCGGCTGACCCTCGTGGACCGCTCTCCAGGGATGCTCGACGTGAGCCGCGCGTTGAACCCGGGGTGCGAGCACGTAGAGGGCGACATGCGCTCGATCCGGCTCGGGCGGACCTTCGACGCCGTGTTCGTCCACGACGCGATCGCGTACATCACCAGCGAGGAGGACCTCGCGGCCGTCTTCGCGACGGCGTTCGAGCACTGTCGTCCGGGCGGCTGCGCGCTGTTCGTCCCGGACTTCGTGCGGGAGACCTTCGTCGAGGGGACCGAGCACGGCGGCCACGACGCGCCCGACCGCGGACTGCGGTACCTGGAGTGGCGGTACGACCCGAGCCCGATCGACACGACCTACCTGTCGGATCTCGCCTACCTCCTGCGGCTCCCGGGCGGCGCGATCGACGTTCGTTGGGACCGGCACGTGTGCGGCTTGTTCCCGCGCGCCACGTGGCTCCGGCTGCTCGAGGAGGCCGGGTTCCTCGCCAAGGGCCTCCCACTCACGGTGAGCGCCGATGGCCCGTGGGGGCGGGAGGGGTTCGTCGGCCGCCGGCCGATCTGAGGACCGTCGGACCTCAGCGGTCGAGGACGAACAGCGTGTGGTGATACGAGCCGAGCGTCGGCCAGACGGGCCGGAACCGCTCGACGTGCACGACCGACAGGTCGTTCGCCTCGAACAGATCCACCCATGCCTCGGTGCTACGGAAGGTGAACGGTGTCGGGACCCCGTGGCGGAGGTTCAAGATCCGGTCCCAGGCCACGTTGACCCAGCGCTCGAACCGCGAGCCGGGCGTGTCCTCGGTCACGACGATCCGGCGCCGCGCGACGCGCTTGGCTTCGCGCAGGAGCTCCTCCTGGTCCTCCCACCGCTCCATGTGATGGAAGACGAACATCAACAGGACGACGTCGTGGGAGGCATCTGCCACCGGCACCCGGAGCGGATCGCCCTGCAGGATGAACGGCATCGAGCGGTCGCGGTTCCCGTACGACGCGAGGTCCGTGAGCGTCGGCCGGACGCCCGCGCGATCGCGCAGGTACCGGGCCATGAAGCCGGTCCCCGCTCCCACGTCGAGCAGGGTCTCGTCGCGCTCGAGCCACGGCACGACGCGACGCCCTTCCTCCTTCTCTCGTAACCACACGCCGGGTCCCTACCCTACCCCCGCCCGGGTCGTGGGACGTCCGGGGTCAAGCGACGGCGTGAGAGGACGAGCCCTCGGCGGACCCGTCACCCTCCAGGGCCTCCTGGAGCACGTCCCACCCGAGGACGGCGCACTTGACCCGGATCGGGTACTTCACCACGCCTTTCAGCGCGACGAGCTCACCGAACTCGTCCTCGTCGGGCTCGATGTCGCCCGACAGCATCGCGCGGACCTCGACCGCGAGCGCCTCGACGTCCTCGAGGGTCCTCCCCGCCACGGCCTCCGTCATCATCGAGGCCGAGCTCTGGCTGATCGAACACCCCTGTCCGACGAACGAGACGTCGAGCAGCTTGCCGTCCTCCTCGTGGACGAACACCGTGATCTCGTCGCCGCACAGTGGGTTGTTCTTCGAGCAGCTCCGGTCCGCGTCCGGCATCTCGCGCTTGTTCCGCGGCCTCTTGTAGTGGTCGAGGATGACTTCCTTGTAGATGTCGTCGAGCGCCACGGTCGCCTCCGCTAGAAGCCGAACACGCTCTCGGCCTTGGCCAATGCCTCGATGAGCGCGTCGACCTCCCGGTTCGTGTTGTAGACGTAGAAGCTCGCCCGGGCGGTCGCCGGGACGCCGAACCGCCGCATCACCAGCTGGTTGCAGTGGTGGCCCGCCCGGATCGCGACACCCTCCTCGTTGAGGATCGTCGCGAGGTCGTGCGGGTGGACATCCTTGTACCAGAAGCTCACCGCGCCGCCTCGGATGCTCGTGTCCTTCGGACCGTAGACCGTCGCGCCGGCCTCTAGCAGGCGGTCGATCGCGTACGAGGTGATCTCCTCCTCGTGGGCGCGGACCGCGTCCATGCCGAGTGACTCCAGGTAGTCGATCGCGGTCCCGAGCGCGACCTCCTGCGCGATGTTCATCGTGCCGGCCTCGAACTTGTACGGGACCGCGTTCCACGTCGCCCGGTCGTGGAAGACCTCCTCGATCATGTGCCCACCAGCCAGGAAGGGGTCCATCTCCTCCAGCAGCTCGAGCCGCCCGTACAGGCCGCCCGAGGCCGTCGGCCCGAGCATCTTGTGACCGCTGATCGTCAGGAAGTCGCATCCCAGCTCGCTGACGTCGACCGGCACGTGCGGAACCATCTGGGCCCCGTCGACCAGGACCAGGGCACCGACCGCGTGCGCGGCGTCGACGAGCTGCCTCATGGGGGGCAGTGTGCCGAGCGAGTTCGACATGCCGGTGACCGCGAACAGCCTCGTCCTTTCGGTCAACAGTGACCCGAGCTCGGACAGGTCGAGCAGGCCGTCGTCCGTGAGCGGGACGTAGCGGAGCGTCGCTCCGGTGTCCCGAACCGCGAGCTGCCACGGAACGATGTTCGAGTGGTGCTCCATGTCCGTGAGGAGGATCTCGTCACCCTGCTTCAGGGACCGCCGGGCCCACGCGTAGGCCACGAGGTTCGTGGACTCGGTCGTCCCACGGGTGAACACCACGGTCGCGGGGTCGGGGGCGCCGATGAACCGAGCGAGCTTGGCGCGAGACCCCTCGTACATCTCCGTCGCTTCCTCGGCCAGCATGTAGATGCCGCGGTGCGCGTTCGCGTTGTGATTCGCGTAGAAGTCGGACTCGGCGTCGATCACCTGTCGAGGCTTCTGGGACGTCGCGGCCGAGTCGAGGTAGATGAGCGGCTTGTCGCCGACGGTCCTGCCCAGGATCGGGAAGTCCTGCCGGATGCGTTCGACGTCCAGCGAGCGCTGCTCCGTCACCGCCACCTCGTCACCCTCCTACTGCGCTCCCGCCGGGGCCGTCTCTTCCAGCCCGAGCTCAGCGCGGACGCCGTCGTACCCCTTCTCCTCGAGCTCGTGGGCGATCTCCTCTCCGCCGGACTTGACGATACGCCCGTCAAGCATGACGTGAACGTGGTCCGGTGTGATGTAGTTCAAGATCCGCTGGTAGTGCGTGATGAGCAGCACTCCCAGGTTGGGGCCGATCAGCTGCGCGATCCCGCCGGCGACCGCCTTCAGCGAGTCGATGTCCAGGCCGCTGTCGGTCTCATCGAGCACCGCGATCTCCGGCTCGAGGACCGCGAGCTGGAGGATCTCGTTCTTCTTCTTCTCCCCGCCGGAGAAACCCTGGTTGACGTACCGCTGGACCATCGCGTCTTCCACACCCAGGAGGTTCATCTTCTCCTTCATGTGCTTGCGGAACGCCAGCGCACTGATCTCATCGCCCTTCACGTTCTTGTACGCGGTCCGCAGGAAGTTCACGACCGAGACGCCGGGGATCTCGACCGGGTACTGCATCGCGAGGAACAGACCGCGCTCGGCCCGCTTGTCGGCCGTGAGGGCGGTGATGTCCTCACCCTTGAAGAGCACCTGCCCCTCGGTCAACCGATAGCCCGGCCGCCCCATCAGCACGCTCGCGAGCGTGGACTTGCCCGAGCCGTTCGGGCCCATGAGCGCGTGGGTCTCGCCCTGCCTCACGATCAGGTCGATCCCCTTCAGGATCTCCTTGCCCTCGACCGAGGCCTTCACTCCTCGGATCTCGAGCGTCGCCGCACCGTTCTCAACCATCGGTCACCTCGATCAGGATGTCGTCGTTCTCCACCTTCACCGCGAAGACGTCCACCGGCTGCGTGGCCGGCAACGTCCTCGGCTTCCCCGTGTTCAGGTCGAAGGTCGAGCCGTGCTTCGGACACTCGATCGTCCCGAAGTCGGCATCGACCTCGCCCTCGTCCAGGTAGTACTGCGCGTGGGAGCAGATGGCGTCCACCACGCGGAAGCCCTCGTCGCCGAGGTTGACGACCGCGTACGGGCGCGCGTCGAGCTCGAACCGCCGCGCCTCGCCGACCGGGACGTCGCCAACGCCGCAGATCCGTACGAGGGCCACGGTCAGGGCCCCCTCGCCAGCTCGTCTTCGATCGCGGCGACGAGCCCGTCGCGGATCTCCGGGATCTCGACCCGATCGAGGACCTCCTGGAAGAACCCGAACACGATCAGGCGTTCGGCCTCCTTCGGCGGGATGCCGCGGCTCATCAGGTAGAACAGTTCGTCGTCGCCCACCGGCCCCACGCTCGCCGCGTGGCCACAGCGGGTCGGATCGTTCGTGAGGATCTCGAGGTTCGGAACCGAGTGCGCCCTGGCGGACTCCGACAGCAAGATGTTTCGGTTCGTCTGGTACGCGTCGCAGCGGTGGGCGCCTTGCTCGACGATCACCGTGCCCGTGTAGATCGCGTTCGAGCTGTCGCGCATCGCACCCTTGTAGAGCAGGTCGCTCGACGTCCGCGAGCCGACGTGATCCTGGATCGACCGGTGGTCGATGTGCTGGTCTCCGTCGCCGAAGTACACGCCGAGCATCTCACTGTTCGCGCCGTCCTCGGCGAGGATCGTCTCGACCTCGGCGCGTGCGAGCGTGGCGCCGAAAGCCACGCCGAGCGTCCTGAGGTCCGCGTCCCGACCGACGCGAGCGCGCTGCACGCTCAGGTGCTGCACGCCCTCGCCGTACTCCTGGAGGGCGACGTACCGCACGCGGGTGCCGGGGCCCGCGTAGATCTCGACCGCCGCGTCGCAGAGCGCGTTCGAGAGTGCCGGCGACGCGTACCGATCGATGAACGTCACCTCGGCGCCCTCGTCGGCGACGATCAGCGTGTGCGGGAACACGGCCGCACGGTCGGCGTCCAGGTACGTGAGTGTCTGGAGCGGCAGCTCGATCTGTACGTCCTTCGGCACGAACAGGAACGTGCCCCCGGTCCGGAACGCGGCATGGAGCGCGGTGAACTTCGACCGGTCGGACGCGACCAGGCCGTGCAGGTGCGGCTCGACGAGCTCGGGGCGCTCGAGCACCGCGCGGTCCAGATCGCCGAACCACACACCGCGGTCCGCGAGCGAAGGGTCCAGGTGCGTGAGCAGGACCTCGGAGTTCCGTTGGATCTGCAGCCCCGAGCGCTCCCCCACGTCGCCGACCGCCGCCAGGATCTGGTCGGGCACGTCGTCGAGTGTCTCGGCGTGCCCCCCCTCCGCGAACGGCCGCAGGTCGAGGTCCAGGTTCTCCACGTCGGTGTAGCGCCACTCCTCCGTTTCCGGCGATGGCAGGGGGAGGGCGAGGTACTCGGCGAACGCCTGCTTGCGTAGGGCCTCCACGAACGGTGCGGGCGCCGGCAGCGCCGCCAACGCCTCCTCGTCGAACCCCGTCTTCGTCGCCAGATCCGTCATCTCCGCGAAATCCTATCAACTGAGTCGGATTCGCCGCAGCGCGAGCAGGCCTTCGTACCGGCCAGCCGGCTCCACCAGATGGCCCGACCGAAGGCTCACTCCACAGGCTGATCGACGGCGTTACGGCCTGCGCGACCGGTCGCCGCTTCAGGACAAGCCGCCGCCGTACGGCTAGCCTGCCGACCAACGTGCGGAGGAAGAGACGTGATAGAGCTCCGGGGTATCAACATGGGGGACCTGCCGCTCTACGAGGCTCTGCTCACCGACCCGGTCATGATGTCCGAGTTGGGGGGCCCGCTGCCGAGGCAAGGGCTCCGGGAGAAGCTCCAACGCATCGTGGATGAGGTCCGGGATGGACGAACGTGGTACTCCGTCATCGTTGCAGACGGTCCAGGCGGAGACCCCGCCGGGACCGTCTGCATCTGGAACCACGTCTGGAACGAGGAGACCATCAGCGAGATCGGTTGGAAGGTACTCCCTGGGTACCAGCGCCGCGGACTCGCGAGTGGGGCCGTGCGCTCCATCCTTCTCAGGGCTCGCTCGGAGGATCGCTGGCAGGTCATCCACGCCTTCCCAGGCGTCACCAACGAGGCCTCGAACGCGATCTGTCGGAAGTTGGGCTTCTCGAAGGTGGAGGAACTCGACATCGACTACGCGGGCCGCGCCTTGCGGGGCAACCACTGGGTGCTCGACCTGGAGGCCGGCAACCCGACCTAGCCGATCGCGCCCTCCATCTGGAGCTCGATCAGCCGGTTCAGCTCCACCGCGTACTCCATCGGGAGCTCACGTGTGATCGGCTCGATGAACCCGTTCACGATCATCGCGGAGGCCTCGGCCTCGGAGAGCCCACGGCTCATCAGGTAGAAGAGCTGGTCCTCGCCGATCCGAGCCACGGTCGCCTCGTGGCCGAGCTGCGCCGTCTGCTCCTCGACCTCCACGTACGGGTACGTGTCCGAGCGCGAGATCTCGTCCAGGATCAGCGCGTCGCACCGGACCATCGACTTGGCGTGGTCGGCGCCCTCCTCGACCCGGACCAGACCGCGGTACCCGGTGCGCCCGCCGTCCTTGCTCACGGACTTCGAGTTGATGACGGACGTCGTGTGCGGCGCCACGTGGATCGCCTTGCCACCGGCGTCGGTGTGCTGGCCCTTCCCGGCGAACGCCACCGAGAGCACCTCGCCGCGCGCGCCCTTGCCGAGCAGGTAGATCGACGGGTACTTCATCGTGACCTTCGAGCCGATGTTGCCGTCGATCCACTCCATCACGGAGTCCTCGTACGCGGCGGCGCGCTTGGTCACCAGGTTGTAGACGTTGTTCGACCAGTTCTGGATCGTCGTGTACCGCACGCGGGCGTTCGGCTTCGCGACGATCGCGACCACCGCCGAGTGCAGCGAGTCGGTCGTGTAGATCGGCGCCGAACACCCCTCGACGTAGTGCACGTACGAGCCCTCGTCGGCGATGATCAGCGTCCGCTCGAACTGGCCCATGTTCTCGGCGTTGATCCGGAAGTACGCCTGGAGTGGGATGTCCACGTGCACACCCGGCGGCACGTAGATGAACGACCCTCCCGACCACACGGCCGAGTTCAGCGCCGCGAACTTGTTGTCGTTGGGCGGGATCAGCTTCCCGAAGTACTCCTTGACCAAATCTGGATGGTCACGGAGCGCCGAGTCCATGTCGGTGAACAGGACCCCGATGTCATCGAGCTCCTCCTTGATCTTGTGGTACACGACCTCGGACTCGTACTGCGCGGACACGCCTCCGAGGTACTTCTTCTCCGCCTCGGGGATCCCGAGCTTGTCCCAGGTGCCCTTGATGTCCTCGGGCAGGTCCTCCCAGCTCTGGGCCTGCTTCTCGGTCGAGCGGATGAAGTAGTAGATGTTGTCGAAGTCGATATCCGACAGGTCGGCGCCCCACCAGGGCATCGGGCGCTGCTCGAAGTGCTTCAGCGCCTTTAGCCGGAACTTCCGCATCCAGTCCGGCTCGGACTTCAGCGCGGAGATCTCCTCGACCACGGCAGGTGAAAGCCCTCGTTTCGGCTCGAAGATGGAGTGGTCGGCGTCCTTCCAGCCGAACCGGTACCCCTTCGACAGCTCCTCGAGGTGCTCTTCCTGGGTGACAGCCACGATGATCCTCTCCGGTCCGGTCCGCGGGTCCGGCCTTCTCACGCCAGGATACCCACGGCGAGGGTCGAAAGTCTACTCCAGCGGTAGGAATACCCCTCGGACCCAGCTCGGAGCGCGCGCGGTGGGTCAGAAGTAGCCGAGCGCCGCCTTGGCCTCCTCCGACATCATCTCCGGGCTCCACGGCGGTCGAAGGACCATCTCGGCCTCGACCTCCTTCACGCCCGGGACGTTCGCGAGCAAGGACTGCATCTGATGCTCGATCAGGGGTCCGATCGGACACCCCATCGTGGTGAGCGTGTAGTCGATGTGGACGGATCCCTCGTCGGACACGTCGACCTCGTAGACGAGGCCGAGGTCCACGATGTTGATGCCGAGCTCCGGGTCGATCACGTGCTTCAGCGCCTCGCGCACCTGCTCCTCCGTCACCCTACCGTTGCCCTCGGGGGCATCGGTCGAGGGTGCCGCGGTCGATCCGGTGGTCCTGTGCTCTTCCATGGAAGTTCGTTCCCTCGGGTAGGTTCAGCCTCTATCCTAAGGGAGTCTTGGAGCCGATACCTATCCCGAGAAGAAGATGACTGCCATCCGGATCCTGATCGTCGACGACCACCCGGTCACCCGGGAGGGTCTGCACGCCGCACTTGACCTCGCGAACGACGTCGTCGTCGTCGGCGAAGCCGAGAGCGGCGAGGCCGCCATCGACAAGGCGGGCGAGCTCACGCCCGACATCGTGTTCATGGATGTGCGGATGCCAGGCATGAACGGGATCGAGGCCACCAAGGCGATCCGCGAGACCTCGCCGAGCACCCGTGTGATCTTGTTCACGGTGGACGAGTCCAGGGCCTCGATCGGCGAGGCGATCCAGGCCGGGGTCTCCGGCTACCTCCTCAAGGACGCGACCGCGGACGAGCTCGTGAACGCCGCCCGGCTGGCGCTCGAAGGCAAGGCGGTGATCCATCCGCAGCTGACGCGGGCTTTCATCGAGGAGGTCCAGATCGCCGAGAAGCGGGTCGAGTCGCCACCCCTCTCGAAGCGGGAGAAGGAGATCCTCCAGAAGGTCGCCTACGGCGCGACCACCAAGGAGGTCGCCCACGACCTGGGGATCTCCCCGCACACGGTGAAGACCCACCTCGAGCGGATCTTCGAGAAGCTCGGCGCGAACGACCGGGCGCAGGCGGTCGCCATCGCGATCCGCAGCGGCCTCGTGGAGTAGCTCGTAGGACCCACCCCGGTTCAACCCCTCCCCTCGGGCGCCGATACCTCAGGTGATGCCGACGAAGGTGCTGCTGTGCGACACGCCTGACGGCCTCGCGCAGCTCCAGTACGCGCTCCTGCGGTCGGGGGCGGCGCTGGAGATCGAGGTCGTGACCGATGGCCTGCGGGCCGTCGAGGTCGCCGCTCGCACGCAGCCGGCCCTGGTCGTCACCGAGATAGGGCTCGAGGGCCTGAACGGAGCGGACCTGATCCGCCGGCTCCTTGCCGTCGTCCCCGAGACCTCGGTGGTCTGCTGGACGAACGTCCCCTCGCCGGTCGTCTCCGCCCAGATGCTGCACGCGGGCGCCTCCGCCTACCTCGTGAAGGAGGACGGGCCCGAAGCCGTCCTTCGAGCGATGCGCGCCGTGCTCGACGGGAACGTCGCCCTCAGCCATCGGGTGGGCAGCCAGGTCGCCGCTCGACTCGTCGGCGAGGCCACCCAGCGGCGAGAGCTCGAGATCGCGCTCGGCGAGGTGTCCGAACGACTCGAGACCCTCGCGTCCGCGAAGGCCGACTTCCTCGCGAACGTCTCGCATGAGCTGCGCACCCCCATCACCGTGGCGAAGGGCATCGCCTACGTCCTCAAGAACCGAGGGATCCCCCGCGAGGAACAGCAGGAGTTCCTCGACCAGCTCGAGTCCTCGCTCGAGAAGCTGATGATGCTGGTCGACGAGATGCTCACCGTGGCCGAGCTGGATCGCGGCACCCTCACGCTCAAGCTCACGGAGGTCGACCTCGCGCCGATCCTCCGACACGTCGCGGAGGAGATCGGGCGTCAGCATCCGCCGGTACCGATCCGCATCGAGCTTCCCGAGACCCTCCAGGGCGCCGCGGATCCCGTCCGGCTCGCCGAGGCCGTCCGTCAGCTCCTGGACAACGCCTGTCGGTACTCCCCCGCGGCCGCCGAGGTCGTCCTGAAGGGGCGAGCGATGACCGAGGGCATGGTGGTCTCGGTCACCGATCACGGGGAGGGCCTGCCCCGCGACATCGCGACGCAGGCGTTCAGCGAGCCGTTCACGGCCGGCGAGGAGATCCTCCGCAAGGAGCGAGCGGGCGCGGGCGTCGGGCTCCACCTCGCCCGGCAGATCGTGCTCCAGCATGGAGGGATCCTGTGGGCGGACCCGCTGCCGGCAGGAGGCACGAGGGTGGCGTTCGTGATCCCCGCCCATCGGGGCGAGACGGTCACGAAGCCGCCGGTGCTGTCCGAGGACCAGACGCCGGCCCTCGGACCCGGATCCCCGCCGGAGAGAGGGAACGTCGTGCCGTTCGTTCAGCGGACCTCGACCGCGAGCTCCTCGTAGCTCCGGACGACGGTCGCCGAGCCAACGAGCTCGGACCACAACGCGGTCGCCTGGCCACCGGTGAAGTCCCGCTCGTGGATCGGCGAGCCCTCGAGCAAGAAGGTCCGCACCCCGGCATGTGCGGCCTCAAGTGCCAGCCGGAGGTTCGCGACGTTTCCGGGTCCGAACGGCGCGTCGCATACGACCACGAGGTCGGCCGCGAGCATCAGCGCACGGCACGCCCCCGCCGCCTCCTCGTCGATGTCCGAGAAGGGCGGCACGCTCACGCGCACGAGGTTCAGTCGCTCGGCCGCGGTCGCATCCGAGTCCGACGCGTGCAGGACGCCGACGCTGACGTCGAACCCGGCCTCGGTGAGTCGACGCAGGAAGGGTGCCCCCCGACCGGCTCCGCCGACGACGTGGGCTCGCCGGCCCACCGATGGGGGCCGCGCCGGCGGCGGCTCGACCCGGACCATCGGCAGCCCGGTTGCCTCGTCGACGGCGACGTCCGCCTCCACCCCGTACACGCTCCGGAGCAGCGAGGGCGTGACCACGGAGCCGGGAACACCCTCGGCCACCACCGTCCCACCGTGGAGCACGACGAGGCGGTCGCACGCCGAGGCGGCGAGGTTCAGGTCGTGCAGGATCGCGAGGACCGCGGTCCCCTCCCGCGCGGCCAGCCCTCGGACGATCCCGAGGAGGTCGAGCACGTGACGGATGTCGAGATGCGTCGTGGGCTCGTCGAGCAGGAGCAGGGGCGCGTCCTGCGCGAGCGCCTGCGCCAGGATCGCACGCCGGCGCTCGCCGCCGGACAGTTCATCGATCGGGCGGTCGGCCAGGTGGTGGACCTGGGTCGCCGCCATGGCCGCCCGGGCGCGGGCCCAGTCCTCGGGCCCGCCCCCGCCCCAGGCCGGTAGATGCGGCGTTCGGCCCATCAGGACCATCTCGAGCACGGTGAAGGAGAAGGCGGGGGTGACGTCCTGCGGAACGACCGCCACGAGCCGGGCGGCCTCGCGGCCGCCGATCCGGTACGGGTCGAAACCCTGGACCGACACCCGCCCGGACCTCGGGCGGAGCGCCCTCGAGGCGACCCGGACCAGGGTCGTCTTCCCCGAACCGTTCGGACCCACGAGCCCCACGACCTCGCCAGGCAGCACGCGCAGTCCGACGTCGCGGACCACCGGAGCGCCCACGTACCCCGCCGTCACCCCCTCCAGGACCAGGCCGGGCTCAGCCACGAGCGCCCGCCCTCCTCCCCTCGCGCCGCAGGAGGAACAGGAAGAACGGTCCCCCCAGCAGGGCCGTCACGACGCCGACCGGCAGCTCCGACGGGGCGATGATCGTTCTGGCGGCGAGGTCCGCGAGGATCAGCAGGATGGCGCCCCCGAGGACCGCCGCGGGGAGCAGGCGGCGGTGGTCGGCCCCGATCACCAGCCGGAGCAGGTGCGGCGTCATGAGGCCGACGAACCCGATCACGCCCGCGACGGAGACCGCGCCCGCCGCGAGCAGCGCTCCGACGGCGATCGCCCGCCGCTTGAGCCGGTCGACCTCCACGCCGAGCTGTGCCGCACGCTCCTCGCCGAGGGCGACGAGGTTCAGCTCGCGCGAGACGAGGGTCGCGCCGGCCAGGCCGACGGCGACGACGGGCAGGACCGTCGCGATCGAGCGCCATCCCTGCGCGACGAGGCCACCGAGCAGCCAGGCGTAGATGTTCCGGATCTCCTCTCCCGAGAAGGACATCACGAGCGACATCACGCTCGAGATCACCGCCGCGACCGCGATGCCGGCGAGCAGGAGCGTCGCCACGTGGACCGTCGGCCCGATCCGCGCGAGCCGGTACACGAGGATCGCCGTCGCCATCGCGCCGCAGAACGCGGCCAGCGGCACCCCGAAGGCACCCAGCGAGCCCGCCCCGATGGTGACGATGACGAGCACCGCCCCGAGCGCCGCCCCCGAGGAGACCCCGATGATCGCGGGGTCGGCGAGCGCGTTGCGGAACAGGCCCTGGAAGACCGTCCCGGAGGCGGCCAGGGCCGCGCCGACGATGGCGGCCAGGAGCACGCGGGGCAGCCGGAGCTGGAAGACGATCACCTCGGCTGACCGCGCCACGTCCTCTGGTCGGTCCACCAGTCCGAGCTTCCAGCCGACGAGCCGGATGGTGGACCAGGGCGTCACCCAGACCGCGCCCACCGCGACCCCCAGCAGGAACGCGGCCACGAGCGCCAGCGCGAGACCCAGCAGGACGCGTCGGAATCGAACGGCCGTACGCATCTCACACGAGCACGTCGGGATGCAGCGCCTCGGCGAGGAGCCGCAATCCGGCGAGGACCCTCGGGCCCGGACGCTCGACCAGATCGGCGTTCACGGGCACGACTCGTCCGGCCGCGACGGCGCTCACGGCTTGGAAGCCGGCGCGCTTGGCGACCGCTCTGGGGCTCGAGCCCGACTCCGAGGACACGAGGTACACCTCCGGGCTCTGACGGACGAGATCCTCGACGGACCACTCGGGGTACTGCTGGTCCGCGGGCGCGGTGACGGGGTCGCAGCCGGCCCGCTCGAGCAGGTCGTAGATGAACGTTCCCGGACCCACCGTGTAGAGCGGCGGGTAGAAGGTCTCGTAGAAGCACGTGACGGCCGGCCGCCCTGCGAGAGCATCGGCGATGCCCTGGGCCTCCGCCTGCATCTGGTTCGCCAGGGACTCGGCGCCCTCCGTCGCGCCGGTGATCCGCCCCACGGTGCGGATGTCCTCCAGCAGGTCGTCGAGGTCGGTCGCGTCGAGCGTCACGACCGGCACGCCGAGATCTCGGAGGCGCTCCTTCCACTGATCGCCTCCTTTGATCGTGAGGAACAGGTCCGGCTGCAGCGAAACGACCTGCTCGATGTTGGGGTCGACGCCGAAGTCGCCGGCCCCCCCCACCTCGGCGACCCGCCGCGCCTCGGGCGGGAAGTCGTCGAACGGCCCGGAGACCCCCACCAGGCGCTCGCCCAGGCCGAGGGCGAACACGATCTCGGTCGCCGAAGGCGCGAACGTGACGATGCGCTCAGGCTCCGCTTGGATCGTGACGGTGACGCCATCGTCGTCGGTGACCGTGACCGGGAACGCTGCCGCCGACCCTGCGGGGCTCGAAGGCCCGCCGCCGGAGGGGCTGACCGAGGGGCCGGCGTCGGCGCAGGCCGCCGCCAGCAGGAGCAGGACCGCCGGCAGGAGCCCTGCTCGGGTGCGGGTGGGTCTCACGCGCGTCTCCTTTCGTGCGAAGGACGACCCGTGCGCTCCCTCGAGGCAGGTCTCCTGGCTCCCGGATCTCCGCTCCCCCGACCCTTCCCGGGCCCGCGGCCCAGTGGTCC
>Ga0209642_10001724_pt1 | contig 14597 bp, 14 predicted proteins | sample RifCSP19_2_FD_184025 | JGI IMG/M metagenome (GOLD analysis project Ga0209642, IMG submission 184025) | Soil microbial communities from Rifle, Colorado - Rifle CSP2_sed 19_2 (SPAdes) (version 2) | ecosystem: Environmental > Terrestrial > Deep subsurface > Rock core/Sediment | place: Rifle... | reverse complement strand
AGAGATCATAACCTCGCCCAATCATACCCCCAGCAAAGACTGGTTGAAATTTGTCATTACCTCGAAGGCCAAGGCAAGGATACGGCAGTGGGTAAAAACAGAAGAGAGGGAAAAGAGTATTGCTATCGGCAGGGATATCTGTGACAAGGAATTCAAAAAACATGATGTAGATTTTCATAAGATGCTCAAATCAGGTGAACTGGATAAGGTTGCCAGGGAAGAGCTTGGTCTTTCAGGAGTTGATGATGCGCTTGCCAGCATTGGTTATGGCAAGTTGTCTGCACATCAACTTTTTGGCAAGCTGATTCCGTCAGCAAAGATGAAGAGCCATCCGGAAAAGGAGATATCTGCATTTCAAAAGGTCTTGCAGAAATTCAAAAAGGCCCCACGGGAGGCTGTGCTGGTAAAAGGGATAGACGATGTTATGATAAGATTTGCAAAGTGCTGCAATCCCTTGCAGGGTGATGAGATAGTTGGATTTATAAGCAGAGGCCGAGGGGTTGCTGTCCATTTGAAGAGCTGCCCCAGTGTGCGAGACAGCGACCCTGAACGGATAATAGATGTTGCGTGGGATAAAGGGCTAAAAACTGCACGACCTGCAAAACTCAGGGTGATATGCCATGATGAAAAGGGGCTTTTGGTTAATATGAGCACTGTCATCACAGATCAGGAGGCTAATATTACCAATGCCACAATAACAACCACGCCTGATAAAAAGGCAATCTGCACATTCGAGATAGAGGTTAATGGAGTTGACCATCTGATGAGCATAATCAATGGCCTTAAAAAGGTAAAAAGAGTTATAAAGGTTGAAAGGGTAAAAGGGTAAAGCTGTGGCTCATACTGGAAAAACAGAAGTGAACGGTAGTGAGCAGTGCACAGTAAACAGTTATCAGTAAAAACTGTTTTTATTGACAGGTAGTAACAGCTTTGTTAAAGTTTCATAATAAAAATTTCAGAAAAATCTGTAAAACAGGTTGTTAGCTTTTTTGTGCCAACTGTTCACTGATTTTCGGAGGGTTAGGCTAATGGTAAGTCACTGGTCTTGAAAACCAGCGGGCTAACGCCCTTGGGGGTTCGAGTCCCTCACCCTCCGCCATTTCTAACTTATTAACAATCCTAATGAATTGTCGCCGTGCTTTCTTCTGCTTCTGTTTCTGAAATAAGATCTGTGCTAAAATTGTAATAACTTTGTGTTAAAACAGAAAAGATGAAAAGGGTCCTTGATTTGTGATTAGAGGTTTAATATCTTTTCAGAAGTGTACGTCGGGCGGCCTTTAGACAGTTATAAAAAAAGGATCTTTTCGGTATTAGCATTGACGACAAAAATCTTTTCATTGTTGTTTTGAGAATCCGATGGATACAGGAAAAAACCAATGTTAGCAGGGGAAAAACCAGGGGCATACCCGATAATCGTTTCATTATCCTTGAATTGAATTTTTACCTTTCGACCTACATCTGTTCTTTTGACGCCATGCTCCTCTTGATAAACCTTATTTCCTTCAAAGTCCTTGACAAAAAAAACTGCCTTAAGTAATAAAAGAGCAACCTCGGACTTATCTTGTGTATCTTTGTGTGTAATGGTAAAGAAATATTTATCCTCGGAGAAATCCTCGGAGAAGCCCTTTAACAATTTTCCGTTAAGGAAGTGTGCGATGATTTTTTCTTGCATACAATGCATACAAAAGGATGTTAGGAAATCACCCTTTTAGCTCGAGGGAAGTTTAGCACAAACAAATAATGCCTGCAACTTTTTTTTCGATTTATGATCTTGTTGTCGTTATCTTCATGCGCAAAACGGAGAGGAACAAGGGCTGGTGTGACTGTGTTAAAAGAGGGCAAAACAGAGGGGGATTCTTAGAACCACGGCAACCACCTGACAATCAAAGCTAAACGGGAAACCAGGCAAAAAATAATGGGTACAAGGAGTAAGAATGTTAAAAGGCTATATTAAAAGGCTGGTCATATCAAATAAAGAGTTTATTCTGAAAGAAGTGCTTGCGGCTAAAGGACTTATGCAGCTACTCATGAAACCCAGAAATACAGGCCAAAAATGGACAGCGGAAGAAAAAAGAGAAGTCATTATTTATCTTAAAAGAATATCAAAGACTATCCCTGTTGTGGTTATCTTTTGTCTTCCCTTTGGCTCATTATTTTTGCCAATTTTGATAGAGATGCTGGATAGGAGAAAAATTAATCGCTTATCAAAAGTCATAAATTCAACCCAAAAATAGACATTGATTTTTTGGGGAAACTGGTAGTTTGTCAATTCATCGGCGTCTTTTAAATATGCCCATAAATAGGCAGGCTACAAAAATTGGACGATGACGAAGTATGGCAGGAAAATCGCCAGTTTGTAAAATAGTGAGTTTTTAATCGCTACTTTACGGTTACCTTATGAATGATGCACAGCCTCTGCCACCTCTATAGCCTGTTTTAAATCTATGTCCCCCGTATAGAGGGCCTTGCCGATTATTATGCCTTCCAGCGCTACTCCTTTGAAACTCTCTATATCCTTTACAGAACTCATGCCGCCAGATGCGACTATCGGGATATTTACAGAATGCACAATTTCCTTGGTGGCCTTTACATTCGGGCCGCTAAGCATTCCATCTCGTGCTATATCCGTATAGATAATGCAGGATACTCCGAGGCCTTCCAGTCTTTTTGCCAGAAGAATGGCCTTCTCTTGAGTAACCTTTACCCACCCCCGTGTTGCAACAATCCCATCCTTAGCATCTATGCCAACCGCTATGCTTTTCGGAAACATCTTGCATACCTTTTCTGTGAATTCAGGGTTTTCCTGTGCTATTGTTCCGATGATTACCCTTTGAACACCTTTCATGCCAAGGTAATCCTGAATAACTTTCAAGTCTCTGATTCCACCGCCAACCTCAACAGGTGTTTTTATGGATTGAATTATTTTTTTGATAGTTTCCTGATTTTTTGGTATTCCTTCAATTGCACCATCAAGATCAACCAGATGTATGAGTTTTGCACCGCTTTCTTCCCATCTCTTTGCAATTTCCACCGGGTTTTCAGAATAGACCGTTTCTGCATTCATCTTACCCTGCGTAAGGCGGACACATTTGCCGCCTTTTATGTCAATGGCCGGAATGATTAACATAATAAATATCGCCCTCCGTGTCCGTGATTTGTGTCCATTATCTGCTACCGTCCTCCCCCTTTATCCCCCTCTGGAGGGGGACAGGGGGAGGACGGATACAGAACACGGTCACGGTTCACGGTTTTTATGATATATCCCCAAAATTCTTTAATATCTTCAACCCCACCTTCTGGCTCTTTTCAGGATGAAACTGGCAGGCAAAGATATTGTCCTTCCAGATACTGCTTACAAAGTCTATTCCATGCGTGGTTTTTGTTGCTATAATACTGTCGTCCTCTGGCACAACATAATATGAATGGACAAAATATAAATGTGCGCCATCTGCAACATCCTTCAGGGCCGGCGGCCTTCTCTCTATCGTTATATTATTCCAGCCCATGTGGGGAATTTTGAGTTCGGAGTTTTGAGTTCGGAGTTCGGGAGAGAAACGTATAACTTTACCTTTTATTACATCCAAACCCTCGTGCCTTCCGAACTCCTCGCTTTCTGAAAATAAGAGCTGAAGCCCGAGACATATGCCCAAAAAAGGCTTGCCGGATTTAATGGCGGCAAGTATTGGTTCTACAAGGCCATAGTTTTTGAGATTATCCATGCAGTCTTTGAATGCGCCAACGCCAGGCAGGATCACATGACTTGCATTTGAGATTTCTTTTGGGTCTCTCGTAATAATAGACCTGTGCCCAACCCTCTCCAGGCCTTTCTGCACACTTCTTAAATTACCCATGTCATAATCAATAATGGCAATCATATAACAGCTATGTAATAGCTATCGAGCGATCAAGCTATCAAGTTTTAAAGCTCGATAGCTTGGTAGCTTGATAGTTTGATCGCTACAGCCTTCCTTTCGTTGACATTACGCCTTTTATCCTGGGGTCTACTCGTACAGCTTCGCTTAATGCTCTGCCCAAGGCCTTGAAAATGGCCTCTATGATGTGGTGGATATTTCTTCCATACGGCACAGCAATATGCAGGGTAACTCCGCTTCTGCTTACAAAGGCCTGGAGGAAATCTTCTACCAAGTCTGCATCAAAATTCTTTATCTTGCTTTTTTTGGGAAGAACGACCTTATAAACCAGATATGGCCTCTCACTTATGTCAAGCGTCACCGACGCAATTGCTTCATCCATTGGCACAGTTACATTACCATACCTTTTAATGCCTTTTTTATTTCCCAGCGTCTTTTTCAGAGCATCTCCAAGGCATATGCCAATATCTTCAACCGTGTGATGATAGTCTATCTCAATATCACCTTTTGCCTTTATCTTTAAATCAATGAGTCCATGTTTGGTAAAGAGAGACAACATGTGATCAAGAAATGGGATAGATGTTTTAATGTCATACAGCCCCTGACCGTCCAGATTTAATGAAACGGTTATATCTGTTTCCTTGGTTTTTCTGATTATCTGCGCCTTTCTGGACATTCTCCCTCCTGAAAATAGAAATGAGAAACTAATTAATACTGGATGAGGTTTGCCTATCTCTCTGATTCTTATGTCGTATATCGTATATAGGTTTTCATTCTACAGGAAGAGATACTATTGGTTCAAGGATAATCTTGTAGGCCATAAAGTGATGCCAGGCTACAGGTTTGTTATAAAGTATTTGAAATAATCTTTAAAGTAAGATACCTTATTGCAACATTCTAAAAGTTAACAACCCCGTCCATCCGCCTCAGGCGGACGGGGCATACGGCAAGCTATGGCAGTTATTTTCGTCAAGGTGAGGAACGGAGGAGTTATGAAGTTCAAGGGTTCTATGACAGCAATTGTCACGCCCTTTAAAAACGGCAGGCTGGATGAAAAGGCATTCAAGGGATTAATTGAGTTCCAGATTAAAAATGGTACGGACGGCATCGTGCCGTGCGGTACAACAGGGGAGTCTGCAACGCTTTCTTACGAAGAGCATGAAAGGGTTGTTGAACTTGCCGTTGAGCAGGTCAATGGAAGAGTTCCTGTCATTGCCGGCACTGGTTCAAACTCCACTGCTGAAACCACTATGTTGACGAAACATGCAGAAAAGGCGGGGGCAGACGCAGCGCTTTTGATTACGCCTTATTACAATAAGCCTACCCAGGAAGGGTTGTACCAACATTATAAGGTAGTGGCAGAGGAGGTAAGCATACCCATTATACTCTACAACGTTCCGGGAAGGACAAGCGTGAACATGCTTCCCGAGACCGTTGCCAGGCTGTCCGAGGTAAAAAATATTATCGGCATAAAAGAGGCAACAGGAAATCTCCAGCAAGTAAGCGATATCATTGAATATGCAAAAAAGGGGTTTATAATCCTTTCGGGCGATGATTTTACCACCCTGCCAATCTTGAGCATTGGCGGCCATGGTGTAATATCCGTTACCTCAAATCTGGTGCCAAAAGATGTAAGTCAGATGTGCGATGCATTCTTCAATGGAAATTATGACAAGGCGAAGAAACTCCATTACAAGCTTCAGCCTTTGCATCGGGCCATGTTTTTGGAAACAAACCCTATACCGGTAAAAACTGCCCTTGCCATGATGGGAAGGATAGAGGAAGAATTCAGGCTGCCATTGGTAAGAATGGGAGATGGAAACAGGAAAAAGCTGCGGAAGGCGCTGAGTGATTATGGTATTATTACTGTTTGATTATAAAGTGGAGAATTAAGAAGCGAATGAGCGGATTAGATAATTGGGGAATTGGTTTTAACCAATTCTCTAATCTCTGATCAACTAATCTCTAACTATGAAGACTATCCTTGAAAATGCAAAATATGCGGTTCTCCTTGCAGTCATTTCTTCGCTGGCCGCATCGGTTTCCATATTTATCTGGGCGTCGGTAAAGATGTTTATTACTATATACCACATGTTTGCCGATATGTTTGCAGCAGAGGCCGCTGGTGCTACAGCCCATGCTGTGGCAATTCTTGATTCATTTATTCTCGCCGTCATTCTATATATATTTGCCATCGCCCTATATGAGCTTTTTATAGGCGAACTAAAACTTCCGGAATGGCTGATTATCAAAGACCTTGACGACCTCAAGAAGAAACTCTCAAGCGTTATCGCCCTCATGCTTGCCGTAACATTCCTGGAGCATTTGGCAGAATGGAGCGACCCGCAGGGCACTTTAATGTTTGCCGCAGCAATAGCCGCTGTTATATTTGCGCTGGTTTTTTATATGAAAACTAAGGAGAAGAAGGAATAACTAAATTGCAAGCAAGGAGCGAATTGGAGAATTAGCGAATTAGAGAATTAGATTGTTCTAATTCACCAATCTCTAATCAAATAATCTCTAACTATGGTCAAGATAGTTGTAACAGGTGCAGCAGGCAGGATGGGTAAGAGCATTATAAATGTCATAAGAGAAACTGCCGGAACAGAACTTGTAGGTGCTGTGGAGAGGTCTGGCCATACTGATATTGGTAAAGATGCGGGAGAAGTTGCAGGGTCAGGGAAATTAGGAATTAAATTAACGGATAATTTTGAAAAGGCAGTAAAGAAGGCCGACTGCATTATTGATTTTACCTTTCCAGAGGCAACCATGTACCATCTTGATATTGCGTTGAAGAATAATAGTGCGGTGGTTATCGGCACAACAGGTTTTTCTCATCATCAGAGGGAGAGATTGAAAGAGGTGGGAGGTCAGATGCGGATAGTTGCGGCGCCTAATATGAGCGTGGGCGTAAATCTCCTGCTCAAGGTTGTCTCGGATATGGCAAAGATTCTGGGTAAGGATTATGATGTGGAAATAATTGAGGCCCATCACAGGCTGAAGAAGGATGCGCCTTCAGGCACTGCCATGAGATTGGCAGAAGTGCTTGCCTACAGCCTTAATAGGGACCTGGATAAAGTAGCGGTCTATGAAAGACACGGCATACTAGGCGAGAGAAAACCGGAAGAGATAGGGATCCAGACTATAAGGGCAGGTGATATAGTCGGCGACCATACAATCATTTTTGGCGGTCTTGGTGAAAGACTGGAGATAACACACCGAGCCCAGTCCAGAGATACATTTGCAAGGGGCGCTGTAAGGGCTGCCCTGTGGGTTGTAAAACAGCCAAAGGGATTGTATGATATGCAGGATGTGCTGGGGCTTAAATAAAGTCAGTGAACGGTCACCAGTTAGCAGTAAATAGTAAAAATAATAAACAAAGAGGAGAGACTCAATGAAAAAGATTTTTTTAATTCTAATTTTTATGCTTTTAGCTCCCGCTATTGCTACGAGGGCTATGAACACAGCCTTTGCCTTTCAGGGGGCTGGTTGCGGGCAGGATTGCGCAACCTGCCATTCCTTGTCAAAAGATGAAGCTAAAAAACTCATCAAGGCTGACGCATTCAAGGCAGATATTGCTGATGTAAGGATGTCACCTGTAAAGGGATTGTGGGAAATAGAAGTGGCAAAAGAAGGGAATAAGTTTATTATCTATGTAGATTTTGGCAAGAAGTTTCTTGTGGAAGGGAGATTTACCCCACTGGCGCAACTCGGTAAACCTCCTGAGCTTAAGAAAGTCAATCTTTCTCAGATTCCGCTGGCTGATGCTGTGATAATGGGCGACCCAAAGGCAAAGATAAAGATAATAGTTTTTGATGATCCGGACTGTCCTTATTGCAAAAAACTGCATGAGGAAATAAAGAAGATTCTGGAAACAAGAAAGGATATCGCCTTTTATATAAAGCTGTTTCCTTTAGATATCCATCCGGAGGCATATGAAAAGAGCAAGACAATTATCTGCAACAAAAAATCTGTGAAACTCCTGGATGATGCCTTTGCGGGCAAAAAACTTCCAAAACCTGACTGTGAGACAAAGGAAATAGACGACAATATAAAACTCGGAAAGTCTCTCGGTATAACAGGGACGCCGACCATTATCTTTCCTGACGGCAGATTACTTCCTGGTTACGTGGAAGGCCCAACCTTAATAAAGATACTGGAGACCCCTTAAGAATGCGGTACTACCCCATCTTCCTCGACATAAAAGGCAAGCCCTGCGTTGTTGTTGGCGGTGGCAGTGTTGCAGAGAGAAAGGTCTTATCACTTCTTGATGGCGGTGCGAAGGTTTTAGTCATAAGCCCAAAGCTCACACCCGCCTTAAAAAAACTTGTAGCTAAAAAAGCGATTAGCTACTGTGCTAAATCCTATAAAGGGGGTGATTTAAAGGGTTTTTTTCTTGCCTATAGCGCCACAAATAATTCCAGGGTAAATAAAGAGGTATTTCAAGAGGCAAAGAAACAGGGCATCCTCTTGAATGTTGTGGATGTGCCTGAGTTATGCCATTTTATTGTACCATCGGTTGTAGATAGAGGAGACCTTTTAATAGCTATATCCACCTCCGGAAAAAGCCCTGCCATGGCAAAAAAGATAAGGCAGCAGCTTGAAAAGGAGTTTGGAAGGGAATATACGGTATTCTTGGACATTATGGGCAAAGTAAGAGATAAAATATTGACCAAGAGCAAGGAATCTGATAAAAATAAGAAGATATTTGAAAGCATAGTAAACTCCCCCCTGCTGGAGTGGATAAAGCAGGGGAAAAAGAAAAAAATAGAGAGATTTATCAACGGAATATTAGGGGATAAATTTACTTGCCCAGAATTTAAATTGTAACAGATGAGCTTAACCTAAAAAAGTGCAACTGCATTTTTGGGGTTAATAAGAGTAAGGAGCCAGAAGTCAGGGGTCAGAAGTCAGGAGTCAGAAGGTTGTATTCTGGATTCTGAGTTCTGAATTCTATCTTCTTTTATCTAGTGAATATCATATTCTTCTATATAACCGTAATTGCATATCTGCTGGCTACCTTTATATCCATAGCCTATCTTATTCTGCACAATGATAAGATTTTAGGTGTTGCAAATAAGACTATACTAGTTGGTTTTTCCTTTCACACTCTTACCATTGTCAGCAGATGGGTTGAGGCAGGCAGGCCGCCATTTGCAAACCTCCACGAAGTTTTCTCTCTCTTTTCATGGATGGTGGTAATTATATATCTTTTACTCCGCTTCAGATACAGGCTGGCTGTGCTGGGTGCATTTGTTGCGCCGTTTGCAATGCTCCTTCTTATTACTGCATCGTTTCTTCCCAAAGAAATAATTCCGCTGGCTCCGTCGCTTGAGAGCTACTGGCTTCCCATTCACGTAGGTCTTGCATTTCTCGGAAATGCCTTTTTTGCTATGACCTTTTTATTTGGTATAATGTATTTAATCCAGGAACACTACCTGAAGAGCAAAAAAGTGGGCGGCTTGTATTTTTTACTTCCCTCCCTGGATATTCTGGATGAGCTTAGCTACCGATGCCTCACCTATGGATTCCCTCTCCTGACGCTGGCTATAATCACAGGTGCACTATGGGCTGAGTATGTGTGGGGTAGCTATTGGAGCTGGGAACCGAGGCAGGCGTGGTCCCTTATCACATGGTTTTTGTATGCAGCGCTTCTTCATGGCAGGCTTACTGTGGGATGGCGGGGTAGAAGGGCTGCTATTTATTCTATCATCAGCTTTTTGATTCTTGTAGGTTCTTTCATCATAATAAAGCTTTTTGCATGGGGAGCACATGCAGTTTTTAAGTAGAGAATTAGTGAATTGGAGAATTAGCTCTTACCAATCTCTAATCCACTAATCTCTAATTCTCTAAAACTATGAATATCATCACAGTCGGCCTCAGCCATAAAACAGCGCCTGTTGAAATAAGGGAAAAGCTTTCCTTTCCGTCTCAGACTATAGGTGAGCCGTTAAATAGGCTCTGCACATCGTACGGCATAAACGAAGGGGTTATTGTATCCACCTGCAACAGGGTTGAGGTATTTGCCGTTACAAGGGATATAGAAAAAGGCCTATGGCAGGTAAAAAAGTTTTTATCAGACTATCACAATATACCTCTGGAAGAATTGGATGAGCATCTTTATAGCTACACAGCAGAGGATGCGGTAAAGCATCTTTTCAGGGTTTGCGCAGGCCTTGATTCTATGGTCATCGGAGAACCGCAGATACTGGGTCAGGCAAAGGATGCCTATGGTTATGCGCTTCAGCATAAAACCGCCGGTATTATCATGAACAAGCTCTTCCATAAGGCATTTTCTGTTGCCAAGAGGATACGGACAGAGACAAAAATAGGCTCGAGTGCGGTTTCAATAAGCTATGCTGCTGTGGAACTGGCAAAGAAAATATTCGGAACGCTTCAAGGTAGATCTGTCATGCTGATAGGTGCCGGAGAAATGGCTGAGCTTGCAGCCAGACACCTGCTTTCCAATGGTGTGCAGGAGATACTCATTGCCAACAGGACTTATGAAAAGGCCATTGAGGTAGCAAAAAGCTTCAATGGTACACCCATTATGTTTAGAGAATTTACCCATTACCTGAAAAAGGTAGATATTATCGTTGCGTCAACTGCCGCACCTCGGTTCATCATACACCCGGAACAGATAGAGGAGGTAATCAAAGAGAGAAAAAATCGCCCCATGTTCTTTATTGATATATCTGTTCCAAGAAACATAGACCCGCTTATCAACAATATCGATAATATATATCTTTACAATGTAGATGATCTTCAGGGAGTTGTTGAAGCAAACTTGAAGGAACGGGTAAAAGAAGCAAAAGAGGCGGAGGCAATTATCCATGAGGAATTGGGCAATTTTCACAGATGGGTTAAGTCCCTCGATGTTGTGCCAACCATCGTAGCGTTAAAGAAAAAACTTGAGCAGACCAGGAAAAGCGAACTGGAGAAGGGTTTGTCAGGTTTGAACGGATTGCAGGAAAAGGATATTCAGGCGATCGATGCTATGACCAAGGCAATCGTTAACAAGATTGCTCATGACCCGGTAACCCACCTCAAAAAAGAGGCAAATAAGGTTGAAGGAGATTTTTACATAGAGGCAACGAGAAAACTATTTGATCTGGATAAGGAAGAAGAGGAATTGGTAAAAAAGATTGAAGAAAGCTAACACATGGGGAATGTAGACGTGAAAAAACGACTCAAATTAGGCACACGCGGCAGTCAGCTTGCCCTCTGGCAGGCAAACTGGATTAAGGCAGAGATTGAGAAAAAATATCCGGAATATCAGGCCGAACTTATTAAGATAAAGACCACAGGGGATAAGATTCTGGATGTACCTCTTGCAAAGGTAGGCGGCAAGGGGCTTTTTGTAAAAGAGATAGAAGAGGCACTCCTGGATGAGAGGATTGATCTTGCTGTGCATTCCATGAAGGATGTGCCAACCGATTTTCCAAAAGGATTACACCTTGCTGCAATTACTCAGAGGGAAGACCCACGGGATGTTGTCATATCCAGAGGTGGAAAAAAAATAAAGGACTTTCCCTATGGCGCAAAGATAGGCACGTCAAGCTTAAGACGTCAGGCGCAGTTGCTCCATGTAAGGCCAGATTTTGAAATCGTCCAGCTCAGGGGAAATCTTGATACAAGGATGAGGAAGCTGAATGAGCTCGGGCTAGAGTGCATTATCCTTGCAGGCGCGGGGGTAAAAAGGCTTGGTTGGTCTGACAGAATAACAGAATATCTTTCGCCCGAGATCAGCCTTCCTGCAATAGGACAGGGTGCCCTCGGAATAGAAGTAAGAATAGAAGATAGGGGGATAAATAACCTCGTTGCCTTTTTCGATCATCTACCCACTTCAATTTCGGTAAGGGCTGAGAGGGCGCTCCTTAAAAGGCTGGAGGGCGGATGCCAGGTGCCTATTGCTGCTCATGGTGAGGTTAAAGGTGATAGGCTAAATCTCATCGGCCTTGTTGCCTCAACTGATGGAAAGAAGATTATAAAGGATTCTGTCAGCGGCCAGACAGATAAAGCAGAAATACTTGGCATAAAATTGGCTGAAAAACTTCTCAAGATGGGGGCGTGGGATATATTAAAAGAAGTCTATAAGACTGCTCCGCCAACGCAGGGCGGGGCTGGTTAAGAATATTTAACACGACATCAACAACCCAAAAATAGACTTTGATTTTTGGGGAAATCTGCAAGTTGCCTGCCAGACGAGGCAGAGGCCATTTTTGCGACGAGCCGTATATCACCAATACGGTGAGGAGCAAAAATGCGCAGATAACGAAGTATGGCGGGCAAATCGCAGGTTTGTAAAATAGCGAGGTTTTTAATCGCTATTTTACAGAATAACATTTTAATTCATAAAGGATATAATAATCGCTATGACTCAAGGCAAAGTATATCTTATTGGTGCAGGGCCTGGGGATCCAGGACTCATAACACTGAAGGCAATAGAATGCATTAAAGAGGCTGATGTTGTTGTCTACGACTATCTGGCAAATAAAAGATTTTTAGAATATGCCGGAGAAAGAGCAGAAATAATCTATGTCGGCAAGGTGGGCGGTGCCCATACCCTGCCGCAGGAACAAATAAATAAGCTCATTATTAAGAAGGCAAAAATGGGTAAAACCATTGCAAGGTTAAAAGGCGGCGACCCGTTTATATTTGGCAGGGGGGGTGAAGAGGCAGAGGAGATTGTTCAGGCTGGCATCACTTTTGAAGTTGTCCCCGGTGTTACAGCAGGGGTGGCTGCTGCAGCCTATGCAGGCATACCGCTGACGCACAGGGATTTTACTACAACGGTTGCATTTATCACCGGCCACGAAGACCCGACAAAGGATGAGTCAAATATTTATTGGGACAAGATTTCAACAGGTATCGGAACCCTCGTATTTTATATGGGCATAGGAAATCTTGAGCCCAATATGAAAAAGCTTATGGAGAACGGAAGAAGTCCTGATACGCCTGTTGCCTTAATCCGCTGGGGGACAACAGCTCAGCAGGAGACGCTTGTTGGAAGCATCAGTGATATTGCAGAAAAGGCAAAGAAGGTGAATTTTAAGGCGCCTGCGATAACGGTTGTGGGCGGCGTTGTTTCGTTAAGGGATAAACTCAGATGGTTTGATAAAAAACCGCTCTTTGGCAAAAGAGTTATTGTTACCCGCTCAAGGGAGCAGGCGAGCGATTTTTCAGTTTTGCTTGAGAAGCATGGTGCAGAACCCATTGAGTTTCCCACTATAGAGACCGTGCCGCCCCGTGACTGGAAAGAGCTTGATGCAGCCATAAAAAACCTTTCCAAATATGATTGGGCTATATTTACCAGTGTAAATGGTGTACAATATTTCATAGAAAGGTTAAAGAAGCAGGGCAAGGATATACGGGAATTAAAAGGCATTAAGATATGTGCCATCGGCCCTGCTACAGCTAAGTCAATAGAAGACTTGGGAATAAAGGTTGACCTTGTGCCAAAAGAATATCGCGCAGAGGCAATAATAGATGGATTAGGTAAAAACAAGATTGAGGGGAAGAGATTTTTGCTTCCAAGGGCATTAAAGGCAAGAGAGGTTTTACCAGAGGAGATTAAAAGGCTTGGCGGTAAAGTTGATGTTGTATCCGCCTACAGAACAATAAAGCCAAAAGAGAAGACCGAAGAGATGAGAAAGATGTTTGAGGAAAAAAGGATTGATGTAGTGACATTCACATCGTCCTCAACGGTAGAAAATTTTGTGAGCATGTTTAAAAAAGGCGAAGTGTCTTCGCTCTTGAATGGCGCTAAAGTTGCCTGTATAGGGCCGATAACAAAGGATACGGCAACAAAATTGGATATAAAGACAGATATAATGCCTGAAAAATACACAATCCCTGCATTGACAGAGGCAATTGTGGGGTATTTTAGAAAAGGAGATTAAATCATGATAGACATAACAAAACTTTTCTGCGGGGCGGATACAACCGGAGACCCGCTCAGATACGGACATAAAAGGGGACATGGACACGGCACACCGCATGCAACTGAAAAGATAGAGCATGAGGTGCCTAAATCGGCAAGCGAAAGAAGGCCGGTTGTGGTCTGGAGCGTGTCAAGACGATGCAACTTAAACTGCGTCCACTGCTACACAGATTCGCACAATGAGGATTATCCCGGAGAGCTGACAAACAGTGAAGCAAAGGCCATGATTAAGAGTTTGTCAGATTTCAAGATACCGGCTCTGCTATTATCAGGCGGCGAGCCTCTGATGAGGAAAGACCTTTTTGAACTAGCGGACTATGCCAGAGGCCTGAACATGCGGCTTACGCTTTCCACCAACGGGACATTGATAGACCAGAAGATGGCAAAGAGGATAAAGGAGACCGGTTTCAGCTATGTTGGCATATCTTTTGACGGCATCGGCGAGGTGAATGATAAATTCAGGGGCATGGAAGGGGCATTTGACCTTGCCCTGCGCGGGGTCAAAAACTGCATGGAGGTTAACCAGAAGGTTGGACTAAGGTTGACTCTTACCCGAAGAAATTATGAAGACCTGCATAACATCTTTGACTTCATTGAAAAGGAAGGCATCCAAAGGGCGTGCTTCTATCATCTCGTGTATGCAGGCAGAGGGAGCGACCTCAGAAAGGATGACCTTTCCCACGAAGAGAGCAGAAAGGCGATTGATATAATTCTTAAAAGGACCATGGACTTCCACAAGAGAGGACTGAAGAAAGATATCAATCGCCTTTCTGCTCTCTTCG
>Ga0209642_10001721_pt1 | contig 14612 bp, 12 predicted proteins | sample RifCSP19_2_FD_184025 | JGI IMG/M metagenome (GOLD analysis project Ga0209642, IMG submission 184025) | Soil microbial communities from Rifle, Colorado - Rifle CSP2_sed 19_2 (SPAdes) (version 2) | ecosystem: Environmental > Terrestrial > Deep subsurface > Rock core/Sediment | place: Rifle... | reverse complement strand
CCCCCGCCATGGAATTCCCCCTCCAGTGCAGTGGAACGATAAGGCCCAGCAAAGGCGGGCCAAGAACTGGGGTACCATAGGAGGGTTCGCGCGAAGGGAGAAACCTGGCCGAAAGGTATGGTTTCGAGGAAGCGGCTGATGAGCTACGCGCGCGGAACTGCATGGTCGGTGATCGTGTTGGGGCTGGCGGCAGGGTGCACCACGGGCCGGCCAGCTCCACGGCTCACGAACACTCCGCAGGCAACGGCGGCGATGACACCGGTGCTCTCTCCGTCCGCGGAACCCACGGCCACGCAATCGGCGACGCCCCAGCCTTCCCCCACGGCAACGGCCGATTGCCTAAGACAAAGCGGTCGTGTGGAAGAAGGGAGCTACCCGGGCGTGGTTACGCGCGAAGAGCTCCCCTTCCGAGTCTACTTGCCCCCCTGCTTCCCACAGCCAGGGACGCGCTACCCGGTCCTCTTCTTGCTGCATGGCAAGCCGCTCGAGGCGGCCGACTGGGAGGCCATGGGGGTTGTGGAGGTGGCGCAAGACGGGATAGAGGCCGGAGTGTGGCCGCCCTTTCTCATCGTCATGCCGCTGGCGCCCGAGCCAATGTTCAGTTGGACCGATGGCGGGCCGGGATCGTACGAGCAGGAGCTGAGCGAGGGCCTAGTGGCCTTCATCGATCAGGGTTGGCCAACGGACGCGCGGGCGGATGGAAGGGCGCTTGCGGGCATTTCGCGTGGCGGGGTATGGGCGCTCGAAATCGGCTTTCGCCGCCCTGACCTCTTCGACACCGTCATCGCTCTCAGCCCCGCCCTCATTGTCAACGCCCCACGGCCGGCGTTCGACCCACTGCTCCTCCCGGTCGGCGCGTCCCGCCTCCCGGCCAGCATCCTGCTCGTTGCCGGAGACCGCGACTACGCTCGGCCTGACACAGAACGCCTGGTCATGCTCTTGGAGCAAGAAGGAAAGGCGGTCCGCTTGGAGATCCTCCCTGGCGGCCACATCGAGGCGACGTGGTTGCCTGGTCTTCCTCTGGTGCTCGAGTTCGCTTCCGCGGCCTGGTCATCGGGCGAATGAGGGAAGTCTCCGCTCAGCGGCGATGGTGAAGATCAGGCGGCGAATTCGATTACAATGAGGGCGCCGGTGTGCTGGCCTTAGCACATGCTCCTGGAAGGGGAGAGGAGACGATGTCCGAGCTCGACCAAAACGCCGACACGATCATCAAGGCGTACCGCCGCCGTCGAGAGCGCATGGTCCCGCTGATCCTGGGTGGCCTGGCGGTCGTGCTGTTGGTCGTGGGTCTGTTTCTTGTTGTCATCTGGTTCACCGGGGAGACGCCGTCGATTTTGGCCGCCCTAAGGCCGAGTCCCACTCCCACACATTCCGCCACCGCCAGCCCCCCCCCGCCGAGCCTGACGCCGACCATCACCGCTACGCCGGAACCCTCGCAGACGCCAACCCCCGAGGGGCCCAGGACCTACACCGTCGAATTGGACGATACCCTTACCTCCATCGCCGCGAAATTCGGCGTGGATGTCTTCTTGATCATTGTCTACAACAACCTTACCGATCCGAACAACATCCCCGTCGGAACTCAGTTGCTCATCCCCGCTGCGGATGCGGAGCTGCCCACCGAGACCCCCTTGCCCACCACGCTCCGGCCCGGCGACAAGATCTCCTATTTGGTGAGACCAGGTGATACCCTGCAATCCATCGCCGCGAAGTTCAACAGTACGGCAGAGGCGATTGCAAAGGAGAACAAGATCGAAGACCCCAACAGCATTGGCGTGGGTATCGTGCTGATCGTCCGTGTCGGGATCGCCACGCCCACTCCCACGCACACGCCCGACCCACGTACGCCGACGGCGACGCCGCGGCCTTAGCCAAACTCTGACCTAGGCCGATCAGGATATCCTAGGCCACTTTCAGTCCGCAGCCTCTCCCCCTACGATCTGATCAATGGCCCACGTGGCGTGTTCTCGAACCACGGGGTCTTCATCATTATGGAGGGCCTGGGTGAGGACCGGCAGCGATTCGGGAGAAGCCTGGTTTCCCAGCACGATGGCGGCGTTCCGCCGCAGGCCGCTCGCTTTCGCCCTGCGCAGCGGGCTCCGGCGCAGCGCTCCCTGCAATGTCAGGGGATCACTGGCAAGGACAGCGTCAGACGTCAGGGATTGTGTCTCGGCGCGAGGCCGAAGATCGGCGTCTCTGCACTCCTGCGCGAAACGCAGATTCCACGGGCAGACCTCTTGGCAGATGTCGCATCCGAACAGCCAATTCCCTATCCCCGGACGAAGATCGATGGGGATATCTCCCCGATGTTCGATGGTCAAGTAGGAGATGCAGCGTGTGGCGTCGAGAGTGCGGTCATGCAGGATGCACTGCGTCGGGCAAGCGTCCACGCAACGGCGGCACGAACCGCAGTGATCCGACGTGAACGGGACATCAGGCACAAGCTCGACACCCAGCAGCACCTCAGCCAGCAAGAAGTAGGAGCCGCGGCGCGGGTTGATCAGACAGGTATTCTTGCCGATCCAACCCAAGCCGGCGCGGGCGGCGAGTTCGCGTTCGAGGATCGGACCCGTGTCGGTGTAGATACGGTGCGGCACGTGGCCGACCAGCTCAGACTCGAGGAACGAAACTAAGCGCCTCAATCGCTGCGGTAGCACTTCGTGGTAGTCGTCACCGAGTGCATAGGAGGCGATCCTCGATCCTTCTTGCGGGGGATTCGGGGTATGGTAGTTGGAGGCGACGACGAGGATCGATTGGCATTCGGGTAGCAGCTTTCGGGGGTCTGCCCGTCGGCTCAGCGCCCGCTCGTTGGATAGGTAGTCCATCTCGCCGTGGCGGCCCGCCTGAATCCATGCTCGATAGACTTCCATGTGCGGAGGTGGATCGGGCGAGGTCACGCCGACTAAGTCGAAGCCCAGCTCGAGCGCCTTCTGCTTGAGCAGCAACGTAAGTGCGTCTGGGGCGGGCGTCTGTGATCCGCTCCGGGGACTTCCATCTTCCATGAGTTGGATTATAGCGGGGGGAGCCGACTTGTGGTCACGAAGAGGAAGGCTGAGCGAGAATTCGGCTCCCAAATACCTCGCGTGTCACCCTGAGGGCGCCGAGCGGCCGAAGGATCACGTTTCCCCGTGGGCTCAGAAAGGGGTCGATCTGAGATCGACCCCTACAACCCCGCCCCGGATCAACTCCGACTTCCGAAGTCGTGAGGAAGAGGCCAAGAGCGTGGGTTCAAACGGCCCTTAGGGCTGCGTGATGTACTCGTGGATCGACAGGGCTGCCCGCCGGCCGGCGCGCATCGCCGTCACCACCAAATCTGGCCCGGTGACAGCGTCGCCGCCAGCGAAAACGCCCGGACGGGAAGTGCCTCCCGTCTCCGAGTCGGCGGTAATGAGACCCCAGTCGTGCGTCTCCAGTCCGGGGGTGGACTTACCGAGCAGTGGGTCGGGCCAGTAGCCCAATGCGAGGATAGCGGTCTCGGCTTGAACCGTGAAGTCGGAACCCTCGATGGGAACGGGCCTGCGGCGTCCGCTCTCATCTGGCTCACCTAGCTCACATTGCAGGCATTCGACAGCGCTCAGCTTGCCGTCCGGACCGGCGAGGAAGCGGACGGGCTGGGTCAGGAAGCGGTATTTCGCGCCTTCCTCCTTGGCCAACTCGCGATCGGTCTTCCCGCCGGGCATCTCCGCTTCGGTGCGCCGGTATAGGCATGTGACCTCCTCGGCGCCCATGCGCAGCGCCGTTCGCAAGCAGTCGGAGGCGGTGTCGCCGCCGCCGATCACCACCACTTTGCTGCCGACATTGGGCTTGGTGTTCTTTTCGGCGGGCAGGGATTCCGGTTCAACGTTGGCGCGTACGAGGAATTCCGTCGCCTGGTAGACGCCCGGCAGGTCAACCCCACGGGCTTTCATGGGAGAATCGACGCCGGTTCCCACCCCAACGAAGACGGCCTGGAATCCTGCTGCGAAGAGGTCGTCGATCTTCTTGCCCTCCCCGATGCGTGTGTTGATCTGGAATTCGACGCCGGCTTTTCTCAAGTCGCCGATAACGCCCTTCACAACGTCCTTCGTCAGCTTGAAGTTGGGGATCCCATAGACCAAGAGGCCGCCCGGGGTCGGCGCAGCCTCGAAGACGGTCACCTCATGCCCGCGACGGGCGAGCTGCTCGGCGCAGGCGAGGCCCGCCGGACCGGATCCGACGATGGCGACCTTCTTTCCGGAGGAAGACGTCGTGGGAATGGAGACGCCTGCGTTCTTGCGCTGGAAGTCGGCGACAAACGCTTCCAAGGCGCCGGTGATCACCGGCTCTGCGCGTTTGCTGCGCACGCAAGAACCCTGACACAGCGCCTCATGTGGGCAAACCCGCCCGCAGATCTCAGGCATCGAGCTCGTCTTGCGATACACCTCGGCTGCGCCGATGAAATCGCCGTTTTCGATCAACCACATCGCCGTGGGGATGTCATTATGGACGGGGCATGCTTCAAAGCACGGCGCGGGGTCCGGGCAGTGGATGCAGCGCAACGCTGCGGCGCGCGCTTCTTCTGGCGAGAGGGGCAGGTAGGTCGCTTCGAAGTCGCCCAGCCTCTCATCGACGGGGCGAGCGACGACGTTCACGAAGGGCAGCTTCATTCGGGCTTTGCGGTCGATCGGGAGTTCCGCGTGGATGATCGGTTGCATGCCTCCTCCTTCATCGAGGACAACCTGTCCCGATGATACGGACCGGAGTAGTGAGAGTTCAGTTCAGGAAATCACCTGGATCTGTGACGGTTGTCACGAGTCGAGGCCTGCATGGGCTAAGCTGGATCTGGCGCGGTACAATGGAAAACTGCCCTCCGGGCGGAATTTGGGAGGAGAGTTGGATCGGAGGTTGGAGAGGAATGAAGCGGGTTCTCGTTCTCGTGATCGTGATCGGGCTGGCCGTGGGTGGATTCCTGGCCGTAAGGGCGTGGCGCAGGTCGGGACAAACCGCCGCGCTGGCAGGACTACAGACGGAGGCCGTGACCCGTGGTTCACTGACCGCGACCGTCGGCGCCACCGGCACCGTTCGTCCCAAACAGCGCGCTTTGCTGGCTTTTCAGACCATAGGCAGAGTGGAGGAGACGTACGTCAAGGTCGGCGAAGCGGTTGAGGAAGGAACGGTCGTGGCGAGGCTCAGCCAGTCATCTCTGTCTCCGCAAGTGATCATGGCGCAAGCTGATCTCGTGGCTGCCCAAAACGCTCTGGAAGACCTGTTGCTATCCAGCCGTGCTCCTGCACAGGCGGCGCTCGCATTGGCTCAGGCGCGGGACGCACTCAAAGATAGCCAGTACCGGCGCGCCGTGCAACAAGAAGGGCATAGGGCAAGCCGAGACACCATCGCTGCGGCGGAGGCCAACCACGTCTTGGCGCAGGAGGAGGTGGAGCAGGCGCAGGCCCAGTACAATGCGCTCTCTGGAAGCCCGGAAGACGACCCGCTAAGGGCGCTGGCGCTTTCCAACCTCGCTGCTGCCCGCCAGCGACGGGATGCAATTCTCCGCCAACTCAACTGGTACAAGGGAAAACCGACCGAGCTGGATCAGGCGTTGCTTGAGGCGGAGGTGGCCCTAGCCGAGGCGAACCTGGCCGAGGCGGAGCGGGAGTGGGAACGCCTGAAGGATGGCACGGACCCCGACGACATCACTGCGGCAGAGACACGCGTGGCGGCCGCCCAGGCGACGATCGATCTGGCGCAAATCAAGGCTCCCTTTCGCGGGACGATTACCTCCGTCTTGGTCAAGCCGGGCGACCTGGTGACGCCGGGACAAGTCGCTTTGGAGCTGACCGACCTGTCGCGGCTATTGGTAGATGTCGAGGTCTCGGAAGTGGACATCAACAAGATCCTGCCCGGCCAGGCGGTCGATGTGACCTTTGACGCCATCCTCGACCGCACCTACGAAGGTGAGGTCATCGAAGTGGGGATGACGGGCGCGGCGGTTCAAGGAGTGGTGAACTTCAGGGTGACGGTCGAACTCATGGAGCCGGACGAGTCCGTGAAGGTAGGACTGACCGCCGGCGTCAACATCGTTGTCCGCCAGATCGAGGACGTGCTCTTGGTCCCTAACCGGGCGGTTCGTGTGCGTGATGGGCAGCGCGTGGTGTACGTGATGCGCCAGGGGATCCCGGAACTCGAGGCGATTCAGTTGGGCGCCTCGTCGGAGCTTTTCAGCCAGGTCATCGAGGGCGAGGTGAATGAGGGGGACCTGGTGGTGCTCAACCCGCCGGCGGAGATCGAGCGCTTCATGCCGCCGGGGTTTGTTCGGCGTCGCTAACATGGAAGATTGGGTCATCGTCTGCCAAGACATCACGAAGATCTACCGCATGGGCGAAGTGGAAGTGCAAGCTCTGCGTAGTGTTTCCCTGAACGTCCGGCGGGGAGAAATGATCGCCATCATGGGCCCCTCCGGTTCGGGCAAGAGCACGCTGATGAACATCCTCGGTGCGCTGGATCGCCCAACCAGCGGCGAGTACATCCTGGACGGTGAGCAAGTCTCCTCGCTTGCCGATGATCAATTGGCGACGATCCGAAACCGCAAAGTCGGATTTGTCTTCCAGAGTTTCAACTTGCTTGGACGCCAGACTGCGCAGGCGAATGTCGAGCTCCCTCTGCGCTATGCAGGCATTCGCACCGGACGACGAACCCGGGCGACCGAGGCTCTCGAAGCCGTGGGGTTGGGCGATCGTCTCCAGCATCGGCCGAGTGAGCTTTCTGGCGGGCAGCAACAGCGAGTGGCGATCGCACGCGCCTTGGTCAACAATCCGGCCATCATCCTAGCCGACGAGCCTACCGGCAACCTCGACTCGAAGTCTGGCGAGGAGGTATTGCGCATCCTGCTCGGGCTCAACCAGCAGCACGGGACGACGTTGGTCTTTGTAACTCACGACATGGAAATCGCGTCTAGGACGGAAAGAGTCATTCGACTTCACGATGGATCGATTGCAGGAACGGATAGGCAGAGGGTGAGCGTTGATGGGGAAAAAGCGACTTGGAGATTGGGGATTGGAGATTCATGAACCTCCTCCAAGCGATCCTTGAAGCCGTTGACAGTCTGGCGAGCAACAAGCTGCGAGCGGGGCTTACGATCCTCGGCATCGTCATCGGCGTCGGCGCGGTCATCGCCATGCTGGCCATCGGCCATGGGGCCGAGAACACGATCACCGGCTCGATCAGCAGCATCGGCACCAATCTGCTCTTTGTGACCGAGGGGGGGAGCGAGGAAGTGCGCAACCCGAAGCCGCTGACGCTGGGCGACGCGGCGGCAATCATGGACCCTTTCGCTGCGACCGCCGTCATCGGAGTGGCGCCCTTGCTGAGCGGTACCGTGGAGGTGAGTTTCGCCGGTGAGAGCGCTTTCACCCAAGGCCAGGGGGTGACGCCGGAATACGGCCCTGTGCGCAACGTGACGTTGGCCGAAGGCGAGTTCATCACGGAAGAGCATATGCTGGGCCGGGCGGCGGTTGTTGTGATCGGTCCGGATACCGCGGAGCGGCTCTTCGGTCGTAGCGCGGGGATCGTCGGTGAGACAATCCGCATCGATTCCCAGCCGTTCCGGGTGATCGGGGTGATGGAGGCGAAGGGCGGCTCGGGGTTCTCCAACCAGGACGACCGCCTCTTGGTGCCGATGACGACGGCTCAGGCCCGCCTTCTGCGGCGCGGCGCTCGCGATGAAGTGGACATGATCATCGCCCAGGCGGTGAGCGCCGAAGAGGTCTCACTCGCCGCGCAAGAGATCGGCGACATTCTGCGCACGCGCCATCAGACTCCGATCGGCGAGGATGACTTCACCGTCTTCACCCAGGAAGACTTCCTTCAAACCGCCCAGACTGTGACCAACGTGCTGACGGTGTTTCTAGGCGGGATCGCCGGGATCTCGCTCCTGGTCGGCGGGATCGGGATCATGAACATCATGCTGGTCTCTGTGACCGAACGCACGCGCGAGATCGGCCTGCGTAAGGCGGTGGGGGCGCGCAAGCGCGATATTCTGGTTCAGTTCCTGACCGAGTCGTCTCTGTTGAGTCTGATCGGGGGCGTGATCGGGATCCTCTTGGGTTGGGGGATATCCAAGCTTGTGGGCGCGATCGCCGCGGCTTCGCAGGCCGACTTGGTGCCGGTGGTCGGGATGGACGCCGTATTGCTAGCGACCTTGTTCTCCACGGCGGTCGGCCTATTCTTCGGGCTGTATCCCGCCAAGCGGGCCGCAGATCTCGAGCCGGTGGAAGCGCTCCGGTATGAATGAAATCCGTGGGAAAGTGCATTGGCCAAAGTCGTGATTGGTGGTTGGTTATGGGTTGTTTGACCTTCTACCAGCGGGCACCTGCCGAGAAGGATGAGCCTAATCACCCAACCACCAATCACCAATCACTTCTCACTGCTCGACCATTCCGGCCGTCCGCACAGGGGTTACATCCCTTCCTTAGCCATCTCCCATTTGTGCACGAAAAGATAGTAGCCAAACACCAGCGCGAAGAACAACGAGGCCAAGAGGATCACGATGAGGAAGGGGCCTTGCGCAGGGGTGACGGCGCGCTTGAGGATGACATAGTAGAACGCGCCAACCGCGCTGAGCAACGTGTAAGTGAAACTGGCCGCAGCAAAGCCACGTATCTCAGACCAATGACTTGCCCCGAGCGCCAGGATGGCGGCGATGGCATAGCCGACCGTTGCGCCGCCTGCCATCTGGTAGATGGGAGCGAGCTCGGTCAAGCCGATGATGCGTGCGAACAGCCCGGGCGCGACCACCGCCCCCACCCCGGTGACCAGGGTGACGAGCGCCGCGACGTAAAGCGTGAAGCGCAACAGCGAAGGCATCTGCGATTTCATAGCTTATCTCTCCTCGTGAAAGGCGAAGTCTCAGACCCAGAATAGCAGGAGCAGCGTCCACGCTCTAGTCCGAAAAGTGATCATTTCCTGACCAACTCTTAGGGTTTGGTTCCGGGGTTTGGGTCCGTACTACGCTTTCAGATGAGGCTTGAGGAACTGACCCGTGTAGGAGGAGGGGATCTGGCTGATCTGCTCCGGCGTCCCTTCGGCGACAAGCTCGCCGCCCGCGTCGCCGCCTTCTGGCCCCAGGTCGATCACCCAGTCGGCCACCTTGATGATGTCCGGATGGTGCTCGATGATCAGGACCGTGCTTCCCTGGTCCACCAATTGCTGCAGCACGCCGATCAAGCGATGCACGTCGGCGGCGTGCAATCCCACCGAAGGCTCATCCAGCACATATAGGGTATTGCCGTTGCCGCGGCGCGACAGCTCTTTGGAGAGCTTCACGCGTTGAGCTTCTCCGCCGGAGAGCGTCGGCGCGGGCTGGCCGATGCGGACATACCCCAAACCGACGTCCTTTAGCGTCTGCAGCTTGCGCAGCATGGCCGGGAATGCGTCGAAGAACGTTGTCGCTTCGTCGATGGAGGTGTCCAGGACGTCGGCGATGGACTTGCCCTTGAACCGCACTTGCAGAGTCTCGCGATTGAAACGCGCCCCGCCGCACACCTCGCAAAGGACGTAGACGTCGGGCAGGAATTGCATCTCGATCCGCAACTGGCCCTGCCCCTGGCAAGCCTCGCACCTGCCTCCATGGACGTTGAACGAGAAGCGGCCCGGCTTGTAGCCGCGCACCTTGGACTCCGGCAGCTCGGCGAACAAGCTGCGGATGAGGTCGAAGAGCCCGGTGTAGGTCCCCGGGTTGGAGCGAGGCGTGCGGCCAATCGGACTCTGGTCGATGTTGATCACCTTGTCGAGGTGCTCCACGCCTTCCAGACGGTCATGCTCTCCGGGGAGCTGTCGCGCGCCCTGGAGCGCCATGGCCAGGGCCTTGTAAAGCACCTCGATCATCAGGGTCGACTTGCCGGAGCCTGAGACGCCCGTGATGCAGACGAACTCGCCCAGCGGGATGTGCAAGGTGATGTTCTTGAGGTTGTTCTCGCGGGCGCCAACGATCGTCAGGAAGTTTCCGTTTCCCGGGCGGCGGGCTTCGGGGATCTCGATCTGCAGCTTGCCCGCCAAGTATCGCCCGGTGATCGAGCGGCGGTTCCTTGCGACCTCCTCGACGGTGCCTTGGGCGACGATGTGGCCGCCGGCTTCGCCTGCTCCAGGTCCCAGATCGATCACCCAGTCCGCCGCACGGATCGTGGCCTCATCGTGTTCGACGACCAGAACAGAGTTTCCCAGATCCCGCATCCCTTCGAGGGTGCGGATCAAGCGATCGTTGTCTCGCGGGTGCAGGCCGATCGAGGGTTCGTCGAGCACATAAAGTACGCCCATCAGCCGCGACCCGATTTGCGTGGCCAGCCGAATGCGCTGCGCCTCGCCGCCTGAGAGGGTGCTCGCCGAGCGGTCGAGGGTGAGGTAGTCGAGACCGACGTCCACCAGAAAGCCAAGCCGGTCGCGGATCTCTTTGAACACGCGATCGGCGATCTGGTGTTGGCGTTTGCTGAGCGGTCCAGCCTGGCTGGTAAGGCCCTGGATCCAGCCGAGCGTCCTTTGAACCGGCCAGCTCGTCACCTCGATGATGTTGGCGTCGGCGACCGTCACAGCCAAGGCCTCGGGGCGCAGGCGCTTGCCGTGACATTCCGGGCAGGGGCGCTCCGACATGAACTCCTGGATCTTGGTTCGCACGTACTCCGATTGAGTCTCCTGATAGCGTCGTTCGAGATTGCCGATGACGCCTTCGAATGAGGTGCGGAAGGTGGCCTGTCTTCCTTCCCGGCTCTCGTAATGGACCGCCACTTCCTGGCCGTTCGTACCGTAGAGGATCATCTGGAGATGCTCTTTGGGCAGTTCGGCAACGGGAGCGTCCATGTTGATTCGGAAGTGCTCCGCAACGGCCTCCACCATCTGCCAGTAGTAGCCGCGGCGCTCGCGATTCTGGTTTGACCACTCGAGGGCCACCACGGCCCCTTCCGCAATGGACAGAGAACGGTCGGGGATCACCAGCTCCGGATCGATCTCGAGCTTGCTGCCCAGCCCCTGGCACTCCGGACAAGCGCCATGGGGTGTATTGAAAGAGAAGGTGCGTGGCTCAATCTCGGCGAGTGTCGTCCCGTGCTCGGGGCAGGCCAGGCGCTCGGAGAAGGCGACGTCCTTCGGCGCATCGGCGGAGAGATGGGCGACGACCATCAGACCGCCGCCCCACTGAAGCGCGGTCTCCACCGAATCGGTCAGCCGGCTGCGAAAAGCCAGCGCTTCTTCTTCGTCCGCAGCGCGAATCACGAGGCGATCGACGACGGCTTCGATGTTGTGCATCTTGTACCGGTCGAGCTCGACTTCATCGTCGACGGAGCGCACTTCGCCGTTGATCCGTACGCGCACGAAACCGGAGCGGCGGGCTTCTTCGATGATCGCCTGATGGGTGCCTTTCCTGCCCCTCACGAGGGGCGCAAGGATGAGGATGCGGGAATCACGCGGGAGAGCTTCGACCGCGTCGACGATCTCCTGCGCCGATTGCTGAACGACCTCCCGGCCGCAAATCGGGCAGTGCGGCGTCCCGACTCGGGCGAAGAGCAGTCGCAGATAGTCGTAAACCTCCGTAACCGTCCCGACGGTCGAGCGAGGGTTGTGTGAGACGCCTTTCTGATCAATGGAGACCGAAGGCGACAGGCCGTCGATGGAGTCCACGTCCGGCTTGTCGAGTTGGCCGAGGAATTGCCTGGCGTACGCGGAGAGCGACTCCACGTAGCGGCGCTGGCCCTCGGCGAAGATGGTGTCGAAGGCCAGGGAGGACTTGCCCGATCCGGAGATGCCGGAGATAACCACGAGCTTGTCGCGCGGGATCTCCACGGAGATGTTCTTTAGGTTGTGCTGGCGAGCACCTATGACGACGATTTTGTCCTGCGCCATGCAGCACGAGTCCGAAGAGTTTCCTTAGAGGTTGGCGAAGGGTCATTATAACAGACCAAGGTATGAGGTTAGCCGGAAAAGAACGAAGCCCCACGCGGTGTGGGGCTTGGCGGGTGGGTTCTAGGGGACGGGTCAGTTCGCTTCGGGAGGGCTCGCGGGAGGCGGGACGGGAGCGCTGCACCACTGGCACTTCGATGCCTTGGGCGTCAAGACGGCGTCGCATTGCGGGCAGCGCGTGCGCTCTCCAGCGGGCAGAACGCCCCCATCGAATTCGGCGGCAAGGCGCACGATGTCGTAGGGGCTCAACTCGGCCGTGTGCGAGCCACGGGTGATCGGTGCACCGCCGAGACGCAGACCATGCGCGTCCTCATGCACCGTGAATCCCTGGTGGCGGAGCGACTGTAGCAGGATTTCCGTTGGGTTTGGCAGGCTGTCCTGCGTGCTGGAAGGCGCAGGTACTGCGGGGGGCTCGCCGGCGGCGGGAGTTTGTGCATTCATGTCTTCATCCACCTTCATGTGCAGTCTAGCACGAGCTCGGCCCTGATGGGTGGATTTGTGAGTGCATTGTAAGGCCGGTCCGGCCGGCGGTTGACTCCTGTTACGGCGCTCAGTAACTCGGGATCGACGCAGCCGCGCCAGGTGTGCAGAAGCTGCCCCCTACCTGTTATGCTGGGCGACGAAGCGTCGTTGTAGGGGCCGATCTGAGATCGGCCCCTACTGCTCACCTGTGGAATACGCGATCCTTGGGATGACACCGCCAATGGCGCTCCCCTGAGTTCTATGTGGAAATGGCAGGGGAGCGTGGGGCGCAGGCTACGTGGCGTCGAGGGAGGAACCGATGAGGGGTTCCTCTCCGGCAGTCCCGGCGGAGGGGGAGGGACCGATCCGATCCTCCTCCTCGGCCACCGCATCGGAGGCAGTCTTCCGGTTCACCTGGCGGAACAGGTCTGCGTAGCCTCGGTTTCGCCACGCGAACCGGGTGCGGGGACCCGCTTCTTCGGCGGCAACAAGCAATGTCGTGTGGATATAGAGCGCGTCGTCGGGCGGAGGGAATCGGCTCGCCCGTCCCAAGAGCAGGACAAGAGGGGCGGTGAATCCGACCACGGCCAGCATCAAGACAAAGAAGGCGCTGGCCAGCGTGTTGGCGCCCAGGTCGATGAGGCCAGTGACCAACGGAATCGCGACCGCGGCCAGCGCCAGTACGGCCGCCACAAGAAATGCCTGCAACCGTGCAGCCTTCTCCTCCTCGCTGCGAGCAGAGGCCCTGTTTCTGCAAGACGCGCAGAGAGGCATGTTGAACCGGGCGGTTCTTCTGCCCGAAGGCGCGGTGGGGCTTGGGACGGAGCCCGCAGCCGCCAGCGCCCGAACAGCCGGCGTGCGCAAGCAGTGGACGCAGATGCTCGCGGATGGAAAGCGGATCTCTCCGCCCTCGATCGCCACGACATGTCGCTTTCCCGCGGGAGGCTCACCTGTTGGTGCACGTGGGAGCCCCTCCGGCGATTGGGCTGGCTCGGTTGCAGGCCCCAATTCCCCAGGGATTGGCCCGCGAGGTGGGGCGTGTTCCGCCGCTCCTTCTCGCCCGCCAGAGCCGGCTGGCAAACCCTCGTCCTCCCACAATGCGGCCAAGCCTGCAGGAAGCTCGATCCCCGAGCCTGGTGAGGGTGCCCCCGTCGTGGCGGGCGAGGGGGATGGCACGGCCCACGCTGGCGCCGAAGGCTCGGGGCCGACGGACGGAGGCGCGGGGTTTGCGCCTAGTTTCGTGGCCTCGGCGGGCTCGGGCGCACGGAAAGGCACGCCACTCTCTGCACCGAAGGGGGATATCGACGGTGGAGGGTACGCCTGCTCGCGTGCGACCTCGGCTGCGGCTTCGGATCGCTCGCGCTCAGTTGCCGCTCTCTGCGCCACCGCCTCGATCGTCAACCATTGGCGCAGCGCCATACGGCTGGTTTCGGGGAATTCGGGGGGCAGTTTTCCGTACATCACCCACTGGCCATCCTGGTCAACAACAAAGGCCGACTCGCAATGCCAACAGCGGACGAAGTCCGGATAGTGGCGGACATGGACGATTTCAAGAGAAAGCCCGTCGCAAACTGGGCAGTGCATCCCTTCAACGAACTGATCTTCGAGGTCAACTCGGGGAATTGGGGACATGGTGGTTCGAATCGTCTATTCCGGCGCCGAAGCGCCGCGTTCTCCTCGGCTCATACTCTAGCACAATGCTCTTTCGCAGGCAAAGGCCCGGAGGTCCTGGGTGCTTTTCATGAGATAAGGATGGATCTGGTAAGATAGCGCCAACCCCGGGCCATCCACTGCCGACGTGCGCCAAATGTCGACCCAGAAGACCGGTCTGGCTCTGTAGGCCCCAGCCCAGATGACATCTCCAGCCTGGATGCAAACCCAGGTCGCCAAAGCGCGGCGACTCCTCTCCAGCGCTTGGGCGTTCCCCCTGACCGCCTTAGCTCTAACCGTCCTCGCTTATGGCGTTCTGATCCCTTGGCTCGGCTTCTACTGGGATGACTGGCCCAAGGCCTGGTTCCAGCATCTGCTCGGCCCGCAGGGCTTCCCCCAGGTCTATTCCTCAGACCGGCCTTTTCTCGGATACTTCTACTTGCTGACCACGCCATGGATTGGCCAACGCCCGATCGCCTGGCAGCTTTTCGGACTGGTCACCCGCTGGCTGAGCGGGATCACACTCTGGTGGACGTTCCGGCAACTCTGGCCCAGACACTCACGGCAGGTTGCGTGGGTGGCGCTTCTGTTCCTGCTTT
>Ga0209642_10001720_pt1 | contig 14630 bp, 13 predicted proteins | sample RifCSP19_2_FD_184025 | JGI IMG/M metagenome (GOLD analysis project Ga0209642, IMG submission 184025) | Soil microbial communities from Rifle, Colorado - Rifle CSP2_sed 19_2 (SPAdes) (version 2) | ecosystem: Environmental > Terrestrial > Deep subsurface > Rock core/Sediment | place: Rifle... | reverse complement strand
GTTGAAGCGCCAAGGGGGATACTGTTCCACGAATATACTATTGATAAAAACGGCATTGTGACAGATGCAAACTGCATTATACCGACTGCCCAGAACCTGCGCATGATAGAAGAAGATTTAAAGGATTTTGTGCCGACAATTTTAGATAAGCCAAAGGATGAGATAGTGAGAAACATAGAAACTCTGGTCAGGGCATATGACCCGTGTATATCCTGTTCTACGCATATAATGAACGTAAAATTTGTATGACAGCTTCGTAAAAAGCCCATCTGCTGTGTTGTTACTGCGGCTTCTTCGCTCAACTTGGGGACAGATTTGAAATCTGTCCCCAGTATGCCCATTTATGGGCGTTTTTAAAAGCGCCGATAAATCGGCAGACTACAATTGCCTTGCAACTGGAGCTTTTTACTTTGCCGTTGGAATTTTGACTTTTTCTTATACCACTTAGGAGATACCATGGCGAAAATTTTAATCATTGATGACGATGCAGATATAGTTGAGGCAACTAAGATTGTGCTTGAGAGCAAAGGTTATAAAGTAGTGACAGCTTATGAAGGAGACACTGGTTATAAAAAGGCTAAGGAAGAAAAACCTGACCTTATCATCCTTGATGTGATGATGAAAACAAAAGACCAGGGTTTTCAGGTAAGTTATAAATTAAAAAACAATCCAGAGCTTTCAACGATTCCTATACTCATGCTTACCTCTATTGGCAAAGAAACCGGTTTTAAATTCAGCAAAGCAACTGACGAAGATTATCTACCGGTTGATGAATTGGTTGAAAAACCTATAAAACCCAAAGACTTGCTTTTAAAAGTTGGCAATCTTCTTAAACAAAGGTAATTGCTGATTTATCGTCATATTCAAATATCCCCATAAATGGAGCTGCTACAAACAAAGGTGAAACAAACAACAGAGGTGCATGAGGAGGAGTTTTTAGAAAGGCTCAAGTGGTTCATCTATATAAGATGGGCCACTGTAGTTTTTATCATCATCGTTAGTCTGACTGCCATAAACCTGTTTAAGGTTATCCTTCCTACCCTACCCATCTTCCTAACCGCATTATTCATTGCTGTTTATAATGCAATATTTAAACTCTATCTCATACAATTAAGATATGAGTTCCTATCATCCGCCAGCATAAGAAGGTTGGCAATTACCCAAAGCATGCTGGATATCTTAAGCCTGATTGTTATCATTCATTTTACCGGCGGTGCTGAAAATCCATTTATATTTTATTTCATTTTTCATACCATACTTACCGGCATGCTTCTTTCAAAAAAGGACAGTTATATCCAGGCAGGCATTATATCTATTCTTACGATAGGGCTTTTTGTGCTGGAATATATGGACATTCTGCCGCATCACACAGCAAAAGGCTTTCTCGGCATAAACCTTTATAAGAATCCTGTCTATGTAACAACTATCTCTTTTGCATTTACGTCTACCATTTTTATCGCTGCCTTCTTTACTGTTTCCATATCAGAAAGGCTTCGGCTCAAAGAAAGGGAGCTCAAAGAGGCTAATCTCAAACTGCTGGAAAAGGACAGATTGAAGGATGAATATGTAAAGATGGTGAGCCATGACTTAAAATCTCCGCTTGCCTCTATTCAGAGTCTCCTGGAGGTTCTGCTCGGTGGATTTGCCGGTCCGGTTGATGAAAAGATAAAAGAGATTTTGCAGAGAATTGGGAAGAAAATAGAATTTCTTCATCATTATACAAAAGACCTTCTTGACCTCTCCAGAATAAGGGCTGAAAAAAACCTCAATCTCAAGATATTTAATATTAAGGAGGTTATAGATACTGCTGCTGAGATTGCCATGCCAAAGACGGAAGGAAAAAAAATTCAATTAAACGTTGAGATAGCTAAACAATTGCTGGATATAGAGGCAGACAAAGAGTTGATAACCTATGTTTTTCTCAATCTCATTGCAAATGCGTTTAAATATACACCATCCGGTGGCAAGGTTTTGGTACAGGTTTCACAAAAAAATAGCTCTATCACCGTAGAGGTGAAGGATACGGGTATTGGTATACCTGCACAGGATTTACCTCATATCTTTGAGGAGTTCTTCAGGGCCAGCAATGTTGCCAAAACAACAAAAGGCACTGGTCTTGGTCTTTCTCTGGTAAAATATATTATTGAAAAGCATGGAGGTAATATTTTGTTAGAAAGCGAAGTGGGAAAAGGAAGCAGTTTTAGGTTTACAATACCAATCAGTAGCAAATAAATAAAATACTGTTTATTCATAGCCGACTATTCTTTATATTCACATACCTTATTTCTGCCACCTGCTTTTGCCTTATAAAGGCCTTTATCTGCACGGTCTAAAATTACTTCCCATTTGCCTTTTCCCTCTCCCTTTTCAAATGCTGCGACACCACAACTTATGGTTATAATACCCTTATCCGATCCTTTATGAACAACGCCGAGAGATTCGATACCTTTTCTGACTCTTTCGGCCGCAAGAATCGAACTCTTGGTGTTTTGTAATGGAAGGAGGATAACAATCTCCTCACCTCCGAATCTGAAAACCTCATCAGAATTACGGCATACATTCTTTATGGCCCTTGCAATCTTTCTCAGCACCTCATCGCCCTTAAGGTGTCCGTAGGTATCATTATAGGACTTAAAATAATCGATATCGCACATGATTACACCATAACCCTGTGCATATCTACGTGCACGGTCATGCGCTCTTTCTATAGCTTCATAAAAGGTGCGTCGGTTATATACCTCCATAAGTGGGTCAATAGAGACCAGCTCTTCCAATTTTGTATTTTTACCCCTAAGCTCCTTTTCAAGATTTATAATACGCTCACCCGCCCTTACTCTTACCAGGAGTTCGGCTTTATCAAATGGTTTTACCATATAATCGTCAGCCCCTGCATCGAGGCCTGAAATAATATCATCCTTCTTATCCTTGCTCGTGAGAAAGATAATATAGACATACCCCTGAGTCTGTGATGCCCTGATCTTGCGACATAATTCAATGCCATCTAAGCCGGGCATCAACCAGTCCGCTATAATCAGCTTCACATTCTCTTTCTGTAAGATATCCCATGCCTTCTTGCCGTCTTCAGCAATCAAGGCCTCATACCCCGCATCTTCAAGGGTTTTCTTTATAAGACGCCACCATGTATGGCTGTCTTCTGCAATCAAAATCTTCATATTACCTCCCTGCTGGCACTTTCAATATAATTAATTATTTTCTGCAAGCATCTTAGGACCAAGTCAGTTTATTTCTGCATGGTTATAGGATTCACTTTAACCGTAAAATAGCGATTGTAGGCCTCGCTATTTTACAAACTGGCGATTTGGCTGCCATACTTCGTTATCGGCGCATTTTTTCTCCTCACCGTATTGATGACATACGGCTCGTCGTAAAAATGGCCTCTGCCTCGTCTGGCAGCCAACTTGCCAGTTTACCCAAAAATCAATGTCTATTTTTGGGTTTAAGATAATTGTACTTACTGCTGCTCCATAATCATATACCAGTTGTCCGCCATAGTATGCAGTTGTCAAAAGTTGGTAATCGAAAATTACTCCCCCCTGTCTCCTTTTTCCTGTTTTATCTTTTTAGTCTCAGAACCAACGCCTGCTGTCTCGGTTTCAAGCTTTATGGGGACATTCGGCACCCCAGCCAACTTTGCAACCTGATTATAGGTATCATTGGCCTTTAATTTTTTAAATAAAAGATCAAACCGTTCCTCCAACTCTTTTCCAATGCCCTCTCTGGCAGATAATGGCAGATTCCAAAACTTTTCCTTAAACGGCCCGAAGGCTTTTTTCCTTGTCTTGTATATAAACTGCTCATCTGTCTCCCCCTCCTTTTTCTCCTTTGCCATATTTTCATGCAGATATTTATAAATCTCCTGTTTGAGACCTTCGGAGAGATATTTGCTGTCGTAAATCATATTCTGGAAACCTGTAGCCAGATGCACCTCTGCCGCTCCTTTTTTCTGAAACAGGTCAAAGGCATCGTCAGGCAAAGTCGACGCCCCGTGCTGGACAACGCCAGCAAGGCCGTATGCCTTGCGGGCTAAGTTGGAAAGCCTTTCAATGGTATCAAAATCAACCTTTACCTTTGCAATGCTGCCATCCGGCAGGACAACACCGCCGTGGCTTGTGCCGGTCTGGATACTCATCTTGCTTATACCTTTCATATTATTGCCCATCCTGGCAAGGGTTGAAAGATAATTGTCCATAAATGTCCTTAATTCCTCTTCGGTAGAATTCTTGCCTCCCACCTCGCCTATTTCACCCCCGATTGATACGGGAACCATCTCAGGCTCAATATCCCTTATAAATTCTGTAAGTTGGGCTGTAACTTCAAAATTAGGTCTTTGCTGTTCCACAACAGAACCCTTGGCTAAGTCTACGATGGTCGATGCATCAATATCTATGTTGTAGAAACCGGCATTAACTGCCTTTATTATTAAATCTTTTAATCCGGCAAGTTCTTTTTCTCTATCCTGGACATAATTTTTTGGGTTTACCTGAAAATGGTCTCCCTGAATAAAGATAGGGCCTTTGTAACCTTCTTTCACCGCAGCTGCAATTACAACTGCTGCATATTCGTAAGGACTTTGGTCTGTATAACCCATTTCACTTTTTGCTATCTCGAAGATAAACGCACCCACCTTATTTCTTAGTGAGGACCTGAATAATGCCCTTGCCGTATCATAGGTAAGACCTCTTACATTTACAGCAGGTACGGTAAATCCGCTGCACTCTCCCCTTCCCATTGCCTCATAAAGCCCCTGTAGTGATGCAGGTCCTATACCGAGAGATGAGGCAGAGGCCTTTATCAGCCACCTGCAATTGGCCTTTACATCTTTACTGTCATTAAATACTGCGTTGTAGACAAGCCAATCTATAGCCTCTCTTAATCTTGCTGCATCAAGTATGATTACTTTTTCTTTTTCGACTTTTACAACACCTTTCAGAGAATCATAGATATCAGAAACCGTTTTTTTAAGTTCCATAGAAAATCCTCCTCTTTTCAGTTATCCGTTACCAATTTTTACTATTCACTGTTAACTGATAACTGCTCACTGTATTATCTGCACTTTCATCATATTTGTCGCGCCCATTATTCCGGGTGCGCCTGTGACTATAACAACAACATCGCCCTTATTCAAGAGCCTTTTTTCAAGCAACACCCTCTCCCCCGTGTTCAGCATCCTGTCAGTAGTGTCTCCGAATGGGACAAGCACCGGCTCAACCCCCCATAGAAGCGGAAGCTTGAAATATACTGTGTTTTCAGGAGTTAATGCAAATATCTTACATTTTGGCTTAAGTTTTGAAACGAGCTGCGCAGCCCTGCCGAATATGGTGTATATAATGATGGCTTTGGCATCTGTTTCTATGGCAGCCTCCAGCGCTGCATACGCAACTGCATAGGTGAAAGGGGCCGATGTTCCGTACTGCTGTCTCTGTGCCGCAACTCCTGAGTCGGCCCTTCTCCGTCTTACGCCGGAAACAACAAGTCCCTTTTCTGCCTCTGATGCAATCTTTGACATCATCTCTACAGCCTCCACAGGATAGCGCCCCACTGACGTCTCGCTTGAAAGCATAACAGCGTCTGTTCCGTCAAGGATGGCATTGGCAACATCGCTTGCCTCTGCCCTTGTGGGCCTTGGATTAGAGACCATGGACTCCAGCATCTGTGTTGCTGTTATGACAAGCCGCCCTTTTTTATTTGCCCTGTTTATTATATCTTTCTGGATGAGAGGAACCCTCTGCGGCTCCATCTCAACGCCAAGGTCGCCCCTCGCCACCATAACACCCTCGGCCTCGTCAAGTATATTATCCATATCCTCCACTGCCTCGGGTTTTTCTATCTTGGCTATTACAGGAAGAGAAAAACCGCGCCTTTTTATATAATCTTTCACTGCCTTCACATCCTTTGCGCTTCTTACAAAAGACATGGCAACATAATCTATACCCCATGTAAGCCCTTGACTGAGATTTTTCTTATCCTTTGCTGTCAAAGATGGAACACTCAGATTGACGCCGGGAAGGTTCATGCCCTTATGCTCTTTCAGCGCCCCGCCCGTTATGACCTTGCACTTGATATCAGTACCGGATGAGCCTAAAACCCTTAGCTCCATTCTGCCATCATCCAAAAGTATTCTGTCGCCTTTTTTCACATCCTTTGGAAGGGATGTATAAGGTGTTGTGATAATACCTTCAGCGCCATAGACTTGCTTTGTTGTTATTGTAACAATATCGTCTGATTTGAGATTGATGGGCTTTCCGTCTTTTAAAAGCCCTGTCCTTACCCGTGGCCCCTGAAGGTCAAGGATGATAGAGACAGGCTTATCTGCCTCTTTGGAGGCTGTGCGGATTATTTTAACCCTTTCTTCATGCCACGATAGGCTACCGTGGGAAAGATTAAGCCTGAACACATCAACGCCGCTGCTAATAAGCTTTCTTATAGCAAGCGCTTTTTCCGTGGCTGGCCCCAATGTGGCAACAATCTTTGTTTTTCGCATAGCTTTGTTAAATAATCTGTGAAATCTGTTTTGCGGGAGCAGGTTTTTGTAACCTGCTCCATAAAATTCCTCCCCCTTTATCACCCTCATGGAGGGGGACAGGGGGAGGATTACGAACTATTCGGGTTCAAGTTACAAACTTGAACCCGCGAAAAGTAAATGCTTTATAGCCGCTGGCTTAACGTAGTTAATAATTTTGTAGCCTGCCCATTTATGGGCGCATTTAAGACGCCGATAAATCGGCAGATTACTGATAATACCACTTATATAATTTTTCCGGAGAAACGCCAAGACAATAAAGCCCCAGAAATATCCAGTTTCTTAGGGTTGTTATGAGAATGCCTTTTTTTTCCCAATGTCTTGAAGAAGTAGAAACATCTGCATCCAGCAAAATAACCGTGCCTTTGCTTTTAAGTCTTTTTATAAAGTCCACATCCTCCATTAAGGGAAGCCCCATAAAACCGCCTACTGCAAAGAACGCATCTCTTCTGGCAAATATAGCCTGATCTCCATAGATAAGCCCAAGATACTTTGACCGCCAATTTATTATTTTCTCCATAATGCGAAAACAAATCTTTCTGGAATCTATCTTCAGCCTGAACCCTCCACCGATAATCATATCGTCTTTTAAAGCATCTGTAATCTGATCCTTCCAATCCTCCGGAAGTTTTGTATCGGCATGGAGAAATAGGAGCACATCGCCCTTTGCCTCTCTTGCTCCCCTATCCATTTGGTTACCTCGTCCTCTTTCCGACAGGATAATCTTTTCCGTGAATCTACTAGCTATCTTGATTGTGGAGTCATGGCTCCCAGCATCTACAACAATGAGTTCCCCACCCTGGCCAACTGATATTAAGGCATCCTTAACAGTATCTGCTTCGTTTAAGGTTGGGATGATAACAGAGACGGTGAATTGAGAACTGTTAACTGTTAACTGTTCACTGTTCACTGCTTTACGCCTTCAGCACCTCATCCATCCAATTAAAATAATCCTGCAGTCCTGCATGGATTGGAAATGCTATAATCTCCGGCACATCATAACTATGAAGCTTTTTAACTCTTTGTTCCAGCTTTTTAAATAGAGATGCCTTGCTCTTTAGCAAGAGGAGAACCTCTTTTTCTTTGCATATCTTTCCCTTCCATTTGAAGATGGATTTCACCTCAGGAATGATATTACAGCATGCAGCCAATCCGTCTTTTACAAGTTCAGAACCGATTTTCTCTCCTTCCTGTAAAGAGCTTGCAGTAATCAGAACCAGAATATATTTTTTCATATACACTCCCTAGAAATTCTCGTGGTGGCAGGAGGTAACTCCTGCCGCATATTGCCGTCGGAAGTAAACTCACGACGGCACAGAAAATCTTATGAAATTAAATAGGTTAAGCTATTTTATTTATATTTATGTTATTGCTTAAGACTGCGAATTCTTGAAGGCTGAGTGTCTCTCCCCTTCTTTGCTGGTTTATTCCGGATAGTTCCATGGCATTTTTAAGTTGTGGTATTGTCAGCTTTAACGCCTTTAAGGCATTGAGCAGAGTTTTTCTCCTCTGTCCAAAAGACGCCTTAACAACTCTTTTAAAACAGTTAATATCAATTATTTCAACCCTTGGTTTTTGCAGTATATTGAATCTTACCACAGATGACTGAACATCAGGCATTGGATAAAATGAAGAAGGGCTCACATCAAATTCTATCTGCACATCTGCAAGAAGCTGAACAAATACTGATAAAATGCCATAATCTTTTGTGCCGGGCTGCGATACAATCCTCTCAGCCACCTCTTTTTGCAACATAAGGACGAGCATTGAAAACGCCTCCCGCTCTTCAAGCAATTTAAAAATAATCGGTGTAGAAATATTGTACGGTAGATTAGATACCAGTTTCAGTTTCTGTTTTCCTGTCGCGGCAGGCTTTATGCCATATTTGTCTGCTAATTCTTTATAAGAAACCTTCAGCGCATCCGCATTTATTATTTCTAGATTGCCCTTATCATGCAGCCTTTGTTCAAGGATAGCCGCAAGGTCTCTATCTATCTCTATTGCCAGAACCTTCGCACCTGCGCCCAAAAGTATTTCTGTCAATACTCCAAGCCCAGGCCCAATCTCTATGATTGCATCACCTGCCGTTAATCCGAGTGCATCAACAATTTTATCGGCAATATTTTTATCAATAAGGAAGTTCTGGCCGAATCTCTTGCGAGGGGAAAGTCCGTAGGATCGTAGTTGCCGATTTATCGGCGTTCTATAGTTTTTCTTTCGTTTGCTTAACATCGGCAACCTTGATTGTAGTCACTGATTTGTAGCTTGTCGGTTCATCGGCGTTTTTAAATACGCCCATAAATGGGCAAGCTACATTTTTCATTCCATACTCGGTATGGCATTCATATCCAGCTCTCCCCTCACCCCTTTTTTAAGAAGCTGGTATGCAACTGCCGCTATCATGGCGCCGTTATCACTACAGAGGCTAGGTTCTGGAATAAAAAGCTGTATGCCATGGTCTTTAGATTTGTTATGAAGCTTTTGTCTTAATCTGCTATTACATGCAACACCGCCGGAGACCACCAGGTTATTAACTTTGCTGGCTTTGCAGGCAAAGACAGCCTTGTCAGTCAACACATCAACTACTGCCTCCTGAAAGCTTGCTGACAGGTCGTTTATCTGGGGACAGATTTCAAATCTGTCCCCAGTCTTCTTAAGATAGTTCAAAGCCGCTGTTTTTATACCGCTGAAGCTGAAATCAAATGTATCTTTTGATATGTACGGTCTTGTAAACTCTATTGCAGAAGCATTGCCGGTCTTTGCAAGCTTGTCAATGACAGCACCTCCAGGGTAACCGAGCCCCAGAAGTTTCGCAACTTTATCAAATGCCTCCCCTGCTGCATCATCTCTGGTTTGGCCTAGAATCTCATAATCTCCAAAATCTTTGAATTTAAAAAGCGTGGTATGCCCCCCGGATGCAACAAGGGCAATGAAGGGGAAACTCGGAGTTAAATGAGATAATCCACCTGTGTCCCCCTTTAACAAAGGGGGATTAAGGGGGATTTTTTCAAGAAACACCGCCATTGGATGTGCCGTTATATGATTCACTCCGACAAAGGGTATATCCTTTACATAGCTGACAGCCTTTGCAAAGGATAGACCAACCAGGATAGAACCGACCAACCCTGGTCCGTGCGTAACTCCAATTGCATCTATCTCATCAAGAGTTACTCTTGCTTGATTTAATGCCTCTTCTACAACAGGTATAACGGTTTCAATATGCCGTCTTGAGGCAAGCTCGGGCACAATACCGCCGTATTTTTTATGGATTGCATCTTGAGAAGATACGACGCTGGAAAGGATATATCTGCCGTCTCTTACTACAGCAGCAGCCATATCATCGCATGAAGATTCGATACCAAGGATTAACATAAGAATTACCGTTATCCGTATCCGTTGCCTGTGACCGTGTAAAAAACCATTTTGATTTTTTTATTTTTACGGACACGAACCACGATCACGATTCACGGTCTTTTGCTATCTCTCTCACCGCCCTCACAAATTCTTCTATATCGTTGGGCGTATTAAAATATCCCGGGCTCACCCTTACAGCACCATGGGGATAAGTACCGGCAGTTTTATGAGCATAGGGCGCACAGTGCAGGCCACACCTTGTCATAATACCAAATTCGTTATCCAACCTGTACCCAATATCTGATGGGTCTTTACCTTCAATATTAAATGAAACAAGATGTGTCCTGTTCTTTTCATCTGACGGCCCAATAATCTCTATGCCTTTGATGTCTGATAAACCCTCCAATATCTGCCGTATCAATTCTTCTTCATATTGCCTGATCTTTTCTACCCTTTCTTTGAGAAGGAATTCTATGCCTGTGCCAAGCCCGCCTATACCAGGTGTGTTCATTGTGCCGGACTCAAGTCTGTCAGGCATTTCCAGCATATCATTATCCTCTGCGGTTCCGCCGTCAACCAACGGCAGCGGTTCAATTCCTTCCTTTACATAAACAAGCCCTGTACCCTGCGAGCCAAAAAGGCTCTTATGTCCTGTTGCGGCAAGAATATCTACGTTTAACGCCTCCACATCTATGGGCATTGCGCCTGCTGTCTGAGCAGCGTCAATCATAAATAAAATATTTTTCTTTCTGCATATCTTTCCTATCTCCGCCACAGGCAGAACTGCGCCAAATACATTTGAGGCATGCACAACAGATACAAGTTTTGTATGTTTTGTTATTGCATTTTCAATTTCAACAGGAGAAACCCGTCCATCTTTGTCTGCCGCAACCCTTGTAACCTTAACCCCCTGGCCTTGCATTCTTTTGAGGGGTTTTACAACCGCATTATGCTCAATAGTTGTTGTAACAACATGGTCACCAGGTTTCAAAATACCTTTGAAGGCAATGTTTATGGCCTCTGTAGCGTTTTTTGTAAATGCAACCCTTGAGGCATCTTTGATATTAAATAGCCTTGCGGCGCTTTCCCGCGCCTCAAATATCACGCGGCTGGCATCCATGGCCATCCTGTGGCCGCTCCTTCCAGGGTTTCCGCCGATGTGTCTTAAGATATGGTCTATCCTCTGATAAACCGGTTCAGGCTTTGGATACGATGTTGCTGCATTATCCAAGTAAATCCCGTTAGAAGCCTTTTCTGTATTGGAAACTGATGATTTCTTGATATGTGAGTTTCTAGCGGGGTAAATCATGGGCTATATAATATCAGTTTTTTGTTACAGTTCAAGAAAAGAAGTTTAAAACCCTTGTCTTTTTAGCAATCAACGGCTATACTATGCAATAAAAAAAAGCGTTAACCATGCTCAAAAATAGCATATCAGCCAAGATATTTTTTACCGTCGTAAGCATTATAATCGTTGGTTTTGGTTTTCTAACCTATACGGTTATAGAACAGGAAAAGAAAGACAGCCTGAAAGAGAGGAGGAGTGCCAGCGAACTTATGGCCCATCCCATCCTCTACACCATATACAAGGACATGCTGGATGAAAGGGCGGATATGGTGCGCCACCTCATAGAAAACATGAAGGATGTAAAAGGCACTGAAAGGGTACAGATCATAAGAAGCAACGGCATAGAGGAGGCGTTTCAGGACTTCAAGACACTTAAAGCTGTTGAAAAGGAATACGGCGACCTGAAACCTGAGTGGACTGCAGGCCACCCAAGTAGTGAGAATAATGTCGCACGGGGCGTAAATAATCCCCGGTTTAAAGAAGCAATGGAGCTTTTCAACAAGGGAAGAAAGGAAGATATACACTATATTGAAGAAGCTGACGGCAAGCCCCTTTTTACATACCTCACACCAATAGAGTTCAGGCCAAAGTGCAATGCCTGCCATTCAGCAGAGGAGGAGGCAAGGGGCATTTTGATGATATCCACCTCGCTTGAGGAGATGTATGCTACACTCGCATCCATCAGGATGAGGTGGATACTATATGCCTTTTTTACTATTTCAGGTTCCGGCATTCTGCTTATATTATTTATAAAAGATATAATAAAACCGCTCCGAAGGCTCTCGGATGCGGCAACTGATATTGCAAGCGGCAACTATGATATCAGTATACCGGTTAAATCAGGTGATGAGATAGGAATAGTAGCAGATTCATTCAATTCAATGGCTCGTCAGATAAAAAACAGGACCAAACTGCTCATAGAGGAGAATGTCCGGGCCGTTAAGGCAGAGGAAGCAGCAAGGGAATCCCGCAAAAAGTACGAGATGCTCATTAACTCTCTTGACGGTATTGTATGGGAGGCAGATCCGTCTACATTCCAATTCACCTTTGTCAGCAAGCAGGCGGAGAGGCTCCTTGGTTATCCGGTTGAGCAGTGGCTCAATGAGCCGGCTTTCTGGAAGGATCACCTTCATCCCGATGACAGGGAACAGGCGGTTTCATATTGTATAGCCTGTACGGCAGAAGGAAGGTCGCATGAGTTTGAATACCGCATGATTGCCGCTGATGGGCGATTTGTTTGGCTGCGGGATATTGTTTCAGTCATCTCAACAAATAACCAGGCCGTAAATCTCTATGGCTTGTTGATAGATATCACAGAAAGAAGGAAGCTTGAAGAACAGCTTATGCATTCCCAGAAGATGGAGTCAATCGGACAGCTTGCCGGAGGCGTTGCCCATGATTTCAACAACATTTTGACAGCGATACTGGGATATGGCAATCTTTTGCTCAGTAAAAGAGGAGCAGACGATTTGGTAAAAGAATATGTGGACGAGATACTGAGCTCAGCCAATCGCGCCGCTATCCTTACCAGAGACCTCCTTTCATTCAGCAGAAAACGTATTATAAACCTTCAGCCTGCTAACCTGAATGAATTCATAGAAAGGGTTAAAAAAACTCTGACAAGGCTGCTTAGCGAACATATTAAAATCAATACAAACCTTTCAAATAAAGATCTTATTGTAAAGATGGATATCACACAGATTGAGCATGTTCTGCTGAATCTTGCTACAAATGCAAAAGATGCCATGCCCAACGGAGGGACAATAACCATAACTGCTAGCCCTGTAAAATTAGACAAGGAATTCATAGACGCCTATCATTACGGAAAGCCGGGAAATTATGCGCTTATAACATTTGCAGATACAGGTATTGGTATAGACAAAAATATTCAACCACGGATATTTGAGCCCTTCTTTACAACCAAAGGGGTTGGGAAGGGTACAGGCTTGGGACTGTCAATGGTATATGGTATTATTAAACAACATGACGGTTATATAAATGTCTACAGCGAACCTGGCAGCACAGTATTTAAGATATACCTGCCGCTCATGATAGGAGCGGATATACATCTGATATAATAAAGACACAGGGTTTGCTTGGGCAAGGATCTAATCTTCTCACAAAACCAGTGATGACAGATAAGCTTTTAGAAAAGGTGAAGGAGGTGCTAAAAAATGCATATTGAATCTCAGGTTTCAACGCTTATTGTGGATGACGACCGTTCTGTCCTCAATCTTATCTCTATATTCCTCAGGGATTACGGCTATCATGTTGTTGGCTGCAGCAATGCCGGAGAGGCCTTGGTTGCATTAGAAAAAAAACGGTTTGATGTTGTGCTGACTGACATAACCATGCCGGAGATTTCCGGTATTGAACTTCTCGAAAAGATCCACACTGCTAACAAGGAAATCCCCGTGATTTTAATGACCGGGTATCCAGACTTGAATAAGGCCATTGAAGCTATAAAAAAAGGGGCTTTTGATTTTATTGTCAAACCTTACAATCCGGATTATCTTATCCATTCGGTGAAAAAGGCAGTTAACTACTACCGGCTTATGCAGATGGAGAAGAATTATAAAATAAGACTTGAAAAAGATGTCGCCCAAAGGACGCAGGAGCTTGCCAAAGCTCTCAGTATGGTTAAGAGCATGAATATAGAAGTAGTGCATCGCCTTACCGTGGTATCTGAATACAGAGATACTGATACAGGTGCGCATATTAAACGAATAGGCGCATATTCAGGCAAGCTGGCAGAGGTCTTGGGCATGCCTTCAGATTTTGTTGAGGCACTAACACTTACCAGCAGCATGCACGATATTGGGAAGATAGGCATCTCTGATAATATTCTCCTTAAGCAGGGCCCTCTCACGTCCGAAGAGTTCAATACTATGAAAAAGCACACCACCATAGGCAACATGATGTTAAAAGATTCCCACCATCCCCATCTGCAGATGGCGGCAATCATCGCCTTGAATCATCACGAAAGATGGGATGGCACAGGATACCCGCAGGGGTTAAAAGGTGAGGAAACACCCATAGAAGGCAGGATAACTATCATTGCTGACCAGTATGATGCATTAAGGAGCAAAAGGCCGTATAAAGATCCTTTCAGCCATGAGGAAGCCTGCAAAGTAATAACACAAGGAGACGGAAGAACAAAACCTGAACACTTTGATCCTCAAGTGATGAAGGCATTTCTTGAACTTCCCACATCAACATTTGATGAGATATTTGAAACATATAAGGATTAGAATGTAAGCACCAAATTACAAGCATCAATATTCAAATAATAACCAATGACCAAATTACAATAGCCAAACAAAGGATATTATTTGGAAATTGGGAATTGGTTATTGAGATTTATTTGTTATTTGGGATTTTGTAATT